>Ga0209343_10008324_pt1 | contig 12094 bp, 6 predicted proteins | sample RifCSPlowO2_02_FD_184026 | JGI IMG/M metagenome (GOLD analysis project Ga0209343, IMG submission 184026) | Groundwater microbial communities from Rifle, Colorado - Rifle CSP2_plank lowO2_0.2 (SPAdes) (version 2) | ecosystem: Environmental > Aquatic > Deep subsurface > Groundwater | place: Rifle... | reverse complement strand
GTGTTAAGAGGGTAGGGCCGGCTGCTGCGGCGCGGGGCCGAACCACAGGTTATGCCGGGTCAGGCGCCAAGCATAGCCACCCAGGCACAGGCCGCGCAGGGCCATAAAACTCAGCAAGGCCAGCCATAGGCCGTGATTGCCCAGGGGCTGCAGCCACCAGGCCAGGGGCAGGCTGAGCAGCAAGGCCAGGAGCATGGCGTCGCGCATTTCCCGGGCGCGGGTGGCGCCGATAAACAGGCCGTCGAGCAGGTAACTCCAGACCCCGAGCAAGGGCAGCAGGGCCAGGTAGGGCAGGTAGTCGATGGCCGTCGCGCGCACCCTGGCGATATCGCTCTGCAGCTGGATAAACCAGTGGCCGCCCAGCCAGAAGAACAGGGCGAAACCCAGGCTGGCCAGCAGCGACCAGCCGCCGGCCACCAGCAGGCTGCGCCGCAACGCCTGGCGATCCCCCGCGCCCAGGGCATGCCCGCACAGCGCCTCCACCGCGTGAGCCAGGCCGTCGAGGGCGAAGGCGCTGAGCAGCAGGCCATTGAGCAGCAAGGCGTTGCCCGCCACGGTGGCGTCGCCCAGGCGGGTGCCCTGTACCGTGACGAGAAAGAACACCGCCTGCAGCGCCAGGGTGCGGATAAAGATGTCGCGGTTCACCGCCAGCAGCGGCCGCCAGTTCGGCCACAGGCGCAGCGCCGCCCAGTCGATGCGCCCGGCATGGCGGCTGAGTGCCTGCCGCGCCAGCCACAGGCCGAGCAGGGCGCCGCTGCATTCGGCGAGCACCGCGGCCCAGGCCGCCCCCGCCACGCCCCAGTGCAGGCCGAGGACGAACAGCAGGGCCAGGGCCGCGTTGAGCAGGTTGGTGCTCAGCATGATCGCCAGCGGGCCGCGGGCGTTCTGGGTGCCGAGCAGCCAGCCGACCAGAACGTAGCCGGCCAGCGCCGCCGGCAGGCCGAGCAGGCGGATATGCAGATAGCGGCGCGCCAGCTCGTCCAGCGGCGCCGAGGGTTGCATCAGCTGGAGCGCCGCGTCGCTCAGGGGCAGCGCCAGCAGGATCAAGGCGGCGGCCAGCAGCCCGCCGAGCAGCAGCGCTTGCAGCAACACCTGGCGCAACGCGCCGCCATCGCCGCGCCCCGCCGCCTGGGCGCTGAAGCCGGTGGTGGCCATGCGCAAGAAAATCACCATGCCGATCAGCAGGCTATACAGGCTGCCGCCCACCGCCACCGCGGCCAATTGATGGGCGTGGGGCAGGTGGCCGATCACCGCGCTATCGACCAGCGCCACCAGCGGCACCGAGAGGTTGCACAGGATCATGGGCGCAGCCAGGGCCCAGACCTTGCGCTGGGTCGGGCGGTGCTGCCAGGCGTCGAGCAGTGCGGACATGGGGGCTCCGGAAAAGCGCCGAGTATAGGAGCCTGTCGGACTTAACGCTGTTTTACTGCGGAAAAGCCGGGCTCGGCCATTTTTGCTGCTCTTTCTCGTTAAATAGCTAGCTATTCGCCTCGAAAGACCAACAAAACTGACTCGAACCGGACTTTCCCTCGCTACGAACGGTCAAGCCCGACAGGCTCCTAGGCGCCATAGTGCGTTTTCGACTATGCAGCGCCGCGAATAGCAGCAAGCGTTGCTGAGGCCGCTCACTACCGGCCAGCGGGACTGGCTAGACTGGGCTTAGGGGGATCAGTAGTGACCGCGTATCAAGCGGTCGTGGAGGTGACCTATGCAAATGGCGCAAACCCTGGAGCGCAGCCTGAACCGCGCGCATTGTCAGTATGAGCTGGTCGAGCACAGCGAGTCGGCGACCAGTCTGGAGTCGGCACGCAAGGCTGGCATACCCGCCGCGCACATGGCCAAGTCGGTGATCCTCGACGATAGGCGCGGGCACTACCTGATGGCCGTGTTGCCGGCCAATCGTCAGCTGGACCTGAACAAGGTGCACAAAGGCCCGCAGCGCTGGCAGTTGAGTGGCGAACAGGCGCTGGCCAAGTTGTTCAAGGATTGCCAGCGCGGTGCGGTACCGGCCCTGGGTGAACTCTACGGCCTCGACATGCTGATCGACCCGACGCTGGTCGGCCTGCAGGACATCTACCTGGAGGCGGGTGACCACGAAAGCCTGGTGCATATGCCGGTCGATGACTTCTTCAAGCTGGTGCCCAACGCCGAGATCTGCGCGCTCTGCGCTTAAATCTTTAGGCGTCCGTTAGCCGTGACTTGTGCGGCATTCGCGGCTTTGCTTGTGCCGCGCTCGTCGCCCGCAGGGGGCTCGACTATAGTGGGTGGCTTGTACAGCCACCCCCTTGTTGGAGCCCGCAATGCCGAAGAATGGACTGCTTCTGGCACTTGTCCTGAGCCTGCTCAGCGCCTGTGATTCCTCTACCCCCGAACCTGCCAAGGTCAGCGTCACCGCGCCGGCCAGCAGCAGTGCGCCGACCAAGCCGGAAGTCGACCAAGCCGCCCTGGCCGAGCGCTATGCCGGGCGCGAGTTGAGCGTGGTGGACGTTTCCGAGATCCAGCTGGAGGGCGCCAGCACCCTGTCGGTGAGTTTCTCCGCACCGCTGGACCCCGAGCAGAAGTTCGCCGAGCGGGTGCACCTGGTCGACAGCAAGGAGGGCAAGGTCGATGGCGCCTGGGAGCTCTCCGACAACCTGATGGAGCTGCGCCTGCGCCATCTGGAACCGCAGCGCGACCTGGTGCTGACGGTGGATGCCGGGTTGCAAGGGCTGACCGGCAAGACCCTGGCCGCCGAGCATGTCAGCCGCCTGGAAACCCGCGACCTGCAAGCCAGTGTCGGCTTCGCCAGCCGCGGCTCCTTGCTGCCGACCCGTTTGGCCGAAGGCTTGCCGGTGATAGCGCTGAACGTCGACAAGGTCAATGTCGAGTTCTTCCGCATCAAGCCCGAGTCCTTGCCGACCTTTCTCAACAACTGGGGCAATTCCAGCAACCTCGACACCTGGGAGGCGCGCAGCATCCTGCCGATGGCCGACCTGGTATATGGCGGGCGTTTCGACCTGAATCCGGCGCGCAATACCCGGGAAACCCTGCTGCTGCCGATCGCCGGCCTGGAACCGTTCAAGCAGCCCGGGGTGTACCTGGCGGTGATGCGCGAAGCCGGCAGTTACAACTATTCGCAGCCCGCCACCCTGTTCACCCTGAGCGATATCGGCCTGTCCGCGCACCGTTACCAGAACCGCCTGGATGTGTTTACCCAGGCCCTGGCCGGCGGTGAGGCGCTGGGCGATGTGAGGCTGGAACTGCTCGGCGAGCAGGGCCAGTTGCTGGCCGAGGGCAAGACCGACGGCGCCGGGCATGCCGAGCTGCCGCTTCCACCCAAGGCCCAGGTGCTGCTGGCGCATCTGGGCGAGCAGACCAGTCTGCTGCGCCTGAACGGCTCGGCCCTGGACCTGGCCGAGTTCGACATCGCCGGCCCCCAGGCCCATCCGCTGCAATTCTTCGTGTTCGGCCCGCGGGACCTCTATCGCCCGGGCGAGACCGTGCTGCTCAATGGCCTGCTGCGAGATGCCGATGGTCGCGCCGTGAAGGCCCAGCCGGTGAATGTCGAGGTGCGTCGGCCAGACGAGCAGGTCAGCCGCAAGTTCGTCTGGCAGGCCGATGAATCGGGGCTCTATCAGTACCAGCTGCAATTGGCCGAAGAGGCGCCGACCGGGCGCTGGCAGCTGCTGTTCGACCTGGGCGACGGCCAGCCGCAGCTGTACGAATTCTCGGTCGAGGACTTTCTCCCCGAGCGTCTGGCCCTGGAGCTGAAGGGCAGCGAGCAGCCCTTCAGCCCGGCGCAAAGTGCCAGCTTCGAGGTGACAGGGCGCTACCTGTATGGCGCGCCGGCCGCCGGCAATCGCCTGAGTGGCCAGCTCTATGTGCGGCCGCTGCGCGAGGCGGTGGCCAGCCTGCCGGGTTACCAGTTCGGCTCGGTCACCGAGGAGGAGCTGAGCCAGGATATCGAGCTGGATGAAACCAGCCTGGACGATGAGGGCAAGACCCACCTGAGCATCGACAGCCGCTGGGCGGACGCCAAATCACCGCTGCGCCTGATTCTCCAGGCCAGCCTGCAGGAGTCCGGCGGCCGCGCCATCACCCGGCGCATCATCCAGCCGGTGTGGCCGGCCGAGCGCCTGCCGGGCGTGCGGGCGCTGTTCGAGGGCGAGGAGGTGGACGCCGACAGCCTGGCCGAATTCGAAGTGCTGGTGGCCGACGCGGCGGGCAACAAACTGGCGGCCGAGCGGCTCAGCGTGCGGCTGATTCGCGAACGCCGCGACTACTTCTGGAACTTCTCCGAGAGCGAGGGCTGGAGCCATAACTACAACGAGAAATACCTCACCCTGGGCGAGGAAAACCTCAAGGTGTCGGCCGGTGGCACGGCGAAGATCAGCTTCCCGGTGGAGTGGGGCCCCTATCGCGTCGAGGTGATAGACGCCGAGACCGGCCTGCTCAGCAGCCTGCGTTTCTGGGCCGGCTACCGCTGGCAGGACAACGCCGATGGCGGTGCGGTGCGTCCCGATCAGGTCAAGCTGGCCCTGGATAAACCGGCCTATTCCGATGGCGACACCGCCAAGATCACCGTCACCCCGCCGGCCGCCGGCAATGGCTACCTGCTGGTCGAGTCCAGCGAAGGCCCGTTGTGGTGGCAGGAAATCGAGGTGCCGGCCGAGGGCAAGAGCTTCGACATCCCGATTGCCAAGGAGTGGGCGCGGCATGACCTGTACGTCAGCGCCCTGGTGATCCGCCCCGGCGAGCGCAAGAGCGCGGCCACGCCCAAACGCGCGGTCGGTCTGTTGCACCTGCCGCTGGAGCGCGCGCCGCGCAAGCTGGCGCTGAGTCTGACGGCGCCGGAGAAGATGCGCTCCAACCAGGCGCTGAAGGTCAAGGTGCAGGCGCGCAATGCCGATGGCAGCGTGCCGAAACAGGTGCGGGTGCTGGTGGCCGCGGTGGACGTGGGCATCCTCAATATCACCGAATACCCCACCCCCGATCCCTTCGCCAATCTGTTCGGGCGCAAGGCCTATGGCGCCGACCAGCTGGATATCTACGGCCAGCTGATCGAGGCAGGCCAGGGCCGGGTGGCCAGCCTGGCCTTCGGCGGCGACGCGGCCCTGGCCGGTGGCGGCAAGCGCCCGGACACCAGCGTGCTGATAGTCGCGCTGCAAAGCCAGCCGCTGCGGCTCAACGAACTGGGCGAGGGTGAAGTCAGCCTGAACATTCCGGACTTCAACGGCGAACTACGCCTGATGGCGCAAGCCTGGACCGATGAGCGCTACGGCATGGCCGAGGGCAAGACAGTGGTGGCCGCGCCGCTGATCGCCGAACTCTCGGCGCCGCGCTTCCTCGCCGGCGGCGATGCAACCACCCTGGCCCTGGACCTGAGCAATCTATCCGGCAAGACCCAGCAACTGGATGTACAAATCAGCGCCGAGGGCCAGCTACGTCTGGCGCAGAGCCCCGGTGCGGCGGTGGCGCCGATCAGCCTGGCCGACGGCCAGCGCACCATCCTGCGCATCCCGGTGTTGGCGCTGGGTGGCTATGGTCAGGGCCGCTTCAAGGTCAGCGTGAAAGGCCTGGCGCTGCCGGGTGAAGACCTGCCGCCGTTCAGTCGCGAATGGAAGCTGGGCATCCGCCCGGCCTATCCGGCGCGGCTGCAACACTTCCGCGCGGTGCTCAAGGATCAGGCCTGGAGCCTGCCGGCCGGCACCCTGGAGGCCTTCGAGCCGGCCGGGCTGGAGGCGCGCCTGGCGGTCTCCAGTCGCCCGCCGCTGAACCTGGGCGAGCAGATCCGCGCGCTGCAGGCCTACCCCTATGGCTGCCTGGAGCAGACCACCAGCGGCCTCTACCCCTCGCTGTATGCCGACGCGGCGACGCTCAAGCGTCTGGGCGTTGCGGGTGAGCCGGAAGAACAGCGCAAGAACTCCATCGAACTGGGTATCGAGCGCCTGCTGAGCATGCAGCGCTATAACGGTAGCTTCGGCCTGTGGGGCGCGGACAGCGACGAGGAATACTGGCTGACCGCCTATGTCACCGACTTCCTCCTGCGCGCCCGCGAGCAGGGCTTCGGCGTGCCGGCCGAGGCGCTGAAGAAGGCCAATGAGCGGCTGCTGCGCTATGTGCAGGAGCGCAACCTGATCGAACTCAGCTACAGCGACAACGCCGAGCACAGCCGCTTCGCCGTGCAGGCCTACGCCGGTTATGTGCTGGCGCGCAGCCAACAGGCGCCGCTGGGTGCCCTGCGCAGCCTGTACGAACGGCGCAGCGACGCGCTGTCCGGCTTGCCGCTGGTGCAGCTGGCGGTGGCCTTGCAGAAGATGGGTGATCAGCCGCGCGCCGACGAACTGCTGGCCGCAGGCCTGGCCCGGGGTCGCGACAGCGAGCATTGGCTGGCCGACTACGGCAGCCCGCTGCGCGACCAGGCGCTGATCCTGGCGCTGCTGGAGGAACATGACCTGGCCGCCAATAGCCGCGAGGAACGCCTGTTCAACCTGGCCGACGAGCTGGCGGGGCAGCAATGGCTGTCGACCCAGGAGCGCAACGCGCTGTACCTGGCCGGGCGCAATCTGCTGAGCAAGCCCGAGCCGCAATGGCGCGCGGCCTTGCAGAGCGGCAGCTTCGCCTTCGAGCTGAGCGATGCGCTGCCCGCCATCAAACTGGAAGGCAGCGAGCTGGCCGCGCCCATGAGCATCAGCAACCCGGGTGATGCGCCGCTGTATCAGCAACTGACCCTGTCCGGTTACCCGGCCAAGGCGCCGGTGGCGAGTGGCGAGAACCTGTCGATCTACCGCGAATACCTGGGCATGGACGGCCAGCCGCTGGATCTCGAGGCGCTGACCAGCGGCGAGCTGGTGCTGGTGCACCTGGGTGTGGCGGCCAAGCAGCGGGTGCCGGACGCCCTGGTGGTCGACCTGCTGCCGGCGGGCCTGGAGCTGGAAAACCAGAACCTGGGGCAAAGCGCCGCCAGCCTGGACGACGCCAGCAGCGCGGTGAAGGAGTGGCAGAAGTCGATGCAGAACGCGGCCATCAAGCATCAGGAGTACCGTGGCGATCGCTATGTCGCGGCCCTGGATATGAATGGCTACGACACCATCCACCTGCTCTACCTGGCCCGCGCCGTCACCCCCGGCAGCTACCGCGTGCCGCCGCCCCAGGTGGAATCCATGTACCGGCCGAACTGGCAGGCCCTGGGCGAAGCCCCGGATCGCCTGGTGGTCAAGGAGCGTTAAACGCAACGCGGCCCGCCAACTGCTTGGCGGGCCGCTAAGTGCAATAGTGAGACGTGCCTTGGCCCGGATAAGGCGTTAGCTAATCAGGCCGCCGAGCAGCCATAGGCCGAAAAACAGCCAGATCAGCCCGGCTATGATCTTGCGGCGCAAGAACGCGCGCACCGCGGCATAGAGCAGCAGCAAGCCAATGATTAGCACCAGCATGCCGAGCAGTGAGGGGGCGATACCCAGCGCCTTGGACAGGCCATGGATAAAGCTGCCGAACGCGCTGCCGAAGATGGCGAAGAAATCGCTCAGGGCCTCGACGATAAAGCGGATAACCGTGCCGAATGCCTGGCCGAGCCATTCGAAAAAGCCTTCTACAGCCATATCTTCTGTTCCAGTCTGCCAAGCGTGATTGCTACCCCGATCATGCGCCCGGTAAATAGCGCGATCATCAGGCCGCAGTGTGCCAGCCATTTGGCAGAATGGCTGCGCTATTGGCTTGTTTGTGAGTCTATCGAGTTCGCCCGACGGCCTCTGCTTGCTCGAGCGACTAATAACCCGAAGCGCATTGTGGATCGAAGACTAAGGAGTTATGCGTGTTTAAGCTGACCGGCTGGCGACCCCAGGTATGGCCTGTGCTGCGGCGTCCATGGATCAGCGTGCCGCTGGGCTTGTTGCTCCTGCTACTGAGCGCCGACCGCCTGTTCCCGCTGCCCCTGCCCGAGGCTGGCCTGGCCCGGGTGGTGTTGGCCGAGGACGGCGCGCCGTTGTGGCGGTTCGCCGACCGTGACGGCGTGTGGCGTTATCCGGTCAGCCCGGAGCAGGTCTCGCCCTATTATCTGCAGGCGCTGCTGACTTACGAGGATCGCTGGTTCTATCGCCATCCCGGGGTCAACCCGCTGGCTCTGGGCCGCGCCGCCTGGCAGAACCTGCGTGGCGGGCGCGTGCTGTCCGGCGGCAGCACCTTGTCGATGCAGGTGGCGCGCCTGCTCGACCCCCATGCGCGCAGCTACGCCGGCAAGCTCAAGCAGCTGTGGCGCACCGCGCAGCTGGAGTGGCACCTGTCCAAGACTGAAATCCTCAGCCTGTACCTCAACCGCGCGCCCTTTGGCGGCACCTTGCAGGGCGTGGCGGCGGCCAGCTGGGCCTATCTGGGCAAGCCGCCGAGCCAGCTGACCCGCGCCGAGGCCGCCTTGCTCGCGGTGCTGCCCCAGGCGCCCAGCCGCCTGCGTCCGGATCGCCACCCCGAGCGCGCCCAGGCGGCGCGCGACAAGGTGCTGGGGCGCCTGGCCAGCTTCGCGGTATGGCCGCAGGCGGCGATCGATGACGCACTGCAGGAGCCGGTGCTGCTGGCCGCCCGTCAGGAGCCGCGCCTGGCGCCGTTGCTGGCGCGCCGGCTGAACAAAGCGGATAGCCCGCCGCTGATCCGCACCACCTTGGACGCCGCCCTGCAGCGCCGCCTGGAAGACCTGCTGCTGGGCTGGCGCGCGCGTTTGCCGGAGCGTACCTCGGCGGCGATTCTGGTGGTCGAGCAGCCGAGCATGGCGGTGCGCGCCTACCTGGGCTCGGTGGATATGGGCGATACCAAACGCTTCGGCCATGTCGACATGATCAGTGCGGTGCGCTCGCCCGGCTCGACGCTCAAGCCCTTCCTCTATGGCCTGGCCCTGGATGAGGGGCTGATCCATTCCGAATCCCTGCTGCAGGACGTGCCGCGGCGCTATGGCGATTATCGGCCGGGTAACTTTGCCGCCGGCTTCAGTGGCGCGGTAGCGGCCAGCGCCGCCCTGGCCACCTCGCTCAACCTGCCGGCGGTGCAACTGCTGGAAGCCTACGGACCCAAACGTTTCGCCGGCGAGCTGCGCGGCGCCGGGGTGCCGCTGTTGCTGCCGCCCCTGGCCGAGCCGAACCTGGCGCTGATTCTAGGCGGTGCCGGCAGCCGCCTGGAGGAGCTGGTCAGCGGTTACAGCGCCTTTGCCCGGGGCGGCAAGGCGGCGCGCCTGCGCTTTCAGCCGCAGGATGAACTCCATGAACGGCGCCTGCTGTCGCCCGGCGCGGCCTGGATAGTGCGGCGCATTCTGAGCGGCCAGGCGCGCCCCGATCGCGACCCACGCGTGCAGTTGCTGCAGCGCCCGACTCTCGCCTGGAAGACCGGCACCAGCTACGGCTTTCGCGATGCCTGGGCGATTGGCGTGGCGCCGCGTTACCTGATCGGCATCTGGATCGGCCGCCCGGACGGCACCCCGGTGCCCGGCCAGTTCGGCCTGGCCTCCGCCGCGCCGCTGCTGCTGCAGGTGCACGATCTGCTGGTCAACCGCGACAGCCAGCGCGGCATCGCCGTGCCAGTTGACCCGCCGCCCGCCACTGTGGGGGTCGCGGCGATTTGCTGGCCCCTGGGCCAACCCCTGGACAGCCGCGACCCCAACTGCCGGCGCCAGCGTTTCGCCTGGACCCTGGACGGCACCACGCCGCCGACCCTGCAGGCGCTGGATCAACCCCTGGGCCTGGGCCTGCAGGAGAAAATCTGGCTGAACGACCAGGGCCTGCGCGTCGATGCCGCCTGCCCCGGCGCCACGCCGCACCGCCTGGCGCTGTGGCCGGCGCCGCTGGAACCCTGGTTGCCCCGGCGCGAGCGGCGCAGCGCGCGCCTGCCGGCCATAGACAGGGCCTGCCCGCCGCACAGTCCGCCGCTCGCCGCGCCTCTATCCATAGTCGGGGTGCGTGAAGGCGATCGCCTGCGCCGCCCCGCCGGCAGTGCCGAGCCCCTGCAATTGCGCCTCTCGGCCCTGGGCGGCAGCGGTCGGCGCTGGTGGTTTGTCGATGGTCAGCCGGTGGCTGAAAGCCTGGCCGGCACGGCGATCAATCAGCCGTTCAGTCGCCCTGGCCGTTACCAGCTGAGCGTGCTGGATGAAAGCGGGCAGACCGCGCGGCTGTTGTTCAGTGTGACCGAGTGAGGCTCGCCATCGACCCGCGCCGCTGGACCGCCGGCAGCCGGCGGGAGTGGCTGACCGCTCGGCTACACTGAGGCCAATCGAATGTGCTCGGGGTGGGCTTATGGCGGTCTGGCTATTGCGCCTGCTGGTCGCGCTGCTGCTCAGCTCCTGGGCGGTGGCGACCGAGCTGCAGCTGTACACCGAGGAGAATCCGCCGCTCAACTTCAGCCGCGCCGGGCAGGCCGACGGCCTGGCCAGCGCCGTGGTGCGCGAACTGCTGCGGCGCACCGGCGACAGCGCGAGCATTCAGGTGGTGCCCTGGGCGCGGGGCTATAAGAGCGCGCAGAGCGGCGCCAATATTGGGCTGTTCGTCGCCGTGCGCACGCCCGAGCGCGAGGCGCTGTTCCACTGGGTCGGCCCGCTGGTCTCGACCACCACCAGCTTCTACGCCAAGCGCGGCAGTGGCCTGCATATCGCCAGCCTGGACGACGCGCGCCGGGTCGCGGGGATTGCCGTGCCGCGTGACTGGTATTCGCACCAATTTCTGCAGAAGCAGGGCTTCGCCAATCTGGCCCTGGTACCCAAGCCCCATGAAATGCTCAGGATGACCCTCTATGGCCGGGTGCCGCTGATGGTCTACGAGGACCAGTTGCTGCCCAGCCTGGTGGCCGAGCTGGGCGGCTCGATGGATGACCTCGAACGCCTCTACAGCTTTATGCAGAGCAGCAGCTATATCGTCTTTTCGCCTGGCACCGACCCGCAGTTGGTGCGGCGCTGGCAGGCGGCGCTGGACGAGATGACGCGCGACGGCAGCCTGGCCCGCCACTATGCGCAGTGGTTGCCGGCGCTTGCACCACCGCAGCCCTAGAACCTGTTCACGATCTGCTGCGCATCGGTGATGCTGCGTTAAAAACAGACTCAGAATGCTCATTTACAACTCGTAAACTCCGCTTCTTCGTCTGTTTTTGCCTTGCCTGACCTTCGCTCGCGAGATCGTGAACAGGTTCTTAGCCCCAGCCCTGATTCGGCGGATAAGCCGGAACGATCAGGGGCGAGCCTCACTATGTCCCGCCAGGCAACGATGATTGACTCCTCGTTGATGATCGCGCGCAGCCATTCGCCGAACATCGCGCTGTCCACTCGCTGCCGACTGTTAGCGAGCAGCCGCTAGGGCCATCCATTCCGTTCGGCGCCGCCGACCCTGCGACCTCTGCCTAATACGCTGGCACGCCGGGTCAGTGCGGCCGGCAAAGACCGACTCGAGCAGACCCTCAACGCGCTTAATTAAGGAGCGAACGATGTTCTTGGAAGGTTACGGACCGCTGATTCTGCGCGGCACTTGGGCGACTATCGAGCTGGCGCTGCTGTCGCTGCTGCTGTCGCTGCTGATCGGGCTGGTGGGGGCCAGTTTGAAACTGTCCAGCAACCGTCTGCTGCGTGGCCTCGCCACCGGCTACACCACGCTGATTCGCAGCATCCCCGACCTGGTGATCATGTTGCTGCTGTTCTACAACATCCAGATTCTCCTCAACCAGCTCACCGAATGGCTGGAGCTCGAGCAGATCGTCATCAACCCGTTCCTGGCCGGTGTGGTGACCCTGAGCTTTATCTACGGCGCGTATTTCACCGAAACCTTCCGCGGCGCCTTTCAATCGGTGCCGCGCGGGGTGATCGAGGCGGCGCTGGCGTATGGCATGTCGCCTTGGCGGGTATTCAAGCGCGTTCTGTTTCCGCAAATGATGCGTTTTGCCTTGCCCGGCATCGGCAATAACTGGCAGGTGCTGATCAAGGCGACCGCGCTGGTGTCGATCATCGGCCTGTCGGATATCGTCAAAGCCACCCAGGACGCCGGTAAGAGCAGCATGCAGCTGTTTTATTTCACCCTGGTCGGCGCGGTTATTTACCTGGCGATCACCACGCTCTCGAGCCTCGTCTTGACCTGGCTCGAGCACCGCTATGCGGTGGGCG
>Ga0209343_10008323_pt1 | contig 12094 bp, 11 predicted proteins | sample RifCSPlowO2_02_FD_184026 | JGI IMG/M metagenome (GOLD analysis project Ga0209343, IMG submission 184026) | Groundwater microbial communities from Rifle, Colorado - Rifle CSP2_plank lowO2_0.2 (SPAdes) (version 2) | ecosystem: Environmental > Aquatic > Deep subsurface > Groundwater | place... | reverse complement strand
TGCGCGCAAGGTGTTGCAAAGCATGAAGACGCACTGGAGTGGCTTGGGCGTGTTTGTCAAATTCCCGTGGGTGCCCATGGACAACAACGTCGCCGAGCGTGATGAGCGCGCTCCGGTGGTGGGGCGCAAGAATTTTTATGGTTCGGGTGCCCAGTGGGCGGGCGAGTTGGCCGCCCTGATGTGCAGCGTGCTGGCCACGCTCAAGCTGTGGGATATCAATCCCCGCACCTGGCTGTTCGCTTATCTGCAGGCCTGCGCTGAAAACACCCACCGGGCTCCATCGGATCTCAGTGACTTTCTTCCTTGGACCATGGATGAGTCCAGGCTGGCTGCGATGCGCGCGGGGCAGTCAGCACCCGGTGCTTTGGCGCAGGTGTTCGATAGCTCATGAGCGTTGGCTGTGGGGCGACGAACAACTCACATAGGCTAGCAGCCTGTCGGACTCAAAGCGCCGGAATGTTTTCCAGTGCGCTACAAAAAGAATAGCAAAATGGTAAAATCACACCCGTTCCCATAGGTGATTTGAGCATGTCCAACTTTATCCCCATCGACCGAAAAACCGGCTACCTGTTACCCCCATCGGTGGACGACTGGCTCACGCAAGACCACCTGGCGCGCTTCGTTGTTGAAGTCATTGATGGACTCGACCTCTCCAGCCTCACAAGCCAATACGCAGGACGCGGCTCCAAGGCGCACCACCCAGCGACCTTGCTGGCGATTCTGGTTTACGGCTACTCAACAGGCGTTTTTTCCAGCCGCAAACTGGAGCGGGCCACCCACGACTCTGTGGCGTTTCGCTACATTGCTGCTGGCAGCCACCCCGATCACGACACCCTGGCCACCTTTCGCAGGCGTTTCATCGACGAACTCGCTGGCCTGTTTGTGCAAGTGCTGGAGATGGCCTCGGAGATGAAGCTGCTCAAGCTGGGAACCGTGTGTCTGGATGGCACCAAAATCCACGCCAACGCCTCGCGCCACAGCGCACTCTCGCATAGTCACATCGTCAAACTCGAAGCCCAGCTCAAGGCCGAAGTCCAGGAACTGCTGGCACTGGCAGAAGCCACCGACACGGCCAATACCCCCGATGGCATGAGCCTGCCCAAAGAACTCAAACTGCGCGAAGACCGGCTGGCTGCCATGGCTCAGGCCAAGACCAAAATCGCAGAGCGTGCTGCACAGCGCTACGCCCGCGAGAAGGCCGAGTTTGACGAGAAGATGCTCAAGCGCGAAGCCAAAGCAAAAGAGACGGGCAAAAAGCCCGGCGGCAAACCACCTGCGGCCCCCCAGCCTGGAGCCAAAGACAGCGACCAGATCAATCTGACGGACGAAGAGTCACGCATTATGAAGGTCAGTGGTGGCGGCTTTGAGCAATGCTACAACGCACAAGCCGGGGTCGATGCTGCGACGATGCTGGTGGTTGCCACCGGGCTGACACAGGCGCCCAATGACAAACAGCAAGTCGCGCCGATGATCAAAACCCTGCAGGCGCAAGCCCCTTTGCTTGGCGAGGCCAAGACCCTGATCGCAGATACGGGCTATTGCAGCGCGGACAATATCCAGGCCTGTGAAGAAGCCAAGATGGAGCCATTGATTGCGCTGGCCCGTGAAGACCACCACCCGCACTGGAGCGAGCGTTTTACAGAGCCCGCCCCCCTGGCTGCAGATGCCACGCCGATGCAGGCCATGGCGCACCGATTGGCTACACAGGCAGGCAGGGCGGCATATGCCCTGCGCAAACAAACGGTGGAGCCGGTCTTTGGCATCATCAAATCGGTGATGGGGTTCAGGCAGTTCTCTTTGCGTGGATTGCGCAAAGTTACCGGCGAATGGAATCTGGTTTGCCTGGCCTGGAATGTCAAACGCATGGCCGTACTACGTCCAAAAGTTGGATAAGGACAGAAAATTCCGCGGAAAAATCGCAAAACCTTGAAAATCCAAACCGAAATGCCTGTTTTTTAAGCAAATTCAGAATCAGGCAGATGTTTGACTTCCTAAGTCCGACAGGCTGCTAGGAGTCACACCATGTTTTTCGCTACTGCCCCCTCCCCCCTGTCCTCTGGTTTGCGTCGCCAGGCCTATGCACATGCGGGCCGCACGGTGGACCGTTTTCTGGACGATGCCCTCTGTTCCGCCCGCCAACAGGGCGCGGCCTACACCCAGGACGATGCCGCTTTCACGCTGACGCTGGACATGCCCGGCATCGCCAAGGACCAGTTGAGCATCGCGATTGAAGGCGCCGTGGTGCGCATCAGCAGCAAAGAAGGTGCGCCGCGCCGCTACCGTGCAGCCTACGAACTGCCCCAGGACGTGGACACCACCCAGAGCGAAGCCAAGCTGGAAAACGGCGTGTTGACCCTGAAATTGGCCAAAAAAGTCCCGGTGAAAAACAGCACCGAGTTGACGATTCAGTGATGAAAGGAAAAGCAGGCGCTCTCATTTCAGGAGCTGCCTGCGCTTATTCCATAAGGGCTGGAGGCTGTTTTTATATGGAATGCAGCGGCCAGCGCGGCTTGACGTCAAAGGCGTAGCTGGTGCTGGCTTGCTGCAAGCCGCTTTGCAGGCGCATAGCCGCAGCCATGGCGATCATGGCGCCGTTGTCGGTGCACAAATGCAGTTCGGGGTAATGCACGCGCACCCGGCGCTTGGCGCACTCGGCGTTGAGTTGCGTGCGCAAATTGCGGTTGGCACCCACGCCGCCCGCCACAACCAAGCGGCTCAGACCTGTTTGTTTCAAGGCGGTCAGCGACTTCTTCACCAGCACCTCCACAATGGCCGCCTGGGTGGAGGCTGCCAGATCGCGGTGGGCCTGCTCTGGCAAATCCTCAAACCGGGCCGCTCCCGCCGCCGCCACCATTTTTTGCGATTGCACCAGCACCGCTGTTTTCAGCCCCGCAAAAGAAAAATCCAGGTTGCCACTGTGGAGCAGCGGGCGGGGCAAGGCGTAGGCCTTGGGGTTGCCCGTATCGCCCAGCCGGGCCAGCGCCGGGCCGCCGGGATAAGCCAGGCCCATTAGCTTGGCAGACTTGTCAAAGGCCTCACCGGCCGCATCGTCAATCGATTCACCCAGCAATTCGTAGCGCCCTACCCCGTCCACCCGCATCAGTTGCGTGTGCCCTCCCGACACCAGCAGGGCCACGAAGGGGAATTCCGGCGGGTCTTCGCTCAAAAACGGCGAGAGCAAATGCCCTTCCAAATGGTGCACACCGAGCACCGGCTTGCCCAAAGCCGCCGCCAGCGCGCAGGCCACGCCCGCCCCCACCAACAAGGCACCGGCCAAACCCGGACCCCGGGTAAAGGCCACCACATCCACTTCTTCCAAGCTGCGCCCCGCCCCCTGCAACACCTCTTGGGTGAGCGGCAGCACCCGGCGAATATGGTCGCGGCTGGCCAACTCGGGCACCACACCGCCATAGGCCTGGTGCATCTCGATCTGGCTGTACAGCGCATGCGCCAACAACTCGGGCACACCCTGGCTGCGCGTCTGCACCATGGCCACCCCGGTTTCGTCGCAAGACGATTCAAACCCCAATACCAACATGTTTTTTTTCCTGAAAATGACGGGACAGACCGCCGCCTGCAAAGCAAACCCGTGCTGTCCCCACAACTGCCCGCGAGTTTAGAGGAAGCAGCCCGACAAGCGTAGGCACAATCGGCCTAAACCACTCTGCCCCATGCCAAACCACCATTCCCCACTCTGCGACCGCGACATCGAAACGCTGGAACGCGCCACCCTGGATGCCGTGGCGCCCCCCGCTGTGGAAGCGATCGACGGCTGGCTCCTGCCCTTTGACGCCTCCACCATAGGCCGCGCCAAAAGTGCGGTTCCGCTACGCCACCAGCATCCCCCTGGAGCGGATGCAACAGCCATGTTATGCACCATGGAAGCGCGTTATGCGGCGCACGGCTTGCCAGCGGCCTTTCGCGTCGCCGATGTGCCGGGCATGGCGGCGGTACATGCCGCGCTGGCACGCCGGGGCTACCAGGCGCAACAACCCACTTTGGTGCAAACCGGCGCCACCTTGCACCTGCGGCACGCGTGCCGCGGCACCCCAGCCCAAGTCAGCAACACCCCCCACACAGCCTGGTCCGGCGTCTACCTGGCCGAAGGCTTTGACCCGGTGGACGGAGCCTACCGGGTGCAAGCGCTTAGCCGCAGCCCGCATGTGGTGTACGCCAGCGTGGTGGAAGCGGGCCTGCCCGTAGCCGCAGGCACCGCAGCCTTCAGTCAGGGCTGGGCCAGCGTGCACGGCATGCGCACCGTGCAAAGCGGGCGCGGGCAGGGCCTGGCAGGCCGGGTGTTGGCGGGCCTGGCTGACGCGGCACTGGCCCGTGGGCTGGACCGCGTTTTTTTGCAGGTGGAAGAAGGCAATACCGCCGCTTTGGCCCTGTACCAGCGGGTCGGCTTTGCCACCGCCTGGCGCTACCACTACTGGCGTCGACCCCAAGGCTGAGCATGGCGCGCTTCTTGCGTAAGCCACACCATGTCTGACGCCCTTCGTATTGTTGTCATTTCTGCCGACCTGGATGTGCCTGATCCGCAGGACACGCGCGCCATGCACCAGGCCGAGCGCTCGCGCAGCCTGCGCATTGGCCTTCTGGAAAACGGCTTCAACCTGGTGGCCGTCTTGCCTGCCGACGTGTTTTTGGAGCAGCGGCTGGGCCAGCTACAGCCCGACCTGATCATTTTGGACGCCGAAAGCGAAGCGCGCGACGCGCTGGAACATGTGGTGATGGCCACCCGTGGCGAGCGACGCCCGATTGTCATGTTCACCAACGACAGCGACGCCTCCAACGCCCGCGCCGCCGTGGCGGCCGGGGTGTCGGCCTACATCGTGGCGGGCTTGTCCAGCGAGCGCATCCGCCCGATTCTGGATGTGGCCCTGGCCCGCTTTCAGCACGAGCAACAGTTGCGCCACGAACTGGCCACCACGCGCAACGAACTGCACGAACTCAGCACCGAGCTCAAAGACCGCAAAACCATTGACCGCGCCAAAGGCCTGCTGATGCAGCGCCAACAACTCAGCGAAGAAGCCGCTTACGCCAAACTGCGCAAAACCGCGATGGACAAAAACCTGAAGCTGGCGGATGTGGCGCAGCGCATGCTGGACGTGGTGGACCTGCTGGGCTGATTCAACCTTGTGTCCAAGCATTAGAATCCAAGGTGCAGGAGAGTGAACGCATGCCGCGTTCCACCGAAGGCGCAAACTCCCATGAACGCTCAGGTATCCCACCCCAGGTGATGTACTGCAATTCTTTTTAACGCCGTCTGGAGAGCCGCTGCCCCCTTGAAAAAGGGCGCGCAGCGCACCGAAGGAGCAAACACCGCAGGGGACTGCGGTGTGAATCTCTCAGGTACCAAGGACAGGGGGAGCGGCATCTGTGTGTGACACGGTGCTGCTATTTTTTCAAGGCTTTTTTACGCAATGGCATCGGGTTGCGCGCGGGCTTCTTTCTACTGAAAGTTCTCTATGCGTACCATCGTTCTCGGCAGCGGGCTACTTGGCGTCAGCTCGGCCTATTACCTCTCCTTACTCGGCCACGAAGTCACCGTGGTGGACCGCCAAGCCACACCGGCGGCGGAAACCAGCTTTGCCAACGGCGGGCAAGTCTCGGTCAGCCATGCCGAACCCTGGGCCAACCCCGGCGCGCCGCTCAAGCTCCTGCAATGGCTGGGCAAGGAAGATGCCCCCCTGCTCTTTCGCCTGCGCGCCGACATGCGCCAGTGGCTCTGGGGCCTGCAGTTTTTGCGCGAATGCACACCCGCGCGCACCCGGCACAACATCCAGCACATCGTGCGCCTGGGCACCTACAGCCGTGACACCCTGCAGCAGTTGCGCCGCGACACTGGCATCCAGTACGACCAGCGCACCCAAGGCATCTTGCACTTTTACACCTCGCAAAAAGAGTTTGACGCGGCCCTGAAACCCGCCGAACAAATGCGCGCCCTGGGCTGTGAACGCCGCGTCGTCAGCGCCGACGAAGCCGTGGCGCTGGAGCCCGCGCTGCGCCACATCCGCGCCCGCCTGGCCGGCGCCACCTACACCGCCGAAGACGAGTCGGGCGACGCTAACCAGTTTGCCCGCGAACTGGCCCAACTGTGCGAAGCGCGCGGTGTCAAGTTTTTGATGGGCCACACCATCACCGCGCTGCGCGAAGCGGGCGGACAGATCGACCATGTGGAAGCCACCGACGCGCAGGGCCGCTACCAGCGCTTGCAGGCCGACGCCTATGTGCTGGCCATGGGCTCCTTCAGCCCCCTGCTGGCGGCACCGCTGGGCATACGCCTGCCCATCTACCCCGCCAAGGGTTACTCGGTCACCATGCCGGTGAAAGACGCAGCCAAGGCCCACCAGGTGAGCCTGACCGACGACGAATTCAAACTGGTGTTCTCCCGCCTGACCGCCACCGACGGCTCAGGCACCGACCGCCTGCGCATTGCCGGCACCGCCGAACTCAACGGCTACGACCGCGACCTGAACCGCGTGCGCTGCGAAGCCATCGTGCGCCGGGTGGAAGAACTGTTCCCCGGCGCCGGTGACACCGCGCAAGCCAGCTTCTGGAGCGGCCTGCGCCCCGCCACACCCAGCAACCTGCCCATCATCGGTAAAAGCAAGCTGCCCAACCTGTTCATGAACACCGGCCACGGCACCCTGGGCTGGACCCACGCCTGCGGCTCAGGCAAGTCCATCGCGCGGATTGTGAGCGGGCTGGCTCCGGAGGTGGATTTTGCGTTTACCGGGGATGTTCAAGTGCCAAAAGTGGCTGTAGCCCTTATGGAATGTGCGTAAGTAGCTATTGAAAACATAGCATCATCCATCCCGAAGATTCCCAGTGCAAGCGTATCTTGGACTTGACGTATGCCTGCCCCATATCTACAGCACAAGAAGGCTCCAACGGGCCTGCCCCAACAGCACGGGCCACCACGAAGCCCTGCGAGAGTTGGCATGGCGAATAGTCTCGCCATCCCCAAAGCCCGGTCATAATTTGTGCAAGCAGTCAGGGGCAAAGGCACGAATCCCCTACGCCAACGTTTGTTGCCACCATCTGGGCGGCAATTCAATCCAACAAGGTTTATCCGCCGCAGGAAATGCTCTTGGTTTCTGTCAACTAGGCCTCGCGGCGGATAAACGCTAATTGCTATTCCGCATCATCAAGCGGATTCAGGGAGTAAGAAAATATGCAGGCCGTTCATCGTACATCCCTCCTTGAAGAGGCAGCCGCCGCCAAGAATGCCATCCGGTCCGACGCTAGCGAGGTCATTTGCAACATAGTGAACGATGTTTTTGATTCGCTCCAGTGGACTTCTGTCAGTGGAAGCATTGTTCAGAATGTTGCTGCCCTGGACGAATGGAGGCATCGCTCACTTAGCGACATTGAAAAAGACTGGGCGTATCTAGAATTTGATCGCAATAAAATTCTCGTAGCGCTATCACGATACCTCGATCAAGAACACTTCAAAAGCAAGCGATTAGACTGGCTCTTTTTAAACGTTTTGGTTTATGCAGAGTACATCGCCACCATCGACGAAGTTCGGCGGCGACTACTCGGAGTGGATGCGTTTGTAATGATGAAAATTCGCCCAATTGATCAGCATACCTATGACGTACATCCCCTGCTAAAAAAATGGTGGCACTGGCCCTTGGCTCTTGCGGCGGTGGCCATTTCATTTACTTTGCACCCCGTAGCCACCTTGTTGCCGATTGGGGCCATCACAGCGGGAATTTACAAACGCAACAAAGCAGTTGGGAAGATCAACTTAACCCTGCATTCAATGCTGACAACCTACCTGTCTTTAAACACCTTCGACTTGGGATGGGGAAATGTAAAAGAGACTTTAAAAGAATCCAAAAATGCCGGCGCGATTTTTGATTCTTCAGTTTTTTCTTTAGTCGAACGACGCATACCCAGCAAGGCATATTGAATCGTTGGGCGTCAATAATTATGACAACTAGGCTGTGCGAATGAACAACAAGACTTGGCAGTATTTACTGGGGCTTGAGAGTGTTGACATCGTTTTGGACTGGCATAAAAAACTCTACAACCGGGAACTGAGCACCAGACGTGCGAACGAAATAACTTCCGCAGCCAAACAGGCCAAGGAGTACTTCAGGAATGCTGAGAACGCCGCAAATACTGTGAGACCCCTGCTGACTTTCTACGGCATTGCGTCTCTTGCCCGGGCTACGCTGCTCCTTCTCAAGCCTGGCCATGGCGAAGAGTCTCTTGTCCGGGGGCATGGCCTCGAAACGACTGATTGGTCAAACACCCTGTCCGGAGACCTATCAACTGCGTTGAAGTCAATTGGTAACTTGAAGATCCGCACGTCAGCCGGTCTATTCAGCGATTTCTTGAAGCAGACCGAGAATCACATCTGTATCCATGCGAGGTCTTCTGCCGTTGATTGGAGACTCAGTTACCCACAGCCGCCGCTTGGTGTGGAGCTGACGTTTGAGGCGTTACTCTTTCGCGTTCCGGACTTATGGCGAATACTCCCAAAATCTGAGATTGGGTCGCACTTCGCTTCGGTCAATGAGATGTCATACGCAGACGCTGACGGATTCTTTGCAAACGTCAACTCGAAACAGTTCGAAGCGTTCCAAGCCTCCTATGTTGATCTTGGCTATGAAGTTACTCCAAATGGCGATCTATCCAAGATAAAGTGCAACAGCCAGGTTTTCGACGCCGCGCTGCCCCAATTCATGCATGCGTATGTCAACAAAATGTTTGGCTCTATTCCCAGCTTGCACATCGCAAAACCAATTCAAAAAGACATCAGACTCTCCGAGCTAGCTATCGCCTACATGCTCTCGTACTTCTTGGGCATGTTGACCAGATATTTTCCGACTCACTGGGTAGCGCTACATAGCGGCACGAAGGGTGATGTCCTGTGGCCGACAGTGTCTGCTGCGCAGAGCTATGTGGAAACGGTTTTCCCAGAGATGATCATCGAACTCATTCAAGATAAGCTGTCTGGCGCCAGGGAGGCCGAGGTTAAAGAGAAAAAGGGGGAAAAGGGTTCAGGCTCGGATTAAAAAGTCGGATTAAGCGGGTTGACCCCGGAGGGGAATTTTGCGTTTACCAGGGGTATTCAAGTGCAAAAAGTGGCTGCAGCCCTCATGGAATGTGCGTGAGTAGCTACTAAAACAGTAGTAAAAGTAGAAGCCATACATTCCGAAATTTCCAGTGCAAGCGTATCTGGGACTTGTTGTTTGGTTTCCTGGGCGTATGGATGCGGGCGTGTACCCGTATTGCAAGCTGGGGCGTTCGCACACCGTCGCTACGCCGCCTTGGGGCCATAGAGCAAGGCCTCCAAACGATCACAAAGCCTCGCGATCAGGCTGCTCCTGGCTGGCGCGCTCCTCCAGAAAATCGTCGACAAGCTGCGGACCCTCCAAAAAGAAGCTGTCCCAAGTCTGCCCCAGCGGCGCAATGATGCGCTCGCAGCCCCGCGCCCGCACATCCACCCGTTTGACCCGGTCAGGAAATCGCAACTCAGCCGGAAGCCTGATCGCTTGGCTGCTGTTGTTGATAAAAACGGTCGTTGCAGTCATGGCCCGCACCTCCAGGGAAATTGGAATATCGCAATTGTGTACGCCACCACGTCAACGGGCTGGCGCCGGAAGTGGGCTTGGCGCTCACCGGAGACATTTAGGCAAAGAAAAGTGGCCGTAGCCCTTATGGAATAAGCGTAAGCAGCTACCAAAAATATAGCAGAAATAGAAATGATCCGCCACCTCCAAGCGGGTGGCGGATCATTTCACACCAAAGGCGAGCCTTCAACTCGCCCCCCATTTGCGTGCTGGCTGGTCTGGCAGCACCCCCTAGAATAGATCAGCTTCATTGTTGAAAGATGCCCCATAGATGCGCCTCACCCTCGCGGGACTCAGACTAAGCAAGCCGGCCCGGCATGTATTGATGCACCCCATGGAATTTGGGCTGCAAGTTGTGCGGGGATTCAACAAGAACCAGGGGATGATGCTGGCCGGGGCGATTGCGTACTATGCGCTGCTGTCCATGGTGCCGCTGCTCATTTTGTCGGTCATTGTGATCTCGCAATGGGTGGACAGTGCGGAGTTGCTGGTGGCCTTGGGTCGCTATTTGGAATGGCTTGTGCCCAGCCAGTCCAAGGCGGTTTTGAGTGATATCGCCGGGTTTCTGGAAAGCCGAATCGCCATCGGTGCCGTCTTGCTGATGACCATGCTGTTTTTCAGTTCCCTGGCCTTTGGGATTTTGGGAAAGGCGATGGCCGTGATCTTTCCTCACCGGGGGACCGTAGAGAAGCGCCATCCGGTGGTTTCCGTCGTGCTGCCGTATTGTTTTGTTGTGTTGTTGGGCGTCGCACTGCTGTTCCTGACCCTGGCCTCCAGCGTTCTGCAGACCATGGGGCAGGAAAGCGTGTATTTCCTGGGCCGCAACTGGTCTCTTTTTGGAGTTTCGGGGCTGTTTCTCTATCTGCTGGGCTTGGGTGCCGAGGTCTTGATTGTTGCGGCCCTGTACTTGGCATTTCCCGTTGGTCGGATGCCATTGCACCATGCCGTCATCGGTGGCATGGTGGTATCCACGGTGTGGGAAATCGTGCGCCATGTCCTGGTGTGGTACTTCACGACCTTGTCCAAGACCAGTGTGGTCTACGGCTCTTTTACGACCACTGTGATTGCCTTGTTTTGCATGGAGATCATCGCCATACTCCTGTTGCTGGGGGCGCAGGTGATCTCGGAATATGAACGGCTGGAGCAGGACTGAATCTGTTCCGACTACGCCGTTTCCAGGCGTTTTCGGCATCTTGTCCGACACCCATGTCAGTCCTTCACCGCGGGCACGGGCTTCGAGGCAAATCAGGCCCTAGCCCTCATGGAATGTGCGTAGACAGCTATGCTATTGATAGCAAAAGCAACAGGCCGCCCTAAACAAAGTAAACAAAGGGGCCAGGCTCGGATTAGAGCGTATTTCAGTAGGCTTGAGGGATCTTGAATTTTCCGAGGGAGCCACCATTGCACATGCAAAAGGAGGTGCATATGGGACTCTTGACCAAAGACGACGGTTGGCGTATCAGCGACAAATGGTGGGAGCAGATTGAGCCACTGCTGCCAGCGCGTAAGCCACACCCATTGGGTTGCCACAATCCGCCTGTTCCAAATCGCTCAGCGATGGATGCCATTTTGTTTGTTCTGCGCACTGGCATGCAGTGGAATGCACTGGACGGCACCGGAATTTGCTCTTGCAGTTCAAGTTATCGGCGCTTTCGGGAATGGACCGATGCAGGGGTGTTTGCCAACCTCTGGCGCATCGGCTTGCTTCGCTACGATGGAACCCAAGGCATTGACTGGGACTGGCTGGCAATGGATGGTGCAATGACCAAGGCGCCTTTGGCGGGGACACAAATGACGGGGCGAAACCCCACGGACCGAGGCAAGCAAGGTGTCAAGCGCAGCTTGCTCACCGAGGGCGCTGGCATTCCTCTTGCCGTGACCATGGAAGGTGCGAATCGCCACGACATGAAGCTGGTGCAAAGTACGCTGGACGCCGTCATGGCCGAGCGGCCAGCGCCCACCGAAGACAAGCCCCAAGGGCTGTGTCTGGACAAGGGCTACGACTTTGACGAAGTGCGTGAGATCGTCAAAGAGTTCGGATTCACGGCGCACATCCGTGCAAGAGGAGAAGAAGCCCAAGCCATCAAAAAAGAAGCCGGCTTCAAGGCTCGGCGCTGGGTGGTGGAGCGTACGCACAGTTGGATGAATCGGTTTCGCCGGATTTTGGTGCGCTGGGAGAAACTGCCAGAGACTTTCCTTGCCATGTTGCACCTGGCCTGTGCCATCATCACTTGGCGTGCCACGGGCCTACTGAAATAGGCTCTAATCCAAGGGGCCAGACTCGGATTAATCCGGATTAATCACGGATTAATCAAGGGGCCAGGCTCAGGCTCGAGTAAACAAAGGGGCCAGGCTCGGATTAATAAGGGGCCGGGCTCCAATGGCACTGACTTAAGCGAATAGTCCTATAAAAACAATAACTTACAGGCACAAGAAGATGGGCTGATCGCGCCAAATTGGTACGATGCGGGTGTCGAATCCGTAACACGTACCAAAGAAGGGAG
>Ga0209343_10008321_pt1 | contig 12095 bp, 9 predicted proteins | sample RifCSPlowO2_02_FD_184026 | JGI IMG/M metagenome (GOLD analysis project Ga0209343, IMG submission 184026) | Groundwater microbial communities from Rifle, Colorado - Rifle CSP2_plank lowO2_0.2 (SPAdes) (version 2) | ecosystem: Environmental > Aquatic > Deep subsurface > Groundwater | place: Rifle... | reverse complement strand
CTTGTCAAAACTGGCAGCCTTTTCGAAGGGTTGTTTGATGAAGCGTGTCAGATCAATCGAGCCCAGGCAACAGCAACCGTAAGGAGGCAAGGGCTGCTCAGCGCAAGGATTGGTGCTGGCAATAGTTTCGCAATAAGAGAGGTTGTTGTCGCGATTGATGTGATCCAGGAACAAGACACCGGGCTCGGCATGATCATAGGTCGAGCGCATGATTTGATCCCACAATTCGCGCGCTTGTAAGGTCCGGTAGACCCAGATACCACTGTCAGGCACATGATGCGCCCCCGCTTCTTTTTGCGCAGGTCCTGGTTCAGCACGATGGACGAGGGTAAATGCCGCGTCTTTTTGCACCGCCTGCATGAATGTATCGGTGATACCCACTGAAATATTGAAATTCTTCAAGTCACCGGTGTCCTTGGCATGGATGAACTCTTCAATATCAGGATGATCACAGCGCAGAACACCCATTTGTGCGCCACGCCGGGCACCAGCGGATTCGACCGTTTCGCAGGACCGATCAAACACGCGCATGTAGCTCACGGGGCCTGATGCACTGCTTTGCGTGCTGCCAACCCAGGCGCCGCGCGGGCGGATGCGGGAGAAGTCATAACCCACACCACCGCCACGACGCATGGTCTCGGCCGCCTCGGTCAGCGCGGTGTAAATACCGGGGTGTCCGTCTTCCACATGGGCGATCGAGTCGCCGACGGGCTGCACAAAACAGTTGATCAAGGTGGCAGCCAGGTCAGTGCCAGCCGCGGATTGAATGCGTCCGGCCGGCAGGAATCCGTTTTGTAGGGCCTGCAGAAACTTGGTTTCCCATTGCTTTTGCTGCTCTGGCGCCTCTACCTGAGCCAAAGCATGTGCAACACGCTGATTAACGTCAACAATGGTTTTTTCCGACCCTTTGCTGTACTTCTCAATCAGAACCTCTTCGCTGATGGGCTGGGGGGCAAGGGCGTGGATCGGCTTTGTTCGTGAGGGAGTTTTTTGCGTCATTATTTGTTCCTAAATTCTGGGGAATACTTGATTCCAGGTCGTGCGCTTTTCCCAGGGGGACTGTCGGGTACATGGTCTGCGTCAGCATGTGTGATGCGGGCATCACATTACAGCAAGACACTTGTTCGCCGTGAGCCCTTGGTCCGCGCCCAGACAGGTCCGTCGGGCCGGGACAGCGTCAACTTGATCATTCTACCGATTTGACGACCAGCGCCGCGTCAAAAAGAGGTCAGCCGACAGCGTTGACCGAAAAAAAAGCCCTCTGCTCGATTGCTAGAGGGCTTTTGACTCCAAGTGGAGCCTCAGTTCGTTTAGGCCGTTTCGCCGTAAACCGAAACTGTGATTTCCACCAGTACGTCGGTATGCAAGGCGACGCTGACTTTACTGTCGCCAACCACCTTGATCGGGCCATTGGGCATGCGAATTTGCGCCTTGGTCACCTTGAAGCCCGTCTTGGTCAGTTCTTCAGCGATGTCCGCATTGGTCACAGAACCAAAGAGGCGGCCATCAACGCCGGCCTTTTGGGTCAGCTTGCAGGTGATGCCTGCAAGCTTTTCGCCAACAGTCTGCGATTCAGCCAATTTGGCTGCGGCAGCTTTTTCGAGTTCAGCGCGCTTGGCTTCAAACTCTTGCTTCGCCGAAGCCGTGGCGCGGCGAGCACGGCCAGAGGGAATCAGGAAGTTGCGGGCATAACCGTCTTTAACACGCACGACCTCACCTAGATTGCCAAGGTTCACAACCTTGTCGAGCAGAATAATTTGCATGATTGTGTTCCTTAAATCTTGTGCTGGTCGCTGTACGGCAGCATCGCAAGGAAACGTGCGCGCTTGATAGCGGTGTTGAGCTGACGCTGAAAAATGGCACGGGTGCCAGTCAGGCGAGCGGGAATGATCTTGCCGTTTTCGGCAATGAAATCGCGCAAGGTATCAATATCCTTGTAATCGATCTCTTCAACGCCAGTCACGGTAAAGCGGCAAAAGCGCTTGCGCTTGAACAGCAGGTTCTGTGCTGGGCGCTTGGGGCGCTTGTCTTTGTTATTGAAACGTTTTGGTCCGGCCATGATGGACTCCTTAAATATTTATGAATTCGTTAATCTTGCTGAAATTCTTGAATGTGAAACACGACGTGCTTGCCATTGCGAGGTGTCGCCAGAAAACCGTTGAATCTCCAGGCACTGGCTATGGCTTGTTTTGCAAGCCGCTCAGCTATTGCGCCAAAGGCCACCGCTTTCAGTGTCGCCTTCACTTGTCTTATCTGCCCCGCTTCCTGAATCTCCGACTCATGCTCAAGTCTGATGTTCAGCGCCGGCAAACCGGCTGGTGTGTAACGCAGGGAATCAATTCCGGCGATACAGGCAGTCAAAACAAGCTGATTGGCAACGTGGTTCACACCCCTTGCAGGCAAAAAAGCCCTTAAGCCTGGTACTCGGCCTGCTGGGTCTTGCGGGCATCTTCACGTTCGACAGTTTTCATCATCGAAGAAGGACCGGTATCGGCTTTTTTCTTCAAAACAGTCAGATGACGCAACACGGCATCATTGAACTTGAACGCGTGTTCCAACTCTGCCATGACAGCCTGGTCAGCTTCGATATTGACGCAAAGGTAGTGGGCTTTGGCAAGCTTGTTGATCATGTAGACCAACTGGCGGCGGCCCCAGTCTTCAACACGGTGCACTTTGCCGCCACCGGCAGTGATCATGCCCTTGTAACGTTCCAGCATGGCGGGAACCTGCTCGCTCTGATCCGGATGGATCATGAGAATGATTTCGTAATGACGCATTGATACTCCTTGTGGATGGCCCACATTGGGCAGAAAAAACCACCCTCAGCGTCTAATTGAGGTGTGGTAAGGCGAAGCCTCGCATTATATGCCAATGCCAGACCGACCCATAACGTTACATCAGCCGGGCGCCGAAGCCTCTGATCGAGACAGAAGACTGACCAGCACAGTGACCACAAAACCCGCCAAAACGCCAAATACTCCGGCAGAAACAGGCTGAATATCGAGCCATAACCCCGTGCCACTCAAGCCCAATGCAGATCTAAGCGCCACGGCATTGACGGCCATGTAGTAGATCGTTATTCCAAGACCCGCGACCATCCCGGCGACGGCGGCCAGCCGTGTCGTACGGCGCCAGAATATTCCCAACACCATCACCGGTACAAATGCGGCCCCAGCCAAAGAGAAAGAAGCCGAGACAAGATAAAGGATATCTGCAGGCCGCTGCGCAGCCACATAGGCAGCGACAAGGGCGACCAGCAGCAGCGCAAACTTCGACAACATGACCCGTCTGACCTCCTCCGACTGGCTACTCCCGCTTCGATAGAAAAGATCATGTGCCAGCGCATTTCCAATCGTCAACAACAAGCCGTCCGCTGTTGAGAGCGCAGCGGCAAGTCCACCCGCAGCCACAAGGCCGGACACAACGTAAGGCAAGCCGCCCAACTCAGGCGTGGCCAACATCACAATATCTGCCCCCAATTTGAGCTCTGAAAATTGGAGAATGTGATCTCCATTGACATCGCTGACAGACACCAGCGTCGAATCTACCTTCGCCCACTGTGCGATCCATACGGGCAATGAATCAAAGTTCTGCCCGACCAGTTGGCTCATGATTTCAAATTTCACCAGAACGGCCAGTGCGGGGGCCGACAAATACAGCAATGCAATAAAGAAAAGCGACCAGGCAACGGAAGTGCGGGCCTCGGCCACCGTGCGAGTTGTATAAAAGCGGGTCAACAAATGGGGCAAGCCAGCGGTCCCCACCATCAGACAAAACGCCAGTGCCAGAAAGTTGCGCCGCGAAACATCAAACGCCTTCTGTTCATCAACGCTCCCCTGCGGATCGCCAGCAAATGGTTTGGCGTGCGGTGGCATGCCGCCCAAGGGCTGTGCTCGATCCAGGTTATCCTGCATCGCATGCATCCAGCGCTCACGCGCGCTGACTGCGTCCTTTGGCAGCGCTGCAAGCTCACGTCTTGCGGCAACGACAATCGATTCATCAACCCGATGTTCGTTCAGAAAACGAATTTTTTCCCTTATCGCATTTCGTTCACTCTCAAGCGATGCTTCCACGTGTTGCAGCTTGCGCTCATAGTCCCGCGCTCGCCGGGCGTATTCATTGATCACCTGCAGCTCGGCCGGCGAATCGATGAGTTGCCGTTCCAATTCAGTAATTTTTTGCAGTTGCTGCCCGTAAACGAACGGCGCCAATGGATTGCCCAGTTGTTTGTAGGCCAACCATGAAACAGGAATCAAAAAGGCCAGAATCAGTACAACATACTGAGTCACCTGCGTCCAGGTTACCGCCCGCATGCCGCCCAAAAACGAGCACACAAGAACGCCGCCCAACCCCAGCAAAATCCCAATTTCAAACTGAACACCGGTCAAACGGGACGTTATCAGCCCCACGCCGTAAATCTGTGCCACGACATAGGTAAAAGAACACAGAACCGCCGCAAAAGCCGCAATCATCCGTGGCCAACGGCCCCCAAAACGCACGCCAAAATAGTCTGGAACTGTGTACAGATCGAGCTTTCTCAGATAAGGCGCGACAAGCAGCCCCACCAGACAGAAGCCCCCCGTCCAGCCCAGCACATAGACCAGCCCGCCAGGCTGCGATGGAGTCCCTGAAAACCCCTGCAGGTAGAGCCCCCCCGCCATACTGATAAACGAGGCCGCACTCATCCAGTCGGCGGCGACCGCCATGCCGTTGTAAACAGCCGGGATGCTGCGTCCGGCGACGTAATACTCCGAGGCATCCGAAGTACGACCGTAGATCCCTATCACTGCGTACAAGGCGACTGTGGCGAACAGAAAAATGGAACCAACCCACATCTTCTTCAGCCCCAACCTCTCGGCAAGGGCCAGAGCCAGCAAGAACAGCAGCAAGCAAACAACGTAAGCGGAGAATCGCCAATGAAGCCGGTGCTTGTAGGCGGTGTATGCAGCGTCGGCCGTCATAATTTCTCCGTCGCGTCGATTCGCAACCCAGGCGAACACCGCCACGACGGCGATAAAAATAAACACGCTGCCCTGGGCCGCGAACCAGTAGCCCAAGGGCCAGCCAGCGACGATTATCTGCAGGTCGCGTGCGAAGAACACCACGCCGAACGACGCTGCAAACCAGATCGCAAGAAGCCAGCCATGCAAGCGAAAACCGCCTGGCATCGGCTTGAATTGACCTACCTCCACCGCTGGATTCAACATCGCTGCATCATGACAGCCCGTGAAGTCTCAGGCCATAGGGGTTTGCTATTGCCCGGCCAGCCTCTGCCAGGTTGCAATCACGGAGTCCGGATTCAGGGAAATCGATGAAATCCCTTCCTTGGCGAGCCACTCCGCAAAGTCAGGATGATCGCTGGGCCCCTGACCACAAATGCCAATGTACTTGCCTTCGGCTTTGCAAGCATTGATAGCCTGGCTGATGAGCGCGGTAACGGCCGGGTCGCGTTCATCAAAGTCAGCCGCCAGCAACTCCAGACCGGAGTCACGATCGAGTCCCAGGGTCAGTTGGGTCAGGTCATTGGAGCCAATCGAGAAGCCGTCAAAATACTGAAGAAACTGGCTTGCCAAAATAGCGTTGCTGGGGATCTCGCACATCATGATGATCTTCAGACCGTTTTCACCGCGTTTGAGTCCGTGGGTGGCCAACAGTTCGGTCACCTTTTTGGCTTGTCCCAACGTCCGGACAAACGGCACCATCACTTGGACGTTGCTCAAGCCCATGTCCTGGCGAACACGTTTGAGCGCCTCGCATTCCATCGCGAAGGCCTCACCGAAATCAGCGCTGACATAACGTGCGGCGCCACGAAAACCGAGCATGGGGTTCTCTTCTTCGGGCTCGTAGCGGCTGCCACCAATCAGCTTGCGGTATTCATTGCTCTTGAAATCGGACAGACGCACAATGACTGGCTTGGGCCAAAACGCGGCAGCGATCGTCGCAACACCTTCGGCGACCCGGTCCACATAAAAAGCGCGCGGCGAGGCATGGCCACGGGCAACGGATTCGACCGCCTTTTTAAGATCTGCGTCAATGTTGGGATAGTCCAAAATCGCCTTGGGATGCACACCAATGTTGTTGTTGATGATGAACTCAAGGCGCGCCAAACCGACGCCTTCATTGGGCAACTGGCAAAAATCAAACGCCAGTTGCGGGTTGCCGACATTCATCATGATCTTGACGGCAGTTTTGGGTAGTTCGCCGCGTTGAACTTCGGTGATTTCGGTTTCCAGCAAGCCATCATAAATAAAACCGGTGTCACCCTCTGAGCAACTGACAGTCACCAGCATGCCGTCCTTGAGCACCTCGGTCGCATTCCCGCACCCGACTACCGCCGGTATACCCAGCTCGCGCGCGATGATGGCGGCATGACAGGTGCGTCCGCCCCGATTGGTCACAATGGCCGAGGCCCGCTTCATCACCGGCTCCCAGTTGGGATCGGTCATATCGGTCACAAGAATATCGCCTGCTTGCACCTTATCCATCTCGCTGATGTTGTGCACGATGCGAACCGGGCCCGTGCCGATCTTCTGGCCAATGGCCCGCCCTTCGACGATCACAGCACTCTTGCCCTTGCCCTTGAGCTTGTAACGGTACTCGGCCTTGCCTGCGGACTGACTCTTCACCGTCTCCGGACGGGCCTGCAAAATGTAGAGTTCGCCGTCCAATCCGTCTTTGCCCCATTCAATGTCCATGGCACGGCCATAGTGCTCCTCAATCACCAACGCATACGCAGCCAGCTTCTCAACATCGGCCTCGGTCAATGAATAACGGTTGCGCATCTCGGTCGGCACATCCGTGGTTTTGACCAGCTTGCCTCCGTGGGCTTTTTCCTCGGGGGTTGTGAACTGCATCTGGATCAACTTGGAACCCAAACTGCGGCGGATCACGGCCCGCTTGCCCGCCTTGAGCATCGGCTTGTGCACATAAAACTCGTCCGGATTCACAGCCCCCTGCACCACGGTCTCTCCCAGGCCGTAACTGGAGGTAATAAACACCACATCCTGAAAACCGGACTCGGTGTCAATGGTGAACATGACGCCCGCTGCGCCCAAGTCTGAACGCACCATGCGCTGAATGCCCGCGCTCAAGGCCACGTGCTCGTGGGCAAAGCCTTTGTGTACCCGGTAACTGATGGCACGGTCGTTGTACAAAGAGGCGAAAACTTCCCTGATTTTGTGCAGGATCTCGTCGATACCAATCACATTCAAAAAAGTTTCTTGCTGACCGGCAAAGGAAGCATCCGGCAAATCTTCGGCCGTTGCGGACGAACGTACGGCAAAGGAGGCTTGCGGATTGTCGGCACTCAGGGTAATGAAGGATTCACGAATGGCCTTTTCAAGGTCAGCCGGAAAGGGCTGTGCCTCAACCATGGCACGAATCTCCGCACCCACCTGTGCCAGCGCCCGCACGTCGTCAGTGTCGAGGGCACTCAGGCGGGCATTGATCCTCCCGGCGAGGTCCTCATAAGCCAGAAAATCGCGGAACGCATGGGCTGTCGTCGCAAAACCGGTGGGCACTTTCACGCCGGTTGGCAAGTTTGAAATCATTTCGCCGAGACTGGCGTTTTTGCCGCCAACCGACTCGACGTCGGTCATTCTCAGGTTTTCAAACGGAACGACCAAGGCGGTCGAGCTAAAAAGGTCAGACATGGGAAAGCTCCAGAAGTTAAAAGTGGATCAATGCACAAGCCCGGGCGCTCTGGTGCGCAGGCCATGCCCATGTCAACAGCTTGACTTTGTCGTTGTTCTAATCGGTCAGTGCAGTACATGGAAGAATTGGGTTGAATTTTTGCCATTGTAGGCTGCGAGTCGGCCGGGCGCAGTTTGCCCGTGCACAATGCCACAAGACAACCTAATCCTCACACATCATGTCGCAACGTACTGTATTTTTCATATCCGATGGCACCGGCATCACCGCAGAAACCTTTGGTAACGCCATCCTGGCCCAGTTCGAAACCAATTTTCGGCATGTCAGGTTGCCATTTACCGACTCCGTCGACAAAGCGCACCAAGCGGTCCGGGAAATCAACCATGCCGGCATCGTGGACGGCAATAAGTCCATTGTTTTTACGACACTTGTTGATATGGAGGTGCTCAAAGTCATCACAGACAACTGTCACGGCATGGTGTTGGACATGTTTAGCACTTTTGTCCATCCCCTTGAATCCGAGCTCAATCTCAAGTCCAGCCACCGCATTGGCCGCTTCACCGATGCCAGCAAAAGCAGCGCCTACCAATCACGCATTGAAGCCATTAACTTCTCACTGGCTCATGACGATGGGCAATCCAACACCGACCTGGAGCACTCCGATATTATTTTGGTTGGCGTCAGCCGAAGCGGAAAAACGCCGACTTCACTCTATCTGGCGATGCAGTATGGACTCAAAGCCTCCAACTACCCACTGATTCCAGACGACTTTGAACGCCAACAATTGCCCCCTGCGCTAAAGGCTCACAAAAGCAAACTTTTTGGTCTGACGATCCAGCCTGAACGCTTGAGCGAAATTCGCAACGAGCGCAGGCCCAATTCCAAATACGCCTCACTGGAAAACTGCCGTATGGAAGTAAGTGAAGCTGAAGCCATGATGCGCCGCAGCGGTATCCGGTGGTTGTCAACCACCACCAAATCGATTGAAGAAATATCGACCACCATCCTGCAGGAAATCAGGCCGGAGCGCCTGGCTTATTGATCTGCCTCTATCTGGCCCTGGATGTCAACCGAATTAAGCTGCGCGCAGGGCAACTATCGCACCATGACCGATTCAAATCAGAATATCCTTGGCAAGCCGCTGACCGGCTGGCGGCTGCGGCTTTACACCGTCATCTTTGAGGCCGATACGCGCGCCGGGCGCCTGTTTGACCAGTGGCTTATTGCGCTCATTTTGACGAGCATCGTGGTGGTGGTTATGGACAGTGTGCAGAGCATTGATTCGACCCATCACTCGATTTTTTTGTGGCTGGAGTGGCTCTTCACCCTCGCTTTCACGGTGGAGTACGTGGCCCGATTGGTGTGCGTGCGCCATCCCTTGCGTTACGCCCTCAGCTTTTATGGCGTCATTGATCTGTTGGCCCTGTTACCGACCTATGTGGCTTTGCTGGTGCCCGAAGTTCAAGCCTTGATTGACGTGCGGGTGCTGCGTTTGCTGCGCGTGTTTCGTATCTTCAAATTGACCGCCTATGTGGCTGAATACCAGTCCCTGGGCCACGCCCTGAACGCCAGCCGTCGCAAGATACTGGTTTTTTTGTCAGCGGTCTTGATGATTGTGCTGGTCATGGGCACCCTGATGTATGTGGTGGAAGGCCCCAACAACGGCTTCACCAATATCCCGACCTCGGTGTATTGGGCGATTACAACGATGACCACGGTTGGATTTGGCGACATCACGCCCAAGACCGACCTGGGCCGATTGATCTCATCGGCCATGATGTTATTGGGCTGGGGTACGCTGGCGGTGCCGACAGGCATCGTGACTGCAGAGATGACGGCAAGACGCATTTCCACGGCACCAACAACACGCACCTGCCAAGAATGTCTCACCGAGGGACACTTGGCGCAGGCCAGTTTCTGTTTTCATTGCGGCGCTCAATTGCCCAACTACATCAACGACGCCCCTGAGCGACCGGCGCTGGATTAGGATCACCAACGCCACCTGGGTTTGCATGTTGGCGTGCCGGCGAATTGACATTATTTTTTGGAGATTAACTTGTTTCAAACCTCTATGGCGGGTGGCCTGCCAAAGTCGGCCAAGCTTACCGGGACGCATCAGCAGATGGTTGACCCTCTCGGCAAGGTGCTACCCAGTCTGTCACCGGATCAGGTCGGCTTGTGCCCACAGCGCACGAGTCGCGTCATGGCGGTACTGCAAGCCGAGGTGGATCGCCAGCGCCTGCCCGGCGCCGTTGTTCTGATTGCCCGGCACGGCAAGCTGGCCCTGTTTGACAGTTTGGGCGCGCTGGACCCAGCCACCAATTCCCCCATGACGCGGGATGCCATATTCCGCATTTATTCCATGACCAAGCCGATTGTGTCGGTGGCCGCCATGATGTTGATGGAACAGGGGCAACTGTTGTTGAATGACCCAGTGGCCAAATACCTGCCTGAGTATGCGATGCAGAAGGTGGCCAATCTGGTTGACGGGGCGGTCCAACTGCAAGCCGTGCGACAACCGGCCACGCTGCAGGACTTGTTGCGGCACACGGCCGGCCTGACCTATGAATTCATGGGCAATGCATCGGTGCAACGGCAGTATGCGCAAATCAGAATCGGCTCGCGCGAACGCAGCAATGCCGAGCTTTCGCATCAACTGGCCGCTTTGCCGCTGCTGTTTGAGCCCGGCACCGTATGGGAGTATGGCCGCGCCACGGATGTACTGGGGCGCGTGGTGGAAATAGTCAGCGGCCAGACGCTGGGCGCGTATCTGCAAGACCACATTTTCAAGCCGCTGGGCATGACCGACACCGGCTTTTCCGTGCCCCCCGAACATCACGCTCGCATTGCCGAACCCTTTGCCCGCGACCCTGAGGGCGGGGTACAGATGCGGCTGATCGATGTGCGCGAGGACGCGGCTCTTGAATCCGGTGGCGGTGGCCTGGCATCAACGGCGATGGATTACGCGCGATTTTTGCAGTTCATGCTGAACAAGGGGGAACTCGACGGCGTGCGCCTGTTGGGGCCCAGAACAGTCGAATTCATGACCGCAGATCATCTTGGGGAAATCCCTGTGAACAGTGGTGCATCGCGCGCGCTGTTGCCGCCGGGTCATGGTTTCGGGCTGGGTGTTGCGGTGCGCAAGAATTTGGGCGTCGCGTCGGTGCCAGGTTCGGTCGGCAGTTATTTCTGGGGCGGCATGGCAGGCACCACCTTCTTTGTGGATCCGGCCGAAGACCTGTTTGCCGTTCTGATGCTGCAGGCCCCCAACCAGCGCGAGTACTACCGTATGCTGTTTCGTGATCTGGTCTACGCGACGCTGATTGATTGAATCAACTATTCTATGAATTTATAACAAATTAGCCTCTAGCCCCCGTGAAATAAGCATAATACGCTATATATATAATAGCAATTATCAATCTCAATCTTCGGCGACTTGCAGCACCAGCTTGCCAAAGTTCTCGCCGCTGAAGAGCTTGTTGAGGGCTTCAGGGAAGGCATCCAGCCCCTTGACGACGTCTTCCTTGCTTTTCATGCGCCCGTCCTTGAGGTAGCCCGCCATCTCGGCCACCGCCAGGTGGTAGCGGTCGGCGTAGTCAAACACCACAATACCTTCCATGCGGGCGCGATTGACCAGCAGGCTCAGGTAGTTCTTGGGGCCTTGTACGGCCGTCGTGTTGTTGTACTGGCTGATGGCGCCGCAGATGATGATGCGGGCGCCGCGGTTGATACGCGTCAACACGGTATCCAGAATCTCGCCGCCCACGTTGTCAAAGTAGACGTCAACACCTGCTGGGCAGTGTTGCTTCAAACCGTCCTTGACAGCACTGGGACCGGCCTTGTAGTCAATACAGGCGTCAAAGCCCAACTCTTTGACGACCCAGTCGCACTTGGCCTGGCCGCCGGCAATGCCAACCGCGCGGCAACCCTTGATCTTCGCCATCTGGCCCACGGTCTGACCGACAGCGCCGGCCGCACCGGACACCATCACGGTTTCGCCCGCCTTGGGCTGGCCGACGTCCATCAGGCCAAAGTAACCAGTCATGCCTGGCATGCCCAGCACATTAAGCCACTGCGTCAGCGTTCCCATGCTCAAGTCAATTTTGACCAGGCCACTGCGTTTGAAGTCGGCTTGCGCCAGCGTCAGGTACTCCTGGACGCCGAATCCTGCCGAAACGTAGTCGCCCACGGCAAATTGCGGGTTTCTGGAAGCAATGACTTTGCCCACCCCGCCAGCGCGCATCACCTCGCCAATGGCCACGGGAGGAATGTAGCTTTTGCCTTCGTTCATCCAGCCGCGCATGGCGGGGTCCAGCGAGAGTGCCAGTGTTTTGAGCAGCACACCGCCCTCAACCGGTTCCGCGACCGCCTCAAGGGTACTTTGCCAGTTGGCGCGGGTGGGTAGGCCGACAGGACGGGAGGCCAGGCGAATCTGGTGATTGGTC
>Ga0209343_10008317_pt1 | contig 12099 bp, 10 predicted proteins | sample RifCSPlowO2_02_FD_184026 | JGI IMG/M metagenome (GOLD analysis project Ga0209343, IMG submission 184026) | Groundwater microbial communities from Rifle, Colorado - Rifle CSP2_plank lowO2_0.2 (SPAdes) (version 2) | ecosystem: Environmental > Aquatic > Deep subsurface > Groundwater | place... | reverse complement strand
ATGAACTCCGGCTCTTTGGACTGCACCACCAGATAGCCGAGCGATGTACCGCCCAAGGCCTGGTTCATTGCCGTGTCGGCTATGCGGATTTCGCTCGACTGCTTGAACCAGGCTACCAGATTGTTGTTGACGTGAATCTTCGTGGTGCCGACGATGGCCACCGCCACCAGTACCATGCCCACCAGCGCGGTGGCCAGCGGGCGTATCGCGCCCACTTCGGCAATGCGGCGCAGGAAGCTCGCGGTACGATCCAGTTTTATGTTTTCGTGCTCGACGGCGCGGGCGATTTTTTCTTCCTTGACGAAGGTGAGGATGGCCGGAATCAGGCTGAAGGAGAACAGCCGCAACACCACCGTACCGAAGGCGATCAGCCCGCCGAATACCTGCACCGGCACGATGTTCATGAACAGCAGCACGGCGAAGCCGGCCGCCGTGGCGAGCGCCGTGAAGCGCACCGGGCGGCTCACCGTCGCCATGGTCTCGCGAATCGCCGCGAGCTTGTCATGCTTCTCGCGGTAGCGGAAATAGAACTCGTTGAAGATGTGGATGCTGTCGGTGGCAATCGCCATCAGAAAGACCGGCGCCATCGAGCTCATGATATGCACCGGATAGCCGGCGCCGATCAGCGCCCCCATGCTCCAGATGATCGCCGCCATGGAGACGCCCATCATGGCGAAGGAGAGCGCAAGGTTGCGGAACATAAGCTGAATCGCGGCGAACATGATCATGCCGGCGATGGGCGCAAAGATAGCCATCAGCTTGAACATCTCGGCGCCGAAGGTATCGCGCGCCACCGGGTCGCCTGCGACGTAGTAGCGCTCCGGCCCTTTTTCCCTGGACACAATCTCGCGGATATTGGCGGCGATGACGGCACCATTGGAGCCCTTCTCCAGCGGCACATAGATGGCCGTGGTCTTGCCGTCCTTCGAGATCACGCGATCAACCAGCAGCGGGTTGCCGAACAGCGCTGAGCGTAGCGCTTCCACTTCCGCATCTGTCTGTGGCGCGCCCGGCATGAGCGGCCCGACTTTCAATGTGCCGGCCTCCGCCGTGACATTGGTGATGGTGGTGAAGCTGTTTACATCGCGGCTCGCCACGCCTTCCAGCTTGATGATTGCGTCGGTAACGCGGGCGATGCGAGTCAGCGTTTCCCGGTTGAGCACGCCCGCATTGTTTTCCACGCCGACGACAATGGTGTCCTCGTAGAGAGCGAAGGTCTTGTCTACCTCATCGTTCCAGACACGCACGTCTGAGTTTTCCGGCAGCATGTGCTTCGGGTTGGTGTCCGTGGCGATGCGCGGAAACTGGGTGAGAAACAGCAGCGTGAGTGCTACTGTCGCCCAGATAACCAGCTTCGGACGACGGATGGAAAATTCGACGAGCGAGAATTTGAACATGATGACTCCTGAAATTCGTTGTTATCGACGCGCTACGTTGCCGCGTAGGGTGCATTCCATGCACCAATGCCCGGTGAATCAACATGGTGCATGGAATGCACATCCCGCGACACGTTACTGGCGAAGCCAGCCGTTTGCGGGAGCGGGTGTGAGGTGGCCATTCCCGCCCCGGATGCTTCGCAACGCCGTGTCATGGCCACCACCCTACGAAACTAAAAAACGATAACTTTATCGGCCCACTGCGTCCATTCGGTGAGTTGATCCATGGTGCTGCGCGACGCGCCTTCGATCATGTCCGCATCTGCGATGCCGCGCGCATCGAGGCAAGTGCCGCACACGCCGACTTTGCCGCCGTTGCGTGCCACCATGCCCAGCATGTCGCCGATGTTGTAATAGCCCTGCGGCACCTTCTGCCCGTTTTTGGCGCACGCGGCCGCGTCACCCATAAGGAACATATTGACCTCCGCATTGCCTGTCTTGAGCAGCCAGCGCGCAAGCCGCAATCCGTTGTAGCTGCGCTCCGTGCCATAAGGTGGATCGTTCAGAATCATCAGGTATTTCATAATTTCCTCCCTTGGTTATCACAATCCAACGATTGTTAGATTGATTAAAGCAATAACTGCACGCGATGTCAATAAAATCATTAAAAATTGTTTATTGATATAATCAGTAATCGAGATAATTAGAGGATTGTCATGGTGAAAGACGCACGCAAGATCAAAGACCTGCTTTATGAACAGGTAGCCCGGATCGGCAAGGTATTCTCAAGCCCCAAGCGGCTGGAGTTGATCGAGTTGCTTTGCCAGGGTGAAATGACAGTGGAAACGCTTGCGCGTGAGGCTTCTATCAGCATGAAGCTGGCCAGCGCCCATCTGCGCGAGTTGCGGGGAGCGCATCTGGTTGAAACCGAGCGGCGGGGCAAAAACATTTTCTATCGCCTGGTCGACAAGGAGGTTGCCGATTTATGGGTGCGTACCCACACTCTAGCCGAAAACCGACTGATTGAACTGCAAATGGAGTTGCAGAAAATCGCTGCGCAACCGAACGATCTGGTGCCCAATGATCGTGAAACGCTGATGAAGATGGCGCGCCGTGGGGAAGTGGTCGTGCTGGATGTACGCCCAACGGAGGAGTACCTGGAGACACATCTTCCATTCGCTCGCTCCATTCCAATCGACGAGCTGCGCCAACGGCTTGCGGAACTACCAAAGGACAGGCCAATTGTTGCCTACTGCCGCGGCCCTTATTGCCTGATGGCGATAGATGCAGTAGAGCTGTTGCGCAAGGAGGGTTTCAAGTCTGCACATTTGCGGGATGGCGTCGCGGAATGGGAAGTAGCAAGAATTCGATAGGTATGGTCACCTCGCCAGCTGCGGGTTATTTTCCAACCCCGAAGGTCTGTTCTTCCGGTTAATCGGTAAAATGAATTTTTTGGCTCGACTATGGCCTCATCGCCATACAATTATTTCAGGGGAAAGCAAAGATGGCAAAATTCGACTACGACTTGTTAGTACTCGGTGGCGGCGCGGCCGGGTTGGTTTCTTCCAAAGTGGCGCTAGGGTTCGGCAAAAGCGTCGCCGTGATTGAAAAAGGGAAGCTGGGCGGGGAATGCACCAACTTCGGCTGCATACCGAGCAAGGCCCTCATCAGAACGGCCAAAGCAGCCCACGAATTGAAACAGCTTGACACGCTGGGCCTCACGACCGAAGCCCCCATCGCCATCAACACCGGCGGCGTAATGCGGCACGTCCGTTCCATCGTTGAAAAGGTCTACAACACCCACCTCCCCGCAAGCTTCAAGGCGCTGGGAATCGACCTGTCTTTCGGCGACCCGCAGTTTACCGATAACCGCACGGTCGTGATGGACGGCAAAGTGATCACCGCGAACAAGATCATCATTGCCACTGGTTCCAGCCCGCTCATCCCCGCCATCGAAGGGATAGACAAAACACCCTATCTCACCAACAGCACGGTGTTCTCCCTCGACACGTTACCGCGCTCGCTGGTGGTGCTCGGCGGCGGTCCGATCGGGATAGAACTGGCATCGGCCTTCAACCGGCTGGGCGTTGAGACCACGGTGGTGGAAATGTTTGACCGGATACTTTTCCGGGAAGACCGGGAGCTTGCGGACATGCTTGCCGGCAAAATGCGGGGCGAAGGGCTGAACATCGTAACGTCGGCCAAAGCGGTAAAGCTGTCGGGCGATGCGTCGCGGATAATCCTTACTGTGGAAACACAGGACGGCCAGCGCAAAGACATCACCGCGCAAAGCATCTTTATCGCCTTGGGGCGAAAACCGAACATCGACGGTCTCGATCTCGAAAAAGCGGGAGTGCGCTGCAACAAAAACGGCATCGAGGTGGACGAATGGCTGCGGACCTCAGCGGACAACATTTACGCCTGCGGCGACGTTGCCGGGCCGTACCGTTTCAGCCACATGGCTGAATACCAGGCGATTCTCGCCTGTTCCAACGCGTTTTTGCCGATAAAGCGACGGGCCGATTACAGCGATTTGATCTGGTGCACCTTCACCGATCCGGAACTGGCGCACGCGGGCCTCACGGAAGAGGAGGCGCGGACCGCACACGGTGATGCGATCAAGGTACTTCGCTTCGATTACAGCAAAATCGACAGGGCGCGGACGGACATCGAAGAATTCGGCATGAGCAAGATCATCCTGGACAAAAAGGGGAAAATCATCGGCGCCCACATACTCGGCATGCATGCCTCCGAGGTGCTGCACGAAATACAATTGGCAAAGCATTTCAACATCCCCTTTGAGCGGATATGGCAGGCGATCCACCTGTATCCCAGCTACTCCGATGTGATACGGCAGCCCTCGAAGTACCACTACGCCGCAAAAATGGGGAACAACCCGATTATCAAATTGCTGAAAAAAGTCATCCGATAAACCGGAAGCCGGGTGAGGGGCTGGTCAAAACTGATCGTCGAATTTTTGCTCTCGAACTTCCCCGTGCGCCAGTTTGTCTCATACGATACGCAACGATAGCCTCATCACCATACAATTATTTCAGGGGAATGCCATGCATGAAATCGTCAAGGATTATTACGGAAAGCAGCTCCAGACTTCAGGCGACCTGAAGACCTCAGCCTGTTGCGACGCTACCCAAGTGCCGGAGTGGCTGAAACCGCTACTTGCCCGTATTCATCCCGAAGTGTCGTCCCGCTATTACGGTTGCGGTCTGGTTTGCCCGCCGCTATTGGAGGGTTGCCGGATTCTGGACTTGGGCAGCGGTTCCGGACGGGATGTCTATGCGCTGGCGCAACTGGTGGGCACGCGTGGTCAGGTAGTCGGTGTGGATATGACGGAAGAACAGCTTGTGGTCGCAGAAAGTCATCGTTCCTATCACGCTGAGGCATTTGGTTTTGACAACGTCATGTTCAAGCAGGGCTACATCGAGAAACTCGATGAACTCGGGCTGGAGTCAAACAGCTTCGACGTCATCGTGTCGAATTGCGTGATCAATCTCTCTCCCGACAAAGATGCAGTGCTGCGCGAGGTGCATCGCTTGCTCAAGCCGGGTGGCGAATTCTATTTTGCGGACGTCTATGCCGACCGCAGAGTGCCTGATGCGGTACGCAACGATCCCGTGCTGTACGGCGAATGCCTGGGTGGCGCGCTGTACTGGAACGATTTTTTGCGGCTGGCGCACCGTCATGGCTTTGCCGATCCGCGTCTGGTCGAAAGCCGCCCGCTGGACATAACCGATCCGAAGCTTACGCAACGCGTGGGTAATTTGCGTTTTTACTCGGCCACCTATCGGCTGTTCAAACTGGTTGGGCTGGAATCCGCTTGCGAGGATTACGGGCAGGCAGTGATCTATCGCGGCACGATACCCGATCATGCGCATCGCTTTGTTCTCGACGGGCATCACGATATTGAAACCGGACGTATCTTTCCGGTATGCGGCAATACCTGGCGCATGCTGCATGATACGCGCTTCCAGCAGCACTTCGAGTTCATCGGCGACTTCAGCCAGCACTACGGAATTTTTCCCGGTTGCGGCAGCGACATACCGTTTGTACAGGATAAAAGCGCCGCTACTTCCGGCTGCTGCTGAATATAACAAGGGTCTTATTCTGTGAAGCACCAAATGAAATGAAGCAGCTGCTGGCTGAATGTTTCGGCACGTTCTGCCTCGTCTTCGCCGGTACGGGTGCCATCGTCATCAACGATGTTTCCGGCGGTTCCATTACTCACGTTGGTATTGCGCTTACCTTCGGCCTCGTGGTTCTGTCCATGATCTATGCTGTCGGCGACATCTCCGGCGCGCACCTGAACCCGGCTGTCACTATTGGTTTCTTCGCTGCTCGCCGATTCAGCGGGCGGCTCGTTCTGCCCTACGTCATCAGTCAGAGCTTCGGCGCGCTCGCGGCCAGTTTGCTTTTGCGGGGGCTTTTCCCGTCCCATGCCTCGCTGGGGGCAACGCTGCCCGCCGGGTCTGATGCACAGTCATTCGTTCTTGAGCTGGTGCTTACGGCCATCCTCATGTTTGTCATCTTGAGGGTGTCCAGCGGAGCACGAGAGCGCGGTATCACTGCAGGGATTGTGGTCGGTTCGGTCATCGCGCTGGAGGCGCTTTTTGCCGGTCCCATTTGCGGCGCTTCCATGAATCCTGCCAGATCATTTGCGCCCGCTTTGGTTTCAGGCCAGTTTGCCAGCCTCTGGCTTTACCTTGCGGCGCCGACTTTAGGCTCTCTGGTGGGTGTGGGTCTATGCCGCTGCATGAGGGAAGAGGGCTGTTGTGCATCCACGAAGGAAGCTGGTTAACAAAATCAATCAAGTGTAACGAATCCGCTTAAGGGATCGCGCCCGAGCGCATCAAAAACAATGGAGCATCAATGAGTTTTGATTACCTGCGGATATTGACGGTTATCCATTTTGCTTCCCTTGGAGGGCTGCTTTTCTACGGGTTGCACCGGTTGTGGCTGATTGGATGCTGGTACATGGAGTGCCGCAAAAAACGTTCCGACGATCCACCTGGCTACCTGGTGGATTTTCCGGCGGTGACCATCCAGCTACCCTTTTACAACGAGCGTTTCGTCGCCGCGCGGCTTATCGAATTCGCCGCCCGTCTTGAGTGGCCGAAGGATAAACTGGAGATTCAGGTTCTGGACGATTCGACCGACGATACCGTGGGTATCGTTGATGAAACTGTGAACCGGCTGGCCATTGAAGGGGTAAATATCAGGGTACTCAGGCGCGGGCACAGGGAAGGGTATAAGGCGGGGGCGCTGCAAGAGGGAATGGCGCTTGCGACGGGCGAATTCATTGCGATTTTCGATGCGGACTTTCTCCCGCAACCCGATTTTCTGGTTCGGACAGTTCCTTGTTTTTTCGACCAGAAAGTCGGCATGGTGCAGGCGAGATGGACTTTTCTTAACGCCGAGGCATCGTGGCTCACAAGTGTCCAGTCACTTCTGCTCAGCCCGCATTTCGGAATCGAACACCGGGTGCGGTGCGGACGCAACCTTTTTTTTAACTTCAACGGAACAGCCGGTATCTGGCGGCGGAGCGCGATAGAATCTGCCGGCGGTTGGAAAGCGGATACGGTGACCGAAGACCTGGACTTAAGCTATCGCGCCCAGTTGTTCGGGTGGAAGTTTATCTATCGGGATGATATCGCGGTTCCCTCCGAACTCCCCATCACCCTTGCGGCATTCCGGAGCCAGCAGCAGCGGTGGGCCAAAGGCTCCATACAGACGGCGCGAAAGATACTGCCGCGCCTGCTTGCCTCCCCGTTGCCGTTTTCGGTGAAGGCCGAGGCGGTGGCACATCTTCTGGCAAATCTCGGCTGGCTGCTCGGCACGCTCACAACCCTTACGCTGTATGCCGCCATCACATGGCGCGTGGGCATCGGTCCGTATCAACTGCTGAAGGTGGATATGCCGTTGCTTGCCGGAACAAGTTTTGCCATTTTGATGTACTTCTTCGCGTACACAGTGGTCAGCGGGTCAGTCCGCTCGCTGCGGTGGGTGCTTCTCCTGCCGGTTTTTGGCATCGGGATGTCTCCCAGCATTTCTCTTTCCGTCATCAAGGGGGCTTTGAGCAACGGCGGCTATTTTGAGCGGACGCCGAAATTCGGGTTGCAGGGAAGTCAGCCCCCGCCTCTGTTGGCATTTCTCTATCGCCAGAGGGCAATCCCATACCTTGCGATGAACACCCTGTTCTTGTGCTACAGTTTTCTGCCTGTCATCTTCTCGTGGCAAAGGGGAATTTGGTCGGCGATTCCCTTTTTGATGATCTTTCCCGCCGGATTCTTGCTGGTGATCCTGAAAGACCTTGCAGATATGGTGCAGATCCGCCGGAGTTAGCACATCAGCGTCTGACTATTTGGAGGACAGCTTCCGCCATGCCTCCATGCCACCTTCGTAATTGCGCGCATCGGGCAGCCCCGCGAGTTGGTGCACCATCCATGCGTACCCGGAACGGACTCCTCCCCGGCAGTAATAGACAATCGGTTTGCCGGTATCGACGTCATGGTCTTTCAGCAGTTGTCTGAAAGCCGCGGCATCCAGCGGACGGCGGTCGGCGCCGGTGTAAAATTTTGTCCACTCGATATGGATCGCACCCGGTATCTTCCCAAGCAGCCATTCCATCGTCGAGCGGGTATCGATTAATACCATCGGGGATTTTCGCTGCTCGATCTCGGCGGTGGAAATATCCCAGCGGGGCGCGAGCTTGAAATTGTAGGCGGCTTTTTCCCTGTGTTTCGGCGCATCGGGCGTTACCGTAAGGCCGCCATTCCGCCATGCCTGAATGCCGCCATTCAATATGCGGACGGAGCCCGCATGTCCCAACCACGCGAGCGTCCAGGCGGCCCATCCTTCGCCGCCCCAGCTTTTATCGGCGTCGCCGTAAATGACAATAGAGGTTTTTTCATCAATCCCCATTGCACCCAGCGCCAAAGCCATTTCCTGCGGGGGTAACACCCTGAACGGTACTCCTTGCTCGTCGGTTCTGGTAAAGTTCTCCCATGAAAATGATAACGCGCCGGGTATGTGACCGGCTTGCCAATCAGACCTGGGCCGGGCATCAAGGATCACATGTTTTGGAAAGTCACCGTTCAGCACGGAAGGTTCGATCAAGCTCATATCGCCAGCCATTGCGCTCCCCCGCGATAACAGAATTCCGGTCATGACAAACAGTAACGCCAGCGAGAGCTTCAATCTGAATATTTCAAAAAGTTTTCTTGCCTGGGGCATCCTGCTTATCATCGCATCTTCCTATTGTATTCTGGCTTTTCAGGCCGATCTTCGTTTATCCATTGCCACGCTCACGGGGGCGTCCGCCCTCATCATGGTGTTACTCGCCATCGCCGTGTATCTGGGGGAAACAAGGGATATCGGCTGGTCACCGCGCGCAATTATAATTGTGGCCGCTGCATTCCGGCTGATGTTTCTGTTTCGATCGCCTGAACTCTCCGATGACATCTACCGGTACCTCTGGGACGGATTGACGATTTTGCACGGCAATAACCCTTATGCCTTCGCCCCATCGGATGCAAAACCGCTTGCCGCCGACCTGCTCAGCCATGTCAACCACCCGCATCTGATTACCATTTACCCCCCTGCGGCACAAATCATTTTTGCGATTGGCGCATTTTTGGGCGGTATTTTGGGAATAAAAGCTGTGCTTGTCGCGGCGGATATCGCCGTTTGCGCCATCATATTGCGCATCCTTTCACGGATGAAAATGCCGCCATCGCGGGCTGTGCTCTATGCCTGGCATCCCCTGCCAATCCTGGAAATCGCTGGCTCGGGGCACATCGATGGCGCGGGGATTCTTTTTTTGATGCTGGCGTTCATGCTGTTGATTCCCCGGAAAAACGATCCGGTTTTTTCATCCTCCAACAACGGTCCAGCGTCTGCGGTGGCGGGCGTCGCATTTTCGCTTGCTGTGCTCGTTAAACTTTTCCCGCTGGTCTTTTTCCCGGCGTTTCTTTTCCTGGCCGGCAGGAAGGGCAGGGGGCCGTTCATTCTTGGGACCGTTATCGGTGCCGCTGCGCTGTCAATTCCCTTCCTTCCCGGCCTTTACAACATGTTCACCACTCTGGAGATCTACGTGCGCAATTGGGAATTCGCGGGATTTGCATTTCAGTCGCTTCATGAAATGTTCCCATCCGATTCCACGGCCAGGCAGATAATTACGGTTACATTTCTTCTCATAGCGGCTACTTTGTATGCGTCGCTGTTCCGCAAACGTGAAAACCCGGCGGCAGACGTTTATACCCCATCCCTTTTTCCGGCGGCTTTCAAGACCGCTTATTGCATTACACTGGCTTTCCTTTTGCTGACGCCTACACTACACCCGTGGTACGCGCTCTATCTGGCCTTCCTGCTTCCGTTCGTTCCCGGGATCGCCGGGCAGGTGATGACATGGGCCGTGCTGCTCTCATACCGCGTGCTGATTAACTTCACGCTGCTTGGGACGTGGGAGGAAAAAGACGCCATCCCCGCCATGATCTGGGCGGCTACCGTGGGTACGCTGGTTCTAAGCTGGCTTGCCCGAAGGTGGTCGATATATTTTTACCAGCATGGGAAAACGTCCCCGAGCTTGTCGGAGATGTCCGGGGGCCGCCGGTAAACAGGCACATTTCTGCGACTTGCGCTTGACAAAGACAGGTGCGTGGTAAAACATCAGCCGTGCACAAGGACAAGGCCGGTTGCGATCAATCTGCACCGATACAACATAAATACGAGCATTGATACTCAAATGACGCTGATGGTTTCCAGTCAACCCATATCGAAGCGATGCTGGCAGCTACCGGCCATCGCGGCCCTGTTTTTTTCGGTGTGCTTGCCGCAGACACTGTACGCGTTCGATTTTAGCGAGTGGGACTCGATCCTTAAGAAAAATACGCTGTTATCGAATCATGCTGGCATCGGCTTTACCGGCATGGACTATGCCGCCATCCTCAATTCGCGTGAGTTCGACAGACTCGTCGCCAGTCTGGAATCGTTTTCACCGGAAGAACTGCGCGGGAGGGAGGAGACACTGGCGTTTTGGATTAACGTCTACAACATATTCGCGGTGAAAATCGTGCGCGAACATTTTCCAGTCACCAGCATCAAGGATGCGGGCAGTATTCTTTCCCCGGTGTGGTCGGCCCCGGCGGGGAAAGTGGGCGGCAAGATGTACACCCTGAACAACATCGAGCACGAAATACTCCGACCCATGAATGAACCAGCCATCCACTTCGCCATCGTCTGCGCCTCCGTTTCGTGCCCCGACATGCGGCCGGAAGCGTACACGGCACCGATGTTGAAAGATCAGATGAAATCGCAGATCAGCCGGTTCCTCGATAACAGGGAAAAAGGGATGCGGATTGACCGCGAAAAAAAGACGGTGCAGCTTTCCATGATTTTTCACTGGTACGAGAAGGATTTCACGGGGGCTGGCGGCATTATCGGCTTTCTTAACAGCGAGCCAGGGGGCAACCGTAACATCCCCAAGGACTATAAAATAAAGTACCTGTCCTATAACTGGGATTTGAATGCCGCACGATGAGCAGGCCGGTTCCCTCCTTTAGTTTCATCGTCCCCGCGCTTAACGAAGAGAAGAACCTTCCATCAGTCATGGAGGAGATCGCGTCTATTGCGGCAAAGGGCGGCGTGCTCGATTACGAGATTATTGTGATCGACGACGGCAGTACGGATGGAACCGCAGCAGCGGTTGCTGAATTGAGTTCCCGGTACGGGAATATCAAATTTGTGCGCAATGAAACCAGGCAAGGGGTTGGCAAAAGTTTTCTGGCAGGTGTCGCCATAGCCCAAAAAGATTACTGCCTCATAGTTCCTGGCGATAACGAGTTTGATCTGGGTTTTTTCCCCGGAGCGGTAGCCGCGCTTTCCGCCGGGGACTCTGATTTTGTCGTTACTTACGTTGCAAATCCAGCGCTGCGACCATGGCACAGGCGGGCCATCTCTTTTCTCTACATCAATGCCTTCAACTTCATGTTCCGCACCTCTTTCAGATACACCAACGGCATTGTCATCTATCCGACTGATTGGATCCGTTCGACGAAACTGCTATCGGCGGGATACACCTTCCAGAGTGAGGCGCTTTTAAATGCCCATCGCGAGGGGAAGCGGTTTGCGCACGCGGGGATGAATATCCGGCCCCGCGCCCACGGCAAATCCAAGATTTTCTCTTTCTGCATAATGGCGGAAGTCCTGGCTTCGCTGGTGCGGATGAAGCTGGCTGATCATCAAGCGCCGCTTACAGAAGCAAATAAGTAACGCCCGCCGAATAGGCCGTTCCATCAGCCGTGTTTTTTCGTAAAGCACGGGCATACAGTCTACGCCGGTTACCAGTCAGCCCCGGTTCGCAAAACACTGTGAAATCAGACAATATCCGCGCGCATGGGTGCAAATACAGACTGCGTGACTTTGTTGGATCACCCTGGAAAATGCAGTTGGTGGTTTTGCACTTGCGAATTCATGAAACGCAGCGGCTAGTTGACGTAGATCAAAAATAAGGGATGTTGTTATGCTATATTTCCAAAATAGCGTGTTGCGATGGTTTGGCCGCGGGAGTCGTAAAGATTGCGCGGACCGGGTGTTCGCGAGCTTGGGCCGCGCTGGTTGGCCGTGTACAGGAGTCGCACTGGGCAGGTTGGGTTGCAGGTCCGAGTATCCCAAAAAATGAAGCAAATGAAAATAACGAAATAACAACAAG
>Ga0209343_10008316_pt1 | contig 12100 bp, 12 predicted proteins | sample RifCSPlowO2_02_FD_184026 | JGI IMG/M metagenome (GOLD analysis project Ga0209343, IMG submission 184026) | Groundwater microbial communities from Rifle, Colorado - Rifle CSP2_plank lowO2_0.2 (SPAdes) (version 2) | ecosystem: Environmental > Aquatic > Deep subsurface > Groundwater | place... | reverse complement strand
CCAGAGCCCGTTGCTTGAAGAAACCGTGGATATGGGAGTGCTGCTCAACGAGATTTGCCATGAAGGGCAGTTGCTGAGCGGCGGGTTGCATTCGTTGCGGTTGGAGTTGCAGAGCAACGCAAAATTGCTCGGCAATAGTGAAGAGTTGCGCAGCGCATTCGGCAATCTGCTCAGCAATGCGATTCGCTACACGCCGAAAGGAGGAACGATTTTACTGCGCTGGGCGGAGCGCGACGGGCAGCCGGTGTTTGCAGTGCAGGACAGCGGTATCGGCATTTCGCCGCAGCACATCCCGCGTTTGACCGAACGTTTCTACCGGGTGGATCGCAGCCGCTCGCGTGAAACAGGGGGGACAGGTTTGGGGCTTGCGATCGTCAAGCATATCGCGATCCGGCACCAGGCCAAGCTTGAAGTATTGAGCGAAGAAGGCAAGGGCAGCACTTTTTCGCTGGTGTTCCCGGGCAGGCGCGCATCAAGTTGAGGCAAAGAAGTCATTTTTTCTGGATCAGTTCGATTTTGTACCCGTCCGGATCTTCGACAAACGCAATCACCGTGCTGCCGTGTTTCATCGGCCCGGCTTCGCGTACTACCCTGCCGCCGAGTTGTTTGATTTTCCCGCAGGCGATGTAAGCATCCGCCACTTCGATGGCAATATGGCCGAAGGCATTGCCATGATCATATTTTTCTACGCCCCAGTTGTGCGTTAACTCGATGGCCGTATCGCTGCTTTCATCGCCGAAACCGACGAAGGCCAGGGTAAATTTCCCGTCAGGGTAATCGGTGCGGCGCAGCAATTTCATGCCGAGTACACCGGTATAGAAAGCGAGCGATTTTTCCAGATCGGCTACGCGTAGCATGGTATGCAGGATACGCATCAGGATTCCTCCATTTCGATGTCTTTGGATCCGGCAGTTAGGGTAAAATGCCTGCCCAAAAACGCATTTTACCATTGCCCACATCATGTCCGAATCCTTTCCGCTGGTAATGACTTTTGCCGCATCCGACCCCAGCGGCGGAGCCGGCTTGCAGGCCGACTTGCTGACTATTTCAAGCATGGGTTGTCATCCGCTGTCGGTAGTCACGGCCATCACCGTGCAGGATACCAGCGGGGTGGACGATGTGCTGCCGATAGATCCGGAATGGGTGGTGGATCAGGCGCGCGCGATGCTGGAGGATGTGCCGGTGTCGGCATTCAAGATCGGCCTGCTCGGCAGTGTGGAGAATATCGTCGCGATTGCCGAAGTGCTGGCGGACTACCCGGATATTCCTCTGGTACTCGATCCGGTGCTGGCTTCCGGGCGCGGAGACGAGCTGGCGAATGACGACATGCTGGATGCGATGCGTGAGTTGCTGATCCCGCAGACCACCATCATTACGCCAAACAGCATGGAGGCGCGCCGCCTCGGGCTGGATGAAGACAACGAAGAGGACGACCCGACCCTTGAGGAATGCGCCAAACGCATCCTGCGACTTGGGTGTGAGTATGTGCTGATCACCGGCACGCACGAACAGACGCCCAAGGTGATCAACACCCTGTACGGCGAGCACGGGATAATATTGCGTAGCGACAGTTGGGCGCGCTTGCCGGGAATCTACCACGGCTCCGGCTGCACACTGGCTTCCGCGATTGCGGCGTTGTTGGCGCAAGACGTGGATGTGCCGGAGGCGGTCAAGGAAGCGCAGGAATACACTTGGCAAACGCTGAACGCGGGCTTCCGCCCCGGCATGGGGCAGCATATTCCGGATCGTTTATTCTGGGCGCGCGGCGAAGAGGATGAAGAACAACCTGAACGTCCAAATTAAAGTTATTAGCGGCTTATTCGCAATTACACCGGACAAAGTCGATACTGCTGAGTTGCTGCACAAGGTGCGTCTGGTATTGCAGGGCGGGGCGCGGGTGTTGCAGTATCGCAACAAGGTCGCCGATGCGGAATTGGGGCTGAAACAGGCTGAGGCGTTGCGCGAGCTGACGCGCGAATTTGCCGCAAAGTTGATCGTCAACGACGACGCGGTGCTGGCGAAGCAAGTGGATGCCGATGGTGTGCACTTGGGTGGTGCAGATGGCAGCGTGGCAGCGGCGCGCAAGCTATTGGGCAGTCGTAAAATCATCGGTGTGTCTTGCTATAATCGCTTGGCGATGGCGCATGAGGCGGTACGTCAAGGCGCGGATTACGTGGCGTTTGGCAGTTTTTTTTCGTCCACGGTAAAACCGGATGCGGTAGCCGCCACGCCCGATTTATTGCGGCAGGCTCGCCGCGAGTTGAAGGTGCCCATTGTCGCGATCGGCGGCATCACCGTGCAGAACGGCGCGCAATTGCTGGATGCTGGGGCGGATGCGCTGGCGGTGATTTCGGCGGTGTTTTCTGCGCCGGATGTCGAGGGTGCGGCAAGAGAATTTTCCAATCTCTTTAAATAGGAAGGATGCCTTTAAGAAATTTGTTTTTGCGGGATGAAGCACAAGGAGCCGCACAGCGAATGACGAGGCATATCGGTTTGATAGACGAGGAATGAGCGAGCACGCGACGCCGTGATTCGCCCGCAAAACAAATTTATAAAGGTATCGACATGACTTCGCATAATCAGGAATTATTCAACGAGTCCCAAAAAATCATCCCCGGCGGCGTGAATTCGCCGGTACGCGCGTTCCGCTCGGTCGGTGGCACGCCGCTGTTTTTTCAGCGCGGGCAGGGCGCCTATGTGTGGGACGCGGACGGCAAAAAATACACCGATTACGTCGGTTCCTGGGGGCCGATGATTGTCGGGCATTGCCATCCCGAAGTGGTCAAGGCGGTGCAGGATGCGGCGGCGCAAGGCTTGGGGTTCGGCGCGCCGACCGCAGCCGAACTGGAGCTGGCGAAGCTGCTGTGCAAACTGCTGCCGAGCCTGGAGATGGTGCGCCTGGTGAGTTCCGGCACCGAGGCGACGATGACGGCGATCCGCCTGGCGCGCGGCTTTACCGGGCGTTCGCGCATCGTCAAATTCGAGGGCTGCTACCACGGCCATTCCGACGGGTTGCTGGTCAAGGCCGGTTCCGGCGCGCTGACTTTCGGTCAGCCGAGCTCTTCCGGCGTACCCGCCGAGATCGCGGCGCTGACCACGGTGCTGGACTACAACGATGCTGCCGGGTTGGAGAAAACCTTCGCCGCGATGGGCAATGAGATCGCGGCAGTGATCGTCGAGCCGGTGGCAGGCAACATGAATTTGATCGCCCCGAAGCGCGAATTTCTCGATGCGATGCGCAACCTGTGCACCAAACACGGCGCGGTACTGATCCTCGACGAGGTGATGACCGGTTTTCGCGTCAGCCTGCAGGGCGCGCAAGGTTATTACGGCATCAAACCGGATTTGGTCACGCTCGGCAAGGTGATGGGCGGCGGCTTGCCTGCGGCGGCGTTCGGCGGGCGGCGCGACATCATGCAATGCCTCGCGCCGCTCGGCGCGGTGTACCAGGCCGGCACGCTGTCCGGCAATCCGGTCGCGGTGGCAGCCGGGCTGGCCACGTTGAAGCTGGTGCAGCAAGCCGGTTTCTACGAGCGCCTGTCGCAACTGGCGAAACAGCTCACCGAAGGCCTGACCGCTATGGCGCAGAAGCGCGGCATCCCGTTCTGCGCGCAATCGGTCGGCGGCATGTTCGGCCTGTATTTCAGCAAAGCGTTACCCACCAGCTATGCCGAGGTGATGAGTTGCGACAAGGAAGCGTTCAACCGCTTCTTCCACGCGATGCTGGATGCGGGCCACTACCTCGCGCCGTCGGCGTTCGAGGCGGGCTTCGTCTCTGCCGCGCATAGCGACGCGGACATCGCCGCGACCATTGCCGCCGCCGACAAGATTTTCGCCAACTGGTAAGATCAGTCCACGAAAAACACGAAAGGCACGAAATATTATGAACTGCAATCACTTGCCAATAGGAGCATCCAGCCAGCCCGGAATTGAAATAGCTCCGAGGTTTTGTTCGTGTCATTTCGTGTTTTTCGTGGACAACCTGTTTTTCAGTTGATGGGGCTCTTTTCGCAGGCGGCGTTCTACACCACCGTCAATCACCTGAAAGATTTACCGCAGCACGGCGGCAGGGAAGTGGCGTTCGTCGGGCGCTCCAACGCGGGCAAATCGAGCGCGATCAACACGCTGACGAACCATGTGCGGCTGGCCTATACCAGCAAGACGCCGGGGCGCACCCAGCATCTCAATTACTTTGCGCTGGGGGGCAACAATTTTCTGGTGGATCTGCCCGGCTACGGCTACGCCAAGGTGCCGCCGGATGTGCAGCGGCATTGGGAGCAGTTGCTGAGCAAGTATCTGCAAACCCGCGAGGAACTGGCGGGGCTGGTGATCATCATGGATGCGCGCCATCCGTTGACCGAGCTCGATGAGAGCATGCTGGACTGGTTCGCGCCGACCGGCAAGCCGGTGCATATCCTGCTGACCAAGTCGGACAAACTCAGCAGGCAACAGGCCACATTGACCCTGAATCGCGTAAAATCACATCTGGCCGAACATTTTTCGCAATGCACCGTGCAGTTGTTTTCCAGCCTGAAGAAGATCGGCACGGAGGAGGCGGAAGCGGTGATCGCCGGTTGGTTGAAAAGCGAGTAGTCTTAAAAACGGCAATTTATCCACGAAAAACACGAAAGGCACGAAATAAAACAAAAAATCGCATTGGCTCGGCGACTCACCCGTTAGGTATCAATTCGCAACGTGGCATCTTTTGAATTTTTACGAACTTCTGCCTTGCGGCGAAATGCCTGTTTACCCCATTTCGTGTTTTTCGTGCCTTTCGTGGACAACGGTTTTTTTCTAGGATAATAAAAAAAGCCCCCGGAAAAACCGGGGGCTAAAAAAGTCTTAACAGGGTTAAGACACCCGCTCAGGGAGGAGAAACGGGGAGTGACTCGCACCACTCACAGCGTCAGATTAGCATTCTCTAAATTAGTTCCAAAGAAAATGACAATTCAGGAAAAAATCATGCAAACACTCGGACAATACCCCCATATCAGAATGCGCCGCATGCGCCGCGATGCCTTTTCGCGGGACTTGATGCGTGAGCATGTGCTCACATCGGCGGATTTCATCTACCCGGTCTTCGTGCTGGAAGGCAGCAACAAGGTCGAGGACGTGAAATCCATGCCGGGGGTGCAGCGCAAGACGCTGGACTTGCTGCTGAAAGACGCCGAGCAATGCGTGAAGCTGGGTATTCCGGTGATGGCGATCTTCCCGGTGATCGACGCGCCGCTGAAAAGCCTGGACGCGAAAGAGGCTTACAACCCGGACGGCCTCGTGCCGCGCGTGGTCGCCGCGCTGAAGAAGAATTTTCCTGAATTGGGCGTGATGACCGACGTGGCGCTCGACCCCTACACTAGCCACGGCCAGGACGGGCTGATCGACGACAGCGGCTACGTCATCAACGACGAGACCGTCGCGGTGCTGGCGCAGCAGGCGCAAGTCCATGCGATGGCCGGAGCCGACATCGTCGCCCCCTCCGACATGATGGACGGGCGCATCGGCGCGGTGCGCGCCGCGCTGGACCGCAAGGGCTGCATCCACACCCGCATCATGGCCTACTCCGCCAAGTACGCCTCCAGCTTCTACGGCCCGTTCCGCGATGCCGTCGGCTCCAGTGGCAATCTGGGTTCCGGCAACAAATACACCTACCAGATGGACCCGGCCAACTCCGACGAAGCGCTCTGGGAAGTCGGCCTCGACCTGCAGGAAGGTGCCGACATGGTGATGGTCAAGCCCGGTATGCCCTACCTCGACATCGTGCGCCGCGTGAAGGATGAATTCAAGGCGCCAACCTTCGTCTATCAGGTCAGCGGCGAATACGCGATGCTCAAGGCCGCCGCGCAGAACGGCTGGCTGAACGAACAGGCCTGCGTGCTGGAATCCCTGCTGGCGTTCAAGCGCGCGGGCGCGGACGGGATACTGACTTATTTCGCGCTGGATGCGGCGAAGTGGCTGAAGGGGTAAGGCTGCATTGGTAGGGTGGGCTCTGCCCACCATGTCGGGCCAAGCCCGACCTACATGGGTTTGCGCATAAGTATCGCCAACTACACTAGTTCTTTGGGATACTCATTCACTGTATGTCCGTGGCGAGTGCTGGTCATGGTTCTTGAATGGGCCAACGAGCACAGGGACGAATTAATGGAGGACTGGAACCTATGTCGAGCGAAGCAATTACCGAAACCCATCAAGCCGCTGGAATAATTCCCGCCGCGCCGTGGCGCTTGCGCGCTCTTAGCGTACTTCCGGAATGGCAGTTGGCGGTCACATTTAACGACGGATCGAGCGGCATCGTTGATGTTTCCGCGCTGGTCAATGGAGCGGATGCGGGTGTTTTCGAGGCGCTGCGCGATCCCGCTTTTTTTTCGACAGCCTACCTTGATTGCGGAGCGGTCGTTTGGCCCAATGGGGCCGACCTCGCTCCCGACGCGATGCACAAGGAAATCCGGCGCTGCGGAGTGTGGCGTGTTCTGGATTGACGTGTGAACAGTCCGTAGGCTGGAGGTGAGCTTGCGAACCCCAGCATTTCGAACCAACCACAACGCTGGGGTTCTTGCATCACCCCAGCCTACGTGCTGGATGCGGCGCGATGGTTGAGGGAAGGAAGTAGGGTGAAATAAGCGTAATTTAAGCAGTCGAACAAAAAATCCACGACACGAATAAGACGCTGCAACCGGGTAGTGCGAATGATGATAACTACGAAGACGGGAGAACAGCATGAAGCAACGATCATCGGTGTGTCTAATGAAATGGCTTGCGTTGATGTTGGTGTCTCTATTGCCACTCAGCGGCATTGCCGCCGAGCCTGTCAAGGGCGTACAGATACCTTCGGCAATCGACCTAACCTTGCCCATCCATCAAAAACCAAAACTGCATCCCGAACTTTCCGATCCGGTACTTGGCGATCAGGCGCAGATTGTCGAATGGGCGTGGAGTCCGCAATATGCGGAACGGTTCGGATTAACGGTGCAGCAAGATGGGCTACCTAATGGCGGCTTGTGGTTAGTGGGGGTGAAGATAGAACGCAAGCAATATCGTGATTGGCAGCGTTACACCTGCAACATTGTGGGCGTGATGGACAACAAGCTGCCGATACTGACACCGCCAGGGGAAATATATGTAGCTCCTCCGGGTTATATATGGTCGGGAGGGATGCCTGGAGAAATACGGACTGGTTTGGTAGTGAAAGATTTCACACCCGCGCAGACCACTTGGTACAAGAATCCGAAAAACAAACTAGAACAAACGCGATCTGAGCGAAGCATCACACTGGACTATTTGCATTACTACCGCCAATTTCAAAATGGCCTTACGTATTTTGAAATTGAGGGAGGATGTGCTTATTTCAGTGACCCGCAGCTATTTCGCAATCAGATTCGCTTTCCGACCAGAGCCGACGGTGGCATAGGGGTGGCAGTTTATGAACCCAGTGCCATCAAATTCGATCTTCCAGATGGCCTGATGCGGCGAGTCTATCCATATATCAAAGAAGCTGATGACTGGTCATCGTGCCTGATGCGCCGAATCGGAGGGAAATCTCACTTACTCACGGAGCGAGCGAAGAAATCGAAACGTTTCGGTAATACATGCGAACCCATCACTGCTGCACAAATCAATCGTTAAAACGAAAGGGAATCATCATGGCTACCACTGCGGAACTCGCGCTACGCGCTCAGACATAACCAGCGACTTGGTTGGCGTCGTTTGCCAGCTTAGTCGAATGGCTAGTTGTTTCATCAGTCCTCGCCGACTTCCCTTGACCGCCCTCCGCTACTCGGCGGCGCACAGGGGAAAATGAAATGCGGTTTTGTGTGCGCTATGCGCACGTTTCTTGGTTACGCCAAATCAAACAGCAACACCTCTGCCTTATTCCCCGCCGCAAGGCTGACCCACTCCTCGTTGACATACATCAGCGCATCTCCCGTGCTCAGCTCATGCCCATTGGCCTGCACGCTGCCGCGCGCGACATGCAGGTAGGCTTTGCGTCCGGTGGCGATGGGATAGTCCAGCGTCTCCGCACCGTCCAGCAGTGCCGCCGATAGCTTTGCGCCCTGGTGGATGCGCAGCGAACCGTCCGCCGCATCGGGCGAGGCCAGCAGGCACCAGCGCCCGCGCTTCGCTTCTTCCGGGAATGTTTTCTGCCAGTAGCCCGGTGCAAGCCCTTGCTCGTCCGGCATGATCCAGATTTGCAGCAGGTGCACCGCTTCGCTGTCGGACGGGTTGAATTCGCTGTGCTGCACGCCGCTGCCGGCGCGCATCAGTTGGATCTCGCCGCTATGGATGTCCTCGCCGTTGCCCATGCTGTCGCGGTGGCGCAGTCGGCCGGACAGAATATAGGTGACGATCTCCATGTCGCGGTGGCCGTGGGTGTCGAAACCGGCTCCGGGCTGGACGATGTCTTCGTTGATGACGCGTAGCGCGCCGAAGCGTATGTGGGCGGGATCCTGGTAGTCAGCGAAGGAGAAGCTGTGCCAGCTTTTCAGCCAGCCATGATTGGCGTAACCGCGCGAGTCTGCCTTGCGTAAGGTGATCATGACAAACCTCCATCAAGCGGAGTGCGATGCGGTTCGGGAAAAGTAGGCTGGGGTGAGTTTGTGAACCCCGGTATTTCTGACTGCTCCCCAATGCTGGGGTTCTTGAGCCTACAGATTGTTGGACTCAGCTCTCCAAATAATCGACGAGTATGCCGCTGGTAAGTCGGAGGCGCTGGCTGAGCAGTTGCGCTATCTTGAGCAGCAGTTTTGCCGAGAGCGCGGGTTTTTCGCGCATGATCAGCAAAAAATTTTGCTGGGTCAAAACAGCCAGGATCGACGGCTCGATGGCCACTGCGGTGGCGGATCGCGGCTCGCCGTCCACAATCGTCATTTCACCTAGGCTGCGCCCCGCATATACTGTTGAAACGGTTTTATCGACATGTTGGGTGTTTTCTTTGTGGACTTCGAGCTTGCCTTGCAGCACGATGCACATGAAGTCGCCACGGTCGCCTTCCCGAAACAGAACACCGCCTGGCGCGGCGCGGTAAAGCTCGACATAACCGGACAAAGCCTCGATCTGTGACCATTCGAGATCCTTGAACATTTGCGCTTTTTCGAGCATAGCCGCAATGCGGGCCGAGGCGGCGGCACTCGGTTTTTGCGGATGCACGCGGCGCTCCTGAGGCGCTCCTGATGGTTGCTGGCGGCGTTCCGGAAATTCGGTGCTCAGCTTTTCCGGGTCCATTAATTCAAGCGACTCCAGTGGCGATTTGTTGGGGTTCTGTAACATATCTTTTGATCCGTGAGCCGTGAAAAAACTGTTCACGGTTTACAATTTTCCTCTCAGGTGTTTTGTACCACGACTTTCGGGAATACGGTGCTGTGGCTCTGCGTCATTTCCGCGATCTTGACCGCGATGCGCCGCGCGATCTGTTTATATGTTTTAGCGACGTTGCCGTCCGGGTCGGCCACTACAGTCGGTTTGCCGGAATCGGTCTGTTCGCGGATACGGATATCCAGCGGCAGGCTGCCGAGAAATTCGGTGTTGTAGTCGGCGCACATCTTTTCGCCGCCACCCGCCCCGAAAATATGTTCTTCATGGCCGCATTTCGAACAGATGTGGGTGCTCATGTTTTCCACGATGCCGACGATCTTGATACCGACTTTTTCGAACATCTTGAGCCCCTTGCGCGCATCCATCAGCGCGATGTCCTGCGGGGTGGTCACGATCACCGCGCCGGTGACGGGGACTTGCTGGGCCAGCGAAAGCTGGATATCGCCGGTGCCGGGCGGCAAATCCACGATCAGGTAATCGAGATTGTCCCAGCGTGTCTGGCGCAGCAATTGATCCAGCGCCTGCGTGACCATCGGGCCGCGCCAGATCATCGGTGTATCGTCGTTGGCGATGAGAAAGCCGATGGACATCGCCTGCAAGCCGTGATTGGTCATCGGCTCCATGTGGGTGCCGTCCGTATTGGGCTGGCCGGAAATGCCCAGCATGGTCGGTTGCGAAGGCCCGTAGATATCGGCGTCCAGCATGCCGACGCGCGCGCCTTCGGCGGCCAGCGCCAAGGCGATATTCACCGCCGTGGTGGATTTGCCCACACCGCCCTTGCCGCTCGCGACCGCGATGATATTCTTCACGCCATCCACCAGTTTCGCGCCGTGCTGCACCGCGTGCGACACCACTTTGCTGGTCACGTTGGCGCTGACATTGCCGACGCCCGGCAATGCGGCCTTGAGATGCGCTTCGACCATTGCACGTATCTCGCCCCATACGCTCTGGGCAGGATAGCCGAGCATAAGATCAAACGATACATCGTTGCCGCTGATCTTGATGTTCTTCAGGGATTTGCCGCTGGCAAAGTCTTTCTTTGTGTTCGGGTCGATCAGATTCTTCAATGCGCCTTGTACATCGGCTTCGCTAAAACTCATTATCTACTCCTGAAATCATATAAAAACTATTATAGGGTGAACTTTAAAAACCGGTTGCACCTGATTCTGTCATTCTAACCCAATGGCCGACAGGCTGCCGGTCATCGGAAATTGAAGCGGCTCAGCCGTGCCCGCAGCCGCCTCCGCAACCATGTTTTACTTCAGGTTCGCTGCCGGGTTCGCGGCTGCCCCCGGCGGCAGTCAGCCGCTCCAGATAGTTTTGCCACAGATCGGCCTGATGCTGGCCCAATTCGTGGAGGTATTCCCAAGTATAAAGGCCGGAGTCGTGTCCATCGTCATAGACGATCTTCATTGCATAACTGCCGACGGGAAGAACTTCGAGCACCCCCACGTTCTTCTTTCCCACCTGCAAAGTTTCCTGGCCGGGGCCATGCCCCCTCACTTCGGCAGACGGCGAATAAACCCGCAAAAACTCATAGGGCAGTTGAAAGCATGCGCCATCGTCAAACGCGATCTCGAGCAAGCGGGATTGTTGGTGTAATTTAATTTCGGTAGGGTGTCCTGACATGATTCCAGATTGGCTCCATAAAATATCGTGCGGCACATTCGTTGCTGCGGAATAATTATACTTCAGCGGCTAAATTGTAATCTCTTCGGGTTGAATTTATCACCGTTTTCAGCGTAGTGTTTTTGCAGTATGGATTAAGCGCGTAGTGCGAATCACTGAAACTGACGGCGGATACACGCCTTCGGCGTTTTATCCCTCCTGCCGATACCCAACCTTAATGTTGCTCCATCTTTCAAGAGCCAAAAACTATACCCAATCCCTCGGCTTCAGGAACTTCTCATACAACTCCGCTTCCGGTGTGCCTTGCTCGGGATGCCAGTCATAGCGCCATTTCACCAGCGGCGGCATGGACATCAGGATGGACTCGGTGCGCCCGCCAGTTTGCAGGCCGAAGATCGTGCCCCGGTCGATCACCAGGTTGAACTCGACGTAGCGGCCGCGCCGGTAAAGCTGAAAATCGCGTTCGCGCTCACCGTAGGGCATATTTTTGCGGCGCTCGAGGATCGGTATGTAGGCAGGCAGGAAGTGGTCGCCGACGCTTTGCTGGATCGCGAAGGCGGTGGCGAAGTCCGGCTTGCTGAGGTCGTCGAAGAAGATGCCGCCGACGCCGCGCGGCTCGTTGCGATGTTTGAGAAAAAAGTATTCATCGCACCATTTCTTGAAGCGCGGATAAAGATCGTCGCCGAACGGCGCGAGCGAATTCCTGCAGGCCTGATGGAAATGCACCGCGTCTTCCTCGAAGCCGTAATACGGCGTCAGATCCATGCTGCCGCCGAACCAAAACACCGGCGCTTCACCCTCCTTCATCGCGACGAACATGCGCACGTTGGCATGGGCGGTGGGGGCATAGGGGTTGCGCGGATGCAGCACCAGCGACATGCCCAGCGCCTCCCAGCGGCGGCCTGCCAGCTCTGGGCGGTGCGCGGTCGCGGAAGGCGGCATCCTGTCGCCCGTCACATGCGAGAACGCCACGCCGCCGCGCTCCAGCACATTGCCTCCCTCGAGAATGCAACTTGTGCCGCCACCGCAGCCATCGCCCTTGTCCCAGTTGTCGCGGCGGAACGGCTTGCCGTCCACTTGCTCCAGCTGCGTGACGATGCGGTCTTGCAGTTCAAGAAGGTATTTTCTGACGGCTGCTGAATCGAAGCTGCTCATAATATTTGTC
>Ga0209343_10008301_pt1 | contig 12113 bp, 12 predicted proteins | sample RifCSPlowO2_02_FD_184026 | JGI IMG/M metagenome (GOLD analysis project Ga0209343, IMG submission 184026) | Groundwater microbial communities from Rifle, Colorado - Rifle CSP2_plank lowO2_0.2 (SPAdes) (version 2) | ecosystem: Environmental > Aquatic > Deep subsurface > Groundwater | place... | reverse complement strand
TTGCGCTCGGCTTCGGCTGACCTTAATGCTACTTTAGCCATCGCCCTGATATCTGTTTTCGGGACGCAGCTTTTTGGCATTATCACTTTGGGTTTTTTTAAGCACGCGGCTAAGTATATGAACTTTAGTAACCTTATTAAGCACTTTAGCTTTCAAAATGTTATTTTTTTCTTTGTGGGCATTCTGGAATTAATTTCTGAGGTTGCTAAGGTGGTTTCCTTCTCCTTCCGTCTATTTGGCAACATTTTTGCGGGAGAGGTGCTGCTGATTGTCGTCGCCACCCTGGTGCCCTACTTGGCGCCCTTGCCGTTTCTGTTTTTAGAAATCTTCGTAGGTTTGGTGCAAGCGTTGGTGTTTTCTCTCCTCACGCTTGTTTTTCTTACCATCGCCACCACAGAACACGCCCATGATTAGTGCTTAGTGCTCTCCGATAAAGCGCAGAGTTTAATCAGAGGACACTAATTACTAACCTACCCGTTGAGCCGACGGTTAAAAAATTCAACCCCGTAGCGGCATCAATCGGTACAGAAAGGTCGCCCAAAAATATGGCAGCAGAAAATGAACTCATGCAGGTAGCCTCGGGTTTAACCGCCGACACGCTAAAAAGCATTGGTGCCGGTGTTACCATTGCTATCGGCGGTATGTTTCCCGCTTTGGCGATAGGCCGCTTAGCCGGCAAGGCGATGGAATCAATTGGTCGCAACCCCGAGGCTTCGGCCAAGGTGCAAACGGCCATGATTTTGGCCATCGCCTTTTGTGAAGCCATTGCCATTTACGCGTTGGTGATGGCACTCATTATCAAGTTCGTGTAGTAGTTCTTAGTTCGTAGTCTATAGTTCATAGTAGTTGAACTATGGACTTGAAGTGAAAATTACCACTATGGCTCTACGTTTTGAAAATTTGCAGGTTTACCAAAAGTCGCTGCGGGCAGTTGACGAAATGTATCGCCTCACGAAACCGTTTCCGAAAGACGAATTGTTTTTGCTTGTTAGTCAGCTACGTCGCGCAGCGATTTCCATCGTCCTGAACATCGCCGAGGGAAGCGGACGGACCAGAAGTAATTTAATCACTTCCTAAATACATCTTGCACGTCAGGCTTTGAATGTATTGCTGGGTTAACGATGGCGCGTCGTCAGGGGTATAATCACAGGCACAGCTGAACAGCTTGGTAAATAATCTGACAGAGATCATCCGCCTGCTCCAAGGATTAAAGAATAGCTTATAAACACCGAGAACTAACGACTAAGAACTAAGAACTAACTATGGAATTACTAACTAAACTCGGCATTGATTGGAAATTGTTACTGGCGCAAGCCATAAACTTTCTCATTGTTTTGGCGGTACTTTATCGTTTTTTGTACCGACCGCTTTTGAAATTACTGGACGACAGAAAGCATCGCATTGAGTCAAGTCTGGCCGAAGCCAAGCGCATTGAAGTTGAACTGAAGAATTTAGCCGCCGAGCGTCAAGCATCAGAACGTCAGGCTAAGCAGCAAGCAGAGGAGATAATGGCGGCGGCCGAAAAAGAGGCTGAAGTGAGGCGTCAGGAAGTAATAACTAAGATGAAGGCGGAAGCGCAGCAGACGCTCACTGAGGCCAAGCAGCGATTTGAGGCGGAGAGGGAAGAATCTATGAGGCAATTGCGTCAGCAGGCCGCCCGTTTTATTACCCAAGCCTTGACTAAGGTGGTGGGTAAGTTACCGTCCGGAGAAGTGGATAAAAAGTTCATTAGCGAGGCGGTTGATGAGGTGGGTAGACGGAGGTCACGTTTATGAAAATGCAGCCGCAGCAATATGCCAGAGCTTACTTATCGGCCGTGGCGAGTGTGCCGCCAGCCAAGCGCCATCAAGTGGCGCGGAACTTGTGGCGGGCGGTGTGGCGGCGCGGGCATGGTAAATGGTCTAAGCACATCATTGTGGCGGTGCAACAATTGATAAGAGAGCGGTCAGGAATAGTATTAGCGGAAGTGGCCACACCCCAGCCTTTAACCGAAATACAAAAGAGCAATCTCTCGCGCCAGTTAGCCCAAGCTGTCGGGCAGCCCATTGAGTTGGTGTGCGCGGTTAAGCCGCATCTTTTAGCCGGCGTGGTTGTCACCATTGATGACCGGCGCTATGACGCCTCGTTAAAAGGCAGGCTGGACGCGCTCTATGGCGCTTTAGCCGGTGAGGGTAAAATATTTGCTTAAATTATTTATTTGGTAAAGTGTTCGTATGTCAGATAAAAATTCAGACGCGCTCTTAAGCGCACTTGAAGCCGAGCTTAAGGGTTTTGAGGCAAAAGTGAGCGCCGATAATGTCGGCACGGTGATTGAAGTGGGCGACGGTATCGCCCGGGTCGCCGGGCTTAAAGGTTGTCTCGCCTCCGAAATGCTGGAATTTCCTCGGGGCGTTAAAGGGGTGGCTTTGAATTTAGAGGAGACGCAAGTTGGCGTGATGATTTTGGGGGATTATTTGGAAATTAAACAGGGCGATGTGGTGAAGTCAACCGGCAAAATACTCTCGGTGCCGGTAGGTAAAGGTACCATCGGCCGAGTCGTGAACCCGCTGGGTGAGCCTTTGGACGGGCAGGGGCCGATTAAAGCGGAGGCTACCTATCCAGTGGAGCGCATTGCGCCGCGCGTCATTGCCCGTCAGTCAGTTAATACACCCTTGCAAACCGGTATTAAGGCGATTGATTCCATGATCCCGATAGGCCGAGGTCAGCGTGAGTTAATTATTGGAGACAGACAAACAGGTAAGACCGCGCTCGTTATTGACACCATCATAAACCAAGCCCACGAGAACGTAATTTGTATATACGTGGCGATTGGTCAGAAAGAGTCTAAAGTAGCCCGGTTGGTGGCAAAACTAAAAGAGCACCAAGCAATGTCGTATACGACAGTGGTGGTCGCGGGCGCGTCCGCTCCGGCGGCCCTGACATTTTTGGCGCCTTATGCCGGTTGCGCCATGGGAGAATACTTTATGGATAAAGGCAAGGATGTTTTGCTGATTTACGACGATCTTAGTAAGCACGCGGTCGCTTACCGCCAAGTTTCTTTGCTCTTGCGCCGCCCGCCCGGTCGCGAGGCTTACCCAGGGGACATTTTCTACTTACACTCTCGGCTGCTGGAGCGAGCGGCCAAACTTAGCGCTCATCTCGGCGGCGGCAGTTTGACAGCAATGCCGATTATTGAAACTCAAGCCGGTGACGTCTCCGCTTACATTCCGACCAATGTTATTTCGATTACTGACGGGCAGATTTATCTGGAAAGCGATTTGTTTTACCAGGGCATCAGGCCGGCCCTAAACGTTGGTTTGTCTGTTTCCCGCGTCGGCAGTGCCGCTCAAGTGAAAGCCATGAAAAAAGTCGCCGGCCGCTTGCGGCTTGATTTGGCGCAATATCGCAACGTGGCCGCTTTTGCTCAGTTTGGTTCGGATTTAGATGCCGCTACGAAGCAGCAGATTGAACGCGGCAAGCGGATGACTGAAGTATTGAAGCAGGGGCAATATGAGCCGATGCCTTTAGTACATCAGGTAGCAATTCTATACGCTGTCACCAATGGATATCTTGATGAAGTAGCGGTAGAAGACGTTAAGAACTGGGAAAAACGTTTTCATCAGTTTATGAAACATCAACCGATTTTGAAACAGCTCAAGGAAAAGAAGGAGCTGACGCCGGTACTGGAAGAAACCTTAAAACAAGTCATTAGTGAGTTCAAGAAAATGTATTCTTAGAATTACGAATAACGAATGACGAATTATGCTTATCCAAATTCTAAATTCCAGATGCTAAATTCCAAACCATGCCTCAAGCGACACGAGAAATCAAACGGCGCCTACGCTCCATCCAGAACACCAGGCAGATAACCCGCGCCATGGAGCTGGTGTCGGCTGCCAAAATGCGGCGCGCGGTCGCCAATGTGCTGGCCACGCGAACTTACGCTTCACTTGCCTGGCAGCTTTTAACTGAACTATCAGTGAGAACCGATGCTTCACATCACCCATTGTTAGTCAAGCGCTATCCCATTAAGCGGCTGGGCTTGATTTTAGTGTCGTCAAACCGAGGCTTATGCGGCGGGTTTAACCATCAATTGGTCAATCGAGTTAATTTATATTTGGACCATCACCGTCAGCAAGTGGTTGAATTGGAAGCAGATTTGATAGCCGTAGGGCGTCGCGGGCGCGATTTAAGCTTTCGCTTGGGGCATTCAATTGTGGCTGAATTCGTCAAGCCTGATATTACCACTCGGATTGAGGAAGTGACGCCAGTAGCTAAATTAGCGATTCAGGATTACCTTAAGGGTCGTTATGATCGGGTGGTGATTGCTTACACCGATTTTATTTCGCCCGTGAGCCAGCGGCCCCGCCTTAAGCAGTTGTTGCCGATAGAAGATGAGGCTGACCAATACTTGGGCGAAGCTCGGGTACCGGAGAACGACGGCCTGATTTCTCCCGCCAAAGAAACTGGTGCTGAACCAACTTTATTTAACTATGAATATTTGTTTGAACCCTCGCCTGATGAAGTACTGGAAAATTTACTGCCGCGGTTGATTGAAGTGCAGGTATATCAGGCGCTGTTGGAATCTGATGCGGCGGAGCACTCAGCTAGAATGATGTCGATGCGCAATGCTTCTGACGCCGCCAAGGATATGATTGATTCTCTGACTCTAGCCTTTAACCAGGCGCGTCAGGCAGCCATCACCTCGGAGTTGGCGGACATAACGGGCGGCCGAGTAGCCGTAGAAGGATGAAAATGTAAAATGAGAAAATTTTGAATTTTAATCTGTAATTTTGCGTTTTGATTTCTTAATTTTGAATCATTCACTATGAATACCGGTAAAGTTACACAAGTTATTGGACCAGTGGTAGACGTGGCCTTTGCCAAGGATTTGCCGCCGATTTATCAGGGTCTGGAATTAAAATTACCCTCAGGCGACAAACTCGTGCTTGAGGTTCAGCAGCACCTTGGCGGCGGTAGCATACGCACGGTCGCCCTGGGCTCAACTGATGGTTTGGCTAGAGGTGTTGAGGTTACCGATACGGGTGGACCAATTACCGTGCCCGTGGGCAAGGAAATGTTGGGTCGGATGGTAGATCTTTTGGGCAATCCCTTGGACGAGCTGGCGCCAATCAAAACTAAGGAACGTTTGCCTATTCACCGCCCCAGCCCCAAATTTACCGACCAGTCAACCAAAACAGAGGTGTTTGAAACCGGTATAAAGGTCATTGACCTGATTTGTCCTTTTGTTAAAGGGGGTAAAGTTGGTTTGTTCGGCGGCGCCGGTGTGGGCAAGACAGTGGTGATTCAAGAGCTCATTCGTAACATTGCTTCAGAGCATGGCGGATTCTCAGTTTTTGCCGGCGTCGGGGAACGCTCGCGGGAAGGCAACGACCTTTACTATGAAATGAAAAGTTCGGGCGTGCTGGAGAAAACGTCGCTCGTCTTCGGACAAATGAATGAACCTCCTGGCGTGCGCGCTCGGGTCGGCCTGACTGGTCTCACGATGGCGGAATATTTCCGCGATCAGGCCAAGCAAGATGTATTGCTTTTTATCGACAACATTTTCCGATTTACTCAAGCCGGCAGTGAAGTCTCGGCTTTATTGGGGCGTATTCCTTCGGCTGTCGGCTATCAGCCAACCTTAGCCGTGGATATGGGTGAATTGCAAGAACGCATTACTTCAACCAAAGAAGGCTCCATCACCTCGGTGCAGGCAGTGTACGTGCCGGCAGATGATTTAACCGACCCCGCGCCCGCCACCACTTTCGCTCACTTGGATTCCACGGTGGTGCTTTCCCGCGCCTTGACTGAACTCGGCATTTACCCAGCCGTGGACCCGCTTGATTCCACCTCCACGATTCTTGATCCTAATGTGCTTGGTGAAGAGCACTACCAGGTGGCGCGCGAAGTGCAGCGCCTGCTGCAGCGCTACAAGGATCTGCAGGATATTATTGCCATTCTTGGTATGGATGAACTCTCAGAGGAAGACAAGCTCACCGTGGCGCGCGCCCGTAAAATCCAGCGTTTCCTCTCGCAACCCTTTTTCGTGGCTGAAACTTTTACTGGCACAGCTGGTAAGTATGTGCCCTTAAAAGAAACCGTGCGGGGGTTCAAGGAAATTTTAGAGGGCAAGCACGACGCCAAGTCTGAGCAAGCTTTTTATATGAAGGGGAGCATTGACCAGGTGAAGTAATTCAAAAGTCAAATGTCAAAACTCAAAAACACAATGCAAAACTATAAACTTTTCACTTTTAAGCTGTAGTTTTGACTTTTGAGCTTTGAGATTTGAGTTCGTCCTATGAAGACCTTGCATTTCCAAATTGCCACTCCCGAGCGCGTGGTATTCGTAGCCCAGGCGGTCGAGGCCATCACTCTGCCCACCGAGCTCGGGGAGATTACCGTGCTGCCTGACCATCTGCCGCTGGTTGCTAATCTAAAACCCGGTGAAGTGCGGGTAAAAATAGGCGGGCAGGAGGTTTCCATGGCCGTTTCCGGCGGCTTCATTGAGGTACGGCCGGGCAAGGTGACGGTGCTTGCTGATACGGCCGAACGCGCGGAAGAGCTGGATGAAGCACGGGCGGAAGAGGCCCGGGCTAGGGCACACGAGCTCATGAGCAAGGAGCGCACGGCTGAGAGTACTGATTACGCCGCCCTGGCCGCTAAATTGGAAAAGGAATTAGCTCGTTTGCGCGTCGTCCGCAAGCACCGCGAGCGCAAGGGCTTTGCTCCCCGGATGGAGTAGTTGTTAAATTTATAATCAATTATATCAAAAACAAATAATATGGCAGAGAATATGGAACATACACACGAAGAAATGCGCGAGCAATATTGGCGCTTACTCGAGCCGACCTTCAGGCAAATCCAGGAAATCGGGCTGGCCAAGTATTTTGCCAGCGTTGATTTAGCCAAAGCCTTTGCGCTTAAAGACCGTGACTTACGATGTATGGATGAGGGCACGGTGGGCGGAGTGCATCTGGCTGGCGCTGGCATCCTTAACCAGTCTGCGGCCGCGGAGTTTATTAAAGAGGCTGGCGTGGAAGGTATTTACAGTCATGCGGGCTGCGGCGCCGCTGCCTTATACGCCAAGCAACAAGGCCTTGAGCTTACTAAAGCTGATGAGTATGGCATTGCTTGGGCGAAGGAGCTGTCCGAACGCGCGGGTGTGCCGTACCGGGGGCATACGGAAGCAAATGAAATGGCACGACCGCCAGAGTTTCATATTGCCCGTGTGGCTTATTACGACGGCACCGGACAGTTCGATCCCTCTCCAGTGGATGACTTACCGCCGGGGTTTGTCATCAGCCGGCGGTACTTGGAGCCGGCATACGCCAAGCAAGAGGCCGAGATTGCCGTTGCTATCGCCCTGGGCGAACATGGCTTTGGCGAAAAGTTTACGCCCGAGGCGCCATTTTACTTGGTGGCGATTGGCGACGGCAGACCAGGCGGTGTGTCGGCGGACGTCTTACAAAAAGAAGCGAACGAGATAGCGCAGCGCCACAAAGGCACAGTGATTACTGGCGGTTTTATCGCCCCCTTAGCCTGACAGCAGACAGGCATATTTCTCTGGGACCGCTCGCTTATGAGCTGGTCCCGTTTGTTTTTTTGTTATTCATGAATAGCGCGTGCTACACTGGTTCTGTATGGCAGCCAAAGTAACCTTTGGTTTACTTAAAGAGCTAAACAAAGAGCAGCGGCAAGCGGTCACGCACGGCGCCGGCCCGCTCTTGATTGTGGCCGGCGCCGGCACGGGTAAAACCACTGTCATTACCCGTCGTATTGCCTGGTTGATTGAGCAGGGATTGGCTCAGCCCGAGGAGATATTAGCCTTAACCTTTACGGATAAGGCAGCCACTGAAATGGAAGAGCGGGTGGATAGACTTTTGCCTATGGGTTATGTAAATACTTGGATTTCAACTTTTCATTCCTTTGCCGAACGGATTTTGCAAGATTGGGGTTTGGAAATTGGCGTGCCCAATAACTTTAGGTTACTGACAGCTGCGGAGCAGTGGATGCTGGTGCGGCGGAATTTGGAACGCTTTAAGCTAGATTACTACAAACCCCTAGGTAATCCGACCAGATTTATTCATGCTCTGGTTCAACATTTTTCGCGAGCCAAGGATGAGGAGGTGTATCCGGAGGATTATTTAAAACTGGCCCAAACAAAGCAGCTTGATACCGGCGCCACCGAGTACATGAAAAAATCAAAAATCACTGCCTCGCCCGCAGGCAGGAAAAATCAAAAATCAAAATTAAAGAAGAAACAGGCTGCTGAATCGACTGATCAATCAATAACAGAAGCAGAGGCTACTCGGCTGCTTGAAGTTGCCGAAGCATATAAAACCTACCAAGATCTGCTGCACGAGCAGGGCGTGCTTGATTTTGGCGATCTTATCAACTACACTCTTAAACTTTTTCGCAGTCGGCCTAATGTTTTGGCACACTACCAAAATAAATTTAAATACATCCTGGTGGATGAGTTTCAGGATACAAACTATGCCCAGTATGAGTTGTTGAAGTTGCTGGCATCGCCAGCCAATAACCTAGCCGTGGTGGGTGACGACGATCAGTCGATTTATAAGTTTCGCGGCGCTTCCATTGCCAACATCTTGGAGTTTAAGCGTGATTACCCCCAGGCTCAAGAGGTATTTCTCACCCACAACTACCGCAGTTTTCAGAATATTCTGGATACGGCTTATGAGTTTATCCAGCTTAATAATCCTTATCGACTGGAGGTGAAGCTCCGCGAATATCAAGGAGCTAGTACGGACGGAGCAAAACCCCGCACTGACGACGCTGAAGTTACCACGGGAAGCGAAGCAGGTAACGCCTCGTCTAGTGCTGGGGTGAAGTTGGCTCGGGCGGGGAAAAGTCTGTCAAAAAAACTAGTGGCCCAACGCGTTGGGCAAGGTGCGGTCGCGCACCTGCCATTTGTCACGGGTCAGGATGAGGCCCTAGGAGTAATTGCAAAATTAGTGGAGTTAAAAAAACAAACCAAGGCGGCCTGGAGTGATTTTGCCATTTTAGTGCGGGCTAATGCGCAAGCCCAGCTCTTTATCCAAGCCTTACGTCGAGCTCAGTTGCCCTACACCTTTGTGGCCAATCGTGGCCTTTATGGTGAGGACATCATCGTTTTCATAGTAAGTTATTTAAAATTGCTTGATAACTACCATGAGTCCGAGGCGCTTTATCGGGTGGTGACGACCGAGCCTTTTTCCCTTAGCCATGAAGATATTTCTAAACTCACCTACCACGCCAAGAAGCACACGGTGTCGCTTTATGAAGCGCTGCAGGCTTCGGCTGCTCTGGGCTTGTCCCAGGCCGGACAAGAGGCCGTGGCCAAGCTAAATCAACTCATAACCAAGCACACGGTTTATGCGCGCGAGCACAGCGCGGCTGAGGTTTATGTGACCGCGGTTAATGATCTGGGTATTAATGAACGCCTGCAACATCCAGCAGGCGCGCGCGAGGCACAGTTGCTCACCACCTTTTACCATCACATTGTGCGTTACGAAGCCGATACGAATAACCGCACGTTGGCTGGTTTCCTCGGCGTTCTTTTACTCGAACAGGAATCGGGCGAAGAAGGGGAATTGCCGACTGATACTGAGGAGGGGCCGGAAACAGTTAAAGTTATCACCGTGCATTCAGCTAAGGGTTTAGAGTGGCGTTATGTGTTTATGGTGCAGTTGGTTGATCGGAGATTCCCGTCAGTCGAGCGTCGTGAGCCAATTGAGCTGCCGCCGGAGCTTATCAAAGAAATACTGCCAGAGGGGGATATTCATCTGCAGGAGGAGCGCCGTTTGATGTATGTGGGTATGACACGAGCGCGCGATGGCCTTTTCCTTACCAGAGCGACTGATTACTTTGGCAAAACTACTAAGCGTCCTTCTCGCTTCTTGTTTGAGCTTGGTCTTGTCAGTGAATCAGCAGCTACGGCCAAAGCCGCCCCATTATCGTTACCTGAGCCAGTTCAAAAAAAAGAATCGGTTGGATTTGCCGTGCCGGATAGTTTTTCCTTCAGCTCGATATCGGCTTTTAAAAAATGCCCACTGGAGTTCAAGTACCGATATCTTTTAAAACTGCCGGCGCCCGGCGCGCCCAGTTTGAGTTTTGGCAGCACGATGCATCGAACGTTTGAGCTCTTTCTTAAGCTATGGCAGCAGCGCCTAGGCGCCAGACAAGGTGATTTATTTGGTACTAAAAAATTGTCGGCTAACTTGCCGTCATTTGATGAGCTAAAAAAGATATATGAAGAGTCGTGGGTGGACGAGTGGTATGAAAGCAAACAGCAGAAGCAGGAATACCGCCTTAAGCGTGGCCCAGCTCAACTCAAAAGTTTTTATGAGGTCGTGTCCAAGAATCCACCCCGCGTAAAATACTTAGAGCAGTTTTTCAAAATTGCCTTGGGGCCGTACAAGTTCGTGGGTAAAATTGACCGCATTGACGAAGTGGGTGGGGGAGTTGCCATTGTTGATTACAAAACCGGCCAAGAACCCGCCAAGGGATTAGAGAAAGTAGATCGCGACCAATTAATAATTTACCAAATCGCGGCTCAGGAATTTTTCCGTCAGCCTGTGGTCAGTGCCAAGTATTGGTACCTTCAACCCAATAGCTATTCCCTGGAGTTTGTGGCTGATGCCGCTCAAATTAAGGCGATGAAGGATGAATATGAGGCCATCATCGGTTCTATTGTTGGGACTATTAAGACTGATTCGTTTGCCGTTGCTGACGCCGCCAAACGTCATGAATGCCGCTACCGTCAGAAGGGATTAACTTAGTATCATGTTCCACGATCTTAAAACACTGCTGCGCCAGAGCTTAAGGCAGAAGCGAATTGGCGAGGCTGTTGAAGCAGCGCAAGTGGTTGAGGCTTTTTGCGCCGTGGTAGCAGAGATGTTTGGCGATTCAGCCGCTAAAGGGTTGAGGCAAGTGATGTTTAAGGGAGACACCCTTCACATCTCAGCTGGTTCTGGCGTGCTGGCATCGGAAATGAGAATGCGCCAAATCGAGATATCTCGTCAATTATCCGAGCGACTTTCAGGCCAGTCATATAGGCTGAAAATTTTTGGCTAAATTCAGCCAAAAATTGGCTATTTATTCAAGCCAAAAACTGCTTGCCAGCAATGGGAAAATTTGCTAAAATATGAGGGTACGAAGCCACTCATTTTTTCTTTTAATTTAGCCAAATTATGACACTCCGGCAGTACCTTGCTTGGTTGGCAATTGGCACCCTAGTTTCTTGGGGAGCCCTGGGATTGGTGGTGACTTATTTAAATCCACAAACAGCTGGTAATACCGGGCTGTTGTTCTTTTATCTTTCTTTGTTTCTTGGTTTAGCTGGAACTTTGACGCAATTAGGTTTTGCCTGGAGATATTGGCGACATCGGGAAGATATTCTGTTTAGGCACGTCTCTATCTCGTTTCGCCAGGGGGTGCTGTTGGCGCTAGCGGTGGTGATAGCTCTGTGGTTGAGAGTGCACGATTTGTTGACGTGGTGGAATTTAGGATTATTAATAGTCGGACTTACCTTGTTAGAGTTTTTTTGGTTATCGGTCAGGCGTCAGTCACCGCCGGTTGATTAAAATTATGTCAGTCAAACAGGAATTAGAAGAATTACGCCGGCGCGCTTTGGCTGAACTGAAAGACCTTAAGGATAATAGCGGTTTAGCTGAACTTGAGGTTAAATACCTTGGCCGCAAGGGTGAATTGGCTCGGGCGCTTAAGGCCTTAAAGGCGGTAGTTGCCGAAGAACGGCCGCGTTTGGGAGAGCTGGCCAACGAGGTCAAGAGCGAAGTTGCCGCTGCTTTTGCCAAGATGAAACATAAGTTAGGGCAAGGGGTGGAGAAATTACCAATTGACGTCACTATTCCGGGAATAAAGCCAGTGCAGGGGCACATGCACCCCGTGTGGCAGGTGCAGCGAGAACTGGAAGTCTTGTTCCGTTCCATGGGTTTTATGGTGCTGGACGGGCCGGAGCTGGAAAGCGAGTATTACAATTTTGAAGCTTTGAATATTCCTGCCTGGCATCCGGCGCGAGATATACAAGATACGTTCTATGTTAAAGGGGGTACGCCGGCTAATCGTTGGTTGTTGCGCACCCATACTTCGCCAATGCAGGTGCGGGCTTTGGA
>Ga0209343_10008298_pt1 | contig 12117 bp, 8 predicted proteins | sample RifCSPlowO2_02_FD_184026 | JGI IMG/M metagenome (GOLD analysis project Ga0209343, IMG submission 184026) | Groundwater microbial communities from Rifle, Colorado - Rifle CSP2_plank lowO2_0.2 (SPAdes) (version 2) | ecosystem: Environmental > Aquatic > Deep subsurface > Groundwater | place: Rifle... | reverse complement strand
ACGCGCGGCATGCGCCCGCGGCATCGAGCTCCCACGCCGTGATCCGGTAGCCATCCCGCCCGATGAGCGCGGCGCCGCACTGGTGGCAATACGTGCTCTGGCCCGCCTCGTCGCGCACGTTGCCCGTGTAGGCGTAGCGCACACCGTTGTCGAGCGCGATGCGGCGCGCCCGCGTCAGGGTCGCCGCCGGCGTCGGCGGCACGTCCCGCATTCTCCAGTCGGGATGAAACGCGCTGAAGTGGATCGGCACGTCCGGCCCGAGATGCTGCACGACCCACCGCGTCATCTCGTCGAGCTCCCGGTCGGCGTCGTTATGCCCGGCAATCAACAGGGTGGTCAGCTCGAACCACACCGTCGTTTCGTGCTTGAGGTAGACCAGCGTGTCGAGCACGGGCTGCAGGTGGCCGCCGCAGATCTTGAAATAGAAATCCTCGGTGAAGCCCTTCAGGTCGACGTTGGCCGCGTCCATGTACTCGTAGAACTCCCGGCGCGGCGCCTCGCACATGTACCCGGCGGTAACGGCCACCGACTTGATGCCCTGTTCGCGGCAGGCCCTGGCCACGTCGATGGCGTACTCCATGAAGATCACCGGATCGTTGTAGGTGAAGGCCACGCTCTGGCAACCCGTGGCATGGGCGGCGCGCGCGATCGTGGCCGGCGAGGCCTCGTCCATGAGCGTGTCCATCTCGCGCGACTTGGAGATGTCCCAGTTCTGGCAAAACGTGCAGGTCAGATTGCAGCCGGCGGTGCCAAACGAAAGGACGGGCGTGCCGGGCAGGAAGTGGTTGAGCGGCTTCTTCTCGATCGGATCGATGCAGAAGCCGCTCGACCGCCCGTAGGTCGTGAGCACGATTCGATCGCCCTGGTTGGCGCGCACGAAGCAGAGCCCGCGCTGCCCCTCGTGCATCTTGCAGTAGCGCGGGCACACATCGCACTGCACGCGCCCGTCGGCGAGCTTGTGCCAGTACTTGGTGGGGAACGTGTCTCCGATTGTCTGGCCTGGCATAAGGCCCCCTTGGCGGCCGGGGACGCGCGGCTCGATAATCTCAGCATACGCCTTCGGGCGGGCGCGCGAGTAATACGCGCGACCTGAAGGGAGGATCATCATGAACGTTCGTCCGCCGGCCGTGGCCGGCCTGTTCTATCCGGACGATGCGCGGAAGCTGCGCGCCAGGGTGAGCGAATGCCTCACGGGCCGCACGGCGTCCGCTGTGACTCCCAAGGCCCTGATCGCGCCGCATGCAGGTTACGAGTACTCCGGGCCGGTGGCCGGCAGCGCCTATGCGTTGATCGAGCCGGCGCGCGGCGCCATCACCCGCGTGGTACTGCTGGGGCCGTCGCATCGCGTGGCGTTTGCGGGCTTGGCGCTGCCGAGCGCCTCGCGGTTCTCCACGCCGCTGGGCGACATTTCGATCGATCAGGAGGCGGTGGCGGCCATCCGCGGGCTGCCGCAGGTCACGGTGTTCGATCAGGCGCACGCGCGGGAGCACAGCCTCGAGGTGCACCTGCCGTTCCTGCAGGTGGTGCTGGGCAACTTCGGGCTGGTACCGCTCGTGGTCGGCGCGGCCAGTCCCGCGGACGTGGGCGAAGTGCTCGAGCTGCTGTGGGGCGGGCCCGAGACCTTGATCGTGGTGAGCTCGGACCTATCGCACTATCACGACTACGCGACGGCCCAACGCATGGACGAGGCGACCTCGGCGGCAATCGAGACCCTGCATGACGAGGATATCGGCGACGACGACGCGTGCGGGCGCATCCCGGTGTGCGGGTTGCTGCGGGTCGCCCGCCGCCGCGGTTTGCACGCGCATACCGTGGACCTGCGGAACTCCGGCGACACCGCCGGCCCACGCGACCAGGTGGTCGGGTATGGCGCCTACGCCATCAACTGAAGCGCCACGGGAAGTCAAGGGATGTAGACTACCTACGATCGACGCCTGATCCCGGCGCCATCGCGAAGGAGGCTGTCATGCTCCATTCCGCGCACGGACTCGATCGCCGCGCATTCCTCCAGACACTGTCCGCCGGCCTGGCGCTCCTGCCCGCGTTGGGCGAAGCCGGCCGCGCGCAGAGCCTAGGTTCTCGCCGCAGCCGCGTCGCCCTCATCCGCACCACCGACCGCAAGCAGGGGGTCGCCGCCGCACTCAAGCTGCTCAACCCCCCGGGAATCGCCGGCAAGCGCGTGGTCCTCAAGCCGAATTTCAATTCCGCCGACGAGACGCCCGCCTCGACGCACAACGACACGCTGTCGCAGCTCGTCACCGAGCTGCACGAGCGGGGCGCTCGCAGCATCACGCTGGGAGAGTCGAGCGGGCCGCCGCAGACGCATGGCGTCATGGCGCAGAAAGGAACCTTCGACCTCGCCCACGACCTGCGTTTCGACATCGTCGACTTCGAGCAGATGACCGACGCCGACTGGGTGTCTTTCCCCGCCGCCGGCACGCACTGGCCCGAGGGGTTCGCGCTCCCGCGCCTCGTGGTGAACTCGGACTACCTCGTCTCAACGTGCTGTCTGAAGACGCACGGCTCCGGCGGCGTGTTCACGATGTCGCTCAAGCTGTCGGTGGGGCTGACGCCGAAGACGATCCGCCGGCCGATGCACCAGTCGCCCGACATGCGGCGGATGATCGCGGAGCTGAACACCGGCTACCGGCCGCAGCTGATCGTGCTGGACGGCGTCAGCGCCTTCACCGATGGCGGGCCGTCTCGCGGCGAGCTCAAGGCCGGGAACGTCATCATCGCGAGCGACGATCGCGTGGCGGTGGACGCCGTGGGGGTGGCGATGCTCAAGTCGCTCGGCGCCAACGAGGCGATCATGGGCCGGCGGATCTTCGAGCAGGAGCAGATCGCGCGCGCCGTGGAGCTGAACCTGGGCGCGAAACGGCCCGACGCGATCGAGATCGTGACCTCCGACGCGGAGAGCGGCGCGGTTGCAGACAAGCTCAGGACGATCCTGGCGCAGGGGTGAGGTCGTCTATCTGGCGAGGTGCCCCGTTTCTTGACTGGCACACCTCCAAGCGATCAGATGCAGGGTGACGAGACACAAAAAGGGAGCCGTCCAATGGACGGCTCCCTTCACGAACGCCGGAGCTCCGCCGCCTAGAAGTCGACACGGAAGCCGAGCTGGCCCGAACGCGGCACGTACGCGTTGCCCGAGGCGGCCGTGGGCCGCCCGAAGTTCGCCGAGTCCACCTGGCCGGTATAGCCGCCGAAGTTGTCGTGGTTGAGCAGATTGAAGACCTCGCCGAGCAGCGTCGCGCTGACGCGGCCGCCGAGCCTGATGCGCTTGGACACGCGCAGATCGACCTTGTGCAGCGGGAGCCCTCTTAGGGCGTTCCGCGGGATGACCGCGCCCGTGGCGATGACGTCGGGGCCCTCGAACCGATCGCGCACCGCGTCGGAAATCGTGATCGGGTTCCCGAGGTTGAGGCGGTTCTGCCCGGGCTTGCCGTAGGGCGCCGTGGCGATGGTCGTCAGGTAGTAGTTGCCGGATCCATAGAGGTAGACCATGCTCGCGCTGATGTCATACGGCAGCTGGACCGTCGTGTGGAGTCGCAGGGTACTGCGCTGGAAATCGGTCGACCGCGCCCACTCCCCATCGAGCGAATCGAACTGGTTGTTCGCGGTCCCATTCACGAACCCGATCGCGCCATTGTCGCGCTTATAGAAGAGCAGCGTGTAGGTGGCGCCCGCCTGGAAGCGATTCTGGAACCGGCGCGTGAAGCCGGTCGCCAGGGCCAGGTAGTCCTGCGTGCCCGTGCTCTCGAACCAGTTGATCTGGTCGTAGCTCGGGTTCGGCCGGCCCTGGGCGGGGTTCCGGTTGTAGCCGGTGGCGGGGTCGTAGAACAGGTTCGTGTCCCGCGTTCGCGTGTCGTTGTACCACTTCCAGTGCACCAGGTCCGCCTCGATCCCCATCACCGGCCCGAGTTGCTTCTGGAATCCAATCGAGCTCTGCCAGGTGTAGGGCATCTCGAAATTGGGGTCGATGACACGGGCCCCTTGGCGCGGAATCGGCACGCGCCCCGAGAGATAGTCATCGGCCGACACGCCGCGCGTGGGACTCTCGATAAATCCCGGCCGGCCGTCTGGCAGGAGGGCGGCGGCGATCGCCAGGCTGAAAAACTGGTGGCTGTAGGTCACGTTCGACACCGGCGTGTTGTAGTAGAGGCCGCTGCCCCCCCGGATGACCAGGTCGTTCTTCCCGCCGACGTTGTACGCGAACCCGGCGCGCGGCGCCACGTTGTTGATGTCGCGGATGCCGGTCTTGTAGCCGAAGTCGCCCGACTCGACGCCGTTGTTGAGCAGGATGACGTTCTCCCGGACGTTGGGGGGATCGGTGGCCCCGGTGTCAGCGTCCCAACGGACGCCGTAGTTGACCGACAGGTTGTCGGTGACCCGCCAGTTGTCGCCGAACCAGACCGCGAAGGTCGGCCGCGGCACGTCCACGATGTAGTCCGGGTGGAAGTTGATGTCGAACCGCTGCAGGAACGGCTCGAGCCCGCTGATGTCCCAGCGCAACGGGTCGTCCCAGGCAGCGGCCGGGAAGCGGCGCTCCAGTTCGGCGTCCGACGGCCGGCTGGAGAACACGTAGGTGCCGCGCCGGTTCAACGACCAGTCCTTCGTGTCCTTCACTCGCAGGTACTCGACGCCGACCTTCATGTCGTGACGGTTCCGGTGCCAGTTCATATCGAACCGGCCGCTGTAGGTGTCCTGCCACGTGTAGTTCGGGTAGTTCCTGATGCCGCCGATGGTCAGGCCGGGAAACACGAACTCCGGCACGAAGAACGGCGTGTTGTGGAACTTCACGTCGAATGCCTCGAGCGAGTCGTTCTTCCAGGAGAAGCCGTTGTAGCCGCCGCGGACCTCCATCACCAGGTTGGAAGTCACGACGCGCGACCAGCTCCCGAAAATGTTGGTCGCATACTGCGTGAGCCGTTCGGCCCGCGACGGATGGGTCGTGCCGCTGTTGATCTGGAACGGATTGTAGAAGTCCCACCGCTGCCCGCGGACCGACAAGTTGTTCTTGCTCGAGAGCTGATAGTCCACACGGCCCAGGTAGTTCTTGTTCGTCGATTTCGACTCGAACGCGAAGGTCTGGTTCGGCAGCCGCGTCGGCTGAAGGAACGCCGTCGCGGGTTGCCGTTCGTACTCGTAGGAGCCAAAGAAATGCGCCTTGTTGCGGATGATCGGGCCGCCCATGGTGCCACCCACCTGCTGGTTCGAGAAAGGGAGCACCCGGTTGGCGACCGGGTCTGGATCGTTGAACTTGTCGCTCCGGAAGAACCCGAAGGCGCTGCCACGCAGGTCGTTGGTGCCCGAGCGGGAGATCGCCTGCACCTGGATGCCGGTGGAGCGGCCCTGCGTGATGTCGAACAGATTCGTGACGATCTGGAACTCGGCGATCGCCTCCCGGCTGATCTTGGGCTGGCCGAACCCCGAGCCCGCCACGCGCTGGGTGATCTGCTGCCCATCGAGGTTGAGCTGGAACGCATCGTCGCTGGAAACTCCAGGCGTGTTGGTGACATTGTTGGCGGTAATCCCCTTGATCAACAGGGACAGCTCCTGCCAGTTGCGGCCCTGCAGCGGCAGCTCCGCCATCTGGCGCCGGTTGATATTGCCGGCGACCCTGCTCGACGAGATGTCCACCAGCGCCGCCTCGCTCGTGACCGTCACGGTTTCCTGCAGCGTCGCTACCTTGAGGACGAACGGGACGTTGGCGTTCTGGCCGACGAGCAACTCGATTTGCGGGACCGTGACCGTCGCGAACCCGGGGAGCTCGGCCTGTATCTTGTACCGGCCGGGGTCGATGTTCGGGAGCCGGAATTCGCCACGCTCGTCCGTGACGCCCGTGTAGACGCGGCCGCTACTGAGCTCGGTCGCGGTCACCGTGACGCCCGGCAGCACAGCCTTCGATTCGTCCGAAACGGTGCCCAGGACAGAGGCTTGCTGCTGGGCGGAAAGAGCCGCCGGTCCCAGGACGAGGAGCGCGAACCCGAACGCAAAGAGCCACTGCTTCATACGGTCTCTCCTTCCGAGCGTTGCGAAACCTGGACCTACTCGCGCGGCTGATCGACGTGAACTGGAGATGCGAGAGGAAAATATCTCGAATCGTGCGGGGGCGCCACAGTTCTTTTTTGACTTGCACCGCCCGCGGTGGCACCATCCCGGCGAGGTCACTCATGCCGAACTCTGCTAACCACCTCAGTCGGCGCCAGCTGCTCGCCGGCGCCGGCGCCGGCGCCGCCGCCCTCCTTCTCGAGCGAGGCGGCCTTCAGGCTCAGGCGCCGTCAAGTACGACGGTCGTCTTCTCGCACACAACCGTGGCCAACGCCGATGCCGTGCAGAACGACGTCGCGCTCGCGGTTCAGGGCGACACGATCGCGGCGATCGGCCCCACCGACCAGATCCTCAAGACGTATCCTCAGGCCGAGGTCTACGACGGACGGGGAAAGGCGCTGTTCCCGGGCCTCGTTAACTGTCACGCCCACATGGCGGCCGTGCTCCAGCGCGGTTTCAACGAAGACTTCGGATTCCCCAACTCCGCGCGCCTCGCCGTCCAGCCCAGTAGCCTCCTCCAAGGGGAAGAGGCCACGCTCATGGTCACCGTCGCGGCGTTGGAAGCCATACGGACCGGGACCACAACAATTGTCGAGAATACCGGGAACATCAGCCGCAACGCCGCAGCATTGGCGCGGACCGGCCTGCGCTGCGTGTTCGCGGAGTCCGTCCGCGACAGCGAGAATGTGGCCGGCCCGATGTCCCCGGAGGGACTGGCCAAGAGTCAACCACCGAGGTTCTCCGCCAAGCTGCGAGACGAGGGCCTGCAGCGCATCAACGACTTGTTCAGCGCGTGGCACGGCAAGAACCAGGGACGCATCAGCGTGTTCCCGGCCGCCGCGTTGACCGAGACCTCATCGCCCGAGTTGCTGCAAGCGGTCCGCGCCTTCGCCGACCAACACGATCTCGGCTACACGATCCACTTGAACCAGAGCACCCCCGAGTTCGAGTTCATGCTGAAGTTCCACGGGCTGCGACCGGCGGCGTATCTCGATCGGCACGGCTTCCTCGGTCCCCGGCTGTTCGCCGCGCACGCACGGTATGTTGACGATGGCGAGATCGCACTGCTGGGCCGGTCCCGCACCATCATTTCGCATCAGGCCGGCATGGCCGCGAATCGGGGCGTCATCCCACCCATCCCCGCGTTGCGAGCGGCGGGCTGCCCGATCGCCCTCGGCACCGACAACAACACCACCGACGTCTTCGAGGTGATGCGGATCGCCCTGCTGACCGAACGCGTCCGTCGCAACGACGACAGGCCCGGCCTCCAGCCGCAGCCCGAAGACATCCTCGCCGACGCAACCGAAGGCGGTGCGCGCGCCGTGAATCAGCAGAAGCTCCTCGGCTCGCTCGAGGTCGGCAAGAAGGCCGACCTCCTCGTCGTCGACACCCTGCGGCCGTACCTCGTGCCGGCGGGCCGCATCGTCTCCGCCTGGATTCACAGCGGTCACCCGGCCGACATCGAGTCGGTGATGGTCGACGGACAGTTCGTGATGCGCCAAGGCAAGGTCCTGACGATGGATGAGGCCGGCATCATCAAGGAAGCCGACGCGGTTGGGCGGCGGATCTGGAGTCAGGTGCAGAAAGCCGGCCCGGTCACGGTGCCGCGCCTGCCGCGCCCGCGCTGACCACATCGCAATGAAACCAGTCCTCCAGGTCCTGCTGCTCGTCAGCGCGCTGCTGCCTGCGTCCGTGGCGACACGTGCCCAGCCGCAGCGCGACGCCGAGGAAATCGGCCTGAGCGGATACGTGCTTGCGCCCGACGGAACGCCGGTGTCCAGTGGCAGCGTCCTGATTCAGTCGCCGGCTGCTCGGGCGTCGGCGTCGATCGAACGCACAGGCCGTTTTCGCCTGATCCCGAACGTGCCCGGGGTGCATCAAATCTCTGTGAGCGTTTCAGGTCTTGCCCCATACCGCGTCAACGTCACCGTGCCGCCATCGCGGACGTTGAGGCTGCCGATGATCCGCCTGTCGCCCGCGACCTATTTTCGCGCGCGATTCGTTTCGGCTGGAGGTGAGCCGATCACTGCAGCGCGGCTTACCCGCCATTCCCTTGACGTGAGCGGCATGCCGGTCATTTACACGCCGGATGATCGGACCGCGGACCCGATCGACCGCGACGGCACCATCACCATTGGCCCGCTGCCGAGAGGCATCACAATGTTGGCTCTCAACAGTCCTCTCTTTGCGCAGACGCGATTGCGTGATCTCCATGTCACCGGCGGCGAGACGCTGCTCGACGGGGGGACCGTGGTCGTTCAACCCGGCGCCGTTCTCCACGTCGACGTGGTCGACGAGACCGGCGCGCCGGTGCCGCAGCACGTCGTCTCGATCGAGGATGTTCGCTCGCCGTCACCGCTGTCCTTCACGCCCGCCCGCACGAATCACCTGGGACGCGCGACCTTCGATCGCCTGGCCCCGGGGCGCTACCGGCTGCGGGCCAGGGTCGTGGGGTACTGCGGCAATCGGATGCTCTCGGTTGCTCGCCTCGTCTCGGTGGGGGGCAGCGGAACCCTGCTGACACGGCTCGTCATCGGCGGTCGGGCGACGTTCCGGCTGACGTCGGCCTTTGGACCCCTGCGGGGGATCTCGGTGTCGGCCTCGCCCGATTCCGGTCCGCCAGCGCCGCCCGCCTGGCTGCGCAGTCGATCCGACGTTCCCGCGTTTGCCGGGCGCCCGATGGGGCCCTTCACGTTCCAAACGTCGTGCGTGGGCTTTACCGACGAAGACGGACGTGTGACGCTGAACAATTTCCCGCCCGGCCCGGCGCGCGTCGATGTGCAGCTTCGCAACTCCACGTATGTACGGCAAGTCGATGTGCCGGACGGCTTGCGGGCGATTGCGATCGCCATCCCGGACGGGTTCCTGCCGCTGCACCTCACGCACGCGATCACGAACGAACCCGTGACGACGGCAGCCATCACCTGGACTGGAGGCGGCGCTCGCGTCGAGGCAAAGGCCTCGGGGAACGGGGACGCGCTCCTTGAAGGTATGGATCCCACTGGCGGGACCCTCGCGATTACGGCATCAGGGTACGAGCCTGCGGAACTGAAGCTCTCGGAACCGACCACCATCGTCCAGGAACTGGCGCTCATGCCGGCCCCCGCCACGAGCCTGCGGCCTCGCGTCATCACCACGTCCGGCGAGCCGGTGCCCAATGCGGTCGTGGAGCTTCTGCCGGCGAATCCGATCGAGGCGGGTCACGTCGCGGTTGCAGACGCGAAGGGCTTCGTCAGCTTCTCCGACGTTCCCCCCGGAGCGCTTCGCCTGGTGGCCAGTGCGGACCGGTTCGTGACGGCGGCGATGCAGGTCGCCGGCGACAGTCGCAGTGACATCGTGTTGACGCTGTCGCCAGGGTATCGAGTGATTGCCATCGTGGAGTCATCGGCGGAGCCGGGGCCACACCTGGTTCGCGTCGTGAATGAGGCCGGCGCGTCAATGGAGGGTTTACTGGATACGGCCTCGGACCGCAGCATCGAACCGCCCGGCCGCATTTCACTCGGGCCCCTGGCACCGGGAACCTACGTGGTCGAGCTGCTCGGTCCTCGCGAACACAGGCAGGAGCGCGTCCGCATCGTCGACCGCGACATCATTGCGACCTTCCGGTAAGACGCTTTGCACGCCCCGCCGGGGTGTAGCACAAGATCATGGTGATGTGCTACAGTCACCGCATGAAGGCTTTCATCCATGCCCGCCTGTCGGAGGAGGAGCGGGCCGTCCTCGCGGATCTCAGGTCCGCCACGGGCCGGACGGACTCGGAGATCGTCCGTCGCGGCCTGCAGCTCGTGGCTCAGGAGGCGCGCCAGCAGCAGAGCGCGCTCGCCGTCGCCGGCGGGAGCGCCGGGCGGTTCAAGAAGGGCCCGCGCGACCTCTCCATGAACCGGAAGCACCTCGAGGGCTTCGGGGAGTGAACGCCGCGGGAGTCCTGTTGGACACCGGCCCCTTGGTTGCCCTGCTCTCCGCGAACGACGCCAACCACGAGCGGACGCGACGCATCTTCGCCCAGCACGCGCCGCCCTTCCGCTGCTGTGAAGCCGTGGTCGCCGAGGCGTGCTTCCTGATGCGGAAGGTGCACGCCGACGGTCCAGCCGCGGTCGCCGGTCTTGGCGCACGTGGCGTCTACACCATCGCGATCGCCGCCGGCGAGCATTGGACCCAGATCGAGGCGCTGCTGAGGAAGTACGGAGATCGGCCGATCTCGCTGGCAGACGCCTGTCTCATCCGGTGCGCCGAGATTCACCAGGAGGCCAGGATCTTCACGTTCGACGGCGACTTCCGCGTCTACAAATGGGCGCGGAACCGGAAGTTCGATCTCTTGTGACGAGCGTCGCCGCTTCTGGCAGGCGTCGTCACCCGGGGGGTCCTGACCGAGTTGCGGCAGCGCGTGCGCTGAGTCATCGATCGGGCACGTTGACCGCCGCTCGCGGCCTGGCGTCTTTGGGGCCGGCGCGCAGATACTGCGCCGGCCACGTGATGTCCTGGCCCAGCTCCCGCGCCGCGCGCAGCGGGAAGTACGGATCGCGCAGCAGCTCGCGCGCCAGGAGCACCGCATCCGCCTGCCCGGTGGCCACGATAAGCTCCGCCTGCAGCGGCGCCGTGATCAGGCCAACCGCTCCCGTCAGCACGCCGGCCTCTCGACGGATGCGTTCGGCGAACGGTGTTTGATACCCCGGCCCGAACGGGATCGTCGCCTGCGCGGCATTGCCACCCGACGAACAATCGATCAAGTCCACGCCGAGCGGCTTCAACTGGCGCGCGAGCTCCACCGATTGCTCGATGTCCCACCCGCCCTCGACCCAGTCGGTCGCCGAAATGCGCACGAAGAGCGGCAAGGCCTCCGGCCACACCGCGCGGATTGCCGTGACGGTCTCGCGCACGAGGCGCGTGCGATTGCCGAACGACCCGCCGTAGTCGTCCTGGCGGCGATTGCTGAGCGGCGAGAGGAATTCATGCAGCAGGTAGCCATGCGCCGCGTGGAGTTCGATCACCCGAAAGCCGGCGTCGCGCGCGCGGCCGGCCGCGGCGGCAAACGCATCGGCGATGCCGCGGATGCCGTCAACCGTCAGCTCGCGAGGCATCGGATGGTTGTCCGCAAACGGCACGGCGCTTGGCGCCAGCACGTTCGTCCAGCCCCCGTCGGACGCCGGCACGGTGCCGGCGCCGCTCCATGGACGATAGGTGCTGGCCTTGCGTCCTGCGTGTGCCAGCTGCATGCCGGCCACGCTCCCCTGCTCGTGGATGAAGCGGACGATCCGCGCGAGCGGCTCGACGTGCTCGTCTTTCCAGATGCCCAGGTCTTGCGGACTGATGCGGCCCTCCGGCGTGACCGCGGTGGCTTCCGTGAACACGAGGCCGGCGCCGCCGACGGCGCGGCTGCCGAGATGGACCAGGTGCCAATCGCCCGCGAAGCCGTCGGTGCTCGAGTACTCGCACATCGGCGAAACGAAGATGCGATTCGCGAACGTCTGGCTGCGAACGGTGAGAGGATCGAAGAGACGCGGCATCAGTTCGGATCCTAGAACAGCAGCTTGTAATCCGCGTAGTTCACAGGCACGCCGACAACGAGGCTGCTCCCCTGCTCGACGGCTTGACGCACCGCCGTCGCCAGCTCGTCCGGGTTGCTCGTGCGGAGCGCCGCCACGCCACACGCTTCTGCCATCTTCACGGTATCGATGGGCCGGAAGTCCATGCGGTAGGGCTCCAGCTTCCGGCCCTCCTGCGCCAGCTTGATCAGCGAGTAGCTGCCGTCTTCGAGCACCACGGTGATGAACGGCGCGCCGACGCGCTCGGACGTCTCCAATTCCTGCGCGTTCATCGAAAAGCCGCCGTCGCCGACCGCGGCGAGCACGGTCGCATCGGGCCGCGCCAGCTTCGCGCCAATCGCGGCGCCCAACCCGTAGGCCATGCCGGACAACCCGTTCGACATCCAGAAGGTGCCGGGGTGCCGGCTGGGCCAGAACTGCCCGAACAGGTACTTGTGCGAGCCGACGTCGGTCGTGACGATCGTGGAAGCGGGCACGGCATCGGCCAGCGCCCGGATGATGTCTCCCGGCCACATTGTGA
>Ga0209343_10008297_pt1 | contig 12118 bp, 10 predicted proteins | sample RifCSPlowO2_02_FD_184026 | JGI IMG/M metagenome (GOLD analysis project Ga0209343, IMG submission 184026) | Groundwater microbial communities from Rifle, Colorado - Rifle CSP2_plank lowO2_0.2 (SPAdes) (version 2) | ecosystem: Environmental > Aquatic > Deep subsurface > Groundwater | place... | reverse complement strand
TAACAAGAGCAGCATAATTATAATTGGTAAAATTCCAAGAGAAATACCAAATATTACACCTACCCCTCCAGTTGCAAGAATTGCTGCTGCATTCTTTAATTTTGGTAAAAAGAATTTTGCAATTGCGAATGCAATGCCTAGTGCAACAGCAAATAGTGTTGCATTTTCATAATCATTCCCTAGAGCGCGTAGCACGGCATAAAAAACGATTGAACTGGAAGTAGAAATCATCAATACTTCAAGCAATCGAAACAGCATCTCGCCTTTGTAAAATTTTATTATTGCCATTATCACAATTGCACCAATAAGCACATAAACAAAGAAATAAACTGCATTAAAAACATCTTCACTGTCTTCAGTTACAATAAAACCTTGCACGTAAGGATTGACATTAATGTCTTTGATGATTATATCTGCAGTAAATAGACCGATTAATTGAGCTAGGGTAAAAAACAGTAATATTTGGAATAGGAGTTTCATAAGTAGATATAAAAGAGATGATTTAAGTTATTTTCCTTACATACAAATAACAGTTTATTGGGAGTGATTAAATGATTTGCCCTATGTGTAATTCAAAATTAAAAAAAGGAAAGATCAAAGAAGAATACCTTGGGCATGATCTGGGAATATTTGATGGATTTACTTGCACAAAATGCGGAGAAACCTTGTTAACTGAAGAAAGTGTAAAAAAGGCGCAGCAGAAAGCAAAAGAACTTGGAATTCTTGGATTAGCTGAAAAAACGACGATTTCAAAAAGCGGAAATTCCTTAATGGTTAGGATAAAAAAGAATGTTGCAGAATACTTGGGTCTTACAGAAGGTGAAAAAGTTATTATCCACCCAGAAGGTAAGAAAAAACTAGTTGTAGAAGTTATTTAGTATCTTACATGCACCGAAAACTGGAAACTGTTTGGCTCAAAGCCCAAGGTTCATGGCCCATGGCAATATTAACTACTTTCTCCCCCCCACGAGCCGCACATGACCATGCTCCTTTTCGTATAAATCTCCACTTCTAAGCAGTTCAGCAATTAATTTTCTAGCGTCCTGTTCGATTATTCCGTAATTGGCAGCGTCTTTTATGATTTTTTCTACATCCGCGCTATCCTCTCTAGTTAGATGATCTTTAATAATATCTAACACAGTATCAACCTTCTGCAGCTTCTCTCGCTCGGTTTTTGATTTTCCTAGAGTAACAACATCAGAATCCAATACCCCGGTCGCCCTGTCGGTCATAACCTGACGCATAACATAATTCATAAGACCAATAGCAGTATCGGCATCTTTTTCCTCAACAGTAGCATTTAATCGCATCTTTGCATTTGCTTCAGCTAAGCGTACTAATCCTTCCAGATAACGGGGCGTAATCGCAACTGAACCAGTATCTTTGCTGCGGCGCCTTAGATCAATATAAAAGTCTTTGATCTTGTCTATTGCAGGTTGCGTTAACTGCGGTAAAATACTTCTTCTGGCATAAGCAATATACATACGCAATAAATCTTTATCAATTAGAGGCTGTTCCTGCTCTGTTTTTTTACCCATATGAGCAGCTAGTATATGCTGTGCTAATTTAGCATCCTTTTCTTCATCAAGAACATCTACTATTGGAAATAAAAGATCAAAACGACTAAGTAGCGTAGGTGGAATTTCAAACTGCTCTGCAAGATTTTTATTTTGGTCGAATCTACCATACTTTGGATTTGCTGCAGCTAGTATTGCTGTTTTTGTTTTGAACTTTGCAACTATACCTGCCTTTGCTACACTGATATGTTGGCCTTCCATTGCCTCATGGAGTGCAGCGCGATCTTCCTCTTCTATTTTATCAAACTCATCTATTTGCGCTGAACCGCCACTTGCAAGCACGAGTGCACCAGCCTTTAAAGTCCAGCCACCCTCTCCTAATTCATCTTTTTCTGCTGTTACAGTCAACCCCGCAGAACTTACTGATTTTCCACTTACATAAATACTTTTAGGGGCAAGTTCTGAAACACTTTGCAAAAATCTCGACTTAGCAAGTCCAGGGTCACCTATAAGTAGTATGTGGATGTCATCACGCATTGGCATTCCTCCGGCCATAAATTTTCCCTTTGTTCCGCCAAACATCTGTAATGCAAGTGCGTGCTTTACTTCTAAATGACCATATATGCCAGGTGCAACAGAGGAAACAATAAGCTGTTCGATATTAGGATTTCTTGAAAGCTCTAATATGTGGCGCTCATCTTCTTTATCTATTTCTATCTCTTCAAAATCTCTTTTCAAACCTTTAATATGAACGACCTCAAGATAACGCGAGTAAATAAGCTCTTGTTTTGTCCTCACTTTTATTGGCGGCCTTATTCTTATTATCCCAACAACTTCAATGTTATCCCCAGGAGAAACAGTATTAACAGAATCATCTTCAAGTAATAATTCAATATGTGCAGCTGGCGCACCACCGCGCACGCGCTCAAGTAGTTCTTGCACTTCGGCCCGTTGTATATCAGTAAACTTGCTTTCTTCATCAATGCGTTTTAGCGCTAGTTTTTTGCACGTTTCACATTTTTTTGGTTCAACAAAGTTTTTTGTAACAAACACACGAAATTCTGTATCACATAATTGGCAGCGGTAAAAAGCCACCTTTACACGATGCATTGTCTCTGCCCTGCGTGTTACTACACCTTTAAATGACACAAGCGCATTGATATTTTTAGATCCAATATGTTCGATGAGTATATCGCTATCTGGCAAATTAAAAAAACGAATGTGCGGTGAGAACTCGCCTGTACCTGTCGGTAGAGTCAGATGCATTTCACTTATTGCCTGTTCAGCAGATTCAATAACTATATCTGGTTCATGTATAAGTTTATCTGCTAATTCTGGATCAAACTTCTCTAAATCAGTGTAATCAAGGTTTAGGCTTCTCTTGGTTGGGTAAACAGCTAATAAATCGTCTATCTGCTTCTTATAAATAGAAGTAAGGAAATCACTGAACGCAGCAATCAAAGGAGAAAGATCTATTTTATTTACCATACATCTCACTGAGAATTAGTGGGATCAATTAATAGAAGAGAAGAATTTTAATAGGTTGCTAAAATCAGTTTTGAGTCTTGAGCCCTGGGTTATGAGCCCTGTTTATCATTTGTTTTGCAAGCGTTCTTGTTTCTGAATATTCGGAGTGCTCTGATACAGCAACTAACGCGTCATAATTATCCTTAAGCTTTTCTACTGCTGTTAATCTTGCAGATAAATCCTGCGAATATAGCGCAATAAATGTTAATGCGTCTTCATTTGTTAGTTTATCAACCGTTTTAGCAAGCACTTCAACTGCATTTAGTTTATTATCTTCATACTGTGAAAAATGAATAATTGAAACTAATGTATCCACAGTGCCACAAAAATCTGTCAATCTACGCTTTCTTTCTTTTGGATCTTCTATATCAACAATTTCTATCGCTACTTCTTCTTGGAGCGGAACAAATACTTGGAACCTAGGTAATGACTTGGTAGCTTGGGCTCCACCTGGTTTATCTGTTTTTCTAGTTCTTTGCATGGGATCAACATAACTACTATATACACAAAAGTTTATAAATAGAAACCATTAGTAATAGCGATTAATTTTTATTTATTCTTATCGTATCAATTTCATGAACAAGGCAATACTATTTATAATAGACGGATTAGGCGACTTGCCAACGCCAAAAACTGCTTTACAAGCAGCTAAAAAGAAAAATTTCGATTGGCTTGCGAAAAATGGTGTATGCGGATTAATGAGCACTATTGATCGTGGCATAACACCAGGTAGCGATGTTTCTCATTTGCAATTGTTCGGATATGATCCAAAAGAGTATTACCCTGGACGCGGACCGCTTGAGGCGCTAGGTGTTGGAATTAATTTGCAAGAAGGAGATGTTGCATTCCGGGCGAATTTTGCAACAGTAGATGGTAAAAAAATAATTGATCGCAGGGCAGGAAGAATCAGCACAGATATTGGTAAAGCACTTGAAAAATATGTGAATATGAAAATAGGTCCATTTGTAACTGCAATATTCAAAAGCTCTGTTGAGCACCGCGGTGCGCTTGTATTAAGAGGAGGTGACGTGGACGATGGTATAACTGATACTGATCCACATGGCCACGGAGATTATATCCTAGAATGCAAACCAATGAATAGCATTGATCAACGCGGAATAACGACATCTGAAATAGTAAACGAATTCACGAAAAGAGTATTCGCTTTATTAAATAATGCAGAAGAAAATAAAAAACTTGAAGCGCAAAAGAAGCTAAAGGCCAATATAATTTTACTAAGAAGCGCTGGGCAGTATAGACCAATTGTAAGCATAAAAGAAAGATTTGATATAAGTGCTGCATGTGTTGCTGGTGGAGCGCTTTACAAGGGAATAGCAAAATATGTTGGTATGGATATTGTTAATGTACAGGGCGCAACAGGCACAGCACAAACTGACCTAAAGGCAAAAGGAAACGCTGTTGTTACCGCATTAAAAAATCATGATGTAGTTTTCTTGCATGTAAAGGCATGCGATAGTTTTGGACATGATGGAAATTTCAATGGAAAGGTAAAAATGCTTGAGCGCATTGATAAAGAATTATTGCCTATTTTAATTAAGAGCAAGGCGAATATTATAATTACTGGAGATCATTCTACACCATGCATTCGCAAAGCGCATAGCGGACATGAAGTACCAATACTGATTTATGGAGATGAAAGAAAAGATAAGGTTGGTAAGTTTGATGAGGTTGCATGTATGAATGGTGGGCTAGGGCATTTACGCGGAAAGGATGTGATGCCTATTATACTAAATCTAATTAGAAAAGAGAAAATGTACGGAAGCTAACTTCTATTCTCTCATTAATTTCTATGCTTGTTTCCCTTTCTTTCTCGACCAAAGGAAGTATGCTATTACAACTACAATAATTAATATGCCGCCATAAAGAAGCATATTTTGATCCCCTGCAACTGGTGGCTTTGGTGTTGGTTCTGGTGTTGGAATTGCCAACTCTGCTTCAACTTGTTTTCTCTTTGCTACATCTCCCTGCTCGCTTAATAGAGCTATTTCGTAAGTACCTTTGTTTGCTAATGAAAGAACTGCCTCACCTTTCCCATCTGTTGTAACACGTGATATCTCTTTGCCTGTAGCATCAGTTACTACTATTGTACAAGAAACACAGGGTTCATCATTCTTTAGTGCACGTGCAGTAAATGATTCTCCTACTTTAATTTTATCTCCAGTAACTAGATCATATTTTACTGGTTGTGCAGGTGGGGCTGGAGGAGGTTCTGGTTCTGGCCCTGTTGGTCCAACAAAAACCTCGCCAACATCATCAGTTTCTACTTCTAATTCATCAGGATAAACTGTAAATTCATCTGGGAATCCAACATCTGTGAAAGTGCCACCGCTTAGCGTTCCACCACTGCTGGAACCGCCTGAAACACTATTGCCATTTCCGTTTCCGCCACTAACGCCCTCGCCTTCATTACAATTTGTAACAGTACCACCTTGTAGTTCTACACCTGTTACTCTGCCTTGCTTTATTTGATCTGGCGTTAAACTAGTCCATTGTGTGGCGGTCAATTCTATGCTACAGCCATCAAGTTCCCCGTCATCTATAGTTCCGCCATTTACATCGCCGTTATCTACATCGCCATCATCGAGCGTACCACCATCATTGGACCCTCCGTTTACATCGCCGCAATCAAATGGAGTTAATACTTTAGTCGTAGATGGGTATCCACCACTTTGGAGGAATGTAAATTCAAACTCTTTTATAGATTTAATAGTTGTCGCAGCGTCTGCTAACTCATTATATATTTTTTTCAAATTGAAACGTGTTTTAAGTGGTTCTTGTTTTTGCTCATCTGAAACCGCTACTTTAAATCTGCCTTTTTTGTCTTTTGAACAAGAAACTTCAGTATCATAACCACAGAAAACATCCATTGGAATTATCTGACCATCCTCTGTTGTAATTTCATAATTACCATTCTCAGGTGGTGTGATGTCTGCTGTGCCTGTATTATCTGTTGTTGTGCCAGGTATAGGTGGGTTTGGACGACATTTTGCTTCCTGAGAACCGGTTTCTGGATTAACTTGACAAATTCGAATCTCACCGGGTTCGCATGTAATGTCCGGACAGGTTCCACCTGGTGGCCTACTACCTCGGCTTTCACCTGTTTTTGGAATACATTCATAGAAAGTGCATCCTCTTGAATCAACACGTGGAATCTTCTTTTCATTAAAAGAACACTGAACATCAGATGGCGGTGATTCCAGACATTCTGATGAAGTTGGTATTGGAGGTTGACCTTCAGTATGTACTGCACTACTAACAAAAGCTTGTGTGAAAGTTCCTCTTACAACTACCATATCTCTCGCTGGTACATTTGATGCAACAGCACCATTCACGCGCACATTTTCAAGAACAATTGTTTTCTTGGTACCACTTTGATCTACAAATGTTGCAGTTGAACGGCCAACTCGCAAATTATTTAAAACAACATTGTTAAGCTTACCACTTTTTATATTAACATTTCTAACATTAGCATTAGTAACACGAACATTGTTTACATTAACATTTGGAACCGAGCGTACAGATACGACACTGCCTGAAGTGACAGTATTTGCGAAGCTCGCTGTTGTTGATGCTTCACCAGCAGTTCCTATAGCACTTGTTAACTTCGGTGGGTCCTCGCTACTGTCCACTCTTTTAACAGAAAGTTTCTTATTAGCTAAATCTCCAGAAGTGAATTTCACCTTTCCATCTTTACAGGAGTAATCAATCTTATAATCTGGGCATGCATATTTCGCAGTACCATAATCTATGCTCACTGTTTTCTTATCATAACCTTTTTTATCAATCGCTAATTCATGTATGCCCTGCTCAAGCGCAGATGTTTTTAGCACACCGAGTGCATTTGTTTTATAATCTACTCCATTTACAGTAACTGTTGCATCTTTAATTGCATTTTTTGTAAGTGAATCTTTAATTGCTACCCTCAAGCTACTAGAACCTTCTTCGCAAATAGGTGCAGTCTCAACAATAATATCTTTTTTTGGGCATGTTGCAGTTGGATCATAACAGGTTTTATCTGAAGGAGATAGTGTATATGGTGCTTTACCAGAACTTTCAATTACAAAGTTATACGCACCTGCTCCATATTTTTTATATTCGAACTCTGCAATACCGCCATTAATATTAGTAGATACGGTTTCCTGTTGAGACGAGGTAGTGAGACAGTTCTGACAACTATTAGATGAACAAGAATATAACATCCTAACTGTTCCGCCATCATAATCTAATGCCGTAACAACTAGTACTTCCTTATCGCAATTATAAGATAACTTCGGTACTGTAGACACAATAGCTGCCATCAAATAACTAACAAATAAAGCCAAAAAAACAAAAAATAGTTTAAATTTCATAATTTATGTTTGGGCAACAAGATTTAAAAGTGTTACTTTCAGATTTTATTTCTTATGACTAATGAAGAATTAGATAATTTTATTGAAGCTGGAAAGATCGCCGGGCGGATACGCGAGGAAAGCAAAAGCCTAATTATGGTAGATGAGCCACTGCTGGACATAGCAGAAACCATAGAGAAAATGATTTATGATGAAGGTGTGCAGCCTGCATTTCCAGTTAATATAAGCATAAATGATAATGCTGCACACTATACACCAGAATTTGAATGTGCGCTTACGCTTGGAGAAAATGATGTTGTTAAGATCGATTTAGGAGTAGCAATTGAAGGCGCAATTAGCGATACTGCATATACTATTGATTTAAGTGGGAAAAATGAAAACTTGGTTAAGGCTTCTAGCGAGGCATTGGATGCTGCGCTTTTAGCAATAAAACCAGGTGTGGGCGTTGGCGAAATAGGTGGTATAATAGAGGATAAAATTAAATCATATGGATTCAAGCCTATTTCTAATCTAACTGGCCACATGATTAAGAGTAATGACCTGCACGCTGGTGTTAGCGTTCCAAATGTACGTGGTACTGGCGACAGTTATACGTTTAAAGTAGGGGATATTTTCGCTATTGAACCATTTGCAACAAATGGCCGCGGACAAGTAGAAGATAGCGAGCAGGTTGAAATATTTAGTATACACTCTGCACAGCCAATAAGAATGCGCCAGTCACGCCAGATATTACAGCATGTTATTGAAAAATATGGTGTATTGCCATTTGCAGAGCGATGGGTTAGAAGAGAATTTAAATCAAAACTGCTAGTTAGCGCTGCATTAAAAGAAATGCTTGAAGCAGGCGTGCTGCGCGGTTATCCCGTGCTAAAAGAACAGGCAGGTAGTTTAGTTGCGCAATTCGAGCATACTATATTAATAGAGGAGAATGGAGCTCGGGTTTTGAGTAAATAATTCATCTTTCATAAATCTTCGGATTTGAAAACCCATTTACTTCTGAGGCAGTTTTTCCAGGAAAAACCTCAAATTTAATTTTTCTATCTTCAATCATTTGAACTAATACGACTCCTAGAACATCCCCTCTGCCAATAGCTTTTATGCCTTTTGCATAATTGCGTCTGTCCCAATACTCCCCAGTACCCTGAATCATATAATCAATGTCAACTAATTCATATTTTATGATTCCGTCTGATTTATCTATGCTAATCGGATCAGGTTTATTATTAATAACTGCAAATTGTTTTGGTTCATTGTTAAAATTTCCCATGGAAACCACAACCAACGATGGATCTAATCCATCATAAGCAAAGGCCAGATGCGTTTTATAATTGTCTATACCTCTGTTTAATCCTGCATAACCCCCGCTATTTTCTACAAACCAATTGCCAACAAGTTTGCCATCAATATCATAATCAATCTTTCCACCACGCGGTTCTTTTTCTCTTATATTTTTTGCTAATAGCTGACTTTTGATCGGCTCTACAAAATATGCGAACATATCCACAGTATGAATTTTCCACGACTCTCCTTCATATAATTTTGGCGTTATAAATCCTTTCAAAACAACATTGTCATCATGCACACTAAAATCAAATGCATTTGCCCTTCCTATAACTTCACCTGCTGTCACATTTATTCCTTTCCCGTTTTTGAACTCCATACCTCCGTAAAATTGTTTAATCCTAGGCGATAATTCTTTAACATGGATATAAATAGTGTAAAAAGTACATGTGTAATGAATAACGAGCCTATAGTCATCTTTTCTTCCGCCCATAGTTTCTATTTCTGTAATTATACCATTTGCAGGTGCAAGAACATCTTTAAACTCTATAGGGTTATCTTCATGTTTCCAATTTGATGGATAATAATATCCATGGTCAATCGGGGTAACATGATTTCCTATCATAAGACCTATTGGCTCAATTAGCCCAATATCTTCTAGCCTTCTTGGAGGAGATGTAAAATTTACTGCGCCCTCCCAACTACAAGGCTTACCAAAAGAAAATCTACCGCTATTTTTTATATGGTCAGTTTTAGATAAATTTTGTTCTGTTTGCTTTGGAGGTGGTTGAACTATTGGCACTATTGATTCGTTGTCCTTTTTTTCATACATAAATGGCTGGGAAATATTTGTTTCACTACCATTTTCAGGTAAATCCATAGAAGAAGATTTTGCTTCTGTCTTATTCTCAATTTTTGTTTGCTGTTGCGAGGTACAACCAATAATAAGAATAATAATGAGTATTAGGTAAATTCTCATGGTAGCTAATTCCTATTGCAGCTTAAAATAGTATCATTACCAATTTTCTGGTAATTACCTATTTATAAGTAGGTGTGCAATAATTAATTATGAATTCTAATATTAAAATAGCAACCAACCAGCTTAAAAAAGGCAGCTTTGTCGTTCTTTACGATGGTGACAAGCGCGAAGGAGAAGCAGATTTAATATTTCATGCGAACTTTGCAACACCAACTAAAATAATGAAACTTAGAAAAGATGCTGGCGGACTTATTTGTTTAGCTACGAACCAACAAATTGCGAATATGATTGGACTACCATTTTTTACTGATTTATTAAATAAATTCAAGGAAATCCGGATTAACAGAACAGCTTATGGAGACAAACCAGCGTTCTCGCTTCCAATAAATCATAGAAATGTCTATACTGGCATAACAGATAATGATCGCTCACTAACAATTAAAAAATTTGCAAAAGTAGTAAGTGAGAATGATGGAATAAAAAAAGATTTCAAAAAAAACTTTTATGCGCCAGGACACGTATTTTTATTAATTGGCCGTAGCTTGAATGAACGCAGAGGCCATACAGAACTTTCACTTGAATTAGCAAAACTTGCAAAATTGCCAGCAGCAATGGTTTTATGCGAGATGCTTGGAAAAGGCAAAGCTCTTAGTAAGAAAAAAGCAATGGAATATGCAAAAAAACATAATTTTATCTTCTTAGAAGGGAAAGAAATATGAAAATTAAAAAAATTCGCTTAGCTTTAGTTGATACAATGTTTGCGCGAGTTGATATGGGATCAATAGCAATAGATGAAATAAATAAAAATTATAATAATGTAGAGATTATTCGCTCTACTGTTCCAGGTATAAAGGATTTAGCAGTTGAATGTAAAAAATTGCTCGCACAGTGTGATGTTGCACTTGCTTTAGGAATGGTTGGAAGTGCACCAATAGACGTGCAATGCGCACATGAAGCAAGCTTAGCAATCCAACAAGCAAAGCTTTTAACTAATAAACATATCATAGAAGTATTTGTTCATGAAAACGAGGCATGGAGCGAAAACGAGCTTTTAGATATTTTTGATCAACGCATTAGAAAGCATGCACATAACGCAGTATTATTAGTAAGCGATCCACAAGCGCTGATTGCGCAGGCTGGACAAGGTATAAGACAGGGAAAAGAAAACGAAGGCCTGCTTAATGATAAACGAATCATTGGGATTGGGTTTGTTGTTTCAGAATTTAATAATGAAATAACTGAAGAGATGATTGAACAAGCGAAGAAAACAGTTGGAACTAATGCTGAAGTAATTGACATTATTAACGTACCTGGGGCATTTGATGCACCATTGGCAGTTAAAAAGCTCTTAATGAATAAAAAAATAGATTGTGTTGCTGTGCTTGGCACAGTAGTCAAAGGGGAAACAAAACATGATGAAGTAATTGTATTTAACATTGCAAATAAATTAATCGAGCTTTCCTTAGAATTTAATAAACCAGTAACACTAGGAATAATTGGACCAGGTGTCACATGGAAACAAGCAACCGCTCGTGCAGCGAGCTATGCAAAACATGCAACTGAAACAGCAATAAAAATGACATTAAGATTGAAACGATAGTGAGTAGATTTTATGACTGAATTAATTGCAGAATCTTTTTTACCAACAAAATTTGGTGAGTTTAAAATACTGGCATTTAAATGTGCTGATGGAGAGCATATCGCACTTGTCAAAGGCGAGATTGGTGATAGGGTAAATGTTAGAGTACATTCAAAATGCCTAACTGGAGATACGTTTTGCTCGATGCGCTGCGATTGTCATGAACAGTTAGAAGCATCATTAAAATATATAAGTGAAAATGGAGGCGTACTTATATATCTAGACCAAGAAGGCAGAGGCATTGGATTGGCAAATAAGATAAAGGCTTATGCTTTGCAAGATACTGGTTATGATACTGTTGAAGCAAACAAAAAACTTGGCTTTGAAAATGATCACCGCGATTTTAAGATTGCTGCAGAGATTTTGCATTATTTAGAAATCAAAAAAATAAGATTGCTTACGAATAATCCAGAAAAAATGAAAGGTCTAGAAGATAATGGCATTACTGTGGAACGAATCCCTTTGATAATAAAACCAAATAAACACAACAAAAAGTATTTGGAAACCAAAGCCAAAAAAATGAATCATATGATTGAATAGCTATGGGCAGTGAGCATTATGGAACGATCGGCGGATCGAGAAATGCAGAGCATTTCGAGAGATTTGTCCGAAGGGCAAACAGATCGATGGGCCGAGTCATGCGTGAGCATATGGAAAATCAGGATCAAAAATTTATCGCGCAAGCATTAAAGCTTGCTAAAAAAACAAACCCGTCACCTAATCCACGTGTTGGCGCAATTATTGTTAAGGATGGAAAAATTATAGGCAAGGGTTATCACAAAGCAGCCGGAGAGAGACACGCAGA
>Ga0209343_10008290_pt1 | contig 12125 bp, 7 predicted proteins | sample RifCSPlowO2_02_FD_184026 | JGI IMG/M metagenome (GOLD analysis project Ga0209343, IMG submission 184026) | Groundwater microbial communities from Rifle, Colorado - Rifle CSP2_plank lowO2_0.2 (SPAdes) (version 2) | ecosystem: Environmental > Aquatic > Deep subsurface > Groundwater | place: Rifle... | reverse complement strand
GGCTTTCCTTCTCCGGCCCTCTCCGGTGAACCGCTTCTGGCGCGTGCTATACTTGGAGCCTGCTGAGAAAAGGGGCAATCTATGGCTGACCCCGGCGTGGACCAAACCAACCATCCCCCAATGGATCCAATGTCGGATCCAAAGACGGATCCGAAGACCGAACTGAGGATGCGGCCCAGCTTCATTATTGCCGCCAGCGTGATTGTTCTCGCCCTGGCGGTGAGCGTCTTCGGGCTGACCTCGCTGCGGCTGCCGTTCATCAGCCCCGCTGATTCCTCGGAAATCATCGTGCTGTTTGCGCTCTCCGCCATTATCTTTCTGGCGCTGGTCATCTTTGGGTTCATCCTGTTCCGGAGCCTGTTCAAGCTGTATCTGGAACGCCAGGCCAATCAGCTCGGCTCCAAGTTCAAAACCAAGCTGGTGGTTGGCGCCATCGGTCTCTCGGTGCTGCCTGTATTTTTCCTGTTCCTGTTCTCCTACAGCTTAATCAACCGGACGCTTGACAAGTGGTTCAGCCGCCCGTTTGAAACGGTCAGTCAGGATGCCCAATACGTCGCCGCAGGATTGGATCAGATCGCTCGTCAAAGTGTCGCAGCCGAGGCGGATCGGCTAGCCTCTGAATTGGCTTCCAATCTATCCACACCAGAACCTATCGGTGCGCAACTAGAGAAGAGATTTTCTAATCTCTCCCGCTACGGGTTTGATTATGTAGGAATCGTGAATCAGCAACGGAAAGTAGTGGCGGAACAGAGCAGGGCACCCGACTTGTCCGGACTCCCACTCCATATTGCCCGTGTCCCCGGAGCGGCGAGCAGCGCAGGCACGGAGTTGCTCGACTTCGCCGGCAGCCTCTACGTGATGGGCCACGCGCCGGTTACCACCCGCGGGGGAGAGGCCGGTGCCGTGTGGGTCGGGATGAGGTTGCCCACCAATATCGCTCAGAGCGTGGCCCGGCTCAACCAGGAAAGCGCGCTCTACGGCGAGCTGAGCCGGGAGCGGCGGCTGGTTCGGCAGACCTATCTTTCGATCCTGCTCCTGCTGACCGTGCTGATTCTGTTTATCGCGACGTGGTTTGCCCTATTCCTTTCGCGTCAGGTGACGGTGCCGATCCAGGCGCTGGCCGAGGCCACCCACGAGGTCTCGCGCGGCAATCTGGAATACCGTGTGCGCACCAAGGCCGGCGACGAGCTGGGAATCCTGGTGCGATCGTTCAATGAGATGACGGCGCAACTGGCCGCCGGACGCGCCGAGCTGGAACGGTCGCGCAACCATTTGGAACAGGCCCACTTCCAACTCGATCAGAAACACCGGTTCACGGAAGCCATTCTGGAGAGTATTCCGACTGGCGTCATTACGGTTACGGGACGAGGTACCATTCTGGCTGACAACCCGGCGGCGCGGCGGCTGTTTGGCTGTGAGACCACGGTGGCAGCCCAGTTGTCGAGCCTGTTTTCCCAGGAAGACTCCCGCGAACTGCATCATTTGCTCAAACGCGCAGCGCGCCTGGGACAGGCAACGCGCCATCTGGAAACGCAGATCAACGGGCGCGTCATGCACCTCGCCATTACGGTTTCGGCTTTGCCCGGCGAACCCCCGCCGGAGGCCGGAGGAGCAGCTTCCGGCTGGTTCGTGGTGGTTCTGGAAGACATGAGCGATCTGATGCAGGCGCAGAAGGCCGCCGCCTGGGGCGAGGTGGCCCAGCGTGTCGCCCACGAAATCAAGAATCCTTTGACGCCCATCGCGCTTTCGGCGGAACGCATCCGTATGTGGCTGGAGCGCCAGCGCGGGGTGCGCCAGGGTTCACCGGAATTGAACCGGGTCGTACAGGAGTCCTGTTCGCTCATACAGCACGAGGTCGAAACGCTCAAGCGCCTGGTGGATGAATTTGCGCAATTTGCCCGTTTCCCGCAGGCCCGGCCCGCGCCGGTAAATCTGAACCAGATCGTGGAAAAGGCGCTGGAGGCCTTCAACGGGCGGCTCGAGGGAATTCACATTGTTACAAACTTGGACCCCGACCTGCCGCCGGTGATGGTGGATGCGGACCAATTCCGGCGGGTGGTGGTGAATCTGATGGATAACGCCGCCGACGCCATGGAGAACTCGCTGGTGAAGGAAATCGTCATCGCGACGCGCAGCGATCCCCAGCGCGCGGTGGTGGAAGCGGAGATATCCGACACCGGCTGCGGCGTTTCACCCGAGGACAAAGAAAAACTTTTTCTGCCGTACTTTTCCACCAAGGATCGCGGCACCGGCCTGGGTCTTGCGATTGTCAACCGCATCGTAGCGGAGCATCGCGGGACGATCCGGGTCGAGGAAAATGAACCGCTCGGAACCCGGTTTGTTGTGGAACTGCCGCTGAAGAGTTCGTAGATTATTTCATGCCCAGTATCTTGCCATCCTGCCATCCCCCGGAACAGCATCAGCCATGAAGGGCCATCTGCTATTGGTAGACGATGAACCAGGTATCCGCCAGTCGCTCTCGGCGGTGCTGCAGGACGAAGGCTACCGCATCGAGGCGGTGGCCAGCGGCGCCGAGTGTCTCCAGGCTTTGGAACGGGATCGCTTTCAGATGGTGCTGCTGGACGTGTGGATGACCGATCTCGATGGCCTGGAGGTGCTGCAGCGCATTCGCGAATCGCATCCCGGAGTAGTGGTGGTGATGATCTCCGGCCACGGCACCGTGGAGACGGCGGTGAAAGCCACTAAGCTGGGCGCCTTTGATTTCCTCGAAAAACCGCTTTCCATCGATAAAACCCTGGTAGTGGTGAAAAATGCCCTGGAGCACCAGGCGCTGCTGACAGAGAACCAGCGGCTGCGCGGCGAGCGCGAAGAGCGTTACCGCATCATCGGGGAAAGCGTTCCCATGAAGGCGCTGCGGCAGCAGTTGCTGCTGATGGCGCCGACCAATGGGCGGGTGCTGATTTACGGCGAAAGCGGGACCGGGAAGGAATTGGTGGCGCAGGCGCTCCATTCGCACAGCCTCCGCGCCGGCGGACCTTTCGTCGTGGTCAACTGCGCCGCCATCCCCGAGGAATTAATTGAGAGCGAACTGTTTGGGCATCGCAAAGGCAGCTTCACCGGCGCCTCCGGCGACAAGGTGGGCAAGTTCCAGAAGGCCGACGGCGGCACACTGTTCCTCGACGAGGTCGGCGACATGAGCCTGAAGACGCAGGCCAAGGTGCTGCGCGCCCTGGAAGAACAACGCTTCGAGCCCTTGGGCTCGGGAACTGCCGTCAGCGTGGACACGCGCGTGATTGCCGCCACCAATAAGAATTTAGAAGAAGAGATTGCCAAGGGCAACTTTCGCGAAGACCTGTTCTATCGCCTCAACGTGATTCCATTCGGAGTCCCCCCGCTGCGCGAGCGGATCGAAGATATTCCCCTGCTGGCCAGCTATTTTCTGGAGGAGTTTGCCGAGCAGTACGGGCGGAAACACAAGGTGCTCTCGCCGGAGGCCGTGGAGGCCCTGTGCGAGTACGGCTGGCCCGGCAATGTCCGCGAGCTGAAGAACCTGGTCGAGCGCATCGTCATCATGAACCCGCAGTCGCGGATCGATCGCAAGCACCTGCCGGCGCTGCTATTCCGAAAAGACCACCGCCGTAAAGGGGCTGCCGAATTGACAACGTTACAGCAGGCCCGGGCGGCTTACGAACGCGATTTCATACTGCGGAAGCTCGAGGAAAATCAGGGAAATGTTTCGCGTGCGGCGCAGGAGCTGGGACTGGAGCGCAGCCACCTCTATCGCAAGATGAAGACCCTCGGCATCGCCCCTCACAGCTAACTTTTCCGGCTGCACTGCCCGTTGAATCCGCACTCCCAGGGCACCACAACAGGCCGCCGCTTTCTTAGGCCTGACTTCTGACTCCTTTTCTGTTATGCTGTGCCCCAACCTGACTGAATCAGGGCCGCCGCGCCTGCCCTTTTGGGATGGCGCATCAGCAACCGGGGGATTGGCCCCCGAACAATCCCTTGCAAGGGGGATTGCGGAACGGGGTCAATAGTTCATGCAGCATCGCGGCTCGAATGGAAATGCCGTGGCACTAGCAGCGGGAACAAAACTCGGGCCGTATGAGATTCTCTCCCAGATCGGCGCGGGAGGCATGGGCGAGGTGTATAAAGGACGCGACACGCGCCTGGATCGTCTTGTTGCCATCAAGGTCCTGCCCAGTCATCTGAGTGATTACCCCGAGCTGCGCGAGCGGTTCGAGCGCGAAGCACACGCTATCGCCAGCCTGCAGCACCCCAACATCTGCACTCTCTATGACGTCGGCGAGCAAGAGGGCACTCATTACCTGGTCATGGAGTATCTGGAAGGCGAGACGCTGGCGCAGCGGCTGGTTAAGGGCGCGCTGCCACTCGATCAGGTCCTGAAGATCTCCATCGAAATATCCGATGCCTTGGACAAGGCGCATCGCAAGGGCTTCACGCATCGCGACATTAAGCCGGCCAATATCATGCTGACGAAAGGCGGCTCGAAGATCCTGGACTTCGGTCTCGCCAAGCTGAAACCGCCGCTGGTGCGGACCGATATCCCCTTCTCGGAGATGGTCACCCCTCCCCCCGGCGTGCCGCTGCCGCACGGCTTCGGGCCGGACGCGCTGACCGCCAGCGGGACGATCCTGGGCACGCTGCTGTACATGGCTCCGGAGCAGCTCGAAGGGAGAGTGGACGATCTGGACGCCCGCACCGATATCTTCAGCTTGGGCGCCACCATCTATGAAATGGCCACCGGCAGGAAAGCCTTTCCCGGCAAGTCGCAGGCCAGCGTCATTGCCAACATTCTGAAAGAAGAGCCGCCGCCCATGTCCACGCTCCAGCCCATGACGCCTCCAGCCCTGGACCGCGTGGTGAAGACCTGCCTCACCAAAGACCCCGACGAGCGCTGGCAGTCGGCGCTCGACCTTCACCGCCAGCTCGAATGGATCAAAGAGGGCGGTCAGGAACCTTCCAAGATCTCTGCGGCAGAACAGGCTCAGGTGGCCGCGAAGCGATGGAAGCGACGGCTGGCATTTAGTGCCGCCGGGCTGCTGGCCTGGGCCGTGACAGCCTTGATCATCTGGAACCTGCGGCCCGCACCGCCACCTCCTGAAGTCATGCGCTTTTCCATGACGACTCCGGGGCAGCCCAACAATACGGACCCAATTTCAGTCTCGCCGGACGGACGAAACATTGCCTTCTACGCCCAGGATTCATCGGGAAAGGGTCAGATCTGGATGCGGACCATGGATGCTCTGGAAGCCAAACCGGTTCCTGGAACAGAGCGGGGCAATGCTCCCTTCTGGTCGCCTGACGGGCAATTCCTAGGGTTCTTTGCCGATGGGAAGATGAAAATTGCGGACCTGGCTGGTGGGCGGATACAGACGCTCGCCGATGCTCCCGTAGGGCGCGGTGCGACGTGGAGCGCGGACGGGATCATCGTATTTGCGCCGCAAAACTTCGGCGGACTGGCCAAGATCTCTTCCGGTGGGGGCGAGGTCACGCCGGTCACGCAGGTCAACGCTGCCTCCGGAGAAACCTCTCATCGGTACCCGCAGTTCCTGCTGGACAACCGTCATTTCATCTATTTTGTTCTATCGCTGCCGAGGGAAAAGGGCGGGGTGTACCTTGGCTCGATCGACTCACCGGAAACCAGGGCGTTATTCAACACACCCTATAATGCCGGCTTTGCCACGCCCGGACATCTGCTGTTCATGAGCGAGGAATCACTCGTGGCCCAGCCGTTCGATTCAGGACGAATGGAGCTGACCGGCCAGCCCATCGGGATTGCGGAAGGTGTCTACCTTGCAAAGAACACCGGTCTGGCAAACTTCTCCGCTTCCGGAACGGGCACGCTCGCTTACCTGAACAGCTCCGTCGACTACCGCCATCTCGAATGGTTTGATCGTGCCGGGAAGCCGCTGGGCCGGCTCGATACCTCATCGACGTATGCGGCGCAATATCCAGAGATTTCTCCCGACGGAAAGCGTCTCGCCATTCCTTTAGGAGAGCAGGGCGCTGAGGATATCTGGTTGTGGGAACTGCCCTCCGGGACCAGCTCCCGTTTCAGTTCCGATCCGGAGCGGGACACAACGCCTCTTTGGTTTCCTGACGGCAGCCGCATCCTGTTCCGCTCGGATCGCGGGGGACGATACCGGATTTGGGAGAAGAATTCCCGCGGCGCCGGAGACGAGAAGGTGTTCTTCGAATCCAGCACCCAGTCTGTCATCCAACCGCAAGATCTCTCCTCCGATGGACGCTATCTCCTCTACGTAACCCCGGGGGACAAGACCGGGCTGGATGTTTGGGCCTTGCCCCTGTTCGGCGATCGCAAGCCGTTTCCTTATCTCCAGGCGAAGTTCAATGAGAGCCAAGCGCAGTTCTCGCCCGACGGCCGCTGGGTGGCATATACCTCGAGCGAGTTGGGCCGGGATGAGGTTTATGTACAAAGTTTTCCCCAGCCCGGCAGCAAGCGGCAGGTCTCTTCCAACAGCGGCGCTCAGCCGCGCTGGCGGGCCGACGGCAAAGAGTTGTTTTACCTTGCGTTGGATCAAAAGCTGATGGCGGTAGCCGTGAACGACGGCGTAACCGGGACGCCCGTGGCGCTGTTCCAGACCAGACTCTCCACCGAGGGCTCGCAGGCCCCGGACTACCGGCCAAAGTACGATGTTACGCCGGACGGAAAACGGTTTCTGCTCTCGTTGCGGCCGGAGATCATCGGCCCGCCGATTACGGTCATCCTCAACTGGACTGCGGGTCTGAAGTAATAAACGGGGTGGTTCGCGCGACCAGTGCGGCTCGGCCTCGATTTATCGGCCGGCCATTTTGCGCCAGTCCAATTCCTCCAAAAACCGCCGGTCATCGCGCCAGCCCTCGCGGACTCGCACGTGCAGCTCCAGGAAAACCTTCTGGCTCAGGATGGCTTCCAGTTCCTGCCGCGCCAGGGTGCCGATGCGTTTCAGCATCTGGCCGCCGCTGCCGATGATGATGGCCTTCTGGCCGTCGCGCTCCACGAAGATTTCCACGCCGATGTGCACCAGATTTTTCTTCTCTTCGAATTGCTGCACCAGCACAGCCGCAGCATACGGCAACTCCTGATGCGTCTCCTGGATGAGCTTTTCCCGGACAATCTCTCCGGCGAGAAACCGCAGCGGCTGCTCGGTGATCTGGTCAGGAGGAAAGTAAAGCGGACCTTCCGGCAGCCGGGCGATGATGCGTTCCAGCAGCAGCGGCAGATTCTCGCCGGTGAGCGCCGCGATGGGGATGACCTCCTCGAAATCATGCAGCTTGCTGTAGCGCTCGATAAGGGGTAGCAGTTTGTGCTTGGCGATCTGGTCAATCTTATTGAGCAGCAGAAACGTGGCGGTGCCGGCCCGGCGAACCCAATCGAGAGCGGCCGCATCGCGAGAACCGAAGGGCCGCGAGGCGTCGGCCAGGAATAGCAGCAGGTCTCGCTCGGCCAGGCCGGCGCGCACTTCCTCCATCATCTGCCGGCCCAGCCGCGTTTCCGGATCATGGAGGCCGGGGGTATCGAGAAATATGATTTGCGCCAACGGCGCGGAGTTAGGCCCGGCAGCGGATTCCGGAAGTTTCTTGAGCAGCTCGGCGGCGAAGGGATATTTCGCGTCCACCGTTACAACGCCCGAAAGCGCCGTTCGGGTGGTCTGCGGCTTGGCGCTGACGATGGCAATCTTGGCGCCCACCAGCTTGTTCAGCAAAGTGGATTTGCCAACATTCGGCCTGCCCAGAATGGTCACGAATCCGCTGCGAATTTTCATGGAACTATTTCGATGAACTGGCTGCTGGCCTGAGTCGCTGGAGGAGATTTCCACCCCGCCCATCGGCTTTCAGCCGATTTCCTTTTTCTCGGCGCCGGATCTGTGGGCGGAAAACTTCAGCTTGGCTGCTGGCGGCTCGGCGGGCTTTTTTGCGGGGCCGGAAACCACCAGCCGGATCACTCTCCTCCCGTCGGACTCGCTGATATGGAAGACCAGCCCGTCTCGCTCGATCCGTTCGCCCGCGGCGGGGACCCGTCCCAACGTATCGGTGATTAAACCGGAAACCGTGGTCGACCCACTGGGCTCCTCCAGACGAACGTCGAATAGCTCCTGGAGCCGGTCGATGTGGATGCCTCCGGACATGCTGTAACGGCCGGCGCCCAGCGGGTGGACATCCGGGATCTCATGCTCATCGCGAATGTCGCCGACGATCTCCTCCACCAAATCCTCTACGGTCGCCAGGCCTGCCACCGATCCATATTCATCCACGACGATGGCGACCTGTGCCGATTGCTTCAACTCGTCCAACAGCTCGGAGATTCGCTTGGTCTCCGGAACAAAGCATACCGGGCGCACCAACTCCTGAACCGTCCGTCGCTCCAAATCCGCTTCCTCCACTGCAAACAAATCCCCGGCATGAATGAAACCGACCATGCGGTCGAGGCTGCCGTCGTAGACCGGGATGCGAGTAAAGCGGTTGGTGGCGAGAATTTGCCGCAACTGTCCTAAGGTGGTGGAAGCAGGAACGGCCACGATCTGCTGGCGTGGCGTCATGACTTCGCGAACCGTGGTGTCGCCGAACTCCACCACCGACTGGATCAGCTTGCGGTCCTCCTTTTCCAGTAAACCCTCTTCCTCGCCCGCCTGCATCAGCGCTTCGATATTGTCGCTATGGGAAGTGATCTGCCGCTCTTCCTCCGCGCGGCTGCCGAGTGTGGCCACATGGTGCAGAAACTGGCATACCGCCACCAGCGGGTAGGCGATGCGAACCGAGACGCGCAGCGTGCCGATCCAGGCATGCAGCCATTTCCCGGAGGTTCGGGTGAGAAGAATATTGGGGATGACCTGGCCGAATATGATCACGTCCAGCAGCAGGAAGGTGGCTTCCCCGGCCAGCGTCTCCCACTCAAAGGGCCGGCCCAGATTCCATGCCGCCAGCAACAATCCCAATAACAGCAGGTTGGCCTGCCCCAGAAGCGGAAAAGCCCAGGCGACCTGTTCCTCCGCAATGCCCAATCGAGGCTCGATGTGCTCCTCATAATACTGCACGTTGTCCTTGGAGCCGCGAATGAGAAAATGACCCCGCTCGCTCGATAGACGGATCAGATAGGAGAACAGCGTCAGCAGCAGACTGCTGGCCAGAATCAGCACTAGAAGCAAGAATGTCATCGCAACTGCCCGTGGCGGGAAGGTCTTTGAGACCGGCTCCGCAGGGAAACCGGTGCAGAGTGCTGGGCTTGGCGTTTTTTGCCGAGCAAAGTCTGCGGAAGCCCCAGGCGCGCGCCCCAGCGCCGCTCGCTGCGCGCCATCTGGCCGCTGTCGCTTTCATGGTCCTGACCCTGCAGGTGCAGCAGGCCATGCAAGATCAGCGCCTTAATTTCGTCTTCCAATCGCACCCCGAACCGCGAGGCATTGCGCTGCGCCATCTCCACCGAAATCAAGATGTCGCCAAGGTACTCGCTTTCTCCGTTCGCTCCGCGCCCCATCGGGAACGACAGCACATCGGTGGCTTCATCTTTTTTTCGAAACTGCTCGTTGTAACGCCGGATGGCTCGGTCTGAGAGCAGGCATACGCTGTACGGAGAGCGAGCGAGCGCCGCCGGTATCACGTTCAGAAAGGCTTCCACCTCGCGCCAGTCAGCCGAGATCCGCCGCTGCCGCCGGATGAGCTGGGGGGCTGACGCGAGCGATGGCTCCGCCGTCGTGCGTCGCGCGGGAAACCCCAAGGAGCGGGCCGGTTCTGGTTCGTCTGATGAATTCATAAGGAAGCCCTGGCGAGGGAGCGGGAACCGCGCCGGTTCTCAGCCCTGAGAGATTGCTCCCTCCGGCGGCAGATCCGGCGGGCGGCTGGCTCCGTTTCCGGATTGCGAATACTGCTCATAGGCGCGGATGATGCGCTGCACTAGATGGTGGCGCACAACATCTTTCTCGTCGAAGTAGACAAACCGAATGCCGTTGACGTGGCTGACCACATCCATGGCGTTGAGCAAACCGCTGCGGCGGCCTTCCGGCAAATCAATCTGCGTCACGTCACCGGTAACGACCATCTTGGAGTTGAATCCCATGCGAGTGAGAAACATCTTCATCTGCTCGCCGGTGGTGTTCTGCGCTTCATCGAGGATGATGAAGCTGTCGTTGAGGGTCCGGCCGCGCATGAATGCGATCGGAGCGATTTCGATGGTGCCCTTTTCGAGGAAGCGTTCGACTTTTTCGGCCTCCAGCAGATCGTAAAGCGCATCGTAGAGGGGCCGCAAATAAGGGTCCACCTTTTCCTGCAGAGTGCCGGGAAGAAAACCCAGCCGCTCGCCCGCCTCCACCGCCGGGCGCGCCAGAACAATGCGGCTGACCCTGCGGCTCAGCAGATAGGAAATGGCCATTCCCATGGCCAAATAAGTTTTTCCCGTCCCCGCCGGACCGATCCCGAACACCATGTCATGCAGATCGATCGATTCCAAATAGATTCTCTGGTTCAGGCTCTTCGGGACGACCGGCTTTTTCCCGAACTGGCGATGCCGGCCCGAGGTGACCAGATTGCGCAGGCTGGCTTCCGGGTCCCCGGCAACGATCTTGAGATAGCCGAGCAGATCGCCGTTGGAGAAAGAGACCCCTTCCCGCAGCAACTGGGCATAGTCCGCTACGATTCGCTCCATTCGCCTCACATTCGCCTCGTCTCCCTCCAGTTCCAGGGAGCCGTTCTTCAATTGAGCTGTCAAATGGAGGGCGGATTCGAGCAGCCGCAGATTTTCATCCAGAGTGCCGAACAGGGTCTCGACGCCAGCGGTGAGCTTTACTTCTTTCTTCATCCAGGACGTTGGCTTGAATCCTGCCGCTACTGGCCCAACTTTGTAAACGCCAGAGCTGAGAGATTCGCTTCGTCGTTTCTTATGCTAACAAGCTTCGGGGCCGCCGTCAATCATCGGCAAGTCATTGCAACGACAGGGTGAGCGCTGGCATCCCGGCGTTCGCGTCGGGAAGTTCCCGGCCGCGATGCCTACGAACGCATGGCGTTCTCCGGTTCAAAACAGCAGCCGCAATGATAACTGCGTCACGCGCCCTTTGTTGACCGTATTGGTGATCTGCCCAAAGGTGGGGGAGGAGATGGAGTTGCCGGGAGCGGCAAATTGGGCGTGGTTGAGGAAATTATAGAACTCGGCCCGAAACTGTAGCTGCCTCTCGGAGTTCGCTCCGGGTAGCGAAAAGCTGCGAGAGAGCGCCAGGTTCCAGTTATTGGTGCCGTCCTTGCGAAACTCTCGGTAGCCTACGCTCCCACGTTCACCCACGGGAAGCTTGGTATCGAAGTATTGGCACTGTTTGTAACTCACCGTGGCCGAGAGCGGCACGTCCCTGCAGCTATCGGCAGCCATCAGCGCCCGCGAGGTGTCTGGGTCATTGAAAGTACGGCCGAGGATTTGGGCGTCGAGCAAGTTCGGACGGTCTCCCGCTTCGCCATCCAAATTCCCCGATCCGGGACCGTCCGAACCTGTAAACACGGCGAAGGGAGTTCCAGACCGGAACGTGGTGGTCCCGGAAACGCTCCATCGTTGGAAAAGATTTGCGAGCCAACCCGGACCACCATCGAAACGCGGCAAATCGTAGGAATAGCTGATGGTGAACGAGTGCGGGGTGTCGAATGCGCTGACCGATTTCACATCGCTGACGAGCTCTTCGGTCTGGCTTACGTCGCCGCCATTGCCGCTATCGGCAAAGTTCGAAATGCCGGTGTCGATCGTCTTGCTAAAACTATAACGCAGCTCGAAGGCCGCTCCCCTGCTCTTCCTCTTGGTGGCGGAAATCTGCAAGCCGTCGTGATAGCCGTTCGAGCCATTCACAATGTTGTAGACGCGCAGCACCCGCTGATCCGGCCGCCGCGCGTTGACGTTCCCGGAGGTGGCGGTAACGCCAGGCACATTGACCGCCCGGTTCAGACTCAATCCCGAAACCATCTTGAACGTTCTGCTGCCCTGATAACCGGCGCGCAGCAGCACCGCGCCGGGCAGTTCCCGCTCCAGCGACAGATTGTAATTGTGCGTGTAGGGCAGAGCCGCCCCACGATCGAGCGAGCCCAAACCTGATTTTCTGCTGAAGTCCGGGACCAGCAACGGTATCTCCGGGATGACCGCAACCGTCGGCTTATCCACCGATAGCGACTGC
>Ga0209343_10008289_pt1 | contig 12125 bp, 11 predicted proteins | sample RifCSPlowO2_02_FD_184026 | JGI IMG/M metagenome (GOLD analysis project Ga0209343, IMG submission 184026) | Groundwater microbial communities from Rifle, Colorado - Rifle CSP2_plank lowO2_0.2 (SPAdes) (version 2) | ecosystem: Environmental > Aquatic > Deep subsurface > Groundwater | place... | reverse complement strand
CGTTGGCACGGACGCTGGGCGATTTGATCGCCTATTGGCGAGTCCGCCTTGGGCAATCGGGGGATCCTCGGATCCACGCGTCTTGAGGGAGAGACGGCAATGCCTGAGCACCAAGGGAAGGTCGGAAACCTCTCTCTCCGTGCGCTAGAGAGGGCTTCGGAGCCTTGGCGCGGCGATTGACAGGTCCGGAGGAGCGTGCTAAAAGCCCGGCGTCCTCGGGTGGGCCGGGGTCGGGGTGCTCCGTGAATCTCCTGATGACGACTGGCATATTTCCGCCCGATATCGGTGGACCTGCAACGTACGTCCCCATCATGGCAGAGGCCTTGACGGCCAGAGGGGTTTCGGTGACCGTGCTGACGCTCAGCCCGGACGGATTGCTGTACGAGAGGGGGTATCCGTTCCCAGTGGTACGGATTCCTCGGCGATCCCTGGGCGTCCGCCGGACGGTTCAGGTGATTGCACGGATCGCTCGCCTCGCGCGGCACCACGACCTCCTGTTCGCTCCAGGCCTTCCTGTCGAAGCGGCTTTGGCTGCGGCGCTGGTCGGAAAGCCTTACGTGCTCAAGGTGGTGGGAGACCTTGCGTGGGAGCGAGCCGTGGTTCAGGGCCGGACCTCGGATGATATTGAGACGTTCCAGTCACGACGGTACGGACCCTGGACAGAAGCGCATCGATGGTCCCAACGGTGGGCCGCGCGGCGGGCCGCGCGAGTCGTCGTTCCCTCCGCCTACCTCCGTCGCATCGTGCGCGGTTGGGGCGTGGCGGAGAGAAAAATCGAGGTGATTCCGAATATCGCCCCGACAGGCACCGGGTCCGCACCTGTTCGTGGGGCGAACGCCCGGACTGGGACGGATGGATCACAGAGATTCAAAGTCGTCACGGTGGCCCGCCTTGTCCCGTGGAAGGGGGTCGAGCAGGTGATCCGTGGGCTGGCGGCCATGGACGGTGTCGAGCTGTTCATCGTGGGCGACGGGCCAGATCGGTCGCGTCTGGAGGCCCTGGCCGGTGCCCATCAATGTCATGCACGCTTCTTGGGTCAGGTGCCGCGGCGGGAAGTGCTCGCTATTCTCCGAACCGCTGACATCTTCGTTCTGAATTCTGCCTACGAAGGTCATCCTCATGTGGTATTGGAGGCCATGGCGTTCGGGGTGCCTGTGGTTGCACGCGCCGCGGGTGGAACCCCGGAGTTGGTCCAGGACCGCGAGACCGGCCTCCTGCTCCAGTCTGGCACGGCGTCAGAGATTGCCGCTGCCGTCTCGGAGATTCTTCAGGATCCTGATCTCCGGGAGCGGCTCGGCCAGGCGGGCCAGGCATCGGTTGCCGCCTTCAGCCTCGAGTGCATCGCGGATCGCACCTGGCAGGTGCTCGCCGATGTCTTGGCTGCGTCCCAGGGCGGGGGAAGCCGGGTTCAGCATGGGGGCGGCGACGAGTGTCGCACTATGGATTCCAATCGCCTGGGCCGTCGGTCAGAAGGCTCGAGGTGGTGAAAGTGGGAATCTCCGCAAAACAACGCCGGCTTATTTTTCTCAGCGGAACGGTCTACACGCAACCATTGTCACCGACGGTTGAGAAGCAGATGCGGCAGCTGGCGGATTTCGGTGAAATCACTGTTGTCGGGTGGGTGGACGGTTTTTTGCCCCTCCGCCTCCGCGATCCCGTGACGCTTGTTCTGCTCCCAAGGCTCCCCGGGATCGGGCTCCGGTATCCGCTGTTCTTCTTGGCGGGACTCGTGGTGATCCTCTTGACAGTACGGCGCAAGGCGGCGAATATCCTTGTGGCACAGAGCCCATACGAGGGAGTCGTGGCCCTTCTCGGGCGTGCGCTGGCCCGACTTCGACGGATCCGTCCAGTTGTGGTCGTGGAGGCACATGGGGACTGGGAGGAGGTCCCAAGGTTATTTCGCCGACTCTGGTTCCCGCGACTCTCGGCGAGGATCATGGGGTGGACAGCTTCGGCCGTGTTGCGCCGGACGGACGTCGTGCGAGTGATCTCGGATTTCACGTGCGAGAAGGTCCAGAAGATCTGCCCGCAAACGCCCCTGGTGAAGTTTCCAACCTTCACGGACCTGGAAGTTTTCCTGGACACGCCGGCCCCCGCCAGGGCAGTCGTGGACTTCCCCTATATCCTGTATGTCGGAATGCTTGTGCCATCCAAAGGAGTGGAGGTTCTCATCCGATCGTTCGACCGAGTCCGAGAGCAGCATCCTGATGTACGCCTCATTCTTATCGGAAGAGGCCATGCAGAGCGAAGGTTCCGGTCGCTGGCTCACGCGTTGGGCCTGAGCCAGGCAATCTGCTTCCTGCCGCCCATGACGCAGCCGGAACTCGCAGCCTGGATGCGGGCCGCGAGATGCCTGGTCCTCCCCTCCTTCAGCGAGGGACTGGGGCGGGTGGTCTTGGAGGCCATGGCCTGCGGTCGACCCGTGATCGGCAGTCGGGTTGGTGGAATCCCCGAAATGATCCACGAGGGAGTCAATGGATTCCTCGTTAATATTGGAGATGTGGAGGCCGTTCAGGATCGCATCCGGCGTGTGCTCGACGACCCTCAGCTCGCCGACCAGCTAGGCCGGAACGGTCGGCTTATGGCGCAGGACCTGTTCTCGTCGGAGGCGTACGTGAAGGGGTATGCTGAAATTATTGAGATCGCGGAACGCCTGACCGTGCGTTGACTCCTTGGACGCCAAGCATTCGAGAGTGCATCCTTATGCGGGCGGAAGGATGGGATCAGTGACCAACACGGGCATGCCGGGTCGGATTCGCCTCGGAATCGCCCGGGAGGGTATATGAGATGGCGGATATTGTCCTGGTTCAACCCAAGACCGAGGAGAACGATATTCCCTATGCGCCCACTGCATTGATTTGCTTGGCCGCCGTTGCGGAGCGAGAGTTCTCCGTGCGTATCGTGGACACACGCCTGGATCACGATTGGAAGCAGACCCTCCTTCGAGAGCTTGAAACAGGTCCCCTCTGTGTGGGGATCACGGCAATGACTGGGGGTCAGATCCACTACGGTCTTGAGGTTGCCAGATGGGTGAAGCGGAATGCCCCGGATATCCCGGTAGTTTGGGGAGGGATTCACCCGACCTACTATCCGGAACAGACGCTGAGAAGCTCTTACGCGGATTATGTGGTGTTAAATGAAGGGGAGATGACGCTGCTGGCACTCGTTCGTGCATTGAAGCAGGGAAGGCGTAGCCTCCTCCGAGAGATTCCCGGCATCGGTTTCAAGGAAAATGGCCTTCCGGTGGTCAACCCTCGCGAAGGCGGATTCCTGAATCTGGACGAGATGCCGGAACCGGCTTGGCACCTAATTGATGTGCCGAGGTATATCGAGGCGCTGGGAGTATCGGGCCAGGATCGCCCTCTCAACATCAACACCTCGCGGGGATGCCCCTTTCGGTGCAAGTTCTGTTTCGAACTCAGCTACAACGACCGAACTTGGCGTGCACGGCGGGCGGATCTAGTGATTCGGGAGGTGGCCAAGCTCCACGACATGTTCGGCTTTAACCGGTTGATCATCCATGACGACCTGTTTGCCGTTCATCGCCAAAGCATGGCCCGCGCCATCGAAATCGCGAAGGGGATCCATGAAATCGCCTCGGATATCCGGTTCACGATCACGCACCGCGTGGATCAGTACGATACTCAGTGGTTGACTACCATGAGGCAGCACGGGCTCTATCAGACCCGAGCGGGCGTGGAGAGCGGATCGCCGAGAATTCTCAAGTCCATTGCCAAGGACATCACGGTGGATCAGATCCTGAATTCCGCTCGAGTTTCCAGGGATCTCGATTTCGAGGTGACCTATTCGTTCGTCATTGGATGGCCGGGGGAGGACGACGCGGACCGGCAACAGACCATTGATCTTGCCTTCCGACTCCTGGAAATCAACCCAAGAGCCTGGATCTTCCCCCTCTGGATTTACATCCCGTATCCTGGGACCCCCCACTTCTCCGAGGCAGTTGCCCAGGGGTTTCAGGAACCGCAGAGTCTGGAGGATTGGGCAGAGTATTCGTGGGGTCGCGTCCAGGTTCCCTGGATTACGGAGGTCGCGAAATTCGAGAATATTCATTACCTGAGTCGATTCGCGCTCAACAGTAAAACCTTGCGTACGGTGGTGACCGACCTCGGTGATGAGTATCTGAAGTCGGTGATCAAGGTCCGACGTCTGGGAGGAATACTCTTGAAGGATTGGGCCCGTTTCCGGTTCAAGCACGCCTTCTGGGCATTCCCGTATGAATACCGCGTATTGCGGAGGTTGGAGAGTGCCATCGAGAGAGTCGTACGATGATGGGGTTCCTCGCACCCTACGAGCATGGATGGACGTGGACGTGACAGGTTCCTCGGCGGCCACGGCGAGGCGCGCTTCCGCGGGCTGGTGCGGACGCTGGGGCTGGAACGCCTAGTCCGCTTGGTCCTGCCAATACAGCAGCCGGAACTAGGCCTCTGGATACAGGCCTCCTGCCATTGCTCGGTCTTGCCACCCTTCAGCGAGGGATTTGGGCGGGTCGTGTTGGACGCTATGCCATGCGGCCGGCCGGTCGTGGGCAGGCGTGTCGGGAGATTCCCGAGCCCATCCTCGATGGGGTGACGGGGATCCTGGTTCCCCCGGATGATCCGCACCGCCTGGCGGAGCAGACAGTCAAGCCTGCTTCCAGCCATCCTGCGGAGGATCAAACATATCCCGGGAGGCATGTGTGATCGATCGGGAGGACACCGGGCACGGTGTGGACGTGCCAGGCGGGTTGAATCAAGACCCGGCCGTGCTCTTCCTGTGTCCCTTCAACCTGTCGCGCTATCGAGGAACGGCGCTCCGGGCTCGAATTACGATGGATGCCTTGGGCACGAGCATTCCGTGTGGTGTCGTCTGTCGCGGCGGCGGGGGCGAGGGCAGCATGGTACTGGACGCCGACTGGCGGGGTGGGACAGGTCTGGCGGCTTTTGTGCGTCCGCTCCACTTTGCGATTGCCGCCACGCCGCACGTGCTTCGTGCTGCACCGCGCGCTGTGCACACCTTCGACGTCTTGAGCACGTTGCCCGCGATCGTTCACTGGAAGAAGAAGCTCGGCCTGCACGTGGTGGTGGAACTCCATGGTCTCCACTCGGCGGAGATGGGGAGGGGCGGGGCCGCGGCCCGCGGCCTCGTGCGCTGGCTGGAGCGATTCGTGCTGCGACGCGCGGATCAGATCATCGCCATGAGCCACACCCAGCGCGAGTACGTGGTGTCGGCATTCGGCGTCGCGCCGGAGAAGATTCGGGTGATCTGGGGACCCGTGGACCTGGACGTGTTTCGGTACCAGGACCCCGATGACGGCAGTACCTTCCGTGTCGGATATTCGGGCAATGATTTCCCCTGGCAGGGGGTGGACGACTGCCTTGCGGCGGCAGCACTACTGTCCTCGGATCCGGAGGTCGAGTTCGTTTTCGTGACGGGTTCGGGCTGGCGAACGGACCTGGGGGGATTGGCTCGGTGTATGCGCATCGCGGCTGTGACGCGGGAGCAGACTGCAGAGCAACTGGCACGCTGCCATTTGCTTCTGTCGCCTCGGAAGGGCAAGGCGGCTGACATGCAGTACCCGTTCAAGCTCTCCTCGTACCTGGCAGCGGGTCGGCCGGTGATCGCGACGGATGTGAGCGACCAGCGGCGCATCCTTGAAAAGGCGAGGTGCGGGCTGATCGTCCCGCCGGGCTCCCCGCAGGCCATTGCCGAGGCGGTCATGCGTCTGAAGGGCGAAGCCCCGGAGGCACGCGTGGAGATGGGCAGGCGGGCCAGACGGTTTGCCGAAGAACACTTGTCCCTGGAGCAGTTCCGAGCAACCCTGACGTCGATGTACCGGGAGCTGGGGATCTGAGGCGTGATGGCCTGGACCGGGTCTCTCAGCCCTGGGGAGCCGGGGCCATCTGGTGGAACGGAGCGAGATCGAGTGCCGCCGGACACCGGGCCTCGGCGCGGGCGTCTCTGCTACGTGCTCCAGACGTACCACGAGGACTCCACCGACTGCGGCCCGCACCTGTACCGGTTCCTGGAGGAGCTGGCCAGACGGGTGGATCTTTTTGTGGTGGTCGAGCGGGCGCACGGGACGGTGCGGCTTCGCGGGGCACGGCGAATCTACTGCCAGCGGTGGCGGAATCGAGTCCTCCGGCTCCTGGAGATGCTGGCGATCCTGCTGCGGGCGCGCGGGCTGGGTTATCGCCACGTTTTCGTGCGGTACTCCCAGTCGGCCATGCTCCCGGCCCCCCTCCTCCGGCTCCTGGGGGCTCGGGTCTTCTACTGGAACTGCGGGATGATGAAAGAGTTCTTCCGCCCGTGGAACCTCTGCTGGCGGGACTGGGTATTCAAGCTGACCGTCGAGCTGCCCCTGTGGTTCAGTCTCAAGGCGGCCAGCTATGTGGTGACAGGGACGGAGGGCATGGCCCGGTACTACGTCGACAAGTTCGGGCTCGATCCTGCACGGGTACTAGTCGTGCCGAACGATGTGGACGTGGAAGGGTTCATGCACGGGGTGAGGGAGGGCGTCCGCCCCGCTCAAGGACTCACGGTGCTGTATGTCGGCCGCCTGGATCACCCCAACGGGGCCGACCGGCTTCCTGCCATTGCCGAGTCGGTGTGCCGTCGCGTGCCGGATGCCCGATTCGTCATCGTCGGGGGCGGGCCCCTGCTGGAGCACATCCGTAGCGACCTGGTGCCCCGGCGAATTGACTCCAGGGTTACCCTCGTCGGACCGATTCCCAACGTCGAAGTGGCCCGGTACTACAGCCAGGCGGATCTCTTCGTCCTCCCGGCGATCGCCGAGGGAATGCCGAGGGTCTTGCTGGAGAGTATGGCTGCGGGTGTCCCCTTCGTGGCCACCGCGGTGGGCGGGGTGCCCGATCTGGTCACGCCGGCCCAGCGTCAATGGCTGGCGGATCCGAATGATCTGGACGGGTTTGCGAAGCGTGCCATCGATCTGCTGACCCATCCCGAGATCCGGCAGCAGCTTCGACTGGAAGGGTGGCGGCGCGTTCAGGATTTCTCCAGGGAACGGATCTCCGCGGTCTTTGTAGAACGCGTCGTCGGCGACGCAAGCGAACCTGGACGCATGGACGGCGTGGGAGCCGCGAGAACATAGGACCGGGCCATTCGAGTCTCCTCCCATATGACCTCACACACCGCTCACATGCGTGATTCGACCTCGACCATTGCCTTCGTATGCCCGTTCACCCTCCTCAAGCAGACCGGGACGCCCATCAGGGCGAACCTGACGATTCAGGTGGCCAGCCGGTTCGCCCGGTGTCACGTGATCTCGCTGGGGGGATTCGAAGGCGAGCGTCACCACGAGATCGAGGAGGTCTGGGGCACCCGCCGGCCGACCAGCCGGCAGTTCCGCGTCGGGGTGTTCACCCGGAAGGCGGCCCGGGCCCTCGCCGAAATTCATCCCGGGATCGTGCACGCCTTCGGGCCGCTTGGCCTGCTGCCCGCGCTTCTGTACCGGCGTGCGCGACGGCATCCTCGGCTGGTCCTCGAGCTGCACGGCCTCCTGGCGGAGGAGGTCAGCAATCACTGGCCAGGAGGCGCCCTCTTTCACCGCCTTCTCGACCGTCTCGCCGTCCGGCGTGCAGACGCCATCATCGCCATGAGCCACAGCCAGCGGGAGATCCTGCTGCGTCGATACCACGTCGCGCCGGAACGGGTCACGGTGATCTGGAGCGTCGTGGACCTGGACCTCTTTACCTACCGGGAGGCGACGGAACGAGAATTTCTCAGGGTGGGCTATGCCGGGAACGATGGCCCCTGGCAAGGGGTGGAGGATTTGATGGCAGCGGCCGCCGCTTTCCGAAGCGAACCCCTGCTTCGGTTCCGGTTTATTGGCATCGAGAAAAATCGGTTTGAGCTGCCAGAGGCGGGATCGCTGGAAATCTTTCCTCGGAAGTCGCAGGAGGAGACTGCTCGCCTCTTGACAGACTGCGACGTGTTCGTGTCTCCGCGGCGAGGAAGGGCCGCAGAGACGCAGTACCCTACCAAGCTTTCTGCCTATCTGGCGCTTGGCCGCCCCATCATAGCCACAGATGTGAGCGACCAGCGGGCGATCCTTGAGGCGGCGGGCTGCGGACTGCTGATCCCTCCGGGCTCTCCAGACGCGATCGCGGCAGCGATTCGCGAGATACTGGGCATGCCCAACGCACAGCGTGTGGATATGGGGCGACGCGGGCGGCGGTTCGCGGAAGAGCACCTGTCTCTTCCTCGCTTCCGAGTAGCCCTCGGCAAGGTATATGAGCGGCTTGGTGCAGGAGGCGCGACCCCTCCCCGCTGAGCCTGGCTCCACCCGTCTTTCAGCCGAAACATCGCCCAGTGTTCTGATCAAAAAAGGCCTGGGAAAAAGAGTAAAATATTCTGAGAGAAAAAAGGATACGTCGCGAGATGAAAGTAGCGCTGATAACAGGTTCATCCGGACTTATCGGTTCTGAGGCCGTCATGTATTATGACCGGGGTGGCTGGCGTGTGCATGGAGTGGACAACAATTCACGGCTAGACTTTTTTGGCCCCGATGGTGACACAACCCTTAATTTGCGGCGTGTGAAGGCCGCGTGCCGCTATTTTGAACATCACGATTTGGATATTAGGAATCGAAACGAGATGTTTCAGTTGGTCAAAGGATTGCGACCTCACCTCATCATTCACTGCGCAGCCCAGCCATCTCACGACCTAGCCAAAGATCGTCCGTTTGACGATTTTGAGATAAATGCCACGAGTACTCTCACTCTATTGGAGGCGGCTCGAGAGTATTGCCGCGAGTCCCCCTTTATCTTTATGAGCACAAACAAAGTCTATGGTGCTGCCCCCAATGAATTGCCTTTGGTTGAGGAACAGACCCGATGGGAATTCGCCCGGCGTGAAGATTGGCACGGGATCAGCGAGACATGCCGGATCGATGCGACGGTGCACAGCCTTTTCGGTGCCTCAAAGCTCGCAGCAGACATCCTGGTGCAGGAGTATGGGAGATACTTTAACATGCCCACAGTCTGTCTCCGCTGCGGGTGCTTGACTGGACCAAATCACTCAAGCGCAGAGGGTCATGGCTTCCTTGCGTATCTTGCGCGATGCTTTCGGGAGGATCGCGTGTACCGTATCTATGGGTACAAAGGAAAACAGGTGCGCGACAATCTTCTCGCCTACGACGTCTGTCGATTTTTCAGCCTTTTCTTCGAATTGCCTCGGAACGCGGCGGTTTACAATCTCGGTGGGGGCCGCTCGAACAGTATCTCCATCCTCGAGGCTATTGGGCGGTTTTCAGACCTTTTCGGCAAGAGAGTAATGACGGAGTATGTTGAGCAGAACCGGCTCGGAGATCATATCTGTTATATTAGCGACTTACGTCGACTGCAAAGAGATTATCCTAGCTGGAGACCAGAGGTTTCACTAGACCAAATCCTGCGGCAATTTGTACATACACAGGGGCGGTGAAGTCGAAAAAGGGGGCGGGTAAGCCTCTCTTGACTTGCAGAGAGGCCATCTGATAAACATAGGCCAGGATGGGAATGGAGGACGCACAGCGCTGGCGGCTGTGTGTGCGAGAGGGTTCGATGCCAGGACCGGGCCACTGAGGCCCGTGAGGAACCGAAGAGGCCACGCGCATGATTCGTCAGCGTCCGCTCCCTTCGGATATTCACGATCGCCTGCATACCCTCGGGAAAGCCCTGGAGCGGTGCGGAGGAATCGTCTTTGCGTACCTCTTTGGCGGGGCAGGCAAAGAGCGGCTCGACCCCTTGAGCGACGTGGATGTGGCGGTCTATCTGGACGCCGGGGTGGAGCCGGGAGAAGCCAGGTTGGAGGTCGTAGGAGCCGCTACCCGCCATCTGGGGACCGACGAGGTGGACATCGTCATCCTCAACACCGCGCCGATCGCCCTGGTCGGCCGGATCCTGCAGAGCCGGCGAGTCATCCTCGAGCGAGACCCGCAACGACGGCACCGCTTCGAATCTCTGGCCCTCCGACATTTCTTGGACTTCCGTGTCCTCGAGCGGCGGCTTCTGGCCTGGAGATACCCGCGTGGTTGACCGGGACTTGATCCTCCGGAAGCTGGCAGACCTGGACCAGTACCTGGGACAGGTCTCGGAATACCGGGGCATCACCGTCGAGCAGTATCGTGGCGACTGGAAGACGCAGCGCATTGTCGAGCGCACGTTGCAAATGGCCATCGAGGTATGCCTGGACATCGCAGCACATATCATCGCCGACCGGGGGCTTCGGGTTCCCGCGACCCATGCGGAGGTATTCGAGGTCCTCACCGAGGCCGGACTCCTGGATCCTGCCTTGAGAGATCCCATGGTACGGATGAGCAGGTTCCGCAACCTGATCGTTCACGAATATGCCCGCATTGACCCTGCCATGGTGGTCCGGATCCTCAGGGAACATCTCCCCGATCTCGCCCAGTTCAAGATGGCCGTGCGGCAGTGGGTCTAGACTAGCGACCAGCGGGCGATCCTGGAAGCGGCGGATTGTGGAGTTGTGGTTTCTCCGGAGTCCCCGACGCCATAGCCGAGGCTATTCGCCGGCTACGCGATCTGGCCCATGAACAACGGATGGCGATGGGTCGGGAGCCGGCGGTTCGCGGAAGAGCACTTGTCTATCCCGCGTTTTCAGACCGAGCTCGCCCGAGTGTATGGCAGTCTGGAGCCAGGGCGCCCCCTTTCCTGCCGTTAAGTTACCTCCTGCTTACTCTGCCTGGTGCCACAAGCCACTCCCTTGAGAAAAAATGCTTGACATTCAGCCCGGACTTGGGGTATTCCAGCATCGTTCAAATCTTGAACAACCTTCTTCTATCCAATTAGGAATACGAAGGTTCATGGTAATGCGTTCAGAGATTGAACAAGATTCTCTGGCACAAGACACTCCGGGGATGAAAGATGAGGCCCAGCGGGACCTCCTTCTATTGAACGCTATCTCCGAGGACACCCACGTCACGCAGCGGGACCTGTCGAAGCGGCTGGGCGTAGCGCTTGGGTTGACCAACCTGTACCTGAAGCGACTTACCAGCCGGGGCTACATCAAGATCATCAATATCAAGGCTAACCGCCTGCAGTACCTTCTGACCCCGAAGGGGATCGCCGAGAAGTCCCGGCTGACCTACACCTACGTGAGCTACACCCTCCGTATGTACCGCGAGGCCCGCGAGTCGCTCCGGACGGCCCTCAGTCATCTGGCCGAGGATGGCCACAAGCGGATCGCATTCTTCGGCACCGGCGAGGCGGCCGAGGTCGCCTACCTGTGTCTCAAAGAGAACGGGTTGGAACTCAGCGCCGTCTTCGACTATGAGGGGGGAGGACAGTTCCTCGGCCTGCCCGTGCGCCCGCCCCAGGACCTCGGGGAAGTGGAGTACGACCGGATTGTGATTACTGCCTATGGAAGTATGCAGGGGACAGAGGCCCGCGTCAGCGAGCTGTTGCGCCTGGGGGTGCCGCAGGACAAGATCGTGACCCTGCGCCGACTGCCCGGGACCACGGCCGAACTTCCTGACGGCGAGGAGGCGCGACAGGACGAGGCGGCTGGGGGTAAAGCTGGTGGCTAACGCCGTAGCAGAGCTTCCCCGGACGACGATTCGCCCCTCCACGGGATGGGCCCGACTCAATTTCCGAGAACTCTGGGACTATCGTGAACTTCTGTATTTCCTGATCTGGCGCGACATCAAGGTCCGCTACAAGCAGACGGTCCTCGGCGCCGCCTGGGCCATCATCCAGCCGTTTTCGAGCATGGTTGTCTTCAGCATCTTCTTCGGCCGGCTGGCCAAGATTCCGTCGGACGGGCTCCCCTACCCGATCTTCTCTTACTGTGCGCTCCTGCCGTGGAACCTGTTTGCCAATGCGCTGGCGGGCGTCGGCCAAAGCGTCGTGGGAAGCCAGAACCTCATCACCAAAGTGTACTTTCCGCGCTTGATGATCCCGCTCTCGCGTGTCCTGGCGGGACTGGTGGACTTTGGCATCGCCTTCATCATGCTGCTCGGTTTGATGGTGTACTACCGGATCTGGCCGTCCCCCCTGGCGTTCCTCACGGTTCCCTTGTTCCTGGTGTTCGCCCTGGCCGCGGCCCTGGCGGTCGGCCTGTGGCTTTCGGTCCTGAACGTCATGTACCGCGACGTACGCTACACCATT
>Ga0209343_10008287_pt1 | contig 12127 bp, 10 predicted proteins | sample RifCSPlowO2_02_FD_184026 | JGI IMG/M metagenome (GOLD analysis project Ga0209343, IMG submission 184026) | Groundwater microbial communities from Rifle, Colorado - Rifle CSP2_plank lowO2_0.2 (SPAdes) (version 2) | ecosystem: Environmental > Aquatic > Deep subsurface > Groundwater | place... | reverse complement strand
CCTCCCGGCCCGCCGGTTCGTCACCATGTGCTCGTACATGCTTCTCCTCCCCGTTATTTGAATTACTGGTCGCGGCGCGACTGATAGATACCGGTCAGGCGCGCGATCAGGATCGCGACGAACAACACGCCCGTCACCTGTTCCAGGATGGTCAGCATCTGCGCGTGCCGCAGCACCGGAACGATGTCGCCGAAGCCGGTGGTGGTAAACGTCGTGAAGCTGAAATAGATCAGATCCGCTATGTTGGCCTCGCGGGCCGGTGCGCCGGCAATGGCGAACGAGCCCGGGTAGATCTGCAGCAAGAGAGCATACATGTAGGCCCAGAGCACGCCGAGCAAAAGATAGGCCGACGCCGCGCCGTACAGCTTGTCGGTCGTCATCTCCTCGACGCTGAAGATGTACCGCATCAGTGAGATGAGCGCGAGGACATACACCCCCGCGCTGAACCCCCACGACACCACGAGATACAGGGGCTCACCCAACACGATGCCCGTTGCCGCCAGCGCCAGCGCCGGCAGCGCGAGCAGCAAGGCCGTGGCCATCGCCAGCCTGGACCGGCCCATGGCGGTGACGGCGGTGATCATGATGACAAGATTGACGAGATTGGCCGCGATACGGCCCACTTCGCTTCCCTGCAGGAACGGCAGCAGGACAAGCAGGACCACCTGCGCGTAAAACAGATAGGCGCAGCGATGGGACAGCATCTGCATCGTTCGCGCCTGGATTGAGTCAGAGATCATGGTTCCGTCCTTGTATCAGATTCCCCGGACCGTTAAAAGCGGCCGTTGCCGAACATAATTCGGCGGGTGATCACGGTTCAATTGGCCAGGATCGTATCCTGCACGTCAGCGCTCGCGGCGGGCGAAATAGAAATATGCGCCCACGCTGATAAAATTCGTCGCCACCGCGATGATATTCCAAAGGATCACGGGCCGTGAAACGATCAACAACCCGTAATAGACCCATACGATTTGGAACGCGCCCATAATGGCAGCCATCCGCGGATTCATGCCTTTACTTGACCTCCGCCTGAGCATCGCGATCAAATCCGGCAAGGCGGCAAAGGTCGTTCCTAATCCCGCCACAAAGCCGACGACTTCAGACCTTTGAAAGCCGGGGAATAACAGACTCTTCTCATCGGGTAGCGATAATTCCGCGCAGCCTGCGAGGATCATCACGCTGAAGAAGAAACCAAGCCACTGAAGTCTCTTGGAAGAAACCATGTTTGCCTCCGCGTTACGCGACTCAGATCCCGATGCTCACCTCGAAGACGTGATAGCCACAGGCCGGCAGGTCGAGATAGAGGCCTCGTGCCAGAAGGTCGCTTCCGTCGCGCTCGTAGCAGGCATCGCCCATCTGATCCTTGAGCCGGACCCCGCGGCCGGCCAGATCCGGGAACGGGAAGGGCACATAACACTGGCTCTGATGCGCCGCATAGTTCACCGCCACCAGCAGCCGGCCATCACCGGAGCCCTGCCAGGCGCTGGCCAGGAAACAATCCCACGTCCCGTTCCCGTCCCACGCCGGCATACAGTCGAGCAACTGCCACCGGCCATCCCGCACGGCCGGCTGACGGAGCACCGCCAGGAGGCGGTCGTAGAACCGGCGCAGCGTCTCGTCGACTGGCTCCTTCGGCGCGCGAACCAGGTGCGGCGAGATGCGCTTTCTGCGGCCCTCGAACTGTCCCTGGTGAAAGAAGCGCAGGCAGGTGGACAGGAACGTAATAATGGCCGCGGCCTCGTGCACCCCCGGAGAGAACGTCGCGGCGGCCCTGGGCTCGTCGTGGTTTTCCAGGAAGCGGGCCATTTTGCTCTGGTAACCGAAGTCGGCGCGCAAATGGTCGCGCACCGGCCGGGCATGGCCCTCGCGGAGGCGGTCATAGAGCCGCTTGTCGTAGGTGTAGTCGAAGCCCTGCTGCTGCAGGGTCCATTCCATGTCCCAGTAGACCTCGGCCATGAAACGGAAGTCCGGGACCCGCTCCCGCACCCGCTGCGTCGCCTTTTGCCAGAACGGCTGGGCCCGGATGCCCCAGGTCCGTTCGAAGATGTCCGGCAGCACCAGCATGGCCATGTCGCAGCGCACGCCGTCGCATTGCCCGGCGATTTTCACCAGCTCGCCGATCATCGCGTCCTGCGTGGCCTGGTTGCCGTAGTTGAGTTGCAGGGTATCCGGCCAGCCCGAAAAGTAGGGATCGCGCCCGTAGGCCAGGAGCAGGTCGCCCTGCTTGCGCTTGACCCGGGTATAGTTCTGCGGCGCCTTGGCCAGGTCCTGTTCCGTTCCCGGGATGTAATATTCGGGGTGCTTCTCCACCCACGTGTGATCCAGCCCGGTGTGGTTGAGGACGAAGTCGAGCATCAACCGCAGGCCGCGCTTGCGGAGCCGCTCGCGCAGGCGGGCCAGAGCTGCATCCCCGCCCAGATTGCCATGCACCGTGTAACCGGTGATCGCAAATCCCGAACCGGGGATGTCCTCCTCGCGCAGGTCCGGCAGGGTCTCCTGAAATTCCCTGCGCCACTCCTGGTTGCTGCGCGAGACTCGCTGCCCCTCCGGGCCGGTCTGCCAGACGCTCAGGAACCAGACCCAGTCGAAGCCCGTCTTTGCCAGGCGGTCCAGTTCGCCGTCCGGAATGTCATCCAATGTCGCAGGCCGGCCGAGCGTCCGGGACAATTCCGTCAGCCAGACGCGGGTGTTGATTTGATAGAGCGAGGGATAGCACGGGGTTGTCACGATGTCCGGTTCTCCTGCGGATTACGTCGCTGGCCGGCAGGCGGAGCTACGACCTCCGATTACGTGCTCTCCTTGAACAAGCTGCCCTTCTTGCCCCCTTCCAAAAACCGCTTGCCGTCCAGAAGACCATAGAGTTGGATGGATTTGGCCACGAGCCCGGTCCAGCCGGTCTGGTGGCTCGCGCCCAATCCTGCCCCGTTATCGCCGTGAAAGTATTCGTAGAACAGAATGTGGTCGCGCCAGTGGGGATCGGACTGGAACTTTTCCGTGCCTCCATAGACAGGCCGCCGGCCGACTTGCCCTGAGCCTGCTTGCCCTGAGCTTGCCGAACGGGTCGAAGGGTCCCGCAGGAAGATCCGGCTCAGCCGATCCGCGATGTCCTTGGAGACCTCGAAGAGGTTCATCATCTTGCCGGACCCCGTGGGGCATTCGATTTTGAAATTGTCGCCGTAATACAGATAGAAATTCAGCAGCGCCCGGAGGATCATGGCGTTCACCGGCATCCAGATCGGTCCCCGCCAGTTGGAGTTGCCGCCGAACATGCCGGTGTTGGATTCCCCCGGCAGGTAATCCACCCGGTACTCCTGGCCGCTGACGTTCAGGACATAGGGGTTCTTCTCGTGGAACTTGGAGAGGGAGCGGATGCCGTAGGGGCTCAGGAACTCGTTCTCGTCGAGCATCTTCGAGAGGATCCGCCGGAGCCGCTCCGGATTGAGCAGCGCAAGGATCCCCCGCTCGTTCACCCCAAAATGCCCCTGGCCCGTAGGGTGAAGGGACTTGAGCAGCTCAGGCATTTGGCTGACGCGCGCCTGAATATCGGCGGCGGCCTGCGGAATGAGCTCGCGCTGATACGGCTCGATCACCGTGGTGGCGCACAGGGGCAGGAGTCCCACCATGGACCTCACTTTTAATCGCGTGGCGCTGCCGTCGGGGAGCTGCAGCAGGTCGTAATAGAAGCCGTCCTCCTCGTCCCACATGCCGTCCTGACCGGGCCGGTTCATGGCTGCGGCAATATAGAGGAGGTGATCCACGAACTTTGAGACCATGTCCTCGTAGGTGCGGTCGTGGGACACAAGCTCCACCGCAAGCTCCATCATGTTCTGGCTGAACAGTGCCATCCAGGCCGTGCCGTCCGCCTGCTCGAGGTGGCCGCCGGTTGGCAGCGGGGCGCTGCGGTCGAAGATGCCGATGTTGTCGAGGCCGAGGAAGCCCCCCTCGAACACGTTCTTGCCGAACCGGTCCTTCCGGTTCACCCACCAGGTATAGTTCAGCAGGAGCTTATTGAACGCCCCTTTGAGGAAATCCACGTCCGTCTCGCCGCGCAGGGCCTGATCGCTGCGATGGAGGAACAGGGTCGCAAAGGCGTGGACCGGAGGGTTCACGTCGCTGAAGTTCCACTCATAGGCGGGCATCTGCCCGTTGGGGTGCAGGTAGCTCCCGTGGAGCATCAGTTCCATCTGCTGCTTGGCGAAGTCGCGGTCCACGATCCCGAGCGGGAGCGTGTGGAAGGCCAGGTCCCAGGCCGCGTACCAGGGGTACTCCCACTTGTCCGGCATGGAGATGATGTCCTCGTTCCTCATGTGGTACCACTCCCGGTTTCGGGAGTAGCGGGAGCCGGGACTGAGCGGGTTCGCGTGGTGCTCCGTCAGCCATCGTGCACCGTCGAAGGCGTAGTACTGCTTGCTCCAGAGCATCCCGGCGAGGGCCTGGCGCATCACGTTGGCCGCGTCCGGAGAGACGGAAGGCGGGGTCACGGAACGGTAGAACTCGTCCGCCTCCTGCAGGCGGGTCGTGAGGGTGTCGGTAAAGGTCCGCCCGAAGGGGGCGGTGGAGGGCTGGTTGGTGAGGCGCAGACGCACCGTTGCCGACTGGCCCGGGCCGACCACCTGCCGGTAGTGCGCCGATGCCTTCGTCCCCTGGTGGGCGGGGTTCACAGCCTCCTTGCGACCCTGCACCACACAGTCATTGATGCCGTCTTTGACGTAGGGGCTGTCGTTCGGGTATTGGGGAAACAGCCGCTTGTTGTTCGTTACATTCTCGGTAAAGAGCAGCGGCGCATCGCCGTCGCAATACAGGTAGTACGTGCCCAGTAAGGAATGTTCTGCCTTCATCGCACTCGTCCCTGCCGGTCCCTCGATCTGCCTGAGCATCGGCTTCTCGGCATGTCCGGCAATCCATGTGGACCAGTCGTTGCGGAACCACAGGGTCGGCAACAGGTGCAGTTCGGCCTTGTCCGGCCCCCGGTTGACTGCGGTGATCTGCACCAGCATGTCGTCCGGCCCGTTTTTGGCATATTCCACGAAGACATCGAAGTAACGATCTTCCTCAAACACGCCGGTGTCGAGGAGCTCATACTCCATCTCGTCCCGAGAACGCCCCTTGTTGGTGGACACAAGGTTGTCGTAGGGATAGGCCGCCTGCGGGTACTTGTAGAGATACTTCATGTAGGAATGGGTCGGCGTGCTGTCGAGGTAGAAGTAGTACTCCTTCACATCCTCGCCGTGATTGGCTTCGCTATTGGTGAGCCCGAAGAGACGCTCTTTGAGGATCGGGTCTTTCCCGTTCCAGAGGGCGAGCGCAAAACAGAGCCTCTGCTTGTCGTCGGAGATGCCGGCCAGCCCGTCTTCTCCCCAGCGATAGGCCCGGGAACGGGCCTGGTCGTGCGTGAAGTAGTCCCAGGCGTTGCCGTCGGCGCTGTAGTCCTCCCGAACCGTGCCCCACTGCCGCTCGCTGAGATAGGGCCCCCACTTTTTCCATGCCGCCGCGCCCTCGCGCGCCTCCTCCAGGCGGCGTGCTTCAGCCGTTGTGTCTTGTGTACGTTCGTCTTTTGTCGTGCGTGCCATCGTCACGATTCTCCTCTGAACATTTTATAGTCGCTCGCCGTGCCGAACTGAGCCGGCTGATTGTACGGAGGTTCCATACTGCGACGTCACGCGGTTACGGATTGATCCGCGTGATCTTCGAACCCTGCAGGCCCAATCCCGCCATCAGCCCCTGCTGGCTGAAGATGAACGCGTAGACATCGCTTCGGCCGCTCGTCGTGCCCATGCTCTTTCCTGCGCCCTTGTCCATCACGACAATGCTCGGTCCCACGCCGACCTCCCAACCGCTGCTTTTGTCGAGATAGGCCAGCGCCTCGTCGTTCATGAAGAACAGGACATAGCCGAAGGTCTGCACGCCGGCCTGGAGCCCGTAGGAGGCGGCCATGGTGCTGTAGTAGCCGGCGGTCTCGCCGTTCTTGCGGAGCGCGCCCTTGCCGTAATAGGCGCCCACGATGAATCCCCCCTTGACGATGTTCGGGAACACGAGAATGCCCTTGGCCTCTTTCCGAAAGTTCTCGGTGGCCGGCGCGCTCTCGTATAGCTTCTTCAGGGACGCGTCGACTTCCCGGTCGATCTGCGCCGTTTCACTTGATTTGTCTCCGGCGAACGCAGTCGTCGGGGAGACGGCGAGCGCCAGGATTATCGGCGACAGCACGATGGCCGTGATCATCTTCATGGGTGTGACCTCCTTCTGAACCGTGTGTGCCCGCACCAACACCTGACCAATCCGGCTGGAGCAGACTCCGCTCACTGGCCGGTTTTTTTGACTGTGTAGCCCCGGTCGTTCATGCAGCGCCGGTAGCGATCCCGGTTCAACCGTCGCTGTGGTCCCTGCGCAGTCGGCACGGTCTCTGCCGATGCGAAGAGACACTCCGACGCGTCGCGGTCCCGCTGGGCGTCGGAGACGCCCGGCTTCACCCACTCCTCGGTGGGCGCGCAGCCGGCCAGGACCGCTGCCAGGCAGAGGATGGCGACTACCTGATCGGCGCTGCGGAATGTCATCTGCCCCATGGCAGACCGGTAGCTTTTCACCGCGCCGATGCCGACATTTGCCGTAGTTATATCGGCGGTCATTCCCCTGCGCCCTCCACCTCTTTATTAGTTAGAAGACTTTTGGCTGCGGAGAATCGCCCCGACTTAAACATGAAGGTGCAAAATTGGTGTACGCATCACATGTAACGCCTGACCCTATGACGACTTGATGATTTAGATCGGGAGTAACATTTAGTTGATCCACCCCTGTTCCTGGAACTTGGGCCTAATCTTGTCCGCGATTTCCTTAGCAGCCGCCTTGGCTCGTCCCTCAATCTTGCTGCTGCCGCTGTACTCCCCATACGCTTTCGCCCCGCCGCCAACGATGAGGCCCACTGGGTTACCGGTAGCAATCAAGGCGGCAACCCCCACCGCGCCCCCAGGGGTTTTGCCTCCAGTGGAATCTAGGGAGCCGGATCCGAGTTTTCGTAGTCCCTGAGCTGTCATCTGGAAGCCCTCGGCCGCTATCCTCAACCCGGACGCCCCGGAGCCAAATCCGACTGCAACGCGTTTTGTCGCGTCGCCCTCGTCGATCGAAAGGAGATAGCCTCGAATCACAAGGTCGTTGATCTCCGGTGTCGTTCCACTCGAAGCCCCCTTTGCCGGCAATCCCATGCCGCGGATCTGCTCGACCAACTCCGTCGCAATGAGAGCGCCCACCCGACGGCCGGTTGCGATCTGCTCGGGGGTTTGGGGAGTCGGGTGCTCGGAATGCTGGCCGGCGAGCGCGGAGTTGGCCGGAATCTCGGCGGGCGTGGCAGCGAAGTCGTATACCCAGATATGACCGGGACGAGGGATCTTCCCCCCCATATATTCTTGCCGGTCACTCACCTTGGTAGAGGCACATCCTGCAGCCACGACCATAGCGAACAGACACAGGACGAGTGTCGCGAATGTTCTCCGACGTGCCGAGGGCACTTCGGGTGATTTCATGGGGAAACTGGGCATCAGGCGGCCGTGCGCGCTGTTTCCGGTTCGATTACTCATGGATGATCCCTCCTTTTCTTATGGTCGTAGTCTTCGTGTCGTTTGAGCGTTAGCGTTGGTCATCGCTACATGCGCATCTTTTCGGAGATCGCGACCCTAACTTCCTACGAGCCTTCCGTGACTTCGAGGATCTCGTAGTTGGCATAGCCGAACTCGTAGCTGCGGGCCGCAACATATTTGTCGTCCAGTTTGTAGACGCTCACCCGGAACTGAGTCCCCCCGATCTCCGTAAAGAGACTCCCGTTGTGAATCTCGTACGGGGGAGCGCCATGCAACAACTCGCCCTTCACAGCCAGATCGGGCGGTTTCCCGTCCACCGCCGTGACCAGGCGCTGGCCTTCGGCGGCGAAGAGGAGTTCGAACCGCCGGCCGGTGACCGTGTTGCGTACGGTGACCGTTTTCCCCACGACCAGGTTTTTCAGCTGCGCGTCATTGAGCGCCACCGCGCCCTTTCTCTTGAGTTCGGCCACGGTGACTCCCGGCGTGCCGGCCTTGCGCGCCTCCGCGCTCGGCGCGTACCAGATCGGTGAGGACCAGGCGCGATCCTGGACGGTCAGCGGTACGGTCTCCGGAGGAACCACGTGCATCTTCGCGGCGTGCACGGTCGTCCAACGCGGCGTCGGGATTTGCAGCGCGCGGACGTAGTAAAAGGCGTCGAGGCTTGGATCGAAGTCCGGGTCCGTCCACACCGCCTTCAACTCCGCCGCGCCGATGGTGTTCGTATACGTCGCTTTCGCAAGATCCACCGTGTGGCCGATCGACGGCACCTTGCCGGTGGCCGGATCGGGCTTCCGCTTGCCGGCCCAGGCCACATCGTAGACTTTCTCGAAGCTCTGGCCATGCTTGGCCCAGCCCTTGATGATCTGGATGCGGTCCAGGTTGGCGCCGTCGGGATCCTTTGCCGCCCAGACGATGAATGACGGGGTCTTGGACCTTGCCGCCGGCAGGTCGCCGCCCATCGGAACGCCTTGCGCGTAACCGGTCTTCGCCCAATCCTTCTTTTTCAGCACATCCTTGTCGAAGCCCCAGCCGCCGAACAGACGCACCTTCATGCGCATGCCGCTGGTAGCGTAGGTTTCCTTGCGCCGCAAGGCAGCCCAGATCGCCTCGCGCGTATTCCGCTCGGCCCACACGCCGGTCAGGCTGGCCGTGTTGACTTGCCGGTTATCCATGTTCAAGGTCTTGAGGGGGCTCAGGCGCTGCTCCGCGGTGGCGTCGAACAGCCCGTGCTGGCCGACGTAGTCATCGTGCCGGTAGGATGACAAAGAGCTGTGCGCGTCGGAGGCACCGTTGAACCCGAACTTGTACGGGTTGAAGCCGTAGGCGCCCTGCATGGCGATCCCGTCCCGCAAGGCCAGGCGCATGTAGCTGCCGTAATCCGTCGGCGTGCCTGTGGCGCCCAGCAGAAGCCACACGAAGACGTTGAAATCGGCGAACTCGTCGTCCGGCGACAGGGAGGGCGTGGTTTCCGACTGGCCCTTGACCTGTGAGATTTCCGACACCGGCTCATGACGCATGCGCGTCTCGGCATACGCCTGGTCGACCGGCCGTCCGGTGCGGGTGACCTCCCTTGGATACAAGACGCCGTCGCTCAGGTTCCCGTTGTGGGCGATCGCCATCACGTCGTGGCCCGCGGCGCGCTGGGTGTCCATCCACTTCCAGAGGTCTTCGGGATCGGTTGAATCGAGCGAGCTGAACTCCTGGTCCGACACCCGCTTCGGGTCCTTGAAGAATACGTTCCGGTGCAGGTTCTTGTAGTCCGGCGTCGAGGTCCACTCCCAGCCAGGAAACGTCGTGAATGTGCCCGGTTGGTACGCGGCGTCGGCGTACTCGCAAATCTTTTTCCAGGACCAGCCCGCCACTTCGGGGCCCTGCAGTGTCTCGATGGGCATGTTCTTCACGATGGTTATCGCGAGAAGCTTGTAGAGACCCATGGCATTCACCTGGGAGCCGAACTTCAGCGATTTCCCAAGCAGCGTCTTGCTGAAGGGCGAGGCGGGGTCGTTCGCGAGCGCCAAGGCGCCCGTGTACTCCGAGTGGTCCATGACCACCATGAAATCAAGCGGGCGCTTGAGCTGCACGTTGAACCCTCCCGGATGCTCGATGGGTTGGCCCTGCGCGAACCGGATGGCGTCTTGCGGCCCGGTTCTTGTGCCAAAAACGTAGGCGTCGACCGACCAGCTCGTGTGGATGTGCATATCGCCGAAAAAGGCGTCGCGGTCGGGGTTCTTCTTTGGCGGGGTCTGCGCTTCCGCCGACAGGCAGAGTGCCAATGTCACGATGGTGGCGATGGTAGAAATTACGGCCAAGATCGTCGGTAACGCTCGTCGGGCCTTCATACGTCCCTCCTGCGAACTCGAACTTGCGGTAGGTCGGCCGGCGCCGCGCGGTGCCGCCGAGACCATCCTGCCGCACGACGAACCGATCGGTCTATCGGTCATGGCTTGTCGGCGCGGATCACCTTGTCCGGAGCGATCCATCCCTGTTTGAAGAAAAACTCGGAGAGGTAGGCCACCGCCTGCTCGGCGCTGCGGGAAGTCATCTGTCCCATCGCGGACCGGTAGCTCTTGATCCCGCTGACGCCGACATTGGCCGCCGCCATGCCGGCGGTCATGCCTCCCTGGGCGGCGGCTCCCGCGCCGGCCGTGACCAGCGCGCCGGGCATCTTGCCGCTGTCGGCGTGGGTTTCGAAGGTCAGCAGTTTGACCGGAGCCGTTTCCTTCGCGGCATCGCGCGTGAGGCCGTGGCCGAAGACCTGCACCCAGATGTCCACCCGCGACTTCCCCTGGCCGAAACCGATCACCATTCGCGCGGCCTTGTTGCCTTCGTCCACATCGACAAACTGGCCGACGATCCCCAGCGAGCGCGGCGGCAGCAGCACGTTGGCTGCGGCCCGCTCGGCGGGCAGCCCCAGCTTCCGGAAGCCTTCCACTAATTCCTCAGCCGCGACTTTCTTGACTTCGTCGGCGATCTCCTGCTCGTGCTCGCGTGTGGTGACCCCCGCCATCTCATTGATCTTGGACTGAAACATGCCCTGGTTTTCCTTGACCTCGGCCGTCGTGACGGCAAAGTCATAGACCAGAATGCGTTCGGGGCGCTGCGCCAGGGCCGGACCTATGTATTGAATCCCGGGCTGGACAACGTTCTTGCCGCAGCCTGCCCACGCGAGACCGACGAGCGCGACCAGGACTGCGGGCATGAAGACGCGCACCGGCACGGATCTCACGCTTCTCCGCGCTCTTCCGGCGCGTCCTCTTTTTTCGGGAAGGCCCACTGCCCCATCACGTTGTGAAAGACCGCGAGCACGGTCGGCCCGAGGAACAGGCCCAGCGCGCCCCAGGCCAGCGCGCCGCCCACGACACCGATCAGGATCAGCACAACGGGCAGACTGCTGCGTTTGCCGATCAGCAGTGGTTTGATGATGTTGTCGGCCAGACCGACCACGAAGAGCATCCAGATTGCCAGGAAGAGCGCCCATCCCGTCTGGCCTTGCTGGTACAACCAGATCGCCAGAGGCAGCCCGATCAAGGTTTGTCCGTCCGGAACCAGCGCCAGCACGGCGGACACGAGGCCGAAGCTGAGCGCGTAGGGCACGCCCGCGATCCAGTATCCGAAAAACGCCAATGCCCCCTGCGCGAGCGCCGTGCCGACAATGCCGTACACGACAGCGCGCACGGTCTCGCCCGCCACATCCAGCAACTCCCTGCCCTGCGTTCCCCCGATCCGCGTCGCGAGGGCATAGAGCCAGTTCGCCAGCGGCTCGCCGCCGGCATACATGAACAGCGCGAACACCAGGCTCAACAGCACCAGCAGCAGCCCCTGGCCCAGGGCGGCGGCAACCTTGAGCAGGAATGCGATCAGCAGAGCACCCACCTCCCGCGCCTTGGCGACGGCGGTCGGATCCCCCGTGCCCAGGCCCGTCCAGAAATGCTCGAGTCTGGGACCGGCCCACGGCAGGGTTGCGATCCACTGCGGCACCGGCGGCCATCCGGTCGCCATCTTCTGCTGGTACCAGTCGCCGATCGCGTCAATGCGGGACGACAGCTCGATGCCGGCCAACACCGCCGGCACCACGAGCACGGAGCCGATGACCAGCACGATGAGCGCGGCGGCCAGCCACTGGCTGCGCACCAGGCGGGCAAGCCGCTTGAACGGTGACCAGGTCACGAGGACCAGGATGCCCGCCCAGGCCAGCGAGACCAGAAACGGGGCGACGACCTCGAAGGTCAGCACCAACAGCACCGCCATGGTCGCGATGACGGCGATGAATTCGATCTGGGCACGCTGGGTCTGAGACATCATGCTCCTGTGTGGCGGTCCGGGAAGCACCCTGCCCCGACCGCCACACAGGCATCCGGGGTGCACCGTGGCACCGCGACGTCATGCCGCGGCATTGCTAGTCTTTCTTTTGCGCGGCCTTCACGGCGGCCGTGAACTCGTTTTCCGAGATCTTCTTGACCTCCGAAGACTGCAGTGTCACCACGCTGCCGCTCTTCTCATCCGTGAATTCGATGCCCCCGGTCTTGGTCTATTCGATGTTGGTCGTGTAGTACTCTCTC
>Ga0209343_10008285_pt1 | contig 12127 bp, 15 predicted proteins | sample RifCSPlowO2_02_FD_184026 | JGI IMG/M metagenome (GOLD analysis project Ga0209343, IMG submission 184026) | Groundwater microbial communities from Rifle, Colorado - Rifle CSP2_plank lowO2_0.2 (SPAdes) (version 2) | ecosystem: Environmental > Aquatic > Deep subsurface > Groundwater | place... | reverse complement strand
CTCAAAGTTGGTCATCGATTGTTCCACCATTGCTTCCTGGAAGGCTTCCAGTCGCCCGGGTGGAACGTTGAGCCTCGCCACACGGATGTCCGGATAAAGTCCCTGAAGAAGCGTGTTCTCCAGTTGCTCTTCCCGTTCAAGTTTGGCAAGTTTCCGCGTCATCTGGCCCATCTCGTTAATGTCGAAAGTGACCACTCGCATACTGCTGTTCGGAACGGTTGTCATCTCATCCTCCTTAATCTGGCAGGCAAAGACAGACCAGGAGGCCGTTCCTGCCGGTCTCTTCGCTGTCCTTGCCGAAAACGGGGTAAAGGTTTCCGGCCAAGCTGCGAAGAGCCGGCCAGCACGAATTGTTTAAGTCAGGGTCACACTCGTACCCTCTCCTGATTCGCGGCCTCAGGCGCCTTTCTGCAGACCGGGCAGACGTCGCTCGGGAGCCTGCGCCAAGCCGTCCAGAATAGACGCATCCGTCGGTAGTACGCCCGGCACCAGTCCCAAAGGGCTCGTGCGTAGGCGTAAACAACAACCGTGATGCCGAGTCCCCCCGTCCACATCAGCATCTCTCTTCCGCTGAGTCGTGGTTCGCCGGAGGTTTCCACCGCCACCCTGAAGACGGAAATCCCCAAGGCAAAGGCGATGACTTCAACGTGTCGTGACAAGTAGGTTTTGAACGCCTGCTTGATCATCGTTTTCTCCTCCCTTTCTGCCTGAAATAAGAACAGGACAGAAAAGAGGCCGCTGCCGGTCCCTTCGCTGTCCTGTGCCGAAAACAAGGTTTCCGGTCAGGTTCAGTCGAGAACCGGACCAGCACTGATCCTCAATAAGCTTGAGGAATGGCTTCGTTTTAGATGAAGCCGTATATAAAACCTAGCTTTGGTCCTGCTTACCCTCCTCCATCCCCAAGGACCTCTTTCTTAACTTCACATCCCACACCGCGCGCGCGTAAGCGTACAGAACAAGCGCGGCGGCCAAGATCAGCGTTGCTATCAACATCTCCTTCGCACTGAGACCGTGGCTTCGGAAGTGTTGGCTGGCCAGATTGATGAGCGCCAGCGCCGCGAGGAGCACAATGAGCTGGTACTTCTCCCGGAGCGCCGCCATCAGCCCGTCTCTCGGTTTCCCTTTCATGCTCTCAGTCTGGCGTGCCATCGCACTAACCACTGCCCTTTCGAGGATTGCCCACTGGCTCCTTTTTGACCTGCGGAGCCTTGCCGGCGCAATCCGCGACCGCTCGCCACTCGATCACGCTGTAATAACTCCGGCCGCTCTTGAGTGATTCGAGCATCGCTTCTGCTTCGGTTGCCAACTCCCTGTCGAGCGCCGGTGCGCTTCCAGAGTGTTCTGCCTTGGCAAGAAAGAATCGCACCGAATCGACCGGTGGAGCCTGAGTGGCGGCCGGCTTCCGGGTTGCCCGCTCCACCCGGGCGACTGCGGGAGGGCCTTTCGCTTCACTTGCTTGTTCCGCGATGTTTGCTGGCATGTAGATGATCTCCTTTCCGCCTTGCAATCACTCTCGTCAACTCAGTTGTCGGTCATTGACTCTGTTGATCAATCACGCTCTGCTGGAGCAGGCCCGAGTCGCGGTCTCCGACCATTTGCCGCTCCGAATACTCAGCAACCAATAGTCCGCTCGGATTCAGCTCTGAACGGGAAACTTGAACGAGCCGCACGTCGTAACGGCCGACGATCCGGTCGGTGACCTCCGTCCCGTTGCGGACGCGATGCACTTCCTTCACCCCAAAAGCCACGTAGCTCCAGGGTGTGCCGTTGATTTGCTCGAGCGACCGGATCCGGAAATCGGAAATGATGCGGTCGTTCTTGACCTTACCCACCGTGTCCTCGTCCCGCAGCCTGTTCAGGGTATAGGCGCGCAGGTTGTTGGTCATCATGTTGAGCGATTCCGCGAGATTGCGCTCTACCAAGTCCGGCGTGTAAGCCAAATACTGAGTGAGGAACTTCCGGACAACGGCCTTGCCTTCGAGTTCCGTTGGAGCCGTTTCCGAAGCAGCGTCCGCTGATAAGCTGAACCTCGTAGATTGCTGGGCGCGAGCTGCGGCACCGGCCACGGTGGCATTCCCGTCCTTGTCCACGCGGATGACCGTAGGCGGCTGCAGGCGGACGTAGATGGCAAATCCGAGCGAGCCTACCGCAATCACGCCGAAGATCATGGCGAGAACCATAGAACGGTTGGCGTAGGCGCGAAGCATTCCATCGTGCTCGTAGTAGCGCGTATAGCGGGAGCTTTCCAGCGACTCCTTGCTACTGTCGATCCTCTTCATTGCGTCCTCCCGGAACCCCACAGTTTGCCAAGTCCGTAACCACTCCACCAAAGGAAGGAATCTGTGAAATTTTGTGGGCGCATGGACCTGGTGTTTTCCCGCAACGGTCTGGGTGGGGAAGGCGGTTGCTGGCTGCTTGCCCCAGAAGCACCGGCAGCGCTGACGCTTTCGCCTGAGCCAGTTCCCTGGGCCTCCGCAGATGGAGGCCTGGGTGGTCCGGAGGAGGAACCGTCGAATCCCTTACTACCTCCCCCACCACCCGGCGGTGGCGGTGGTGGTGGTCCGTCAGGTGGTCTGGTTGCAGAATTAAACCCCGCGCCTCCGCTTACCAGCGCCTTCCCCGCCAGTGTTGCCGCGGCGCTTGCCGTCGTCGCGGCGGCACCAAGGAGGGCGAACATAGTGCTCCCAACGTCGCCTCTTACGACGCGGCTTGCGATATAGGGAATGAAGGCGATCGAAATCGAAAACAGGATACTCACCAGAGCAAGGAGAATCATGCTTCCAGAGCCGATGAAACTGTTCAACACGCCGTTGGCATTCAGCACGGCGTCGATGCTGTTCAGGTTGATCGCGGACATCAGCACCTGGACGATGGCATAGACCAGGCCCCAGGCCCCGAAGACCATCACATTCACTGCGTAAGTCCGTGCAAGCTGGCCGACGCCCCGGACCGGGAGCAAGGCCAGGACGAATGGTCCAAGGACGTAGAGCACCGACCCGTACAGCGCGTAGAAAACCGTGAAGACTAGATAGGAGATGGGATACACGATAAAACCGACGATGATAAGCAGTGCGCTCAAAATCCCCGAGATCCCTCCTGTGATCAGTCCCCAGATGGATGACCACCCTTGGGCTTCCGCATAGGCGGCGAGTTGTGCCATCCAGTTGCTAAAGACATCGCCAACACCAGTGGAGTTGTATATGAAGTCCGCAACGGAATTGAACATGCCGGTGACCGCGCGAAAGATGGTTCCATAGCTGGCGAAGATCAATCCGAGCAGAAGATATTGCACGCTGGACACCGCCAGAATCCGAACGTCGCCTCCACTTGCGAAAGCCTGATAGACACTGTATAGAAAACTTAGCAGCAGGATCGTGCCGGCAACCTGCAGCACAGTCGTCATAATATTCGTGCTGTCGATTCCCGACAGGGCGGTCTGGAGTAGCTGCTCGAAATAGAACATACCTCATTGCCTCTTCAGAAGATCAATCAGTTGTTGACCAAGAGCTGAGTTGTAGGTAGCTCCCGACTTCACTTCGGCCGCAGCGCCAGCCAGATCAATCGCCCGCACCCTCATCAGATCAGCTATCGCGGCTTGAGTATATGCGTTCGCTCGTATCAGCCATGCGGCAGCCTGGGCTTCAATGATCGGCGCGCTGCCTGGGGCAGCTCTCTGGATGCTTCGGTTAATTCGCTCGGCGGCTTCGAGTTCGAGCGTGGCGAGGTGGTCAATCTGAATCGCCCTTTTCATGGCAGCTTGCGCGACGGCATCCGTAATGTCGATCACGTTCCGGACTTCAACAGGGGCGGACGTAGCGCCGGGAACCGGGCCGTAGACCGCCGTGTAGTGGCCGCCGGTCTGGCCGATCTGCGCCGAGTCTCTCGACAAAATGTTCTGCTCCAATTGTTGCGTGCTGGCGAGCGTCGCGCTGTTCACTGCTATCTGGGTCACGCTTTCAATTTGCGCATAGATACCCTGGATGGACCCCACCAAGCCCTTGGCTTCGTCGATTAGTCGCTGCGGCCATACGATGTCTCGCTCGAAATCAAAAATGTTCCGCTCGATCGAGAGGATGCCGCTGAGTCCTCCCCCAATGACATTGCTCAAAGTGCTTGAAATCGACGAAAGCCCCGCCCCCATAATGGCGCAGCACGGATCAATGAATTGGGTCTTCACCGGCTGCGGAGCGAGTAACACCAGGACCAGAGCGAGCACAACCACACGAATCTTGTGGTCGCATGCCCAATAAAAGCTGCGCTTCGCACCATCAAGACCTTGCCCGATAGCCTTTCTCATTGCTTCCTCCCTTTCAGTTCCGTTTCAAAAGGTTGATGATCTGGTCTCCCAAGCGGTTGGTGTTGGTTGTGAGCCGCTTGCGCTCAGCGTTCCCGTGTGCCAGGCGCGCTGCCTCCTGCCGCAGTTCCGCCGCAAGCATCTTTTGGGTCAGCGCCTGGCTCTGGATACTGGCTACCACTGCTGCCGCAGTCAGGAACGGCGCCGATCCGGGCGCGGCTTCGCTCGCAACGTCCTCTAACTGGTCTGCGGCGTCCAGGGTCAGGTCCACAGCGGCATCCGAGGCCTTCAGCGTCTTCAAGCTACCCAGGGCGAGAGCGTCGTCCATGTCCGTCATGGCTCGATCTTCCGGGCTTGCAGCCGTGTCAGCAGGAATCGGCCCAAACGCATTTCTGAAATACGTCGTTACCGCGTTGAAGTCGGAGGTCTGTTTGTTGCGCATGACGGCTTCGAGTTGTCCTGTTGCCGCCAATGTTGCACTGCCTACGTCGCTCTCGAAGATGTCCCTCATGCGCTGCCGATACTGACCGATCATTGGGGTTACTTGTGCCCTCGCTTGATTGATGAGGTTCACTGGCCAGATGACAGACTGGTAGAAAGCTCTCACTGCGCCCCTCACCGCGTTGAGCGAATCGAGTGCTGTCTGGATAGTCCCATTGATAACGTCCAACACTGCCTGGATCGCACCGGTGAGGGTTCCCTGCGCCTGTGCCGGGGGCGGGGCGACGAGAGTGGCGGCGATGGTTCCGACGAGCGTTAGAGCGACCAGCTGCCGCCTCGTTTTCGCGGTCACCATCAGCCACGAGAACAAAAGAAAGAAAGCAATCGTCATAGCCTTACCTCCTTGTCATCGGTCTTGCTCTGCGAAGACTGCGTTTACTTCTCCGGAAAGCTCCTCAGGCAGAGGCGCAACATCCGCCAACCCCTGGGGGAATCTCTTTGCCAGCTCCTGGTATGACTCAAGCTGAGGGCGCCGATTGTTCATGGCAAGAAACCAGGACCGATAGCGGCGCTCTCTCGGATAGGTCGTGCACACCCAGTAATCAAGCGACGTGGGTACGATGCGGATGGTCTGAGTCGTCTCCGCTTTCTCACCGACCACGAGCAATGCCTCTGCGTACTGCCCTTTCCGCGGCGCGCTGAACTGCTTAATCTCACCAAGCGCAACCGGATTGAGATACAGGTGGTTAGTGAGCGGTGTCATATCGCCCGGTTGTTGCCCAATAATCTTGGTTGACGCGTTCTTGAGGATTCCTGGCCCGTGTTCCCGAGGCTGAAACTCCGTTCCCACAAAGTCCTCGACCGTCTGGCTGACGCCCCATACGCTTGAGTTCCGCTTGCGCGCGGTACGGAACAATTGCACGACTTCAGGCGCCAGGGCGGGTGAGTCGAGCAGGGACCAGCACTCGTCCAGTACCGTAATGCTTGGCTGACCTGTCTTCCCCGAGGCGCGCGTTGACATGGCGTAAGCGATCAGCATGCTCATGGCGGTTTCGAGCTTGGCATCCGAACGAAGTCCCTCAACGTTGAAGAACAGCCAATTGCTATCCAGGCGCATGGTGGTGGGCGCATCGAACAACTTGGCGTAGATTCCCTTTTCCCCAGTCCATTGCCGCAGCTTGATGGCCGCCAGATGCGCTTCGTCAATCGTTCGTTGCATCCGTTCTTCGTCGCGCCATTGAGCCAGCTCCTCGCGCAGGTCATTAAAGGTTGGAATCGGATTCGAGTAGCGAATCGCGCAGCGTTTGTAGGTGCGGGCAATGGCGTCGCTCAGCAGGTTTTCGAGCAGCGACCGGTCCGAACCCGGACTGTCGCCCAGCATGTGCAACGTCAGGTTTTTCAAGAAAGCAATCTTGTCGTTATTGGGAGTCGCCTGGCCTGGCGGCAAATCCCAGGGATTCAGTGTTTCGGTGCCCTCCAGGTCAACGTTGACAGTCCGGCCGCCCATCAACTCGATCAGTGGACGGTACGAGTCCCCGCTTTCGAGAATTGAAACCAGCGCGTTCAGCCGCGCCAGCATAAGAAGAAGCAGTTGCGTCAAGAAGGTCTTTCCGCTGCCGCTCGCCCCCATGGTGAGCAGGTTGGCGTTACCCAGACTTGAGTCGAAGGGGGAAAAAGGGAGCAGTTGCCGGTAAGGCGTCTCAAACAAAATGGCGGGGGAATTGGGTGTGCCCCGCCAGGGCATCTCGATGGGGAGCAGATCGGCGGCATGCAGGGTGACGGCATCCATTTCTCGCTTGTTCTCTCTCGCCATAGCCGGCAAGCCTCCGAAGAACAGTCTCTTTTGTGCAAGGGTCTCCGGTATGCCCCGCGCGCCGTTCATTCGTCCAATCGCGTGCAGCGTCCGCTGCCGGCGGTCGGCCAGGATGCGCTCGGCTTCCTCAAGCTCCAGCCGGCTGCGTGGGGGTTTGGAAGTTCGAACTGCAACGGTCAAGCTCAATTGGCAGCTCTTGAGCGAGCTCGAAATGAGGTCTTGCAGCATCTTCACGAGCTGGTGCTCGGCAACCTGTGCGTCCACGTTGATCCGAAATCCGCCGTGCATGTCACGCTGTGCCGCCATCATTTTCCGCAACCGGCTTTTGTACTGCTTAACTGCCTTTGCCTGGTTCGGGAGTATCACTTCCGCATTGATGACCAGTGGGAAGTCCATGACGACCAGCTCCCGAAGAATTCCCGGGAAGGTTGCATCTGGCGGATCCTTCAGGGTGATCCAGGAATAAAGCAGCCCGCCAATCTTCAGGTAATCGTCCTGTTCGTCCTCGATATTGACGTTGGCCATCTGGCTGCGCGGGCTCTCGTACCAGATCGAGTCCTCGGGAGATCGGTAGGGTACCCGGTCCTCCGAGAGCGGGTTCAGCGTTCGCTTGATCTCCAGAAAGATGTCGTTATGCGTCATTCGCCGCACGCTCATGCCCGTGGCTTCGAGCGTAGCCTCCACACCGCTCAGCAGACTCTCAAACTCAGCCAACAGGTCTTCGTGCTCGCGGCGGGTCCGCTCGATGCACTTGGTTGCAGAGAGACTCCAACTGGAGCTTGGGCGCTTGTTGCGCTTCCACTCGAACTCGGGCGACTGGTGATGGGTGCGGGGGTTCCAGATGAATTACGCGTGGAGGTGATGCTGAATATAGAGGCCGGTGGCCTCTTTCCGGCGCCACTGATCGGTGCGTGCCCGGTCGAGCATCTGCAAAACGGCGCTGCTGTTGCGCTGCTCCCGGCTGTAACGTGCAATCAAATCACCGGCGCCTCCCGAGATCTCACGGCGGATTTGCATGCGCATCGACTGCTCGGAGAGCGAGCGGACCAAAGCCTCGAAAGCGCTCTTGGCGCGGTTCCGCGCTTCATCGTTGGCGTAGTAAGAGTTCATCCCGCTCAGTTCGTAGCCGGCTACAAACGAGCCGTCGACCTGCACGGCCACGTTGTCCAGCAGGTCCCGGATGCGCAGGTTCTCGCAGAGAGCTGCCGACCTCAGTGATTGCTCGTAATCCCTTATGGTCACCGGCACGTTTAGTCCTCCCTCCTGATGTATTCGCTGGCAAACTGCCCGTCCCGTTCCAACCCCGAATAGACGTGGGGCTTCGCGTGGAACATGACCCAGTCGAGCAGATACCCGCGCTGCTTGCCGTATTTGAACAACATGAGGGCGGGTATGCTGAGCAGAGGCACGATGTATTGCAAGACCATGTTCATCGGCAGCCCAAACATCTCGCGGTTGAGAAACCTTCCCAGGATGTTTGCTACGACGGCGATGGCCATGATCGCGAAAAGGTCCTCCGCTTCGAGCCCAAGGACCGTGACTCTCGTGCGGAGATTGCGGTAAAAGGGTGTGATGTCGATAGCCATTGGCTTTTACCCCTTAACTGACTCCGCCCGTTCCCTGGCTGACAAAGAACTCCACCAGTCTCAGTAGCCCCGAGACCAGCAGGCACATCGCCGCAGACGCAAAGTGCCGCATCCAGGCGCTCGAGTAGTGAAAACGCACGTCCGTAGCGAGAGCTACTGCTCCTGCCGCCACCTGGAGCGCCGCGTACAGCGGCAGGATGACGTTACAGAGCCAATCCACCAGACTTACCAGTGCAATCCAGTAAACGTCAGGATTGTCCCAAGGGCGCTGGGATGCGAAGGTCTCGAATGCCCGCAGCAGCCCCGATGCCATGAGACACAGAAACCCGCCGTAGAGCGCATGGGAGTACGAATTTCCCTTTGAGAACTGAAGGATAGCGATGGCGATGAAAAGTGCTGCAAGCGTGGGCAAGATGACGTTTCCGGACCAGTTCGTTAGGTTGAGGATTCCGTTATAAAAAGACATTGCCCCTCCTACGAGGAGGACACCATCTCCAGGATCAGTCTCCAGATTCCAGAGACACACAGCAGGGCCAGCGCCACACCCACCAGCCGCAGCGCTGATCTCTGGGTGGCGAAGTTGATGATGGCGCCGACGATCGCCAGACCTGCGGCGATAGGCATGATGGTGCCCGCGAAATAATTCCACAGGCCGTCGAGCACGTCCGCTGTTGCGTATTGTGTGCCCGTGTTATAGCTCTGCATCAGGCTATAGGTGGTTTGTGCCCCCAGCAGGAACATTGCTGCCAGCACTGAGGGCAGGGGGTGTCCGCCGGCTGCCGTGTCCAGGATTGCCCGCAAGACAAAGTACGCCGCGAGCGTCGTTACCAGCCTTGCCATGACGAAGTTATTGACGAAGTTTGAGATGTCGGACTGGAATGAGTTCAGCCACGACGCGCCGATTCCGCCTCCCGGCAGCGGAACACTCATCCCAAAGGAACTGAACCAGCTGAGCAGAGGCGTCAAGGTTCGGAAGACCACCGATCAGAACATCCATTTGGTAAAACCGCCGCCAATCAGGAAGGTGGTCCCGCCCTCACGCCGGAGGCTGATTCCCGCCAGCACCAGCGACACGAGAGCCGCTGGTGTCGCCAGCAGAAGCAGGGTATTGATGATGTCGTTCAAGAGTTGAGGTACAGCCACGATTCTCTTCTCCCTCTCAACCTACGAGTCCTAGCGGTTCAGGCTGGATGAAGGTCTCGGCAGGCAACTTGGGCCACGCGCCTGGGGATAGCTCAAACTACCTGCCGGGACGTTGACTCCTTCGAGTATGGTTGCTAACCAATACCCCCGTACCGCTTGCGATCCAGAACTCCAGAAGCCGGGTGATCCCGGATACAGCAAGTAAAGCGGCGGCAGCAAACAGCCATCGGCCGAAGCCCCGCCCGGTGAGCCAGGAGACGACGGCTCCCAGAACCGCACCGCCGGCGCCAACCGGTGCGATCACGTTCCCGACCCAGTTAATGAAATTCAGAAACGCTCCTTCCGGCTGTGCCCCAGTTTGGCCTTGAACCGCCACGTCGGTTTGCGGCGTTGCGCCAAGGTTCTGCGACCAGGCATACTGGCCCGCCAGGATGAAGCAGATCGCGAGCACGGCCACCGCCTTTTTCAAAGCGACATCCCATCCGATTCGCATACAGGGTTTCCTCCTTTCTTGCCCGGTGTTTTGTCCCGCCTTCGGAGAACAACCGGGCGAGAAGCTACTGTGGGCGGAGAAAATCTAAGACCGCGGACTGGCCTCCGTCAAATAATCGCGAACTGTTCGAGTTGATCGGGAAAGAACTTGGAGAGGAACTGACAGATCGGAAACTCAGACCCGGAAAAGCGTCTACGCTGCGCCGCGGACCCGCTCGACGGCCATTTTGAAGTCGGCCAAGGTAAGCGGCGGGATCCTATCGCCTTGGCCGGCGCGGTTAAAGGCAAAACGTTTGGCGGTCTTCGAGATCGCCTCGATGTCGGCTGGCGCGAGGCCAATGAGCTGCTCAGCAACTTTTTCCACGGTCAAACCGGGCTCCAGGCGCACACCCTCAAGATGCTCGCGCAGAAGCAGTTTCAGCCCATCCGGTCCCGGCAAACCAATCTCGATCTTCTCCGAGAACCTGCCGCCGCGCAGAACACGGGGATCGATATTCTCAGGGTGGTTGGTCGTGCCTACCAAAAAGACGTTGTGTTCCGCCTGCAAGTTTGAAATCTCGGTTATAAACTGCTCTACCACCTGAAGATCATGCTGCGCGACATAGCGGTTGTTCCCGGGTAGCAAGCCATCCGTGCTTGACACCCACCGCCCAGGGGAGTAGGCTTCTGGCGGGGGAGTGCGGATTGGAGGGCCCGCCATGAAAGATAAGCGCCAGGAAGCATTTTCCCAAAGGACCTCCTCCGCTTTCGTTACCGGTACTCAGGATTTCCATTCCGTCGCAATTGGGGAGGCCGTCTCCCTCAATAAAGTTCGACTATTGCATCTGGATGGAAAGCGTCGAAAAAAAGAGGTGTTGCCATGAATTCGCATCGGGCTTTCTCCTCCCCCCTGTTCTTCACGGTTCTCTTGTTTTACTTTTGTTTGCAGCTTGCGGTTGCACAAACCTCCCCCTTCTGGACCACCTACCAACACGATTCGAGGCATTCCGGCCTCAGTCCGTTTGTAGGCCCCTCGACCGATACGGTGCAATGGACCTTCGACTTGGTTGATGCCTCAGCCCCGTACCCAGTTGTTGGCCCCACCGGTCTGATCTACCTTGCCTTTGAAAGCCCGGTTAACGGTCATACTTGGAAGGTCTTAGCCGTAAATCCAGATGGCACGATTGCCTTCCAGACGGCCACATATCCTGGCCGCGCCGGGTCCACTCCAACGATTGCCGATGACGGGACGATCTATGTTGGAACGCGAACTTCAAGCGGCACCGATCACGATCTCTACGCGTTTTTTCCAGATGGGAGCTTCAAGTGGAAAATTAGCTTGCCCGGGTTTGGGCAGTCCGTCACCTTGGGTCCGGATGGCACTGTCTACGTGCCGTCGGGCCAGGGGTTTCCAACCCAGTGCAAACTCTTGGCGTTGAATCCGGCAGACGGATCTTCCAAATGGACAGCCGACTGTATGGGGCGTCAGGGCTTTAATGCGGTTGCCATTGCTCCGGGCGGGAACATCATCGCTACAGGAACTACCGACGGATTCTGGCCCTTCGTAGCGGCCCATAGGTCTACCGATGGGACCCTTCTCTGGTCTCTTACATACCCGACTTTGCCAGCACCAGCCTCCACTTCGCCTCCTGCCGTAGCATCCGATGGAACGATCTACTTCTGGGCGTCTTCCCCCTCCCGCTTGTGGGCGGCCAGTGCAACGGGACAGCTACTGTGGTCTTCACAGACTCTTGCTGATTTTGGAGCCGCCTCCACTCCGGCGCTAGCTCCCGATGGGTCCATTCTGATCGCCACGGCCGCCCAAACACTTCCAGACCGACCAGCCCGCTTATTTTCGTTCAACCCATCAGGCCAACTGAACTGGAGTCGCGACTTAGCCTTTGACAACAGGCTGACCAGCGGGACACCACAGATTGCAATAGATGCCAGTGGAACTGCTTACGGAAGCTTAAACCCTAATGGTCTTAGCTGTCCTTCCTGGCCGTGCCCTACGACGCCCGTTCTCTTCGCAGTGGATAACAACAGCTCGCTTTTGTGGAGCCACTCGGCTCTGCTTGCAAATACCAACGTCATGGGTTCTGCGGGGACGCTTTATGCCGTCCTGCTCGACAATGCCCCGGCCCCGGCGAACGCTGTGTGGAGGCTGTACTCGTTCTCTTCTCCGGGTGCTCCCCCACCATCGATTTCATCCGTCTCGCCCTCATCTGGGTACCAAGGCCAGACCATCACCAACTTCACAGTCAACGGCAGCCACTTCCAAGCCACTTCCACTGTCTCCTTTAGTGGAACAGGGATTACAGTCAACTCGTACAGTACTCGAACGGCCACGCAGATTGTGGCCAGCATCACCAGATCGGA
>Ga0209343_10008283_pt1 | contig 12129 bp, 13 predicted proteins | sample RifCSPlowO2_02_FD_184026 | JGI IMG/M metagenome (GOLD analysis project Ga0209343, IMG submission 184026) | Groundwater microbial communities from Rifle, Colorado - Rifle CSP2_plank lowO2_0.2 (SPAdes) (version 2) | ecosystem: Environmental > Aquatic > Deep subsurface > Groundwater | place... | reverse complement strand
TCGCCGAGGCGCAGATGCTCCAGGTTCAGATACTGGCGACACAGCGATATTTCCTCGCGCATCGCGATCAGTTGCCGGTTGTCGGCCAGCAGGCTGCGAAACAGGTCGGCCAGGTCCTCGAGCGCGCGCTCCGCGCGCTTCGGATCGCCCCGAATGATTGCCAGGACCGCATTCAGGCTGTTGAACAGGAAATGCGGGCGGATGCGTGCCTGCAGGGCCTGGAGCCGTGCCTCGGCGAGCGCCGGCGAAAACGCCCGGCTGCGCACGCGAAAATATTCGAGCAGCACCGCCGCCAGCGCGACTGCAAGGACCCCGCCATACAACAACCCCGCCCAGTCGAGTGTGCGCCCGAGCAATGACTGAACCGCGGACATCGCGGTCGTGAGCACAGCCACGATGGCAAGCGCGCAAGCGAAGCCCACCGCATAGCGAAGCCGTGCGAGCGCAGCGCTCGCCGCGTAGAGCGCGGCGAGGATCGAAAACAGCGCCGGCTCGACCCAGAAAGCGATTTCGAATAACTGTGCGTCGATCTCCGCGGCGCGCTGCGCACGCACCAGCGCTGCAGCGAGCGCCGCAGCGTTCACGACGAGCAGAATGCGCGCAACGACGCCCAGATTACGGAAGTCCGGCAGGGCGTTGGTGCGATCGTTTTGCCTTATACTCGATGTCTTCTGTCCGGCCAAGGCGGATGGACGGGCAATGCCCGCAAGTAGCATAAGCGCCACATTTTACAGTCAACCATGGCAGCCAAACCGACATTCCGCCACAGCACCGCGCCGCGACGTGCCAAAGCCGGGATAGCCAAGGCGGGTCGCAAGCACACTCCGGCCCGCCCGGCCGCAAGGAACAGCGGCGCGGCCTGGTCGGGCCGCTTTGCCGAACCGGTGTCCGAGCGCGTCAAACGCTACACAGCCTCGGTCGGCTTCGACAAGCGGCTGGCCGCTCACGACATCCGTGGATCGATCGCTCATGCACGCATGCTGCGCGCAGCCGGAATTCTCTCGGCGTCCGATCTGCGCGCGATCGAGCGGGGTTTCGCCACCATCCTGCGCGAAATCGAGAGCGCCCGCTTCGCGTGGTCGCTGGACGCAGAGGACGTGCACATGAACATCGAGCGGCGGCTCACCGCGCTCGCCGGTGATGCCGGCAAGCGGCTGCATACGGCGCGCTCGAGAAACGATCAGGTTGCGACCGATGTGCGCCTGTGGCTGCGCGACGAGATCGATGCCATCGCCGGCCTGCTCGCCCGCCTGCAGGCGGCGCTGCTCGATGCAGCCGAGCGCCACGCCGCGACGCTCATGCCCGGATTCACCCACCTTCAAGTGGCGCAGCCGGTAACCTTCGGTCATCACCTGCTCGCCTATTTCGAGATGTTCGAGCGCGACCGGGCTCGTCTAGCCGACTGCCGCACGCGCATGAACGTGCTCCCGCTGGGCGCCGCCGCACTCGCCGGCACGACGTTTCCGATCGACCGCGAGCGGGTGGCACGCGAACTTGGCTTCGCGTCGGTCGCGCGCAACTCGCTGGACGCCGTGTCGGATCGCGATTTCGCGATCGAGTTCTGCGCCTTTGGCGCCCTGTTCATGGTTCATCTGTCGCGGCTGTGCGAAGAACTGATTCTGTGGATGAATCCGCGCATGGGCTTCGTCAGCCTCCCGGACCGCTTCTGCACCGGGTCTTCGATCATGCCGCAGAAGAAGAACCCCGACGTACCCGAACTCGCCCGAGGTAAATGCGGGCGAGTGGTGGGGCATCTCATGGGACTGCTGACGCTGATGAAGTCGCAGCCCCTTGCCTACAACAAGGACAACCAGGAGGACAAGGAGCCGCTGTTCGACACCGTGGACACGCTCAAGGACACCCTGGTCATCTTCGCCGATCTCGTGCCGGGTATCACGCCGCACCCCGATGCGATGCGCCGCGCCGCCAGCGAAGGCCACCCTACGGCCACCGACTTGGCGGACTACCTGGTGAAGATGGGCCTGCCCTTCCGGGACGCGCACGAGGCCGTCGCACGGGCCGTGCGGTTCGCGGAAAGCGAGGGACGCGACCTGTCGCAGCTGACGACCGCCGAGCTGCGCCGATTTTCCGGCCGCATCGGCCGCGACGTCCACCGCGTGCTGTCCCTCGAAGGCTCGGTCGCTGCCCGCAACCACATCGGCGGCACTGCGCCGGCACAGGTGCGCACGGCCATCCGGCGTGCGCGGAAGATGCTTCGTGGCCGCTAGCCTGAGCCTGCTCAGCTAGCTCACTCCCATCATCGGGCGCGCATCACCGGCAGCCCGACCACCCTGCATGGACCATATCGGAAAATACGAAGTCATCAGGAAGCTCGGCGACGGCGCCACCAGCGAGGTCTATCTTTGCCACGATCCGTTCAATAACCGCGACGTGGCGGTGAAGGTGGTGGTCGAGGAGCGGATCCGCGACGCCGAAGGCGGCAAACTCATCAAGAAGCTCTTTATCACCGAGGCCTCGCTCGCCGGCAAACTGCTCCACCCGCACATCGCGCAGATCTACGACGCGGTGGTCGGTGACAAGATGAACTATATCGTCATGGAGTACGTGCCGGGCGGAACGCTGGAACGGTTCTGCGACCCGGCGACCCTGATGACGATCGACAAGATCGTGGAGATCGTCTTCAAATGCACCCGGGCGCTGGACTTCGCGCACAAGCTCGGCGTCACCCACCGCGACATCAAGCCGGCCAACATCCTGCTTTCGGGCGAAACCGACATCAAGATTTCCGACTTCGGCGCCGCGCTGATGACCTCGGCCGACCAAACGCAGGTCACGGGCATCGGCTCGCCCGCCTACATGTCGCCGCAACAGATCAAGGAGCAGCCGCTTGACCACCAGACCGACATCTACTCGCTCGGCGTGGTGATGTACCAGCTGCTCACCGGCATTCTGCCTTTCCAGGCGACCAACAATTTCTCGATGATGTATCAGATCACCAACGTCGAGCCTCCCCTGCCCTCGTCCCACCGCGAGGAGATCCCGCTCGCGGTGGACAGGATCGTGCGCAAGGCGATGCAGAAAGGGCTTGACCGGCGCTATGCCACGTGGGGCGAGTTTTCGTTCGATCTTGCCGAGGCGTTCCGCAGCGGTCACCTCGCCATCCGCACCCAGGAAGTCGCCGACACCGAGAAGTTCAACACAATGCGTGCCCTGTCGTTCTTTGCCGATTTCACGGATGCCGAACTCTGGGAGGTGATGCGCATCTCGAGTTGGGTCAACCTGCCCGAAGATACGGTCATCATGAAGGACGGCGAGCCGGGCGATTTTTTCTGCATTCTCGCATCGGGCGAAATCAAGGTCACCAAGCGCAAGACGCTGCTGAATGTTCTCACACCAGGCGAATGCTTCGGGGAAATGGCCTACCTCGCACGCACCGGAAATGAGCGCACCGCGGACGTTTCCGCCATGAGCGATTCGCAGGTCATCAAGATCGGGATCGAGGACCTGGAAAAGGCGTCGGATGCCTGCCGCCACCGCTTCGATCGCGCATTCATGGGCATCCTGGTCGAGCGGCTTGATCTTGCGAACTCCCGCGTCACCGCGGTCTAGGTGGCGCCAAAGTTGAATGGGGTGAATGATGTCGCCCGATGTTAGGGCGGCCGTTGAAGCCGCCGTCGCCGCCGCGCTCGGTCCCGGCCACGCAATTGAGCGCGCAGCGCCCGCGAGCGGTGGTTGCATTCACGACTCGTTCGTCGTCCAGAGCGGCTCCGTACGCCTGTTCGTCAAGACCAACGGCGCCGTGTTCGGCAGTGCCTTTGCAGCCGAGGCAGACGGGCTCGCGGCATTGATCGCAGCAGGAATGCGCGCGCCGCGGCCTCTCGGTCACGGCGTGGCGGCGAGTCACGCGTACCTGGTCATGGAATACCTGGACCTCACCGGCCGTGGCGACTGGGCGGCGATGGGTCGCGCGCTCGCGGCGATGCATCGCGGAACGGGTGGGCAAACGGGTCAGCGGGGTCAGCGATTTGGCTGGCGCCGCGACAACTTCATCGGCTCCACGCCCCAACCCAACCCCGAGCATGACGACTGGACCGGTTTCTGGCGCGACGCGCGCCTGCTGCCGCAGCTTGCGCTGGCCGCGCGCAACGGACTTGGCTCGCGGCTCATCGACGCGGGCGAGCGGCTCGCTGCAATGCTGCCCAGGCTGCTGGCCGGCCACGCACCGCAGGCATCGCTGCTGCACGGCGACCTGTGGAGCGGCAACGCCGCGTTTCTCGCCGATGGGTCACCGGTGCTGTTCGATCCCGCAGTGTACTTCGGCGATCGGGAGGCCGATCTCGCGATGACCGAACTTTTCGGCGGCTTTCCGCGAAGCTTCTATGACGCGTATAACAAAGCCTGGCCGCTCGATTCCGGTTACGAACTAAGACGCGATCTGTACAACCTGTACCACGTGCTCAACCACGCCAACCTGTTCGGCGGCGGCTACGCGGCGCGGGCCGAGGCGATGATCGGGCGATTGCTGGCGGAGGCGCGGTAAGGCCTGCGCGCCACGTTCGTGTTCACGCGCGTGCCGCTTCGGGCGCATCGCCTGCAACACGCTGTTGGGCGGCCCGGTAGAGAAACTCCGGCGCAAGGTCGGCACCATTCGGCCATGTGACCGTTTCAAGCTCCGGATGTATCGCGGCCTGAGCGAAGAGCGCCTTGTCTTTCAGGGGCTCGAACATGGGGCCCCAAAGTTCTGCGCTTAGATCCACGGTTCCGGACACACCATCCTGGAAACGGAGCCAAAGCTTATAACCCTCCAAGGGCTTGACCTCGACCACCTTCGGAATCATGATTTACTCCAGCGGTTCGATCTTGTTCAAAGGTTGCCTGGCTTGAGCGCGCGTCCAGTCTTCCAGCAGTTCCGCTTGATGGAGAGAGCGCCATTCCTCGACCAGTCTCACTGCGCGAATACCCAGGGTACCTTCCAGTATCTCACCGTTGTCTATCCGAAGGGAGGCCTGATCGCCACCATATTTCGCGTGGAAATGCGGCGGTGAATGATCATTGTAGTACATCGCGATTATGATGCCGAAGAAGCGGCTTAACTCTGGCACTCATGTCTCCCGGAAACGGAACCAGGCGGAAAATCAGGCACCGTGATTCAGGGCGCCCGACGTTTGCGGACTGCGCGCGGCTGCAATCGTGGCCAGTGGCGCGGGCGCATCGGCGTGCGGCGTACTGTCAGCCGTGGACACGAGTTACGACTCCGGGTTGCACCTTGGATATCGCCTCACGCACCGCGGACATCAAAGGGCGGAGCACCGCCACATCGTTGCTCGGGGCTTCAATCACTACGACGGCAAGCTTCAGGCCAGAGAAGTTCTACTGGTACTCGAGGTTACGGTCAACGGTGAGGAGAACGTCGAACTCGATTTCCGCGAGCTGGAGCAAGACGCCGTTCTTGACACCAGGCCATCCCGCCTGGCCGACGGTCTTGACGTCGTGACCAGGAAGGTCCTTCCGTAGCGCTTGCGGAACGCATTCGTCAAGCAACACGCGCATCGGTGATCAAATGCGCCTTCGCCTGCTCCAAGGCGGCAATTGCTTGCTCCCGAGTAACCGTCGGAAAGTCGTCGAGAAATTCCGCAAGGGAGTGTCCTCCCTCAAAATAATCGATCAATGCCTGCACGGGAACCCGCGTGCCAACGAAAACCGGGGTGCCCCCGAGGATATCGGGATCAGAGTGAACGACTGATGAGCGTGTCATACCGTTGTCCTTCATCCTACCTCGGGCAATGATACTCCTCGCCTCTTGGCACGGTACGTAGAGCCCGCCGGCGCGCGGAGCACGGTGCTTGAATAATTATCAACGCACGCGGCGTTCGCGTGCGGCGCCAGGATATATGGCATTGCTCAGGTCTTTCTTGGCTGCCGCCTGTTTCCGCAGCTTTCCGAATCCTCGGTGACCAAGTTTCTTCTCCATGCCCTTCCCGAGCTTGTTCGGCTTGCAAAGGAGACACCCGGAGCGTCGTTGCTTGGGGCGTTTGCGCTTGTGGTTCATGTCACAGTCCGTTTTCGTGCCACATAAGGTGAAGGCAACAGGCGCCCGCGTTCGGGAGCCCAAAGCACAGCGCCCCGCTTACCGGTCTGATCGAGCACAGGGTTGGCCGCCGGGTCATGCTGCGAGTCTCGATACGCGAAGCTGCTTACGACCTTGCTCCGCATGCCACAAGTCGTATTGCGTCTGTTGATTAATCCAGCTTTCTGCAGAGGTATCAAAGGCAATCGAAGGGCGAACAGCCATCTCCGGACTGATTCCGCCCCGGCCATTCAGTATGGCGGAAAATGTTTTCCGGCTAACGCCCAGTCCCTTTGCCGCCTCGATTATCATGTTCTAGCCTCAGTGGTAACGGTTTGGCTCACGTGCCGCCGATTTTAGCAAGACAACAAACCCTAAAAACAGCTTTGGGAGCAAAGTGCCGCAGCATACCCGCGCCGGAGGCGGTCGGGTGCAGCCACTGGTTAGGCCCACTTCTCGTCATTCATTGTTGCTTTTCCCAGAGAGCCAGCTAATCCCATTTCTGTCGAGCCGCACAATATCGATGGGCAGCCCGACACCCGGTGTTCCTGCATCAATCTCCAATTGGACAAAGAATCTCACACTTTCTTCTGGTGACATCGGTATACGGTTGCCTCGCTCCGAGGCGTACTTGTCAATCGCCGTGTGATGGCCGAGGAAAAACGTGAACGTCCCGTTAGGACAATCCCCGGGGCAAGCAAGGCGCGTCGTCCGAATTGTGAGCTTGCCCTCTTCATCGAGAACGCCAAGAAAATGGATTGCGATAGCTAGTGGCTCCTCGTTCTCCCAGCAAGCCAGAAGGATGCTCGTCCCGCGGCTGTCACCTTCAACCGCGTGCCGGAATAACGCGGGCTCTTCAGCTCGGAGTGTCGTCAGTTCGTTTCTAAGAGAATTCGACAGAATTCGCTCCAGATCATTGGCTGTTTTCCGAAGCGGCTGAGGAACCGATATGAAAGAAGCTATAGCGGCTGCTGGATCAAAACCGCGATTGGCATCTTTGGTGAGCCCGCTTATTGCGTAGAGGAGTCCAGCCTTCTGAAAAATCTTGGAAACCAAGCGGCTGGTCGTCGGCATTCCACGACCTTTGAAGGTGCCTTCACCGTCTGCTGCCATCGCGAATACTTCAGGCGTTCGAACAGCGACAATAGTAGTCCCATAGCAGACTGCGTTCTCGTCGGACGCTGAACCTTCCGCTGGGGCATCGCAAGCGGTGAGGCCAATCTGTGGCATGACAAACGCCACTGCTGCAAGAGTAAGCCTGGTCGGTGACATTGCGCCCCAACGTTCCGGTTGGGCCATAGTTTCTGTCTAGGGGGCACCTTCAGTCGATCACTGTTTGCGCGTGATGACGTACGACACGACCCAAATGATCAACCCGACGCCACACGCAATACCAGCAATGAGTTCGCCACCCAACGACGTCTTTTGGAGAAGTGCCACCGCCCCGTATAGGATTGGTATAGCACCGATGATGATGCCAGTCGTCCGGAAAAACTTTCGGTCGAATAAAATATCCGCGCTCTCTATCAGAGTATTCTTTGTTTCATCAATCTTCGTTGAGAGAGTGCTCGTCTCCTTTTCGATTTTTCCAGAGAGCTCGGATGTTTTCTGCGCGAATTCGTCTTTCATAACGCGAACGTCTGCAGAGACAGTTTCAAACTTACCGTGAAGCGAGATTAGCTCTGTGCCAATGTGATCGAAGGGGTATCCAGCTTCCTTGAGCTGCTTTTTCGGATCGAGGCGGTCAAAACTCGACGACACGATTTTCGATTTGGGTATATCTGCTGGTATACGCCGGGTCGATCGCGCGATCCCGTCCGTGTTTTGGTAGCTATCCTTGTCCCGTTCACCATAAGCGGTGTCAGGCGACTCATCACGATCAAGCGCAAACAAGGTGAGCTTGAAAATAGGTTCACCGTATTGAAGCGTCAGCTTTTGAATGGACCCGTTTCGTAGACCCCAATTCAGTATGCCCTTGAAGCCGGCGTCAATCTTCGTTGCAACTTGAGAGATGCCCTCACGCATCATCGTAGTTGTTGGGGTAATTAACCCCATGATCATGGAATTGGGCAAGATTGCCTGGACGGTTTCGGCAGTGAAGTCAATTGTCTCGATGCTTGAAATGATTACGGTTTCTCCGGGGTTTACTTGCAAGAACATACCTGTAGTAAGTTCCTTCTCCTCGCCAGTCGAATGAAATCGGACATGCTTCCCGAGACGCAATTCGATACCGTTCGGATTGAGCAACTTCTCGTCAGCGTCAACGAGGACGCGGCCAACGAGCCCCTTGATGTCTCGGTCTGCAAGTATTTTCGCCATTTTCTAGCCCTGCCCTCTATGTTCTTGTGCCCTCAACGTCCACGCCCACCGGCGCGCGCCCCGTGGCCCATGCAAGGCGCAGCGCCCGCGTGCGCCTCCGGGTGCGGCGTGCTGTTAGCCATCACTTTAGGCAAGCCTCCACGAATCGCACGCCGAGCGGGGTGAGGACGACGGCGTCCGCTCCCTTGTAGATGGTGATGGGCTCGTTTCCTATAGCGACCCCGTCGCTTCTTATTACGGCTGGTCCTATGCATTGCATTCGCATGAGATTGAAGATGCTTACGTGATAAGTCGAGGCATCGATGCCGACCATCTGCATGATCTGTTCTTTCTTCAGATGGTAGTTCGTGATCTCAGCGATGTTTCCAATATGACCTTCGCGCTTCAAGATTTCATAGAAGGTGTTAAGAATCCGAGCCTCGATCCCCGTAATGTTCTTGATCATGTCGATGAAGCCGTATCGCAGCTCGCCGTTAAAGTTCGGATCCATTGCATTGGCAAGCAAATGGTTCCAGAGATCCTGAAGGGTCTTGTCTTCCTCGAGACTGCTTTCCTCAAATATCGGTAGTGCGAGCTTTGGCGGAACCGATCTCGTGTCCTTGACACCCCTGCTGTCCAAGATCTTGTTGACTTCGTCAGACATATTTACCAGGCGCTGCCACCGAACAAACCGCAGTTTGTCGGTCACCATGCCGGATACCTGCTCGATGGGTTCCTTGAAGACCCGAGCGAAAAAGCCGCCCACCTTCTGAGAGGTTTCAAGAGCTTTATCGCCAAACTTGGCGACGCTCTGTACTGCTTTCGCGATCTCCTCGGCGTCGGACATTCCGGTCGTGTCCTGAGATGGCTAACGTGAAATCAACTGCGTCCTGCGCATCGTAGAACCATACATGGGTAGATGCAAATCTCTACGGGTAGAGAGATCCATATGCCAGCATATACATGGGTACGCATATCTGCCGGCATACAGAGGGTCCGCGGCGAGGTTCAGCGCGGGCGGTCTGAAGCCTATTGGTCGTCGATGACTTGGTCCACGATTCCAAGCTGACGCACCGCTCTCCACGGACGCTCCCGGATCATTTGTGCGGGCCACCACACCGCGCCCGGTCGCTTAGCGCGATGGCGCAGATCAGCCCCGGCCATTCGATGCGAACGGCGACGAGCCGGGAAGCGGCAATAGGCCGGTTAGGGTTGACCGGGCGTGGTGTACTCGCGCTACCGCAACGTCAGTCGGATCCGCCGGAGGCCGCGGGGAAAGGATTGCGGATCGTGTCAGGTGAACAGACGGGAAGCGATTCCCGCCCTACGTCCCACGCGATCGCAGTCAGGCGGTGAGCAGCTTCTGCAGTTCGCCCGACTGGTACATCTCACGGATGATATCCGCGCCGCCAACGAATTGACCCTTGACGTAGAGCTGCGGAATCGTGGGCCAGTTGGCGAAGTCCTTGATGCCCTGACGGATGTCCGGGTCCTCGAGCACGTTGACCGTGTGGAGTTCCTTCACGGCGCAGGCCTTCAGGACCTCCACGACGCTTGCGGAAAACCCGCATTGCGGAATCTGCGGCGTGCCCTTCATGAAGAGCACGACCGGGTGAGTCTCTACTTGTTGCTTGATGCGCTGCTGAACGTCCATGTCTGCTCCTGGATTTTTCAATGACCTACTATTTTGCTCGGGTATTCTAGCCCGCATGCCGCGGCGCGTCAAACTGGCCTTTGCACACCCTTGGCAGGCTGGACAGGTCCTGGGTGTCGACCACATTTGTGTAGCCGAGCCCGACGAGCAACCGAACACACGCCGGCCCCTGATCATAGCCATGCTCGAACACGAGCCAGCCACCCGGTGTGAGATGCATCCGTGCGGCGGCCGCAATTACGCGGATGCAGTCCATGCCATCCGGGCCTCCGCGCAGCGCGGCCTGCGGCTCGAAGCGCAGGTCGCCTTGCGCCAGATGAGGGTCAGCGTCCGCAACATAGGGCGGATTGGATGCGATGACGTCGAATCGTTCTTCGGCGAGCGCCAAGAACCAATCGCTCTGGACGAAGCGGACCGCGACTGCATGGCGCGACGCGTTCCGGGACGCGACCGCAAGCGCCTCCGCCGAGACATCCGACGCGCACACCTGTGCATCGCGCCGCGCATGCGCAATCGCCACCGCGATCGCGCCGCTGCCGGTGCCCAGATCGAGAACCTTCGGCGCCCTGCGGCCGGCGATAAGCGCGAGCGCCTGCTCGACGACGTGTTCCGTCTCCGGGCGCGGAATCAGGACGTTCGGCGTCATGCTCAGGGAAAGACCGCAGAATTCGCGCTCGCCGGTCAGGTGGGCGACCGGCTCGCCCTCCCGTCGCCGCGCAAAAAGCGCCTCGACCGCGTTCGCCTGCGCTTGCGGAACCGGATCACGCCCGTGCGCGACGATCCAAGCCCGCCCGACGCGCAGCGCGTGGGCGAGCAGGATGCGCGCCTCGGTCGCCGAAAGCGCGCTCCCCGCCAGCAGTTCGTCAACCGAGCTCAAGCGTCGGCGAGGGCGGCAAGCTGCTCGGCCTGATGCTCGGCCATGAGCGCCTGGGTCAGCTCGCCTATGTCGCCGTCCATGATGGCGTCGATCTTGTACAGCGTCAGATTGATGCGGTGGTCGGTGACCCGCCCCTGGGGGAAGTTGTAGGTTCGTATGCGTTCGGACCGGTCGCCCGATCCGATAAGCGATTTGCGCGTAGCGGCCTCTTTCGCGTGCTGCTCCCGCATCTGCCTGTCCTTGATGCGCGCGGCGAGCACCCCGAGCGCCCGCGCCTTGTTCTTGTGCTGTGAACGGTCGTCCTGGCACTCCACCACGATCCCAGTCGGAAGGTGGGTGACGCGAATGGCCGAGTCGGTCTTGTTGACGTGCTGACCGCCCGCGCCCGAGGCGCGGAAGGTATCGATGCGAAGCTCCGCCGGGTTGAGCACCACGTCCTCGATCCTGTCGGCCTCCGGCATCACGGCGACCGTGCAGGCCGAGGTGTGGATCCTCCCTTGCGTCTCGGTTGCGGGCACGCGCTGCACCCGGTGGCCGCCGGACTCGAACTTCAGCTTCGAGTAGGCGCCCTTCCCGATGATGCGGGCGATGACTTCCTTGTAGCCGCCGGCCTCGCCGGGACTCTCTGAAATGATTTCGACCTGCCAGCGATTGCGCTCCGCAAAACGCGCATACATGCGGAACAGGTCGCCTGCGAACAGCGCGGATTCGTCGCCGCCAGTGCCCGCGCGAACCTCCAGAAAAATATTGCGCTCATCGTTCGGGTCATTCGGCAGCAGAAGTTTCTGCAGTTCGGTCTCGATCTCGGCGAGTTTTTCGCGGCCGGACTTGATCTCCGCTTCGGCATAGATCCTCATTTGCGGGTCGGCAAGCATGTCCTGGGCCGCGGCAACGTCCGACTCGGCGTGGACGTATTTCCGGAACAGTTCGACGATGGGCGTGAGTTCCGAATGCTCCCGGGAAAGCCGGCGATACTGTTCCATATCGCGCGTGGCCGCCTCCGCGCTCAAGATATCGCCCACCTCGGCGAGCCTGCGGGTGAGACTTTCCAGCTTGGCGGCAATAGAAGGCTTCATGCCTTACACCAGGACAAGGGACCGGGAGACGGGAAACGATGCGCGCTTAATCGCGCGCGCGCAGGTGGTACAGCCTGGCGACCAGTTCGCGGAAGCCCTCGTCGCCCTCTTCGCTCTGATTGAGCGCCTGCGTTGGCGCGTGCAGCAGCTTGTTGGTAAGGCCGTGGGAGAGCGCTCCCATCACCGCCTTCGGGTC
>Ga0209343_10008282_pt1 | contig 12130 bp, 8 predicted proteins | sample RifCSPlowO2_02_FD_184026 | JGI IMG/M metagenome (GOLD analysis project Ga0209343, IMG submission 184026) | Groundwater microbial communities from Rifle, Colorado - Rifle CSP2_plank lowO2_0.2 (SPAdes) (version 2) | ecosystem: Environmental > Aquatic > Deep subsurface > Groundwater | place: Rifle... | reverse complement strand
GGTGCATTTGGCCCGTTTCCCCTGCTATTTTCTCCATGACACTCCCAGCATTTCATCTTTTGAAAAAGCTCTTTACCCTTTGCAATACTCTCGGGTGATAAGGGAACCTGCTTTGAGACCTTGACCAATTGTTGAGTAGGGTCCCTATCGGGGTCCAAGAAATCCTCTGAAAATGTCTTTATGTAATAAATTACCTGCCAGCGCTCCTCTTCTGTAAGACCGCTTTTAATTTTATCTATATCAAATGACTGCATTGCAGAACCCGGCAACCCCCTGCTGATCGCCCTGAACAGGTCTTCATCAACGGGCAGTTCTCCGCTAACGGTCGTCCTCAGCTTAAACAGTCCTGTTGTAAAATCACGGGGCCTCGGGAGTATCTGGTCAGCCACAGGACCATCCCCTTTTCCTTCAAGCCCATGGCAAAAGCTGCACCTCTTAAAATATATCTTTTTCCCTCCCTCAACCGCTTCGGGTGTATTTGGAATCTTCGGTTTTGCAGGTGTATCCCCTGCAAATGCTATAGTAAGCAGTAAACAGTAAGAAGTAAGCAGTAAAAACATAGACAAAAATATCCTTTTCATTATTTCCTCCCTTTTAGTATAAGTGTTAGTGTAAGTGTAAGTAAAAAACAATTCCTTTAACTTACACTTGCACTTGCACTTACACTTTCTATTCGCTTTCACTTACACTTGCACTTTCACTCACACTTACTTTGCCTCAGCCGCCTTTTCCGGCATTCTTGCTGTTTTTTGTGATAAATCATATTCAGCCATTATGATTTTCCATCTTTCTTCTTCTGTTAAATCAAGCTGCCATACAGGCATGGCTGAATCCCATGGCGTCGCCTCCTTCGGTAATCCCCTACCACCTGTACTAACCCTCCAGAATGTGTATCCCTCTACGATTGTTTCTATGGTTCCATTATCTGTAAAGTTTATTGGTCTAAGCTTGAATCCATCCGCCATAGGTCCATCCCCTGCTACACTGTCACCATGACATGGTCTGCAGTTCATCTCATATAGTATCCTACCTTCAAAGAGGTTCTTTTCTCTTAATGCCAGTTTCGCCTTCTCTTTATCTGTTTTTCCTTCTTTTAATTCTTTAAGGAATGTCTGAACAGGCTCAAATGGGATGAAGTCTATCCCTCCGGGAGGCATCTTTGCCTGCGGGATGAATTCCACTGCATTGTTCTTTATCTGTTCTATAAACTTTTCTACATCCGCATCTGTGGGGTTTTCTATAGGATTCTGCGCCGTTTCAAATTGTTTTGGAAAGTTTGATGATGGGTGCTGTATTCTTAGTGATATGGGTGAGGTTATCTTAGGCACAGCTGAGCTGTATACACTAAAGCCTACGAGAAGGGGAATAACTGTCAGTGTTGCTAATCTTGTCTTATCTCCATATTCCCCCCTTAACATCTTCTGGATGGGATTTAAGAATTCCTTTAATTTTTCTTCTGATGATGTTATGTATATGAATGTGGCGATGAGGATTAATACCATGTAGAATATCATCAGTGTCCCGGGGACAGGGAGCGGGAAATCCATTCCTGTTATCTTTTTTGACATAAAGGGTATCCCGAATTTGATTAGCAGATAAATAATTAATAGAGTTATAGCTGTGCTTCCAAATTGTCCAATCTTTTTTCCTTTGTTCATTATTTTCCTCCGAATTTAGTGTAAGTGCAAGTGAAAGTGTAGGTGAAAGTGCAAGTGGAAGTGCAAGTGAAAAGCAATAGATTCCTTACACTTACACTTACACTTCCACTTTTTTTATCCTTTTTGTAGCAGCAGATACGCTACTATGTCCTGATAGTCTTTTACTGTGATGTATTCTCTTAATTCTTCAGGCATAAGGGATTTAGTCTCCTGAATTATTTCTACTATGTCTGATTTTGGTATTTTAATAACTTCGCCTTTTGCATTTATAACCTCTACTCCTTCTCCATCTTCTCCCTTTTTAAGTCCAATCATCATATTCGTTTTGCTGAAGACATCCCTCGTGAATATTTTGTAGGATTCGTAACCCTTTGTGATTGTAGTGCTTGGGTCTATGATGGATTCCTGTATGTATTTGACACCTTTTAATCCTATACTTGATAAATCAGGTCCTATCTCCTTCCCATTACCTTTGACTGTATGGCATGTGCCGCAGGCTGCTCCACTTGCGTCAAAGAATGCCTTTTCTCCATTACCAGGGTCCCCTCCTCCTGCACTAACTGCTGCCGCAATTCTGTTAAGTAAGTTCTTTCCCTCTCCCGGCGGGTTACTTATTGCCTCTATGTTTACCTCGCCACCCTGACTCTGTAAATATGATATGACTGCCTTTACTTCTTCCAATGTGAGTGATATGGGTGGTGCATATACTATTGGCATCTCGTTTTTGTATCCTTCCACTATGTATGCAGGGGGATTCCCTACGCATTCTAATAGGTAATCAACTGCTGTGTATGGTTTGCCTGTCTGCTGCTCCCTCTCTTTTGCCCTATCTGCCGCCCGAAGTCCAATAGGTGATGTAAATTTCTCGCCAAATACTCCAAGGTTTGGACATCTCACTGCACTGCCTTTGTCTCCTATGCTGTGACAGGTGCTGCATCTTCCTTTACCCCAGAATATCGCCTCTCCTGCTTCGGGATTTACTCCTACTATTGTCTGTGACTTCCTCTCACCCCCTGTCATTGCTGTTATGGTATGTCCTACCCACAGAAATATAGTTACAAGGACGAGCATGAATATGAATACTTTTATTAACGCTTTACCCATTCTTTTATCCTCCCCTTTTTAGTGTAAGTGTAAGTGTGAGTGTAAGTGTAAGTGTGAGTGTAAGTGTAAGTGTGAGCAAAAAACAATTCCTTTATCTTTCACTTGCACTTACTATTCACTTTCACTTGCACTTACACTTTCTTTATGTGCTATTGTTGACAGCCAGAACATGAATGCCACCATTATCAGAAATACTATTGTTGCCGAGCCTACCATCTGTGTCATTGTAAAGTTACTCGGTGTGGATGCCCATTCTGATGTGTCCTTTAATACTCCGTATATGTGCCAGTCTGTTCTTAACCCGCTCCTTATGAATCCCATTAATCCCATATTGAGTGTTATGACTATGCATAAGACTAATAATGCATACTGGGAACGAATACTTATCTTCCCCCATTTGAGCTCTCCTAAACTCTCTGCATTTTTAAAGAGGAATGAGTCTATTGTGGTTACGAGGATAAGACAGCTTATGAGCTGTGTGAACTGGCTTACTGCTATGTTTCTTAAAAAAGGGCTTGCCTTCTCCATTACTATGAAGCCGTATACTCCGAGGAATAATGTTACATTAAATCCTGTTACTCCTATGTAGAGATATTGTGCAATGATTCCTCTGTTTTTAAGTGTTAAGGCTACTGCAATTATTATCGCCGCACAGTTGATGAAAAGTAATGTCCCTACTGTCCTGAAGTATCCTGCCCTGTCAGGCGGCAAGTCTAATTCCTTCGGGTCTAATCCATAGAGATAGAACGCATATTGTCCAACAAGCCATAGGCATAGTCCTCCTATTATTGATAGGACGATTTTGGGTGTCCTCCCCTGCTGTGATACGGGCATGAGTTTTCCTTTGTTGCCCCTTTTATAAAGTAAGAAGCTGAAAAATGTGGATAGTATGATGAAGTTTACTACTGCATTTTTTGCGGGCATTAAGCCAAGGTATTTTAGTGTGGGATGATATTGACTCCCTCCCATCTCCCCTACCTCCTCACCTGTTAAGGGAAGGTTGTGAGGGGTGAGCCAGATGGCAAAGGATATTACTATTATGGCAAGTAGGAATTTTATATACCCTCTATATCTCTCTGCCCCGGGTATCCTCTCCATTCCACTCCATAGATAGTAGTTACTTATTAGGAATAACGAGCCTACAAGCATCGCCTGTATGATGAATGTCCATGAGAAGTCTCCTCCCATCATGTTGTTTCCCATTACTGCACTGTTTGAGTAAACCTCCCTCCCCAGATAGTATCCTGCAAAGGGTAATGGTAATAGTCCTGCTATGCCTACAAAGTTGCTTATATACCCCATCCAGTCGTAATGTGCCCTCTCTTCGTCTGTTTTTGCCCCTATGAATTTTACTGCTGCATAGGCGCCTGCTATAAATCCTCCAAAGGCTACATTCCCCATCATCCTGTGTATGGATATGGGTATCCATAATGGGTTTAGTAAGGCATCAAGTGATGTGCCTATGAATGCACCTTTTTGATCCACCCCTGATGGACTCATCATGAAGGATACCCATGAGTTTGCAAGCATCATTATTAAGGTGCCGAATATATTGAGTAATATGCCTACATAGATATGAACACCTTTTCTGCTCTTTATGAGGAAAAGACCGCCCCCCACTGCAAATATCATTACTGTTATGAATGCCCTTCCATCTCCATGAAGTCTATGCCCGATACCCATCCCCATTAATACTGTGATACCGTAGATGATGATAATGCCGCCTATGATTTTACTTATTTTACTGACCACTGACCACTGACCACTAATCCCCCCTTCGCCCCCCTTTAGTAAAGGGGGGATGGGGGGATTTTTTAGCCAGTCCCATCCGTAGTAATAGATATAAAGCGTGAAGGTCTCTCCAAAGAACATGAGTGCGTATATCAGCATTACATCCTTGAATGCACCTGTGAGATAGCCCATGAATGTTGGGTATAATCCGTATAGTGCAAAGGCGAGTAAGCCTCCTATTGCTGCTGTGGTTGCGTATGCTACAGATAAGAGGCTTGTAAATTCGTATGCAAGTTTGTCAAACTTCTCATTCCCTGTTTTATATCCTACTCCCTCTATCACCACTGCAAATATGGGGACTCCAAGGACAAATGCTCCAAAGAATAAATGCATCTGGGCTATAAACCAGACTACCTTCCTTGAGTCAAGACTGAAAAAGGTGCTGTAGTCACTTCCTCCTTCTGCGGCAAAGGTGATAGAAACAGACGCAAGAAGCAAGAGTATAGAGGCAAGAAACAAAAAACAAGATTTATAATTTGAAATTTGACGACCTCCTTTATTATAACAAACATTCTTTTAAAGACCCACTTTGTTTAGTATATATCCTGTATTTATAATTAGCAATAGATATCCCAGATAATCCTGTTGACTTAATGCTTTATTTATCAATGAGCTATAAAAGAGGGCGGAGAGATAAAAGGATGGATAACTGTGGCAAAAATGCTGTAACCAGGTTAACCCAAAAAAATTCTGCCAAGTCCAAAATAAAGTCAAAATAATGACAGTCCTGCACACAAATTATGTGCGGGATTACCTCTTAATAAATTTGATATAGCCCCTTATAACTCAATTAGTTGCAACTAATAAAGCTATGTTGTATATTAATATATAGATAATTGGTATATATCTTGCTAATATTATTGTAAGAACTGTTCTATTTTTGAGGAAAAATGAACCTGTTATTAAACAAAATATTTTTTAAAACTATTCTTATAACCTTATCATATATTTGTTTTAATCTGTTTTATTTTCTGATAACTGATGAAATAGTTGCTCAAACAATTGATACCAAAAAAGAGTCAATGCAGGAGATATACTCTTCAACAAATGATAAAAAATCAAAGCTGATAAAAGAGGTTGAAGATTTGGCGGGCAGTCTAAAACCTTTAAGCCAAGATATTGCAAAAAAATCTTCTGCACCTATTCAACAACTCACTAATTCATCACAGCCTGTCCCAGCAAAAAATGTACAAAAAACTGCCAAACAGGATATAAAAGAGGCAAACCTGCCTGTGCTACGGCAGACAGGAGAAGCTCCTGCTTCCCCGACTGTCCTGCCGGTAACAAAGTTTGAAGGAAGGGATATGTATAAGGAAGGATTAAAACTTTATCAGGATGGTAAATATGAAGAGGCGATTGCAAAGCTAACAGAATTCACAAGTTTCTATCCCGAGGATAAATTCAGTGAAAATGCCTTCTACCTAATTGCAGACGCTTATTATAATTTTGCCAAGAAAGATGAAACAAAATATCAATTAACTATAGATGCTTATAAATCTGCCGCATCCAAATTTCCAAAATCAAGCAAAAGGGAAATGGCTCTGCTACGAATAGGCAATCTTTATGCCGGTATGAAATTCTATATTGAGGCGAAGGCATCCCTGAAGACACTCATCAATGAATACCCGACCGGTAAATATGCCCCTCAATCTCTTATTAGCATGGCAGAGATATTAATGGGTGAGAAGAAATATAAGGAGGCTCACAGACAACTGGAGAGGGTCCTGGTGCTTTATCCCTTCAGCGCTGTGGTAAGGGATGCAACTTTTAAGATAGCAGACTCATATTATTTAGAGAATGATTATATAAGGGCTGAGGAACTATACCGTGAGGCGTCAAAGAAGTGGCCCACATTTCCAAAGACGAATCCTTCAGTCATGTTTACTATGGGAATAACATATTTTAGGAATGGAAAATATAGAGATTCAAGAGAGGTATTTTTTGACCTCATCAACCTTTTTCCAAAAGATACCCATGCAATAAAGGCTATGGCAGGCATAGGCGATACATATAAAATAGAAGGGAGAGAAAGGGATGCCATCCTTATGTATTCTGAAGCCCTCATCAGGTATCCTGAAGGAGAAGATATCAACTCTATAAAAATTAAGATGGCAAATATTGGGGTTGAACATCCTGACTTAACTCCAGTTAGCGCTATATTTGATTATAAGCCTTATTCAGAGCCGATGAATACATATCAGGATATAATAGAAAAACACCCCTCCGAAACCATTGCACATGAGGCAATGCTAAGAAAGGGAAACCTCTTAGCGGCAGAAAACAGATATGCAGAGGCTGTTGTTACCTTTAAAAATTTGCTTTCCATTTACCCTGAGGATAAGATAGCAGAGGAATCAAAGGCATCAATCAGGGGAGCATTATTAAAAATGATAGATACATATCATTCTCAGAAAGGATTCTACACACTCTTATTGACATATTATAAAAACTTTGACCCATTCTTAAAAGATATCAAAGACCCGAAGATACTATATGAAATTGGTGACAGCTATCACCAGATGGGGCTCTACAATAAGGCACTTGAAACATTTGATTCAGTGCTTAAATACGATTTAAAGGGAGCTTATAAAATTAATATAACATTTAAGACAGGACATATATACTACTTGCAGGATAAATACAGCGATGCCGAAAAACAATTAAGGATATTTTTAAGAGACTACCCTGACAGCGAGATGGCTGACGATGCAAGATGGATTATAGGAGATTCCCTTTATAATCAGGAAAAGTTTAAACAGGCTATTTCTGAATATACTTTATATATAAAAAAGAAGCCAAAAAACTTGAAGACTGTAAAAGTATATTATAATTTAGCCAGCTCATATAAAAATATTAAATCCTTTCAGGAATCCATAAATTCATATATACATGCTATAGAGATACTCAAATCTTTAAAGAGTGAAGATGCACAAAACATTATTGTAGATGGTGAATACCAGATACTCGACTTGCTTTTCAAGACGGGAAGATATGTTGAGGCGATTGAGACAGCCGATAGATTGGCTATAACTTATCCGGACGATAAGAGGACAGAATGGGCACTTTATATAGCAGCCAACAGCTATGAAAAACTAAAAAAAGAGGACAAAAGTATAGTTACTCTCACGAAACTTGCGGAAACAGCTAAGGGTGAGCTTTTTGGAAATATCGCATCTGCCGAGATAAAAAATTTGGAATGGAAGAATAAATATAAGGAACTTTATAAATAAACAAAAACCTAATTTCACCGCAGAGTCGCAAAGGTCGCAGAGAAAAGAACAAAGACTTGATTTTAGACAGGACATACAGGATAAAACAGGATTACTATTTTTTTTAAATTATTTTTAATCCTGTTAATCCTGTCAAGTTTTTATAATTTCCTATATATGAATGAAAAAATAAATTTAAATGCCGCCTTCTCTTCATTTAACAAGACTGCAGCCACCCTTCAAGCCTCATTTGAAACTCTGAAAAAAAGAGTAGAAGAACTTAATAAGGAGCTTGAGTTTAAAAATAGGGAAATAGAAAGGATGAGAAGATTGGAAGAACAGATGGATAGAAACACAAGGCTGGCTGCAATGGGTGAAATGGCTGTACAGATAGCCCATGAAATAAGAAATCCTCTTGGAAGCATAGAGTTATTTACCTCTATCCTGCAAAAAGAGATTACTAATGATAATCATAAAAAACTATTAGAGCATATATCTTCCGGAATAAAGAATCTCAACCATGTTATCTCCAATCTCTTAACATTTACAAAACAGCCCAATCCAATATTTAAACGATTTGATGTCCATAAATTTCTTGACGACCTTTTGCAATTTGGAAGATTTTTACTTAATAATAACAATATAAGGCTTGAAAAGGAGTACTCCCCCTCTCTTCCTTCAGGATGGGGGGATGAGGAGCTTTTAAAACAGGTTTTTCTCAATCTCATACTCAATGCAGTTCAGGCAATGCCAAATGGAGGTATCTTGAAAGTAAGGACTAAATTGAAAAAAAAATTAAGAGACAATACCCCTTTCATAGAAATAAGAATCCTTGATACAGGTGATGGAATATCTGAAGACAATCTTAAAAAAATATTCAACCCGTTTTTTACCACAAGGGAGAGAGGAACTGGCATTGGACTAGCAATTGTTCATAACATAATAGAGCTGCACAAAGGGATAATAGAGGTAGAGAGTGAAATTGGAAAGGGAACAATATTTACAATCCTGCTGCCCACAAAAATTAAAGGCTGAGGTTAAGGCTTAGGTTAAGGAAAACTTAACCTTGACCTCAACCTTAACCTTTTTACTATTTATGAATCCAGAAATACTCATAATAGAAGATGAGGAGGAGATGAGAATAGCCCTTTCCGAAGTGCTTATACGGAGCGGCTATTCTGTCCATGTCGCCCCTAACGGCATTGAGGGATTGGAATTACTCAATAAATCGCCGTTTAACATGGTCATTACAGATGTAAAGATGCCAAAGGTCAGCGGTCTTGAAGTGCTAAAGGAGATAAAGAAGCAATCTCCGCAGATACCTGTCATTATGATAACCGCTTATGGAACTATAGATAATGCAGTGGAGGCAATGAAAGAGGGTGCATTTGATTATATCCTCAAACCTTTTTCGGCAGAGATTCTGGATGAAGCAGTATCACGGGCAATGAATCAACCGGCAATCGACAGTCGCCTGCCTGTGCTTAGGCAGACAGGGCAGTCAGCGGTCAGCTATCAGTTGCATGGCGACTATAAAATAATAACAAATAACCCCTCTATGAAGAAGGTAATTGATATGTCTTCCAGTGTAGCATACAGCAGCTCTACTATCTTAATACAGGGGGAAAGCGGAACAGGAAAGGAGATTCTTGCTAAATTCATTCATCAAAACAGCAACAGAAAAGATAAACCATTTGTTGCTGTAAACTGTGCTGCATTGCCAAAAGATCTCCTGGAGAGCGAACTCTTCGGACATGAAAAGGGTTCATTCACAGGTGCCATAAACAGAAAAATAGGAAAATTTGAGCTTGCAAATCATGGGACAATATTACTGGACGAGATAAGTGAAATGGATATGTCTCTTCAGGCAAAGCTCTTAAGGGTATTACAAGAGAGGGAGGTTGACAGGGTTGGAGGGAGGGAGCCAGTTCCAATAGATGCCAGGGTAATTGCAACAACCAACAGAAATTTAAGAGAGGCTATAGATGAGGGCGAGTTCAGGGAGGACCTGTATTTCAGGCTGAATGTCATACCGATAGTAATACCGCCATTAAGGAACAGAAAAGAGGATATCTCCCTGCTTATAGAATACTTTATAAAAAAGCACAGCTCAAAAAACAGAAAAAATGTAACAGGAATCTCAAAAGATGCCCTTAATATTCTTACAGATCATTACTGGCGCGGCAATGTGAGAGAGCTTGAGAATGTAATTGAGAGGGCGGTTCTCCTATGCAATGGAAATTTAATAACGCAGGAACATCTTTTTATGGAAATAACTGGCGCTGAATCAAAGCCAAAAGTAAAAACCGGCATGACCGTTCGGGAGATGGAAAAAAAGCTGATATTCAGCACCCTTGAAGAGGTTAATGGCAATAGAACAAAAGCAGCCGAGCTTCTCGGTGTCAGCATAAGGACTTTAAGAAACAAGCTAAATGAGTATAAGAATGAAGAAGGACTTTAACCTTCATACAAAAATAGAAATTCCAAATCTCAAATTCCAATCTCCAAATAAGTTCCAATGACCAAAATTCTAACATCCAAACATGGCTTATTGGAATTTGTATATTGCTGCTTGGAATTTATTTGAGATTTGGTGCTTGGTTATTGGAATTTTCATCCCCCTTTGTGAGCCAAAGGCTCATGTGAGTTTCACCTATCTGCCCTTCTATCCTCAATTCTAATAATATTGACCAATAATTCATTATAAGTTAGTATAAATTTATGCACTATGGAATTTTCAAAATCCTGCTACTAATTTTCTGTCTGTTGTTTTTTTGCAATTCTGCATCGGCTGAAAGCAGGAAGGTAGCAGTAATAAAAGAAATTAAAGATTCTTTGAAGACCAATATTATTGGCACCAGTGAAAGTTCTCCCCCTTATGTCAAAATCATAAGGTCAAAGGCAGGGTTAGATTATCTATTGAATGACTTCAAGAAAATTAGAAACTATGCTGTCTTTGATAAGGTTACTGCATTGGAGAAAGAACTTTCAAGGATAAACTTTAACAACTTAATGCTTATCGCAATCTTGACCCAGCCTATAGATAATTACACACTGAATGTTGAAGGCGTATTTAAAAACGAATCGGAGAAGAAGATAGAAATAATAGTAGATTATAGACATATAGAAAGGAAATACGATATCCCCCCGAAGAAATCCATCTATTATCATATGTTAGTGATGAACAAAACCGACCTGCCTATATTCCTGAAGATAAAAAATCTTCAAAATAGAAAGGTGTTGGCATCAAAATCTTCTGTATTTGTAACAGGCAGACTCCTATTCTGGAAATACCAGGACCTTCAACTTGTGCCTTTAAAAATTAAAAGAAAAAAGAGCAAGATTTATTATATAAAAGGGAAGCAGGCTTTAAAATTGGAAAAGTATGTAGGCAAGGTGGTTACCCTTCAAGGAAAGATTTCGAACGAAAACGACAGCCCTTACGAACTTGATTTAGAGGTAGAAAAAGTAATAGAGGTAAAAGAGTGATTATAATTTTATCTGGCTTATAATCTTCTTTCCCTCTTCTGCTGATTTATGAAGGGCGGTTATTTCATCATCTGTCAACTTCAACTGAATAATCTCATCTATTCCCTTGATACCAAGTTTGAGAGGGACACCCATAAATACGCCCTTCATCCCATATTCGCCGTCAAGATATGCCGCACATGGCAGAATTCTCTTCTTATCTTTGAGGATGGATTCAATCATTTGAACTATTGCAGAACCCGGGGCATAATAGGCACTTCCTGTTTTAAGAAGGTTTACTATCTCTCCCCCTCCGTTTTTTGTCCTTTCAATTATCTTCTCAATCTTTTCCTTGCTCATCAGTTCAGTAATGGAAATTCCCGATACAGTTGAATATCTCGGAAGGGGAACCATTGAATCTCCATGAAGACCCAAAACCATTGCATGAACATCATCCATAGAGACATTAAGCTCCATAGCGATAAATGACCTCATGCGGGCAGAATCAAGCACACCGGATAGACCAATTATCCTGTGGCGGGGGAAGTTTCCAACCTTCATTGCTACATAACACATTGCATCCAAGGGGTTAGATACTACAATAACGAATGCATTAGGGGAATATTTGACTAATTGTTCCGTTACAGACTTAACGATTTTTACATTTGTATTCAGGAGGTCTTCACGGCTCATACCGGGCTTTCTCGGAACACCGGCAGTAATGACCACTATATCTGAGTTTGCAGTATCCTTATAATCGTTTGTCCCTATTATAGAAGAATCAAAAAGTTCCAGCGGTGCTGACTCCTGAAGGTCAAGCCCCTTTCCCTGCGGAACACCTTCAATTATATCAATAAGGACTACATCTCCAAGTTCTTTATATGCCGCAAGCTGAGCTGC
>Ga0209343_10008279_pt1 | contig 12131 bp, 10 predicted proteins | sample RifCSPlowO2_02_FD_184026 | JGI IMG/M metagenome (GOLD analysis project Ga0209343, IMG submission 184026) | Groundwater microbial communities from Rifle, Colorado - Rifle CSP2_plank lowO2_0.2 (SPAdes) (version 2) | ecosystem: Environmental > Aquatic > Deep subsurface > Groundwater | place... | reverse complement strand
CAGCGTGACGAGCCACTGCGTGAGACTCACGCCGCCGGCCGACGCCAGGATCGCGAATTGGGTCGTCTTGCCCATGAAGAAACAAATGTTGAGCGCCTGCACCAGCGCTGCCGGCGTTAGCCCCAGTCCCAGATAGTAGATGATGAGCAATGGCGCCGCGACGTTGGCAGTGCCTTCCGACATGCCCGCCGCGGTGCCGAAAAGCGCGCCGAACAGTTTCTTCCACCGGCGCATGAGCGGCCAATCGGTCCGGCCGAAACGATCGAGGTTGAGGTAGGCGAATATCATCGCCGCGAGCAGCAGCGAATACGGGAACTGCGGCGCGGCGATGAACAGCCGCGTGCCTATCGCAGCGCCAAGCAGCATGAAGAACGGCATCATCCAGAATTCCGCAAGCACTTGCCTCAACGATCCGCTTTTGACGATGTTGGCGGTGACCGTGGCGAGGCATGGCAGCAACACGAGAATGACGGCGCTGCGCATGTCGGTGGTGAGCGCGATGAGCGGTGTGGCGACAATCGGGAAACCGAGCCCGAGCGCCCCTTGCACGAACCCCGCCAGCGCCATCACAACCGCCACCCACAGCAGTACCCCAAGCGACAGAGACTCGAATCCCGGCATGAATGTTGTTTTGCCCGGCGGCGCGAGCGCGCAGTTTAGCAGATAATCCGCAGCACTCGCGGCCGGGAAATTGAACGACGGCAAGCGTCGTGTCAACATACGGTTTCGCAATCCATCCTTGCGTGACAGGCCAACAAATGAATGTCGTCCCCGCGCAGGCGGGGACCCATAGTGAGCCACCACCATGGCTGGAAGCGCAGCATGGATTGCCGTTTCCACGGGAATGACATGGTGTCATTACTCCTGTCAACTCCATATGCAAGGATTAATGAGGATCCGGGATGCAGTCCACGAACTTGCTTTTCATCATGTCCGACGAGCACAACAAGCGCGTGCTCGGGTCCTACGGGCACCCTACGATCGAGACCCCAAACCTCGACCGTTTGGCAGCGCGCGGCACGCGTTTTTCCGACGCCTATACCAATTGCCCGATCTGCGTGCCGGCGCGCGCCTCCTTCGCCACCGGCCAGTACGTGCATGCTATTCGTTACTGGGACAACGCCATCGCTTACGACGGGCGCGTGCCGAGCTGGGGCCACCGGCTGATGGCGCAGGGCCACCGCGTCACTTCGATCGGCAAGTTGCATTACGCTGATTCCGATGCGAAGCGCAACGGGTTCGACGAGGAAATCCTGCCGCTGCATATCGTGAATGGCATGGGTGATCTTCTCGGACTCATCCGCGACGAGCTGCCGCGGCGTGCCGGCTCGGTTAGACTCGGACCCGAAGCCGGGCGCGGCGAGTCCGAATACACGCATTACGACCGCTCGATTGCCGACGAGACGGTACGCTGGCTGAAGAAAAAGGCACCGAAGGACGGCGAAAGGCCCTGGGCGCTCTACGTCGGCTTCGTCTCGCCCCATTTTCCATTGATCGCGCCCCCCGAGTTCTACGATCTCTATCCCGAGGACCGGGTGCCGTGGCCCGACATGTACGAGCACGCAAAGCGCCCGCGTCATCCTTTCATCGACGCGATGCGTAAATGCCTGTGCTTCGATGAAGCGTTCGATGCTCCGATGGTGAGACGCGCGATCGCCGCCTACATGGGGCTGGTGTCCTTCCTCGATGACAATATCGGCAAGATTCTGCGCGCACTGGACGAAACCGGACTCGCGCGCAACACCCGCGTCATCTACTCGTCCGATCACGGCGACAACCTCGGCACGCGCGGCATGTGGGGCAAGTCGACCATGTACGAGGAATCGGCCGGGATTCCGCTGATCGCGGCCGGGCCGGAAGTCCCCAAGGGCAACGTGTGTGCAACGCCGGTGTCGCTGGTCGACGCTTTCCCCGCTTTCATCCAGGGGCTGGGCGCGCGTCCCGATCCGCAGGATGCGCGGCTGCCCGGGCATTCGCTGCTCGACATCGCGCAGGGCTACGTGCCGCAACGCACGATTCTGTCCGAGTATCACGCCGCCGGTGCGCCGTGCGGTTCCTACATGATCCGCCACGGCAAGTACAAGTACATCCACTATGTCGGACTGCCGCCGATGCTGTTCGATCTCGAGGCCGATCCATACGAGCGTGCGGACCTCGGCCGCGATCCCGGTTACCAACGGGTCATCACCGAATGCGAAACGACGTTGCGCAAGGTCGTCGATCCGGAAGCGGTCGACACGCTTGCCAAGGCCGACCAGCAGGCCCACATCGAGAAACACGGCGGTAAGGAGGCGATCCTGAAACGCGGCACTTTCCGCTATTCGCCGCCGCCGGGCGCCAAGGCGTCTTATTATTGAGGTAGTTCAGCATTCTTGCTGCTCGTCGTTTCCGCCCCCGACTAAGGCATTCGGGGGCAGGCTTCGGCGGGAACCTGGATGCGCATGGCAATACTGAAATACTGTCGTTCCCGAGTAGGCGGGAACCTATAGGGCGTCTATCGGAGGCTGTGCCGGTGGGATCCTCGTACGTGAATGCAAAGGTACGACGAATGTCTCGATCGCTTCGGCACGCGATTTGTGTGTTGCTGGCGGGCTTACTCGTGCTGGTAACGGGTGTGGCCGCTCCTGCCACCTACCCCGACAAACCCCTCCGCTTCCTCGTCGCGTCTCCGCCCGGCGGCTCGCCCGACATCCTCGCGCGCATTGTCGCCGCGCGGCTCACCGACCAGATGAAACAGCAGGTGGTCGTGGACAACCGAGCGGGCGCGAGCGGCATCATCGGCGTCGAGATCGCCAGGCGTGCTGCGCCCGACGGTTACACGCTGCTGCTCGTGACCTCGACCAACTTCGCGTCGTTGCCGGCGCTCGCGAAATCGCTGCCGTACGATGCGGAGAAGGACTTCATTTCGCTGTCGCGCATCGCGTGGGTGGCGAATGTCGTGACGGTCAACCCGAAACTTGGCGTGAACAGCGTCGCCGACCTCGTGCGGATCGCAAAGGAGCGCCCCGGGCAGCTCAACTACGGATCGGCGGGGAACGGCTCGCCTGCGCATCTCGCCGGCGCGATGTTGGACGTGCTGGCCGGCATAAAGACGCAGCACGTGCCGTACAAAGGCGCGGCGCTGGCGATGACGGATGTGATCGCCGGGCAGATCCAGATTCTCATCACCTCGCCGCTCGTCGCCATGCCGCACGGCCGCGCCGGGCGCGTGAAAGTCATCGCCACCACTGCGGCGAAGCGCGACCCGCTGCTGCCGGAGTTGCCGGCCGTTGCCGAGACGATTCCCGGTTACGAGATCGTGCAGTGGTGGGGCATTGCCGTGCCCGCGCTGACGCCGCAGGCGATCATCAAGCGGCTGCACACCGAGATCGTGACGGCGCTCAACGTCCGCGACGTGCGCGAGGCGATGAACAGGAACGGGGCAACGCCGCACCCCGAATCGCCGGCGGAGTTCGCAGCTTTCATCAAGGCCGAACGCGAACGCATCGGCAGGATCGGGAAGCAAGGCGGCATCACACTGGACTGATGCCGCTTTGCGGAAAGGCATGAACGCAAAGGACGCCAAGGTGCGCGAAGGACTCGAAGAAAAACGATGAAACAGGATGTATCCTGGATGCAGCGTTGCTTGCCAGCACAAATGAAATGCCCTAGCATGGGATCAACTCCGAACGGAAAGAAGAGGCGCCGTGGCCGAGACGCGATGGCGTATCGGACGGACGCAGTTTGATCGCTGGCGAACTCGGTTGATGCTGGACTCGACACCCGAACTGAGGCTATCAGAGAAATGCCGCAAACCGAAATGGCTGTGCTGTTCGCGGACATCGCGGGCAGCACCAAGTTGTACGATACGTTGGGCGACGCCCAGGCCAAGACGCTGATCGACGAGTGCCTTGGCATCATGCGGGGCGTCGTAGCGCGCTATGCCGGCCGCGTCATCAAGACCATCGGCGACGAGGTCATGTGCGTCTTGCCGGACGCCGATAGCGGGCACCTTGCCGCCACCGACATGCAGCTCAAGGTAGCGGCCCTGCCCGCGGTCTCCAACGTCAAACGCGCGATCCGGGTCGGTTTTCATGTCGGTCCGGTGATCGAGGAAAGCAGCGACGTCTTCGGCGACACCGTCAATATGGCGGCGCGCATGGCAGGATTCGCCAAGGGCATGCAGATCATCACTACCCTGGCGACGGTCGAGCGGCTGTCGCCGGCGTTGCGGGGTTCGACCCGGAAAATCGCGGCGCTGTCGGTCAAGGGCAAGGGCGATGATATCGAGGTCTGCGAAGTCATTTGGCAAGCAGGCGAAGATCTTACGATGGCCACGGCATCCATCACGCCGGCGTTGACGCAGACTAAACTCCACCTTACCCATGGCGCCAGCGAACTGGTGCTGGAGCAGGCGAACGCCGCCGTGTTGCTCGGCCGCGACGCCGGTTGCCAGATCGTCCTGGCGGATCGCAAGGCGTCGCGCGTGCATGCGCGGATCGAGCGCCGGCGCGACAAATTCGTTCTGGTCGATCAGAGCAGCAACGGCACCTTCGTCACCTTCGCCGGCGAAGCCGAAATCACGCTGCGACGCGAGGAGGTGATGCTGCGTGGCCAGGGACGGATCGCGTTCGGCCACAGCATCCGCGAATCTAGCGGTGAAACTGTGGAATTTACAGTGCGCGGCTGACCCCCGATTGAACCGGTGAGCCGCGGAACCGGCGGCAACCGGGGTGCGTTGTTCGCGGTCACATCACAGTCTTCGCCGCGCCGGCCTTGAGCAAGGCCTTGCTGCGCGATTCCGGCGCGTTCAACAACCCCGCCGGCGGGGCGGTCTCCAGTTTGGTCCGCACCGCTGCCTCTGCGCAGGCGCCGGAGAAGCTCACGTTGACATCGGCGCCGCTCGCTCCAGCCAGCGCAAAGCAATTCTGCCCGAGCTTGGTATTCAGCGGTTTGAGCACGGCTTCCTGGACGATGTCCGTAGCGCTGCCTTCAGGCAGCTGCAATTGGAACTTGCCCGAGTCGGCCATGAGTTGCACATCCAGCACCTGGCGGATGCCGCGCAGCTCGCGCAGCAACAGCCGCGCGCTCCGGACATCCGGCAACCCTGCGACGTTGAGGTTGATCTTCTGAGCGCTGAAATTGAAGTGCTGCAGGAAAAAGTTCTTGGAGAATTCATCGCCGACCGCCTTGCCAATCTCGGCGAGGGCCTGGTCCTCGGTAGCCCAGCTCTGCGCCTTGGGGCTGATGGTATTGAGATAGATTTCCTCGCCGCTCGCCTTGTCGATCGCTTTGACGGTCCATGAAGTCAGGACGGTCTTGGTGATAGTGAGGCCGGACGCCGCAAGCTTGGCCGAGAGCTGTTTGACCTTGACTTCGCCCTGGATCTGAAAGTCGGCCGTCCTGGCGTTCGGCCCGGTCGTCGCTTCGCCTTCGGCTGACCAGACGCGGAAACCGAAAGACTTGATCCTCTCCTTGATCACGTTCTCGGCAAGCTGCGATCGCGCGGGGGGCATGGCCTGCGCGGTATCGGCGTTGCGGATCGCCATCACGATCGAGATTTTCGGGTCGCCGTTGTTGCGGATGAAATCAATGCGCTCTTCCTTGGACATCTGGTTCAGCGACTTCTGCACGTCGCGCACTTTCACCACGGCGCGCGTCTCGGCCTCAATCAAGCCGTCCTTGCCCGCCTCCGGCGCGCCCTCCTGGAGTACGGTCTTGATGAACGCGCCCGAGCGCGACAGGAGTTTTTGCTCGATCACCGCGTAGTTCTTGTCGAGCGAGCCCTTGTCGACGAATAGAGCGAGCACTTTTTCGACCAGTTGCCGCTTGGCGTCGGTGCGCGCTTCGGCCTGCGCCGCGGCCGGGTCGCCTTTGAATTTGGGGTCCTTGGGATCGGCCAGGCCGAGAGCGCTGATGATCATGGTGCCGGGCTCTGGCGCGGGATCGGCCGCGGCGCGTGGAGTGTCAGCCGCAGGCACGGAGCTCGCCGGGGTTGCGGCGGGAGCGTTCTGTGCAACGGGCCCGGCCGCGCTGCGGTCCTTGCCCAAGAACAGGTAACTTCCCCCACCCACGACGGCCAGTATCGCCGCGGCTACCCCAACCAGTACGCCAGTGTTGAAACGGGCCCTAGCCGGCGCGGGCGTCTGCGCCGGCGCCGAAACCGGGGTCCGTGCGGCGGTCGCACCCGGCGCCGCAATGGCCGGCGCGCTCGCCGCCGCCGCGGAGAGGGTCATGTTTACGAGCGTCGCGTCGTTGCCGGCGACCGCGTTGAGATTCACAACAGTCTGATCACCGCTTTGGCTGCTGACCGCCGCCTTGATCGCCGCGGCAAACTCCGCCGCGGTCTGGTAGCGCTCCGCCGGGTTCTTGGCCATCGCCTTTTTCACGACAGCGTCCCAGGTTGGCGGCAGCGTCACGTTCAACATCGACGGCGGCAGCGGCTCTTCCTTCAACACTTTGTGCATGATGGTGGTTACCGTGCCCGTGAACGGTTTTTCCCCGGTCAGAAACTGATACAGAATCACGCCGCAGGAAAAGATGTCGCTGCGGCCGTCCACTGGCTGGCCCAGGAACTGTTCCGGCGACATGTACGACGGGGTGCCCAGGATGGTGCCAGCCTGGGTCAGCTCCGAGGTTTCAATACGCGCGACGCCGAAGTCCGCGACTTTGACTTTGCCGTCCGCGAGCAGGATGACGTTGGCTGGCTTCATGTCGCGGTGGACCACGCCATTCTTATGCGCATGGTTGAGCCCGTCGAGCATCTCGCCCATGATGCGCTCGATCTCCTTCATCGCGAACCGTTGGTTGGCGTCGAAATAGTCCTTGAGCTCGCGGCCCTTGATGAACTCCATGGCGATGAACGCGACGCGAGCGCTCTCGCCTTCGGACGGCGGGCGATCGCCTTCCGCGACGACTTCGTCATAATCGTAAATCGCGACGATGTTCGGATGGTTGAGCCGGCCCGCGGCCTGGGCTTCGCGCTTGAAGCGTGCGAGAATTTCCACCGCCTGGGATTTCTCCAGTTGCTCCGGGCGTATGGTCTTGATTGCCACGATGCGCTCGATTACGGGGTCGAAACCTTCATAGACGACCCCCATCGCGCCCTTGCCGAGTTCGCGCCGGATTTCGTACTTGCCGAGTTTGGTGAGTCCGGACATGTCGGTTCCCCGAAAGGCGTAGCTAGGACAACTCGCAAGAATGCCGCGCCGACCCACGCGGGAGGCGCAGCGATTCCGTCAGCAATGCTGACGGAACAACATTACTTGTATTTGGAATCGATTTCGTAAACAGCGGTCTGCACCAGGCGCTGCACCATGGTGTCCAGCCCGACGCCGCCTTTGGCGCTCTGCGACACGCCCAGGACGCTGGTCTGCTTCGCGCCCACTTCCATTTTTAGTTCCTTATAACCCTGGGCGACCTGCTCGGTGGTGTTGGCGTCCATGATCTTGTAGCGCATGCCGATCAGCCACACCCCGGTCGAATCCTGGGTCTGGACCGAGCTGGTGGCGTGGCCGGCGGCCGCCCCGCCGAGCCCGCCGAACATGCCAATGATGCCGCCAATCGCCCGGCCGTCGAAGCCTTCCTTATTTTCGGCGATCTGTTCGGCCTTGAGAATATCGAATTTGACGATCCACTTGGTCGACTTGAGCTTCCCGATCTGCATGGTCTTGCGCGCCTTGTCGACATCGCCCAGGTTGTAGGCGAGCGAGATCTCCTGCAACAAGTTGCCGAGGTTGGTGCGCTCGAGCACCGTAAAGTTCGCTTGCGACAGTTCCAGCTCGCCGAAATCGGCGATGTTGTTGGGAAGGAACCTTTGCACGAAGGTGGCGTTGTTGCTCTTTATTTCGCCGGGAATGACCACCAGCGCCGGGCCCTTCGTGCCCTTGTTGACATATTCGACCTCCCTGTAGGCCGCGACATCGGCCGCGGCATTGGCCTTCTGTGAGGTTTCGGTGCCGGCCGTCGGCGACGGGTTGCCGAAAGAGGGTTGCGCGAGAACCTCGCCGCCGACCGCGGCCAGCGCGAATATCGCCGCGATCGCGGCGTGTTTGAAGGGAATGGATCGTATTGTCGTCATGGTCTTCTCCTTCCTGTAAGGACGCTTTTGTCGCCTTGTCGCCGCTGCCGGCTACCGGGCACCGGCCTTTTGGCAATAGTCGTTGTACATCTGTGCGACGACCTCGTCGGCCCGCTCGTTGATCAAAGTAAGCGCCATGCCCATGGTGTCGCGGCCGGCATAGCTTTCATTCCTGGCGTTGGCCTGGGAAATCATCCTGCCGTTCGCTCCCGTCAAAGTGAAGTTCATGCTGATACTCACCTGATTGACGTTGATGATTGGGTTGCGGCCGGTCTGCGTCGCGATCAATCCGCGCAAAATGTACTGTGCCGCAAGACGTTTCGAGGCGCTGATCGCCGCATCAGGATTGTTCTTGAAATAGGCGTCGATTTCGGCTTGCGCGATCTGTCTGCGGATCTCCTCCGGGGTGTAGGTCCTGAGACCCAGGGACTTCAGCCGCTGGTTGATCGCTTCGACATGCGCGCTGTATGAAGCCTGGCCTGCAAATATGACGCCGTTCCGGTCCTCGCCGATCAGCACCATGATTTTCTGGTTCTTGATCTTGTCCCGGCAAGGCGTCGCGAGCAGCGACTGGACCTTCGCCTGGCGCTCGGCCTCCGCCGCTTTGTCCGTCTGGTCCTCGTTGGAGAACTTGAAACCCTGCGCTTGCGCCGCGGTTGCGGCGGACAACCACGCGAACAAGATAATCAACGGAATACGCAGCATGACATGAAGGAAAACGCACGACGAATCAATGTTAGTTCTGATCTTACGCCATTTCAAGCGCAAGCGCGCTCACGCCGTTATTATTGAGCTTTTCTTAACTGCATGACACGCTCAATCCCTCACCCCCGCCCCCTCTCCCGCAAGGAGAGGGGAGATTCGAGACGTAAATGAATGTCATTCATTTACGTAAAACTCAATAGAAGCTCGTCGTGACCCTGTTCGAGCGGGTCGCATCGCTGCGTGCGCTGAGCGGGCGCCTCAAGCCGGACGCGAGCAGGTCTGTTGCGGACTGCACGCGAGCATCCGCGCCGCGCCTTCCATGTGCGATCGCAGTGCGGTCAGGGCGAACCGCCGCAAACTACCATAAGTATCTGAAGCTACAAGATGTTTTTTCTTATGGCGCCAGTGCAGACACTTACAAATAACAGGGGCAGGCGTATAATTAGTCTCGTACACCGCGCACCAAATTTCCAGATATCGAAAGGGGAGTTCGCATGAACATCATGGCAGACACCAAGAATCTCGCAAAGCCTCTCGCATCGAGCGGCGGAAGAATCCGGATGACACCCAGCGAAGCGTTTGTCGAAACGCTGGTCGCCCAAGGCGTCAAGGACAGCTTCGGCATCGTCGGTTCGGCCTACATGGACGCGCACGATCTGTTCCCGCTCGCCGGTATCCGCTTCGTCTCAGTCGCACACGAGCAGAACGCCGCGCACATGGCCGACGGCTACGCCCGCGTTACCGGCAAGCACGGTGTGTGCATCGCGCAAAACGGCCCCGGCATCACCAACTTCGTCACCGCCATCGCCGCAGCCTACTGGGCGCACTCGCCGGTGGTGGCGGTTACCCCCGAGTCGGGCAGCCTGACGATGGGGCTGGGTGGCTTCCAGGAGACGGAGCAGATGCCGATCTTTTCCAAGATCACCAAGTGGCAGGTGCATGTGAACTCACCGCTGCGCATGGCGGAGTTGACTGCGCGCGCGTTCGACATCGCCATGGCCGAGCGCGGTCCGGTGCAGGTCAATATTCCGCGCGATTACCTCTATGGCGAAGGCGACTACGAGATTCCGCAGCCGCAGCGTGTCGAGCGTTCCGCAGGCGGCCCGGCGTCGCTCGAGGCTGCCGCGCGGCTGCTCGCCAAGGCCAGGTTTCCGGTGATTCTCTCGGGCGGCGGCGTGGTCATGGCGAACGGCGTGAAGGAGTGTGTTGCGCTCGCCGAATACCTCACCGCACCGGTGGTGAACTCGTATCTGCACAATGATTCGTTTCCGGCGAGCCACCCGCTTGCCTGCGGCCCGCTCGGCTATCAGGGCTCGAAAGCGGCGATGAAGCTGATTTCGAAAGCGGACGTCGTGCTGGCGTTGGGCTCGCGTCTTGGGCCCTTTGGCACGCTGCCGCAGCACGGCCTCGATTACTGGCCGAAACAGGCCAAGATCATCCAGATCGACGCCGATCCGCGCATGCTGGGGCTGGTCAAGAAGGTTTCGATCGGCATTTGCGGCGATGCGCGGCTGGCGGCAACCGAACTTCTCGGCCGGCTCAAGGCCCAGGTCAAGCTCACCCCCGACAAGGCGCGGCTGGCCGAGATCCAGAAAGAGAAACTGGCGTGGGCCGCGGAACTGGCGAAGTGGCCTTCGCCCAACGAGAAAGGCCGCATCGGTCCGCGGCAGGCGCTGGCGGCGCTCGCCCGCGCCATGCCGAAGAACGCCATGGTGTCGACCGACATCGGCAACGTGTGCTCGGTGGCCAATAGCTACCTGCCGTTCGAGACCGCGCCGTCGTTCCTCGCCGCGATGAGCTTCGGCAACTGCGGTTACGCCTATCCCGCGGCAATCGGCGCCAAGGTCGGCCGTCCCGAACGCCCGGCGATCGCGTATGTGGGCGACGGGGCGTGGGGCATGAGCCTGAACGAAGTGCTCACCTGCGTGCGCGAGAACATCCCGGCGGTGGCGGTTGTATTCAACAACGGCCAGTGGGGTGCGGAGAAAAAGAACCAGATCGATTACTTCGACAAGCGCTATCTCGGCACCAACCTCAAGAACCCGAACTTCGCCGACGTGGCGGAAGCGATGGGCGCGGACGGCATCACCGTCGAGCACGTCGATGAGGTGGGCGATGCGCTGCGCGGGGCGGTGCGCTCGCGCCGGCCGACGGTGATCAACCTCATGTTGACGCAGGAGCTGGGCGACCCGTTTCGCCGCGACGCTTTCCGCCAGCCGCGCCGCCTGCTGCCGAAATACCGGAAATACAGCGCCAGGGAATATCGCTGAACCGCAAGTTCGATCCGTTCGATCGACAGCCGGCCCGGGCCGGCTGTTTTTTCGTACGCGCGACGCGAACCGAGGCGCCGGGCGTCAACGCTGCGGCCAGGCCGCGCGCTGAGAAACCGCTTCGCCGAGCGCTGGGGCGCCGACAAGGATGGGTTGCGGGACGCGCTTCACGTCGAGCGCGCACGCTTCGAACGAGCCGGCCGTAATGCGGACTACGAGGTCAGGATGGTGTGGGCGAGCGAAGCGACGGATCTCATCCGCTCCGTTGAAAGCGCTGCCCGGCTCACCCGCGACATCGGTGCTGCCGCCGAGCAGTTGTTGCGACGGGGCGCGACGTTTGTTGGGTGAGAGCGGGAGGGCACTCCCATGCGCAAACCACCTGGCTAACGGTGGTTTGGCGCAGTGACCTGTGCGGCATTTCTTCTTGTCGCATGCGCCAGTATCAAGTCCCCAACGCCCATCCCAGGCGAGGCCTCAACCCCGACACTCCCGCTCATCGGGATCTCCTCAAGGGTAAGGCGCTTGGCATCTTCCTCCGTCTCCGGGAAAAAAGGTGCTCCCGGCTCGGCATGCAGGTAAAAATCGCCAGACAAGACGCCACACTTCGGGCACGTATTTGCGTAATAGCTGGCCTGAACGGTCTTGGAGTACTTCAGCCGGAACGATGGAAACCGGCGCTGGATGAAGATCAGAACATCATCCGGGAGCTTCCGCACCTCAGACAATACGCAGACCTCCCCCTCCGCTCCTTCGACCTGCGGCGCAATCAGGCACACAACCGGCATCCCAGCGCCGCATCGCCAGCAGTTCGTGCGCGTGCTCGCAAGATACAGCGGTCGCCGGATTTTGAGGGGGCTGTCGGTCATAACATTGCTTCGTCCAAACGTGGAGCTAACCGGCCGTGAGCCGGCAAGCGAAGCGCTGCTGTTCCTTCTCGATCGGTAACCTTACAGTCGACCTTGAATAAGGTGCCAGGGGGATAACGCGCGCGCAACAAGTCGCTCTAGCGGCAAGTTGATTGCACTTTGATCCTTGGAGGGATCCATGATTGATCTCCCTGAACAATGGCGACCGCGATGGCCGTCGGGACGTCGATC
>Ga0209343_10008276_pt1 | contig 12134 bp, 9 predicted proteins | sample RifCSPlowO2_02_FD_184026 | JGI IMG/M metagenome (GOLD analysis project Ga0209343, IMG submission 184026) | Groundwater microbial communities from Rifle, Colorado - Rifle CSP2_plank lowO2_0.2 (SPAdes) (version 2) | ecosystem: Environmental > Aquatic > Deep subsurface > Groundwater | place: Rifle... | reverse complement strand
GACTGCGCCGTAGTCTGCACCGACCACACCGTGTTCGACTATCGTGCGATCGCGGGCCGCTTGCCTCTGGTCATAGACACTCGCAACGCGCTCAAGGGTATCGCCGGCTCGTCGGTCATCCGGATTTAGTGCAGCTCTCCCGAAAGCCTCCGGCGGAATAGGACGCAGTGGACCGCGCAACGAAGCTCCTCGTCGTCGGCTGGGCATGCGCTGCCCTCTTTGCTCAGGCTTGGCTGCTGCAAAGCTCCGGTGCGCTGCCGCAGGTCGCGGCAGCGGTGTTCCTGGCTTCTTTCGCTCTGACGGCCTGGGACGAAAGGGCAATCGCCGTCGTTCTCGCGTTCACCTACGTATTTCCTGCCGTCATCTGGCTGTTTCTCGGGACCTACCATGTGTACTTCGCCGTAGTGTGGATGGCCGCGCTGCTCGGCGGCATCGCTCCGGCGAGCGTTCGCAGCCATTGGAATATCCCCGCGGTGTGGCGGGCGCCCCTTGTGTGCTGGGCATTGGTCATCATCGTCGGCGCATCGATCGTTATTGCGCGGGAGCTCGACTTCACGCCGTCACTGATCCACGTCGGCACGATCTCCAACTCCGTGCGGGGCGGATGGCCTTCGTTCGTGATTCGCTGGATATTGCACGTCTCACTTACGCTGGTGTTAGGCATTCTCTGGTTCGACTGGCTCTTTGGGTCGAGCGTGGATTTCCGGGTGGTGGTCATCGCTCCCCTAGCACTGAGCTGCGCGGCAATGGCTGCGGTCGCGTCCTTTCAGCTGTTCGTGGACGTGAGGTTCTTGAACCCGACGGTCTTCGCCGGTCTCGGCCGCGCGTCGGGCACCGTGTTCGACGCGAACGTCTGCGGCACAGTTGCGGCGTTGTGGACCGGCGGTGTGGTGCTGTGTGCAGAGCGGCTGGGGCGGTGGCGGCGCCCCGCGTTGATTGTCGGCGGCGTCCTCGCGTGGCTCACCGTTTGGGCGTCCGGTTCGAGAACAGCTTTCGCGGCCGCGACGATCATCGCGGGATTTAGTCTGGCCATGCATTTGGCTCGCGCCGATCGTCGGCGGCTGACTGCGAGTCAGATAATGGTCGGCCTCGCGGCCGTCGGTGTGCTGGTCGTCATCGTGAACGTGACCTCGGGAGTTGTCGGACCGGTACGGCGAGTGTGGGACACGTTGCCGGGCTTGTCGGCAGAATCAATACTGAGTTTTGCTGCGGAGATGTGGAACCGCAATGGATATGGTTCTACCTCCACGAGGATGATCTCAGAGTTTCCGTGGTTCGGTGTGGGAGTGGGTTCGTTTCACCTCCTACTTCCCGATTTCTCCCTCCAGTATGGCGGTTACGCGATCGCACGCGATAATGCCCAGAACTGGTATCGCCATCAGCTTGTAGAGTTCGGTGTCATCGGGAGTCTCGGATGGATTCTCTGGGTCGTGGCGTTCGGGTCGTTCGTGATCAAGAGGCGTCGCTTGGCACCTGCCGTGGCAACCGTCGGCCGAGGCGTGCTGATCGCATTTGCCGCGATCTGCTTTCTCGGAATGCCTGCCCAAGATGTCATCGCCTCGATCACTTTCTGGACCATTGCGTTCTGGTACGTCCTGCTTGTCGGAAGACCCGGTAGCGCTGCCCCGCTTACGCTGCGATCGTGGGTTCCGATCGCTAGCGTCGTCGTCGTATTCGCGATCGGGACCGCGGATTTGGCGGCCACACGCCTGCGAGTTCCTGTTCGGGCTCAACGCTTCGGGTGGCCATATTCGTATGGACTTTACGCCGCAGAACCGGACGGTGCCGGGGGGGAACAGCGCTGGACTGGGCGTCGCTCCGTCGCCGTGCTTGAGGCGCCGACGCGCTGGATCGCGTTGACGTTATCGATCGACCACTTGGGACTCGATTCTCGCGGTGGGCGTCGGGGAGCAGCTGAACCAATCAGGCCCGTCGACGTGAAAGTGTGGCGGGACGGCGAGGCGGTGCTCAAGGCTCATCTAACGAATACCGAATCGGTGACCAATTACATTCACATTCCGAAAAAGCGGGTGCTGCTTGAAACATGGACGAGTCGGGTCTTCAGGCCGGCCGATCTTGGTGTTCCTGGAGATCAAGAACTTGGAATGCTTATGAGGTGGAGCTTCGTAGACAAGCCACCTGATACCGCGCGTGGCCATGCGGGCGAGTTCGACTAGCGCACTGGCGCCATCGCGTGATGGAGATGCACAGGCCCTCGCCGGCGCGGAAGCCAGTATCGGTGTGCTTCTTTGTTTGGTTAACCTCATCGGAGCTGTTTGAAATTGTCGATTTTTACCGTAATGACATTCGCATTCTGAGGGAGCTTGGGTACCGCGTCCATTTGGCTTCGAAGCCGTCCCAGATTTCCTGGGATGCCGATTTGTACATCACTTGGTGGTGGGCAGGTGGACTTCCTACCCTGATTCCATCAGTGATCAGGCGTCGCCCGAACATCTTCTTTGGCGCGCATCATTTCTTTCAACCGGGCTGGGACTTTCAAACAGACCGGTTCCATCTACGGACTGTTCTGAAGCGTGTCGCAATGCGTTGGGCAATGCGTTTGGCCACAGCGAACGTGTTCATATCCCCTGAAGAGCTACGGGTCGTCGAGCATCTGTTAGTACGGAATCCCTCGCTGGTCCCGCTCGCGGTCGACCATCATTTCTATCGCCCGGATCGGGCCGCGCCCGGCGAGCACTTGCTGACGATCACGCATCTGACGAGGGCCAATGTTGAACGAAAGATGGTATGCGAACTGATTGAAGCGTTTGCGTATCTCCTGCGAGAGCGTCCCGACGAAAGGCTCGTGATCATCGGGGAGAAGGGCGATGGATATGCCCGCGTCCAAGAAGCGGCCACTCGGCTGGGTATCGCGGGACAGGTCGATTGTGTCGGTCGAATCGACACCCACGCGAAACTCTCGTTATTGCAGCGCGCGAAGATGTACTTGCAGCCCACGCGGTACGAAGGTTTCGGTCTCGCGATAGCGGAGGCGATGGCTTGCGAACGGCCAGTCGTCGTCACGCTCGGCGGGGCTGTCGCTGATACCGTCGGAGCGTGTGGAGCATACGCACGTGCGCACACGCCAGAGGCCATCGCCCAGGCCTGTCTCGGTGTACTGCGGGATCCGATGGGTGCCGCGGCGATGGGGAGAGCCGCGCGTGCCAGGGTGATTGAGTGCTTCTCGTATGAGCGTCGCAAAGAGCGGATTCGGAGCTTGTTGGAGAATGTCGCCTTGCCGCGGGTGTTGTGAATTGCGAATTCGTTCTTGACAAGCCGGTAGAGGTTGCCCACAATTCCTAATGTTCAATTATTGAACCCCCTAAAAGTTTTGGAGTTCATAGATTGAACGCCTTGATTTTCACGTCAATTTTGGGTGTCCGACCCTGGCCGATCGGAATTAGCCACGACCGGCATGTGAGTGACAGAGCGGAAGCCTGTTCTTATCCGGCCTCGCGCAATTTGTTTCTGTCGTGAACATAGAATCGCATCGAGATTTGCAGCTGCTTCGAGCGGTTGAGAACGACTCTCTCGTAACTCAACGGACTCTGGCTGACCGGTTCGGTATGGCGCTCGGACTGACGAACACCTATCTGAAGCGCCTCGCGAAAAGGGGATACATCAAGTGCCTCTCGACGCCGTCGCATCGTCTCACCTACATAATCACCTCCCGCGGATTGGCGCGCCGGATTCGGCTCACTCGTGAGTTCATCCGTTATTCGCTGGCCCTGTATGCCGTTGCACGGCGGCAAGTGCGTCAAACGGTTCAGGCCGCGCTCAGCTCGGGAGAGCGGCGAATTGCGCTTTACGGCACCGATGAGACCGCTGAGGTGGCGTATCTGTGCCTGAAGGAGGTCGGAGTCGAGCCGGTCGCAATCTTTAGTAACAGCTTGCGGTGCGGGTTTCTTGGATTGCCCGTCCGTCACATTCGTGATCAGCATCTAGTCGAATATGACCTTGTCCTCGTGGCTAGTTTCGAGCAGGCCGCCTCGGCCGTGAATCGCCTTGTGAAGGAGGGAGTCCCTCGCGAGAAGGTCGTCCATCTGGCGTCAACGCTCGCAGCAGAGGACCGGAGCCATGGACAAAAGGAAGGGCAATGAGTGGCGAATCTCTGGAATCTTTGACCCTAGGCCGCACGATCTCGGTGGCCGAGCTCGTGGCGCTTTTCTGGCGCGAGCGTCTTCTACTGCTGGCAGCCACAAGCCTCGCGATGGTCGTTGGGGCAATTGCGACATGGTGGATGCCGAAAGTCTACGCCGGTGACGCGCTCATCGACATCGGCGAGTTGAAGGTCGAGTCAGCCCAGTACGCGATCGACCGTACGATGTTGACGGCGGGACGTGTCGTCACCGCGACGTACCGTGCTCCGGGAGCCTATTACTTGTCAGCGGAAGCAGACAGTCCAGCCGAAGTTCAATCGCGGCTCGAACGGTTCGCCTCGCAGGCCATCAACGAGTTGCATCGAGTGTTGGAGGACTCCGCCATCCAAGCGCGTTCTAGCATGGTGGCTCTGGAGCGACAACGGGTCATTAACGCTGAACAAGCCCGCGTGTGGATTCTTCAGGTGCGGGACGATTTACAACATCGCATTGAAGGCAACAGCATCGCCCGCCGCAATGTCGCCTCGGAACGATTGATGTTCGAGAATGAGCGGCGCGTTCTCTTTTCCAGGGTAAGGACCGAATTCGCCATTCGGCTGAGAACTGCACAACAGGCAACCGCGCGATACACCAAGCTGCTCAAGCAGCTAACTGCCGAGAGAGCCGCCGCCGGTGCCCGTGAGGCCGAGCTGCGTCAAGACATCGAGAGGCTACGGGCCGAGTTCGAGTCCGTTGAGTCAGGGAACCTGAACGGGCCGATAGCTTCATTGTTCACCATGCAGCTTCGACGGGAAACAAGTGAAGCTCAGGCCGAGCTACGCGCCATCCAAGCTGATCTTCTGACCCATCTCCCGTCTCGCATCGACGAAGTGAACGAGGCCGTCACGGCCACTGAACAGCAGGCGGCCACGATAGAAGCTGCCTCCAAGTCGCTGGCGGCGACGGAGGGACGTGCCGGCAAACTCGACGAGGTCGCCGCAAAGCTGCTCAGCGCCCAAGTCGAGATCGCGGATGTCGCCAATCTGACCGGCGCCCTCTTCGCTCAGGAGCAGATCTTGGACCGCCGCGAGGAGGATCTTCGCGGCGAAGCGCAGCAACTGGACAGACTTAAGAGGCAATTGGCAGCGGTCGATTCGAACATCAGTAAAGTCGCTGCGGTCGCGCTCGATCTAAGTCGCCTTGGTGTGGCCGTGCAATCCGCCGGGCGGGCAGATTGGGCATTGACTCTCGATCGCACGACTGCCGATCTCGACACGCAATTTGAAGGACTCGCCGCGCGTCTCCAACGTGCGCGTCAGCCTCAGATTATTAGCGGTCCAGAAGTGCTCGCGCAGCCGGTCAGACCGAAACTGTCATGGAATCTCGCGTTAAGTGCAACGCTCGGCCTGTCGGTCGCCGCTCTATTCGCACTGATGTGGCGCGGCACGGCGGCGCGTGAACGCCCGTCAGCGTAGGATTGCTGAGGATACCGCGTGCGCCTTCTCCATCTACTCAGCCACGACAGCAACAACATTGGGAATGCTGCCCTATCGCTCGGCACGCGTCGGGTTCTGACCGAAGATCTCAGGGGCGCGACGTTCGACCTTGAACCCTGGGACGAATACAATTGGGCCGGCACGAGAAAATATGCCGCCTTGGTAACCCGTCTCAATACGGAATACGATGGGTTGATTGTGGGCGCGGCGTCGATCTTTGACGGCTCGGTTCGGTACACCGACGCTGGCTTTAGGTTCAACCTGCCGTTCGAGCTCTGGGACGCTCTTCAGAAGCCGGTCATCTTCTATGGCGTGGGATACGGATGCTTTCCGCGGCAGTACTATCACAATCGCCGGGCGCTGCGAAGGACGTTCGAACGAATTCTTTCTCATCCAAAGGTTGTTTTTACGCTACGCAATGATGACGCGCATAGCTGGCTGCGGGAGATGGTCCAGAGCCGATGCGAGAACGTGATAGTCATTCCGGACCCGGCGGCCTATGTGCCCACGAAAGAAGCGGAGCACGCTGAACTGGACCCCGCGTGCCTGAATGTCCTGCTTTCGCTGAACGCCGAGCATCCGAGCTATCGGTTCGGAGGGGGATGGCCTCAGCGCCTCTGGCGCTATCTTCCCGGCTGGCGCCTCCGCAAGAGGCGATTCATCGCCGGTCTCGTACGGGCGCTCGAGTATGTGGCCGCGCGACACCCCATCCATCTCGTGCTGGTGCCGCATACGCCATATGACAGCACGATGATTGGCGAGTTCGTGTCGTTATGCTCACCTAGTTTTGCGACGTACCGTCTGACGATTTCGCCGGTTCTGAAGGGAGCCGACGGCGGAATGCGTCATTATGATCTGTATCGAAGAGCGCACGTCGCTCTGTGCATGCGGGTGCATTCGCAAGTGTGCGCTGTGGGCCTCGGGACGCCGATGATCTCTCTAGCGTCGCTACCGCGCATGCATGCGTACATGAGCGACGTCGGTCTGGCCGACTATGTGGTGGACGTGCTGGATCCGGAAGCAGGGACAAAAGTCGCGCAGTTGCTGGAGGGCCTCCTGACCGATGCTGCCGCTCGGGCGCGGTTTCCACCGGTGCCACTCGCCTTGCGCAAACGGACGGCAGCATTCAACGCGAAACTCGACGCGTTCCTACAAGGCGGCGACCATCCAGCTGGCGTCGCTTCATGAGGGTCACCGAAGAGGAGGGTGCATCGAGGCGCCCCCTCGTCAGGCTCCTGCGTGGTGCCGCTTCGTACGGGTTCGGAACGCTCGTTACCCGCTCCTACACCGTACTGCTCCTCCCGGTGTACCTGGCCTACCTTACGCCGAGCGATTTCGGAATTCTTGCCATCACCGACATGTTATCGACGCCGTTGGTCAGCGTGCTGAACCTGTGCCTAGATCGAGCTGTGACGCGCTTCTACCACCTCTGGCCGCCCGGTGATCGACCTAGGCAGCTTGGCGCAATCTGGGCCGCCAGCCTGATCTCGGCGACTAGTCTGACGGCCCTGCTGATCTGGAGTGGTCCGCTCCTGATCGGCCGCCTATTTACAGCTGTGCCGTTCCACCCGTTCCTGAACCTGGCGTGTCTCATTGCCGCGTTTCGCAGTACGAGTTCGATCCCACTGATGGTTCTGAGAGCCAGAGAAGAGGCCGGACGTTATGCAAGTTTCACTACGTTGACATCGATATCTGGGTCATTCTTTATCATCTATTTTATCGTTCTTCGCCGGGCGGGCGCACGAGGCGTTCTCATCGCCACTCTCATCAACGAGATCATCTGGTGCTGTTTCTGGTCTCTCCTGATGTTCAGATGGACCGCGCGCGGCTCCCTACGAGGTCGGCTCGCCGCCCCTCTCCGGTATAGTCTTCCGCTGCTGCCGGCCGACCTCGCCTTCAGCGTGGGACAGGCGTTTGATCGGTTCTTACTTGAGAAGTACGTACCTCTTTCGGAGCTTGGCTTATATTTTGTTGCGTCTCGCTTCGCACGTCTCTTTCACGAGGTCAACCAGGCGGCCAAGAACGCCTGGATTCCGCTCGCTCTCCGCCTAGGGAGTGCCCCGGCGGACGCAGGCCGGTCCGCCATTGGTAACCTCGCAAGCATCTATGTCAGCGGCTTCATGGTTCTTGCGGTTCTGACAGCCGCCTTCGGCCGAGAGGCGCTGTCGCTCTTCGCGGCACCGACGTTCCTCGGTGCCGGACGATGGATTCCGATCTTCGTGGCCGGCTATTTCGGGTACGTCGTCTACTTTGCCGCATTACCCGGCATCAATCTGAGTGGACGTAACGAATTCGTGACCGCGGTAATGGTCGCGTACGCTGTTGTCAGCGCCACTCTTGCACTGCTCTTGGTCCCGCGTTTCGGCGCGTTCGGCGCCGCTATCGGGTTTGCACTTGCACTCCAGATCCTGGGCTATGTTTCGGCGTGGGTGAGCAGCAAGCTGTATACCGTGCCTTTTCCGTTGACCCGAATTATCGGCCTTGGGATCGTGGGTGTGATTACGGTCGCATCCGTGATCAATCTGCCGCTGGGACCTATGACACTGTTCGTCAAGGCCGCTGTGGCCATTGGCTATCTCGGGGTTGTGGTCTACCTCACACAACGCACGTTTGCGGCAGCCCAGTTAGCAGCGCAAATACCATGAAGCTGAACCTAGGTTGCGGGTGGGATGTGCGTCCAGGATGGGTGAACGCTGATTGTGCGGCGCTGCCGGGAGTCGCGGTACTATGCGATTTCGGGCGATCTTCGTGGCCATTTCGTGACAACTCTTTCGACGAAATCCAGGCCATCAATGTCGTAGAGCACCTGCCGGACATGATGGCGGTGCTCGCCGAGATGCACCGCGTCACCAGAAATGGAGGGGCGATTTCGATTCGAGTTCCTCATTGGAACTCCCATGTTGCCTGGATGGACCCCACGCACAAGCGAGCGTTTCATCCCTCAACCTTCGACTATTTCGATCCGCGCACCGTTATCGGGCAGAAGCGGCCGTACTATTCAACGGCGAAATTCCATATTCGGCGCCGAGGATATTGGATCCGTATCGGATGGGGCTGGATCGAAAAGTACTTCTTGGTGCGCAATTCCCTACTCCGGGCCTTGCTGGACATCGTTGCCTATCCTTTCGCCAACGTCATTATTCTCCTTGAATTCGAACTCATCGCTGTTAAAGAGTGATCATGCGGGGCGCCGGCCCTCAGTCCTCATCTCGTTTCCGTATCCGATGTGCGCGCGCAATATTCTGCGTTCGGATGCATGGAACGTCTTGTGTGAGCAGGCCAAGGTCGTTGTCGTGTCAGATCTGGTGCACGACGCTGAATTCCGATTGGAAGCGTCGGGCAATGGCGTCACGTTTTATGATTATGCGACATTTCCTATCAGCGTGCGCGTCGCCCTGCGTGCAGCCATCGACGCGGAAACGTTTAAGTGGACGCGAGAGCGCGATGTGGTTACGTTGCGGATCATCGAGGCGACGATTCGCGCTGGCATGGCCGATCCAATTCTCGCTCGCTTCAACGATATCTTCTGTGCGCGCAGCAGCGTTCTCGCGCGGTTCCGCAGCGTTCGCGCGGCGCTGCTCGGATTTGTGAGGCGCGCAGCTGCGCGACATCAACACTACGCTCGGCTGCTCGAGAGCGAGCGCCCCGACGTCGTGCTCCTGACGCACCCGTACACTTGGGAGGAGCGTCTGCTGACCCCGGCCCTACGAAGCCATCGCATACAGACGGTCGCAGCGATTCACAGCTGGGACAACCCGACCACTCATCCGGTGATGCTAGAACGATATGATCGCGTCTTAGTCTGGAACGACATTCTGAAGGCGCAGATGATTCGGCTGTACGATTATTCAGCTGAAGACATCTTATGCACGGGGATGCCGCAGCTCGATTCGTACGTCAGGGGTGAGCTGAATGTAGACCGAGGTGAGTTCATGCGACCGCTCGGTTTGGATCCCGCTCGTCGCCTTATTACGTACGCCTGCGGTGCTCCGGAGTTCGTGCCCGGTCAGGACAGAATTGTCACCCATCTGGCGCGGGTGGTGGCGGAAGATCGTCTAATTGCGCCGGCGAGTCTCGTGGTCAGACTGCATCCGGGTCGAGAGGCCGGTGAGTTGCACGCGATCGGCGAGCTTCCCCACGTGCGCATCGATCGTCCGTCTGTAGCGTACAGCGCCAACTACGCACGAGCCGGTTGGCACCAGGATCGGTCGGATGAGCGCCATTTTGTCAACCTGCTGCGCCACAGCGATGTGTTCATCAATGCCTTCTCGACGACAACCATCGAGGCAGCAGCGGCTGATGTTCCGATCGTGAATGTCGCATTCGACGGTGATGGGCCGCGTCCATATCATGCGTCGCTGCGGAAGCACTACGACTGGGAGCATTACGCACACATCGTAAGAAGCGGCGGCGTGAGGCTAGCGCGCTCGTACGACGATTTGACAGCCGCCGTCCAGGAGTGCCTCCAGGATCCGGCTCTCCTTCGTGAGGGTCGCAAGCGCATCACACGCGAGCAGTGCGGTCCCCTGGACGGGCACGCGGGACTTCGGATCGCTCAGGCCGTCCTGTCGAGGATCGTTGCCAATCGATCTGCGGTGACCGAGGAGGACGCATGAGGGATGTACAAATAGGATCGCGAGTGATCGGGGAGCAGCATCCCTGCTTTGTGATCGCCGAGATCGGAATCAATCACAATGGAGATCTCGAGCTCGCACGGCGGCTAATTGACGCCGCCGTCCTGGCAGGCGCGGACGCAGTCAAGTTCCAGAAGCGGACCATCGATGTCGTCTACGCTGCCGACGAGCTGGCGAGGCCGCGCGAGAGTCCGTTCGGCTCGACGAACGGGGACTTGAAACGAGGTCTCGAGTTCGATCACGACGCGTTCTCAATAGTCGACGCGTACTGTCGTGAACGCAGGATGATGTGGTTTGCTTCCTGCTGGGACGAGGCATCGGTCGATTTCATGGAGCAGTGGAACCCGCCCTGCTATAAGATTGCGTCTGCCTCTCTAACGGACGACAACCTGCTTCGCTACCATCGCCGTACCGGCCGGCCGTTGTTGTTGTCGACCGGTATGAGCACAGCTGCTCAGATCCGACACGCGGTGGAGGTGTTGGGAATTGACAAACTCGTGTTGATGCACTGCACCAGCACGTACCCATCAAAACCTGAAGAGCTCAACCTTCGTATGATTGACACTCTGCGGTCCGAGTTTGACGGTCCGGTGGGCTATTCGGGCCACGAAGTCGGACTGCAGACCACGCTGGCGGCCAGGATGCTTGGTGCAGCGGTCATCGAGAGACACCTCACACTTGATCGGGCGATGTGGGGCTCCGACCATGCGGCATCAATCGAGCCCAACGGATTTTCGCGCCTCGTTCGCGATTTGCGGGTGATCGAGACTGCGCTCGGCGACGGAATCAAGCGCGTATATCCGAGTGAGGAGCCGATTCTGGCGAAACTGCGCCGCGTTGGCTAGGCAAGGCAGTGGCGATAGACGACTATTTTCGCCGCCGATCGGTCGAGAAGGACCCGGACTACGAAGAAACCTACTGGGGTGTCGTGGTCGATCCGGACGGGAACGTACGGGACAGACTCCAGGAGCGGTCGAAGTATCTGGCAGACGTCCGGCAGGAACTCGAGTACCTCAATGGTCTGTCTGGCGGCCGACTGGTTGACGTCGGCTGCGGACTAGGGTATCTCCTCTCGGGTCTCGATGAACGGTGGGAAAAGTATGGCATCGAGGTGTCGGCGTTTGCAGCAGAGCGGGCTCGAGAGTGGGGCCGCATTCACCGTGGCACTCTGCAGGACGCTTCGTATCCCAACGAGTTTTTCGACGCTGTCGTGCTCCATCATGTGATTGAGCACGTCGCCGATCCTGTCAGCCTGATTGAGGAAGTACGACGGATTCTTAGGCCGCAGGGCGGGTTGGTGCTCGGGACGCCCGATTTTGATAGTGCGTGTGCTAGACGTTTCGGCTCGAAGTATAGGCTCCTCCACGACAAGACGCACATCTCACTGTTCACAAACGATTCGATGCACCGATTTCTCCGTGAGCATGGGTTCGTGATCGATTGTGTCGAGTACCCCTATTTCGACACCCGGTATTTCACTGCCGAGAATCTTATGCGGCTCTTCGATACGGAGAAGATCTCGCCTCCATTTTATGGCAACTTCATGACGTTCTACTGCCGCAATCCGTCCCATAGTCCGGCAGCGGACACGCTGGCGGGATTGGGCCAGAGCCTTCATCGAATGTCTGAGCGGCAACGTGAGGAAATCGAGCAGGCGGCAGGTCTCCTGCGTGTGGCGCGCCGAATCACGTTGCTGGGACTTCCGCCGGCCGGCGGAAGGGACCTCCAGCGTCGCTTGAAAGCAATTACGGCCAATAGCGGCATTGCCGGTGATTCTACGGTCACGGTCACGCTCAGGCAATCGTCGCGGGGTGTTCCCGCAGCGCTCGAATTTCGACCTGGCGGTAATACCGTGGCCCAAGTTGTGATTACGCTCGACGGCGTCACACCAGAAGAGGAAACGAACGCGTCTATTCTGGTACTCG
>Ga0209343_10008269_pt1 | contig 12139 bp, 11 predicted proteins | sample RifCSPlowO2_02_FD_184026 | JGI IMG/M metagenome (GOLD analysis project Ga0209343, IMG submission 184026) | Groundwater microbial communities from Rifle, Colorado - Rifle CSP2_plank lowO2_0.2 (SPAdes) (version 2) | ecosystem: Environmental > Aquatic > Deep subsurface > Groundwater | place... | reverse complement strand
GGGTTCTCCGGCGTACTTCTTGTCTTGCGGAATAGCACCCAAAGAGCTGAATTGGAAAATGCGGTTGTCGCGTCCGATCGTGGTGTGTCCTTCAATCACGCAATGCGGACCAATGGTGGTCCCCGCGCCCACCTTGACGTTGGGGCCAATCAGGCTGTAGGGGCCAACGGTCACCGAGCTGTCAAGCTGGGCCTGGGGATCGACAATCGCCGTGGCATGAATGGTTGTCAAAGCGCGGACCTCCGCCGGGCCGCCCCAAGGAGGCCCAGCCCCCCCAGGGGGCAGTGCAGCGGCGAAGCCGCAAACGTGGGGGCTCTCATCTTTCAGGCTATCTTGCGCACAGCGCAGGTCAACTCGGCTTCCACAGCGAGTTCGTCATCCACCAGGGCGCGCGCCTTGAACTTGAAAATGCCCGCCTTCATGCGCACCAACTCAACTTCAAGAATCAGTTGATCGCCAGGCTCCACCGGACGCTTGAAGCGCACGCCATCCATGCCGGCAAAATAGTAAACAGAATCCTCGTCCGGCGTCGTATCGATCGCGTCAAACGCCAGCAGCGCGGCGGCTTGCGCCAGGGCTTCGAGCATCAACACGCCCGGCATCACTGGCCGATGGGGAAAGTGGCCTTGAAAAAATGGCTCATTGATGGTGACATTTTTCACCGCCCGGATGCTCTTACCCTTGTCAAGCGCCAGCACCCGATCCACCAGCAGGAAGGGGTAACGGTGTGGCAGTTGCTTGAGAATTTTATAAATGTCCATGGTATTTCTATTCAGTTGGGGACAGAGCTTGTTCGCTTCGTGTAACGACGGTCTGTCCCGCAAGGCTTTCTGATTTGTTGAGGACAGAGCTTGTTCACTCCGTGTAACTACGGTCTGTCCCGCAAGGTCGTTAGTTTATCTTCCAGCGCCCGAATGCGGTCGCGCAAACTGTGCAATTGTTTCAGTGACGCAGCATTTTTTTCCCAGGCGGCATTTTCATCAATTGGGAACATGCCCGTGTAGTGACCGGGCTTGCGAAGCGAGCGGGTGACCACTGTGGCCGCCGAGATGTTGACCCCATCGGCCAGCGTCAGATGTCCCAGCACAATGGCACCGCCACCCAGGGTGCAATGAGCGCCAATGGTGGCGCTGCCAGCCACACCGGCGCAACCGGCCATCGCGGTATGTTTCCCGACGTGTACGTTGTGGCCGATCTGTATCAGGTTGTCGAGCTTGACGCCGTCTTCAATCACCGTGTCTTGCAAGGCGCCACGGTCAATGCAGGTATTGGCGCCAATTTCAACGTCGTTGCCGATGCGAACCGCACCGAGCTGTTCAATTTTCTCCCAAGCCCCCGCATGGGGCGCAAAACCAAAACCATCGGCACCAATCACAACGCCTGAATGCACCAGACAACGCTCGCCGATGACACAGTTTTCACCCACCGTCACGCGCGACTTGAGCACCGTATCGGCACCCACGCTGGCGCCACTCTCAATCACGCACAGGGCGCCAATGCAGGCTCGCGAGTGCACAAAAGCCTCAGGGTCAATCACCGCGCTCGGGTGAATCTGCGGCCGTGCCGTCCGCGGCAGACTCTTTTTCCAGAGTTGCGTGACACGTGCAAAGTACAGGTAAGGTTGCTCGGTCACGATACAAGCCCCGCGCGCCAGCGCCGCTCCTCGCATCTCCGGGCTGACGATGACACAAGCGGCTCTGGAGGCCGCCAATTGGTTCTGGTACTTGGGGTGGCTGAGAAAACTTAACTGTTGTGGCGTTGCGCTTTCAAGTGGCGCCAGGCCCTCGATTTTGAGACTTGCATCGCCCTGCAGATCTCCGCCAAGCAACTCGACAATCGAACCTAGAAGCAGCGTCACACGTCACTTGCCTGAGGCACCGCTATTTAACGCCGTTCGAATTCAGGACCTTGAGGACTTTGTCGGTGATATCCAGTCTTGGATTGACATACACCGCGTCCTGGAGAATCAGGTCGTATTTTTCCGCTTCAGCCACTTGCTTGACCACTTTGTTGGCGCGCTCAATCACCTGCTGCAACTCTTCGTTTTTGCGGGCATTCAGGTCTTCCTGAAATTCACGACGCTTGCGCTGGAAGTCACGATCCTGCTCCACCAACTGCTTTTGCCGCGTGGTGCGCTGCCCCGCCGACAAAGTAGGTGCTTCACGCTCAAAGGTGTCAGCCAGCGTCTTCAACGCAGCCCCCAGATCAATGATCTCTTTTTCGCGCTTGGAAAACTCCTGCTCAAGCTTGAGCTGGGCCGACTTGGCCGTACTCGCCTCCTTGAAAATCCGGTCGGTACTGACGAATCCAATCCTGAACTCCTGGGCTTGAGCCTGCATTTGTGCCGACACCAGCAGACCGCCGAACAGAATACTGGCAAAACTGCGACGTAGAAGATAGTTCATTAGAAAGTCGTTCCAATTTGAAATTGCATAGTCTGAATTTTATCGCCTTCGAACTTCTTGATGGGCTTGGCGATCGCCAGCCGCAACGGACCGACCGGCGATATCCAGCTGACGCCCACCCCGACCGATGAGCGCAGGCTGCCCGAATTTTCATTGACCGCGCCCGAACCAGACACACTGCCAACATCAAGGAACGCGAACATCCGCAAGGTCCGGTCATTGCCGGCGCCGGGGAAGGGGGAAAGTATTTCAGCGTTCAAATTCACCTTTCTGGTACCACCAAGGATAGTTCCCGCGCTGTCCTGCGGTCCCAAACTTCCTTGCTCAAATCCGCGTACCGACCCCAAACCGCCCCCGTAGAAATTTTTAAACACTGGATAACTTTTATCGCCAACTGCCACACCCCAGCCCAACTCACCATTGAAGGCGGCGGTGAACTGCTTGTTGAGTGGGACATACTGCTGGTATTGGTAGGTGGCGCGTACATACCGGACATCTCCCGCCGGCGACCACTCGGCATTGGCGCGTTGATAGCGGCCGGAGTTGGGTGCCAGTGCACTGTCACGACGGTCGCGCGACCAACCAATCGTCAAAGGAATTGCCATACTGGAAAGCCCATATTCCTGGATGTGCGCTTCGTAGGATGAAGGTAAAAGAGTGCCGCGCTCAATGGTCGTATTCTCGATACCAGCACCGAAATAAACCGTATCGGTCTCCGTGAAAGGCACACCAAAGCGCAAACTGCCGCCCGAAGTTACCAGCTTGTAATAGCTGTCGTCCTGGTACGGACTGCTGGTCCGATGGTAGACGTCAACAGTCCGGGAGACACCATCGGCGGTAAAGTAAGGATCGGTGGTATTGAAAACAATAACCCGGTTGAACTTGCTGGTGTTGACTTGCACCCCCAGGGAGTTGCCCGAACCAAATGCGTTTTCCTGCTTCAGACCAAAGGAAAGCCCGAGCCCGTCGCCGCTTGAAAAGCCGGCTCCCAGACTCAAGCTGCCGGTTGGCTTTTCAACAACATTGATGCTCAAATCGACCTGATCCGGTGACCCGGGCACTTCCTGGGTCTCGATACCGACCTCACTGAAGTAGCCCAGACGATCCACGCGGTCGCGTGACAGCTTGATCTTGTCGGCGTCGTACCAGGATGCCTCAAATTGCCGAAACTCCCGGCGCACCACCACATCACGCGTGCGACTGTTGCCGGCTACATTGATTTTACGCACATAGGCCCGCCGCGATGGCTCCGCCTGCAGGACCAGGGCGACACGGTTGTTGACGCGATCGATGTCAGGGCGCGCCTGCACCCGCGCAAAAGCAAAGCCAAAATTGCCGAAATAGTCGGTGAACGCCTTCGTGGTCTTGGCCACTTCATCGGCGTTATAGGCCTGACCGGGTCGAATCGTGACCAGCGACTTGAACTCGTCGTCTTTGCCCAGAAAATTACCTTCGAGCTTGACACCACTCACGATAAAGCGCTCACCTTCGGTGATGTTGATCGTGATGGAAATATCCGTTTTATTAGGCAAAATCGCCACTTGGGTTGAGTCCACTTTGAACTCCAGATAACCCCGTGTCAGGTAATAAGAACGCAGGGTTTCAATATCAGCATTGAGTTTGGCGCGTGAATAACGATCCGACTTGGTGTACCAGCTCAGCCAGCCACCGGTGTCCAGATCAAACAGGCCACGCAAGGTTGACTCGCCAAAAACATGGTTGCCAACGATCCGAATTTCGCTGATTTTTGCCGCATCGCCCTCGGTGACAGTAAACGTCAGGTTGACCCGGTTGCGTTCAATCGGTGTCACCGTCGTCACCACTTCTGCGGCATACAGGCTGCGATTGATGTATTGCCGTTTGAGCTCCTGTTCAGCGCGGTCAAGCTGGGCTTTGTCAAACGGGCGGCCATCGGTCAGGCCGATATCACGCAAGGCTTTTTTGAGGACGTCCTTGTCAAACTCTTTGGTGCCGACAAACTCAACCTCCGCAACGGTGGGCCGCTCCTCGACCACAATCACCAACACGTCACCACTGACCTCAATGCGGACGTCCTTGAACAGACCCAGCGCAAAAAGCGTCCGGATTGCGGAAGAGCCCACTTCGTCGTTATAGACGTCGCCGACGCGAACCGGCAGCGACACGAAAACAGTGCCTGGCTCCACCCGCTGCAAGCCCTCAATACGAATATCGCGCACAGTGAAAGGACTGACCGCCCAGGCCGTGCCGGCCACAAAAACCAGAGAAGCGACGGCGGATACGGTGCGCAGAGCAAAGCGATTGAATTGCATTTTTAGTATTAAAAAATCAAGCCGATGTTGAATGTCAACACCAGACATTTAGCCAAATAAGCGGGTGATGTCGTTAAAGAGGGCAATCGACATCAGAAGGAACAGGATGGCAACGCCACCCCGCTGCAAAGTCTCCATCCAAGCATCCGAAACCGGTTTGCCCGTCACACCTTCCCAAAGATAATACATCAGGTGACCACCGTCCAGAACCGGCAGCGGCAGCAAATTCAAAACGCCCAAGCTGACACTGATCAAGGCCAGGAACAGCAAGTACTGCGTCAGTCCCATGGCAGCGGATTTGCCGGCGTAATCCGCAATTGTCAAAGGACCGCTGAGGTTTTTGACTGAAGCCTCGCCAATCAGCATCTTGCCCATCATTCTGAGCGTCAAGAGAGAGACATCCCAGGTATGCGTCACGCCGCGCCACAAACCGTCGACAGCGCCATAGCGCACCGTCACCAGCTCCGGCATGGCCCCAACATAGGCGCCGATTCTCCCCACCAACAACTCTCCGTCTTGCCGAGACTCGGGCGTGACGGTGATTTCCAGTTCGATTCCGGCCCGGTCAATTTTCCAGGTGGCTGGGACGGTTCGGCCGTTCACGATCGATGCGCGAATCAGTCGACGCAATTGCTGGCCGTCCACCACCGGCACCGACCCGACCTGGCGCACCACATCGCCTTCGCGCAAACCAGCTTTGTCGGCCGCGGCGCCCGCCATGACCTCGCCAATGACAGGACGGGTGTATGGGCCCACGACCCCGATTTTGCGAAACAAGTCCGCATTGGCCTCGCTGGCATCCATGGCCGAGAGCTTCAGCAGCACGTCGCCTGTCGTCGTACGTCCCGGCCCCGTCAGCTCCAGTTGCACGTCTTGCCCTTCCAGCGCCCCCCGGGTCAAGAACCAGCGCAGGTCTTCAAACGATGCCACGCTCTTCATTTCGTCGTCGGCAAAGCCGGCACGCTGGACCCGCTCACCGCCCACCAATCCGGCCTGCTGCGCAATCGAACCCGCCTCGGGGCTGGCCAGAATCGCTGCCGGATATTGCACGCCACTCCAGTTCACCACCGCGTACAACAACACCGCAAGCAGCAAATTGGCCACCGGGCCCGCCGCCACAATGGCGACGCGCGAACGCAAAGGCTGATTGTTGAATGCCAGATGCCGCTCACCCTCGGGCACCGGTGCCTCGCGCTCATCAAGCATCTTGACGTAGCCGCCCACCGGAAAAGCGCACAGCGCAAATTCGGTCGCTGAACCCTTGCGCTGCCATCGATACAAGGTCTTACCAAATCCAATGGAAAAGCGCAGCACTTTGACACCACAAGCCACAGCCACCCGGTAGTGGCCATACTCGTGGATGGCGATCAATACACCAAGGGCGAGTACAAAGGCGGCAACAGTCAACATGCGTCTTCTATTGGAAATTTATTGATTGCCGACACGGCGCACCACCTGCTGCGCGGCAGCACGCGACTCGGCGTCCAGTGCCAGTAGATCTTCCAGCGACTGCGGGCTGGCCGGGACAACCAATTCAAGCGTTTCCAGATTAACCCCATGAATCTGGTCAAACCGTATTTGGCCGTCAAGAAACGCAGCGACCGCCACTTCATTGGCGGCGTTCAACACGGCAGTCGAACCGGAAGGCGCCCGCAACACTGACCACGCCAGCTGCAGACCCGGAAAGCGTTGTTCATGGCCGTTCGAGTCCAGCGACTCGAACGTCAGGTAAGCCATCGCCCGAAAATCCAGCGCGCCAGCACCCGAGACCATGCGATCCGGCCAGCACAGGCCATAGGCAATCGGCACTTTCATGTCGGGCGTGCCGAGCTGGGCCAGGACGGAATTGTCTTTGTACTGCACCATTGAATGAATGACGCTCTGCGGGTGAATCACCACCTCAATCTGCTCCGGATTGACACCAAACAGGAATCTGGCCTCAATGACTTCCAGCGCCTTGTTCATCATGGTGGCGGAATCGACAGAAATCTTGCGCCCCATGACCCAATTGGGGTGGGCGCAGGCCTGCTCCGGGGTCACGTCCCGCAGCGTGTGGGGCTCACGCTGTCTGAACGGCCCACCTGAGGCGGTGAGAATAATTTTGTCAATCTGGCTCGACCAGACGGCAGCATCGTCGGGCAATGACTGAAAAATAGCCGAATGCTCGCTGTCAATCGGCAGCAGCTTGGCGCCCCCCTTGGCCACCGCCTGCATGAAATAGGCGCCGCCCACCACCAAGGCTTCCTTGTTGGCCAGCAACAAACGTTTGCCGGCCTGGGCTGCCGCCAAACAGGAGGCCAATCCGGCCGCCCCCACGATCGCCGCCATCACCGCATCCACCAGTTCATGCGAGGCAATCATGGCAAGGGCCGATGCGCCCCAAAGAACCCGTGTCGTCAAATGAAGTTCGCGGCATTGGCGCTCCAGCGCGCGTCCATGGGGCTCACTGACCATGACGGCAAACACGGGTTTGAACCGCACGCACTGTTCCAGCATCAATTGCGTCTGAGTCGCAGCGCTCAGGGCGAAGACCTCGAACCGATCGGGATGGCGCGCAATCACATCGAGCGTGCTGACCCCAATCGATCCCGTCGAGCCCAAAATAGCAACCCGCTGCTTGGGCAAGTTTTTCACATCATTCATTGGCACCGTCACACAGAGTAAAGCATCATGGCCAGCGGCAAGGTAGGCAACAAGGCGTCCACCCGGTCCAATACACCGCCATGACCTGGCAGCAAGCCGCTGCTGTCCTTGACGCCCGCACTGCGTTTCACCAGCGACTCAAACAAGTCACCCACAACGCTCATCGCCGCCATAAAGATGGCGGCAATCAGCAGCAACCAGCCACCTTGTCGACCCACGTGGGTATAAAAACTGGGTACGGTGCTGGCCCATGCGGTATCCAACCAACGCCAGGCAAAGGCCAGCGCAATGACACCTACCATGCCGCCCCATACACCTTCCCAGCTTTTGCCGGGGCTGATGCTGGGTGCGAGTTTGCTTCGGCTAAAACGCCCGCCGAAGGTGCGGCCCGCAAAATAGGCACCAATGTCCGCCACCCACACCAGCACCAGGATGGAGAGCAAAAAATTAATACCAATCACCCTCGCCTGCGCCACTGCCAGCCAGGCCAGGCACAGCGCCAGCAGACCCGCCAGCAGCCGCAGCGCCCGCGGATGAACCGACCAGGCCGACACACCACGGTGCAACACCCAGGCGCCAGCCAGCACCCAGACAGCTCCAGCAGCCATCCAGAGCCCGCCCAGCGATCGCTCCAGCCAGCCTGACCACCAGGCCGCAGCACACAGCAACGCACAGACCAGTCCAGCGCCAAGCGAGACCGACTGGGAATAGCCGTTGAGGCGAGCCCACTCCCACGCACCGGCAGCGATCAGCAACAGGGCGATGGCACAAAATGGCTCAGGCGAGCGATAGAACATCGCTGGCAGCAAGATAAGCAGCATGACCAGGGCGGTGATAACACGCTGCTTCAACATCTATTGGTTCTCAAGCAAAACCACGCACAACAGTCGGCATGACAAGCTGATCTGCATGGCGATGGGGGGAGGAAACACCTGAGGCAAGGTTGTTGCAAATCAGACCGCCATGATGTCTTGCTCTTTGGCAGCCACCAGTTGGTCGATCACGATGACGTGCCGGTCAGTCACTTTTTGAATGTCGGTCTCGCAGCGTTTTTGCTCATCTTCCGAGGCCAGCTTGTCCTTGACGGCTTTTCTGATCGCTTCATTGGCGTCACGGCGCAAATTGCGTATCGCGATCTTGGCGCCTTCGCCTTCACCGCGAACCACTTTGGAGAGTTCCTTGCGTCGCTCCTCCGACATGGCGGGCATCGGGACGCGGATCAAGTCACCCATGGACGACGGGTTGAGTCCCAGATCGCTGTCACGAATGGCTTTTTCGATCTTGGCGCCCATCCCCTTTTCCCAAGGCTGCACACTGATGGTTCGGGCATCCAGCAAGGACACATTGGCCACCTGGCTGATCGGCAGCATGGCACCGTAATAGTCAACGTGCACGGTGTCCAGCAACGCAGGGTTGGCGCGACCGGTCCGAATCTTGGTCAGGTTGTGTTTAAACGCTTCGATGGATTGGTCCATCTTGCCTTCAACCGTGTTTTTTATCTCGGCAATCGTCATGTTTATTCCTCACTCGACTGTTCAAAGGACACTGTTCAAAAAGATGCAATTTTGACACGGTCAGGCATAAACCAGCGTGCCCTCGTCTTCGCCCATCACCACACGTTTGAGGGCGCCATGTTTCAATATGGAGAACACTTTGATGGGTAGTTTTTGATCGCGGCACAAGGCAAATGCAGTGGCGTCCATGATGCCCAGGTTTTGCGCCATCGCGTCATCAAATGAAATTTTGCTGTAGCGAGTAGCCTGCGGGTCTTTCTTGGGATCGGCGGTGTAGACACCATCGACCTTGGTCGCCTTCAGCACCACCTCAGCGCCGATTTCAGCGCCACGCAATGCGGCAGCGGTGTCGGTGGTGAAAAACGGGTTGCCGGTACCGGCCGCAAAAATCACCACTTTGCCTTCTTCAAGGTATTGCAGCGCCTTGGGGCGAACATAGGGCTCCACCACCTGTTCAATCGCAATGGCCGACATGACGCGCGCGGTCAGCCCCGCCTTGTTCATGGTGTCACCCAGGGCAAGGGCATTCATAACGGTGGCCAACATGCCCATGTAATCGGCAGTCGCCCGATCCATCCCGACCGAGCCACCCGCCACACCCCGAAAAATATTGCCACCGCCAATGACCACCGCCACCTCCACGCCCAGACGTGTCACCTCGGCGATCTCGTTGACCATGCGCACGATCGTGTCGTGGTTAATACCGAACTGGTCATCGCCCATCAAGGCTTCGCCTGACAGCTTGAGCAAAATACGCTTATGGGCTGGTTTGGCGACGGACATGATGAACTCCTGATGTGATGACGGTTGAGCGGGGTAAATCCAAATTCAGATCTGTGGTTTCGATCTGAACCCGGATTGAAATACCTGGTTTTCGCAGGGGCAGGGGCAATCAGCTGGCCTGTTTGGCAGCCGCCATCTGGGCCGCCACTTCAGCGGCAAAGTCCTCGACTTTCTTCTCGATGCCTTCACCCACCACGTACAGCGTAAAAGCCTTCACCGTCGTACCCGTGGCCTTGAGCATCTGCTCAACCGTCTGCTTGTCATTTTTCACAAATGACTGGTTAAACAGCGATACTTCCTTGAGGTATTTTTGTACGCCGCCTTCAATGCGCTTGGCGACGATCTCGGCCGACTGAACCGGCTTGCCGGCAGCCGTCGCCACTGCAGCATCTTCAGCTGCCTTGGCGGCTGCCACGGAACGCTCCCTGGCCACCAGTTCGGCAGGCACATCGTCGCTGGACAAAGCCACTGGCTTCATGGCAGCGACGTGCATCGCCACGTCCTTGGCGGCAGTGGCGTCGCCGTCAAACTCAACCACGACGCCAATGCGGGTGCCGTGCAAATAAGAGGCCAGCTTGGCACCTGACGCAAAACGTTTGAAGCGGCGAAAACTCATGTTCTCGCCGATCTTGCCGATCAGGCCCTTGCGCACGTCTTCGAGCGTCGGTCCAAAACCGTCCTGGGTGTAAGGCAAGGCAGCCAGCGCCGCCAGGTCAGCGGGATTGTTCTGCGCAATCAGTTTTGCCGCCGTATTGGCCAACGCCAAAAAGCTGTCGTTCTTGGTGACAAAGTCGGTTTCGCAGTTGACTTCGAGCAAAGCGCCGACGTCACCTTCCATGTAGCTGGTGATCACGCCTTCGGCGGTAATACGTCCGGCGGCCTTGCCAGCTTTGCTGCCCAGCTTGACGCGCAACAACTCTTCGGCCTTGACCATGTCACCTTGCGCCTCGGTCAAGGCACGTTTGCATTCCATCATGGGTGCGTCCGTCTTGCCACGCAGTTCAGCCACCATGCTTGCGGTAATTGCAGCCATTTTTTTCTCCGTCATCAGTTCAAATAGTTAAATGGGGACTCAAAAAAGGGGCCCAGAAGCCCCCTTTTTTTTAGGGCAGCAGACAGCTCAGGCTGCTGTTTCATTCACTTCAACAAATTCGTCAGAGCTCTCAGCGACGACAGCCTTGACCACATCGTCTACCGCATTGGAACGACCTTCAATGATCGCATCGGCAATGCCGCGAGCATACAAAATAACTGCCTTGGATGAGTCATCGTTGCCAGGAATGATGTAATCAATTCCTTCAGGCGAGTGATTGGTGTCGACCACGGCAATCAGGGGAATGCCGAGCTTTTTGGCTTCGGCGATCGCAATTTTGTGAAAACCGACGTCAATCACGAAAATCGCATCCGGCAGCACCGTCATATCCTGAATGCCGCCAATGTCGCGTTCCAGCTTGGCCAACTCACGGGCGAACATGAGCTGCTCTTTCTTGCTCAAGCTGTCCAGACCCGCTTCTTGCTGGATCTTCATGTCCTTGAGGCGCTTGATGGAGGTCTTGACCGTCTTGAAGTTGGTCAACATGCCGCCGAGCCAACGCTGGTCAACATAAGGCACGCCCGCACGCTGGGCTTCCAGGGCGACGGTCTCACGTGCCTGGCGTTTGGTACCCACCATCAGCACGGTGCCGCGCCGGGCGGAAACCTGGCTCGCAAACTTGGCGGCCTCCTGGAACATCGGCAGCGATTTTTCCAGGTTGATGATGTGAATCTTGTTGCGATGGCCGAAGATGAACGGGGCCATTTTGGGGTTCCAGAAGCGGGTTTGGTGGCCAAAATGGACACCGGCTTCCAGCATTTCGCGCATGGTAATTGCCATAATTAATTCCAAAGGTTAGGTCTAAAATCCAGTTCGTTTTTGCCACTTTTCGAAGACGCTACTGATGCGCCGGTAAAAAGTTGCAACACCTTGATGAAACTGGTTTGCTGTTTTGCTCACCAAATAGCCACTTGGGCCACCCAGCAAAGCCCGACAATTATAGCCTGCGATTCCATGCTTTCAGACCTCCACACCACCCGGCAGCGCTTGCGCACCGGCCAAACCCAGGCAACAAGCGAAATTGAGCGAGCCATTCAGGCCGCGCAATCACCTGCCTGCCAGCATGCCTTCCTGCAGACCACGTTTGACGAGGCCCGCGCCATCGCCAACACCCCGGGCATCCAGACCAAGCCGCTGGCGGGCCTGGCCGTTTCCATCAAGGACCTGTTTGATGTGGCCGGACAAACCACCTGCGCCGGCTCGGTGGTCCTCAAGGACACCCCGCCCGCCGAGCAAGACAGCCCGGCCGTTGCGCGTTTGCGCCGCGCTGGCGCCGCCTTCATGGGGCGCACCCATATGGTGGAATTTGCATTCTCGGGCGTCGGTACCAATCCACACTTTGGTACACCGGTCAACCCGTGCAGCACCGATGTGCCACGCATTCCCGGTGGCTCCTCGTCGGGCGCCGGC
>Ga0209343_10008266_pt1 | contig 12140 bp, 9 predicted proteins | sample RifCSPlowO2_02_FD_184026 | JGI IMG/M metagenome (GOLD analysis project Ga0209343, IMG submission 184026) | Groundwater microbial communities from Rifle, Colorado - Rifle CSP2_plank lowO2_0.2 (SPAdes) (version 2) | ecosystem: Environmental > Aquatic > Deep subsurface > Groundwater | place: Rifle... | reverse complement strand
CGTTGGCCAACAGCGACCAGACGCTCACCCGCGCGGGTCACGTCCAGCAAGGGACTGCGCACGGCCAGGGCACTCGGCTTGGCCGGCAGTTCCAGTACATCGACATAGCTGGCTGCCTGGGCGACAGCCTGCAGCAGTACCAGTGCGGCGCACAGCACGAGCAGCACGCATTTGTTGAAAGAACACATAGTGCGTCCTCTTGGAAAAAAGTCGCCGGAATGCATGGGCATGCACTCCGGCGCAAAGTCTGCCCGGCGTCGGACGGGCAGGCGGAGTAGCCTGAAACCTAGTTCAACGGATCCCTGCACCGGCCAGTGATTCGGGTGACCACTGGCTCTTGCTCAGTGGCTCGCTGTACTTGATGCCACTGTAGGGACCGACCAGGCCGGTGATGTTGTAACTGCCGCCAACCAGGTCGTAGATCATGTGCGGAGTGGCATCCGGCACCTGCTGGTCATAGCTCTGGCTGAGGAAGGCGAAGGAGCCACGATAGAGCTGGCCACGGGCGTCATATTGATCGGAGGCCAGAGCCACCCAGCTGTCCTCGTCCAGATAGAAGCGGCGCTTGTGGTAGATGTGACGGGCACCTTCCTTGAGGGTGGCTTCGACCACCCACACACGGTGTTTTTCCCAGCGGACCAGGTCCGGATTCACATGGTTGGGTGTGGTCAGTGCCTTGGGGTCCGATTGGTAGGTGAGCTTGTAGGTGTTGTACGGCACATACATTTCCTGCTTGCCCACCAGCTTCCAGTCGTAGCGATCCAGCGCACCGAGGAACACGAAGGCGTCGTCATAGGTGGCGGCACCGGATGAGCCCGGGTTGGGGGTGTCGTAGGCCAGGCTCGGCGCCAGCTTCACGCGGCGCACGCCGGGCAGGTACTGCCAGGCACGACGCGCCTGTGCCAGCGGGTTGGCCGCGTCGCGCAACAGGATCGATTCGCCGGCACGCCGGGCCGGAGCGGAGTACAACAGCTTGATCTGGTAGAACGTGTCCTTGCCCTGAACCAGCTTGGTCAGATCGTTGTAGGCCGCGTAGTTGATATAGCCCATACCGGTTGTGGCCAGGGTCGGTACGCCGGCGGAGTCGACGTTCCAGGAATCGTACTTGGACTCGACGTTGACCCCCTGGTAACGCAACAGGTGGTTCCACATGGCCTCGGCGCCCGATTGCGGGATCGGGAAGGGCACGCCCGGCAGAGCATTTTCGATGGCCATGCCGCCCTCGATTGACTTGGCGCCGGTGGCGTTCTTCAGCGTGTTGTCCAGCACCGCTTGCGGTAGCACGGCGCTGCGGTGGGTTGGATAGACGTTCAGGCGATAGCTGGGGAAACGCTTGAGCAGTTCGACAGTGGTAGCCGTCAGCATGCTTTGGTGCTGGGCGGCATTCTTGCCGTCGATGACTTGCATTGGCTGGTCGTCGGCGAACGGGTCGGGGCGAATGGTGTCGCCCGGCTTGAAGCCAGCCGGTGTGGCGGTCAGGCCGCCTGTGTAGGCGGGGATGGAGCCGTCGGCGTTGCCGGCCATCTCGGCGCCGAGTTGGGTCAGCTCGGTGCCGAGTTTGGCGGCTTCGCTCGCAGATACGGCCGCTTGGGCCTGACCGGCGATGGCGATGGCCAGAGAGGTGGCCAGCAGAGTGTGGATCAATTTCATCTGTGTTCTCCTGCTTGCGTCTGACGCAATGCGTAGATCAGAAGGTTGTCTTGAAGGTGAAGGTGACCATGCCGCGGTCTTTCAGCTGTGCCGGGGTACCGCCGAAGGAAGTGGCCTGGCCTACTGCACAGGCATAATTGCCGGCTGCACCAGGACCGGCACCGTCGGTACCGGTCTCGCAGGTATCGAAGGGGCCGAAGTTATCCACGTACTTGAGGTCGAAGCGGTATTTGGCGTACAGGTCGGCGGCGATGCCCACCGCGTAGCTGCCGGCGTCTTCGTTGCCGCCCGATTGCACGGCTGAATTGCCGTTGAGGCCGACGCTGTAGCTGAGTGGCAGGTACATGTCCATGCCCGGCAGCACCTGGTACCAGGTCGGAGTGAAGTTCACCGCCAGCACATAGTTGTCCTTGGTCACCTTGTCGGCGCCGCGGTACCAGTCTTCGCCCTTGAACAGTTGCTTGTTCTTGTCCACGCTCAGCCAGCGACTGTAGGCCACTTCACCGAGCAGGGTGGAGCTGTCCCACAACGGGGTATCGCCGAAGGTGGCAAGGCCGTTGACCACCAGGTGCAGGGTCTTGCCCTTGGCGACTGCATCGTCGCTGTCACCATCGAAGCTGGTGATGAAGCCGGGCATGCCCAAGGCGGCGGCTCCCGGAGACACGGTGGCAGCCACGCTGGCCAGCGGCATGTTCTCGCGGTAGTTCAGGTCCACACCGATCGACACGCCACCCAGGCTTTTCGACAGGCTGATGCCGAAGATATCGATGTCATCGGCATAGAACTGGTTGTAGGTGCCGGCGTCGCCGGTGAGCGCAGCGCTGGGCAGCGGTACGGCATCAGGCAGACCGGGATTGATTTGGCTCGGCGTGAGACCAAGGCCACTGAGACAGCCGCCGCCGGGCACTGCTGCACCACACAGATCGGTAGTAACCAGGGTCTGCGCCGTGTTCGGATTGATCACGATGTTCGGCAGAACGTCCGAGGTATTGCGGTAGTAGAAGCCCAGGCTGCCATCCAGCCACAGCGGCGCCCACTTCACATTCAGACCGAAGTCGCCCGTGTCGTCCGGGGTATAGGTGCGTCCGTTGGAGACTCTCAGGAAGTCAGCGCTCACCGCACCGGGGATATTCGCGCCCAGGAAGGTGCCCGGCATGACTTGTTGCAAGGGGGTGAATCCTGAGGCGCCGAACAATGGGTTGGGCTGCGCAATCAGCGACAGGTTATGCCCGCCATTCTGGATGCCATCGTTGAAACCCAGGTAAGTTCCAGATTCCGGCAGGCGCGCTTCATCCCAGCCGAAGAAGTACTGGCCGGAGAAGTTCCATTCCTCGTTGAGGTTGAAGTTCACCAGCAACTGCTCGCGCGGGATGAACAGTTCCTTGGCCTCGGTGCCCGGAATCGCCAGCTGCTTGGCCACATCGATGCCGGCCTGGCCGTAGGCGATGCCATGAACGGCGGCAAACACGGTTTCGCCCCAGTAGCTGGTGGTCTTGCCCAGCTTGGAGCTGAGCAGGGAGCCGTCGCCGACCTCGACGCTGCCGAAGACGAAGGCATCGAGAATCTCGGAGGACGGACCGTTGTAATAACGGTCGGCATAGCCGCTGATGTGACGGGAGTCCGGCTGGCCGTCGTTGATCTGGTTGGTCGCCGGGTTATAGCTGCCGACCTTGTCATAGGCCTGGTCGTACCAGGAGTTGGCGCTGACCCGGAAGCCCATCTGCTCTTTGAACACCACATCCAGTTCGGTCAGCACGTCGATGCGCTCGGACACCGGGCTGCCGGACGAGAAATTGCGGTTGCCGTCGTTGCTGTTCCAGCTATTGGCCAGCTTCGAGTTCGGGCTTTCCACACGCTGGGCGTAGTTCAGCTTGAGCGTGTTGTCGAAGCGCACTGCCCAATCGTCACTGCCTGTATCGAGTTCGAAGGCCTGGGCGGCTGGCATGGCGGCCGCCAGAATGGCCGAGGCCAGCAGGCTTCGCCGCAGGTTGAGGTGGCTGTTGTTGCTCTTCATGGGCTGATGCACCTTTTTGTTTTGTTGTTGGTTGTGTGGCCGATATTTCGGGCCGCGGACGGCCGCTACGGGGAAATTCGTTGCAGGATGCTGAGCGAGACCGCGCGGCCTAGAGCCGTGCTGTGCTGCAGTGCGGTTCTGGCTCTGCTCAGTTGACGGGAACCCGCCACGCCACGCAGTTGCCAGACCAGCTCGACCAGCTGGGCGATGCCGCTGGCGCCGGGTGCATGGCCGCGGCCGAGCAGTCCGCCGGATGGGCAAACCGCCACGCCGCCGTCGTCACCGTTATGGCGGCCCTGGGCGAAGGCGGCGAGCTGGTCCTCACGGCAGAAGCCCAGGGCGGCACAGTTGATCAGGTAGTCGCCGACGCTCTGGTCATGCAGCTCGACCAGGTCGACATCTTCCGGGCCGAGACCGGCCAACTCGTAGGCGCGCGTCGACAGGCGCCGGGTAGCGGCGCGGCCCAGCGCGTCGAGCGCACTGAGCGACTCCTGATCGCTGTCGATATCGCCACCCCGCAGGCTGACCAGACAGGCAATATCGGCGCGCAGCCCGTAGCGCTGGGCGAACGACGGCGTGCACAGGATCAGGGCGGCGGCACCGCATGCCGGGGCACTCAGGTACGGTGCCAGCCAGCTATCGACCTCGTCCAGTCGGTTGAACAGGGCATAGGGATTGTGGCGTGCCTGGGTTCTGGCCTCCATCACAACCTGTTCGAAAGTGGCCTCAGAGACCCCCAGGCCGGTGAGCAGATGGCTGCTCTGGGCGGCGAACAGTTCTGCCGGATGTTGGCGTCGTTCCAGCTGCTCGAGGGCTTGATGGTTCTCCGTCGTGAGGTCCTGCGGTTTGCCCGCGCGTTCGCCCAGATCGAAGAACGCCCGGCTGGAAATGCCTGCCGGCATGGCTTCGCAACCGACCACCAGCACGCACTCGCTCTCGCCCGAGAGCAGGCTCTGGCGCGCCAGGTGAAAGGCGCTATGCCCGGAGATGCAGCCGTCGCGGACATTGACCAGGCTCATCCCGGTCAGTCCGAGCGGCGCCATCAAGCGCTCGCCGATGCCCGAGCCGGCGTGCACGCAGGCGAAGAAGGTCTGGTCGATCAGATCGAGATCGAGCCCCGTGTCGGCCAAGGCCAGGTTCACCGCCGACTTGGTCAGTTCAGTGGCATTGCCACTGCCCAAAGCGGTGAACGGGGTCATGCCAACACCTGCGATCAGTACCTTGTGCGTCATCGTCGCTGTCCCGAGGTCGGTAGCGCGATGCAGTAATAGGCGTCGCGCCGAGCCGTCAGCAGACTTGCCGGCGGTTCTTCATGGGATCGAGATTAATCCCGGCGCGCCACTTCGACCCCCCCGGCGATGGGGGGGCTGTGCGGGTACTCAGGGGGAGGGGCTAGGGTTGCAGAATGCCCAGCAGATAGGCGCGATCGAGCACATGCTTGCGGGTGCCGGCCTGGAACTTGCCGAACAGGTTTTTCATGTGCCATTTCACGGTTTCTTCGCCGACCTCCAGGGCCAGGGCGATCTGCTTGTTCGACAAGTTGCGCGCGAGCAATTGCAGGACCTCGCGCTCCTTGGGGGTGAGCATCCGGCTCGGCGAGACGCTCACCGTCGAGTGCTTGCGTGGCGGGCCGGGCGCGGCGGCGGGTGGTTGCACGGCGGCCGCCGGGGCATTGCCCTGGAGTTGGGCCGCCCAGGCCGCCAGGTCCGGGTGGGTGTCGGCGAGAATCCGCAGCAGGCCGTATTCCTCGGCCAGACTGACGGCCTCGCGCAGGGCCGGCACACCGTCCTCGCCGAGGCGCTGGCGGGTCAGTGCCTGGAGCAGCAGTATCTGTATGCTTTCACGCCCACGCCGCAGGCGCTCGGCCAGTGGCGCGGCCTGTTCCAGCAGCGCCAGTACGCCGCTCCAGTCATGGCTGGAGACGCAGGCATAGACATGCCCGAGTTGCGCGTACAGGGCCAGTTCGGGACCCAGCAGGCCGCGTTGTTCGCGGACGAAGTCGGGCAGCAGTTGGTCGAGGCGCAGCCACAGGGCCTGGCAGGTTTCGCTGTGACCACGCAGGGCGTGCTGGCGAATCTGCTCGGCCAGCGCGCTGATGCACAGTCGTGGCATCTGCCGGGTCTCGCCGATGGCGAACAGTTCGTCGAGCAGGTCGTGGGCGCGGTGGGTCTGGCCCTGCAGGGCGGCCAGGCGGGCGGCAGTGACATAACCCTGGACGATCGCCTCGGGGGCGGCCAGGCGGGCCAGTACATCCATGCGATTGGCGAGCACGGTGCTGGCCTCGGTCTGGGCGTCGCGTTCGAGCAGCACGTTGGCCAGGGCCGTGGCCATCAGCACGGCGATGCCGCTGCGCCGGCCGATATCCTGGTCGGCCTGGCTCAGGCTGGCGCGCAACGCCCGCTCGGCGCTGAGCATCTGGCCCTCCCAGAAATACGACAGGCCGAACTGCCAGTCGCGGTGGCCACGTACGGCATCCATGCCTGAGGTCCATTCGAAGCGCGGCGCATGCTGGCAGTAATGGCGTGCGCGCTTGGTATGCCCGGCCGCCAGGGCCAGGTGAATCCTGTGGTTGGTCAGGATGGCCTGCAGCTTGATGGAAAACTCGGGAATCTTTTCCAGCCAGGGACCGATGATCTGCTGCGAGTGATCGGGGTGATCGGCGTAAAAGGCGGCGGTCGAGAGGATGGCCGCCGCCTCGCACTGCTCTTCTTCGCTGGCGTTCGGGTCGTTGCTGACCTGCTCGATCATCTGTATGGCTCGCGTCTGGTGCCCGCTCATAGCCAGTGACCAGGCCGCGGCCAGGCGCAGGCGCGGGCGCCGCTCGACTTCACGGCTGGGCAGTTGCTCGATCCAGTCCAGGGTCCGGGTAAAGTGACCGCGCAGCATCAGTTCGTACAGGCAGCTCTCGGCCAGCGCATAGGCTTGGCTGGTTTGCCCGGCCAGCAGTGCCTGGCGCGCGGCGGCCTCTGGCAGGCCGTGGCCGGCGAGCCATTCGGCGGCGCGCTGGTGCAGCAGTTGACGTTCTGCCTCGGGCAGCGCGGCGAAGCGGCTGCGCAGCAACTCCTGGGCCAACGGGTGGATGCGCAGCCAATCGCTGTCCACGCCCTCGATCAGGATCGGGGTGCTGCTTAGCAGCTCTTGCAGCCATGCCGCGGCGCGTTCATCGGCGAGCAGGACGACGCACAGTTGCGGATGGACCATCTCGAACAGCGAGATGCGCGTGAGGAAGTCGGTCTGCTGCTGCGAGAGGCGGGACAGCAGCGAGTCGATGAAGAAATTCTGTCGATTGCCATTGCTGACGGCCAGGTCGCGAATGGCGGTGCTCAGGTCACTGCTGCGCTCGATCGCCGAAATCGCCAGTTGCAGGCCCAGCGGCCAGCCCTCGGTGATCTCGTGCAAGTGCGCGCAGTCGTCCAGTTCCAGGCGCTGGCCGAAGCGCAGCGCGAGCAGGGCGAGGGTCTCGTCGAGGGTGAAGCGCAGGTCCTCGGCGCCGACCACGCCGAAATAACCCTGCGCTAGCAGGTCGGCCATGGGCAGGGCGATGCGTCCGCGCGAGGCCATGGCCACGCGCAGGTTGGCGGGTGTGTTGCGCAGCAGGTAGGTCAGCGAGTGGCGTGCCGTCGCCTCCGGCAGGCTGTGCGCGTCATCCAGAATCAGCAGGGTTTCGGCGCCCAGGTCAGCGATCTCGGCCAGCCAGCTGGTCAGCTCGTCGAGGTCGTCGGCACCCTTGCCGAATAGGTTGGCACTGCCCTGGGGCATCACCGGTCGACCGCTGCCGACCGCCTTGGCAACGGCCAGGCCGTGAGCGAGGCGTAGGGGATCATCATGCTCGTCGAGGGTCAGCCAGATCACCACGCCACCCTGCGCCAGCCAGTCGCGGCGCCACTGGGCCAGTAACTGGGTCTTGCCGAATCCCGCCGGTGCCTGCAGAGCGATCGCTGCCTTGTCTGCCAGCTCGGCGGAGTCCAGGCGCAGCCGGGTGCGCGCTGTGGCTGACTTCAGTAAGCGCGGCGGGGTGGCCTTCAGGACCAGTCCGGGTTCGGTACTCACTAGGCTCAAGCGCTTTTCTCACGGTTGACGAGGAGCGGTTTCCAACTGGCGACGCTGCGCCGCTGGAGGTTTTTATTGTCGGTTCATTCTGCATCCGTTGCCGTCGGTTGGCGATGTTGCGGTGCGCGCTGGCATTTTTCATTTGGCCATTGCCTGCGAGTAGAAGTCTAGGTGCTTGTTGCACCGGGTACGACCTGCCCCCCCCATCGCGGGGGGCGGAGCCGCGGTACGGGCGGCCTATGGTGGCAGCGTGGAAGGGTATATCGGACTTCCCTCCTCACCGCGTTATTTGCACAGGCATCTGGACACTCCATGAACGCTCGAATCCTGGCCGCAGCCCTTGGTGGCACCCCGCACGACCTGCCGCGGCATGTGCTGGCCGGGCCCGTGCGGCCAGGCGTTGGCCTTGTTGATCCAGACCATGGGTGATGCCAACTCGGCGCCGCTGCAGAAGACCCTGATCGTCAAGGGCTGTCTGCTCGCGGTGCTGCTGATCACGTTGCCGGTGTCGGCAAGCGATCTCGGCAGTGGCTTGCTCAAGGTGTGCATTGCCGATGGGGATGTGCCGCCGTTCACTTCGGTCAACACCGAGACCTCGACCCAGTTGCTCATTCGACAAGCCGCCGTCGAGCTCGGCTGGCAGGTCGAATACGCTGCGCGGCCCTGGCGTCGCTGTGTGCAGGAGGTTCATTCCGGGCAACTGTCCGCCGTCGCGGGTATCGCTGCGTCCGACCAGAACCTGCAGTCCGTGGTGTTTCCGCACCGCCGCGGTGGTCGCCACGCCCGACGAGAGGTGGGGCGAGGTGCCCGGCGCCTTCCTCGAACTGCGCGAGGGCCATGCCCCGACCGCCGCGCAACTGGGCGCGTTCTGTGCCGAACGCCTGGCGCGCTTCAAGGTGCCCAAGCAGTTCGTCGTCGGCCCGCTGCCGAAGAGCTCGACCGGCAAGATCCAGAAATTCGTATTGCGCGAGCGTGCGCGCTCGGCCGCGGCCATCGACTGAGCAGGAGCCGACCTTGAACTACCCGACGCAGAAAATGCTGATCAACGGCCTGCAAATGAATGTGCTGATCGCCGGCGAGGGCCCGCCGGTGCTGCTGGTGCATGGTTTTCCCGACACCCATGAGGTCTGGCGCAAGCAGATCCCCATGTTGGTCGAGGCCGGCTACCGGGTCATCGCCCCGGATACTCGTGGCTGCGGCGACTCCCAGGTACCTTCACAGGTTGCCGACTTCCATCGCGACCTGTTGGTTGAACACCTGTGCGCACTGCTTGATGCGTTGGGTATCGACCAGGTGCGCCTGGTCGGGCATGACTGGGGTGCGGTGCAGGGCTGGATGCTGGCTCTGACCCACCCCGAGCGGGTGGAGCGCTATATCGCTTTGTCGGTCGGCCATCCCACAGCCTATGGCAGTGGCGGCCTGGCGCAGAAACTCAAGGGTTGGTACGTGCTGATGTTCCAGTTGCGCGGCTTTGCCGAGTGGTTGCTCAAAGCCGGCAACTGGTGGTTTTTTCGCTGGTTCACCGCCTATCCGGAGGAATTCGCTCAGTGGCGGCAAGAGCTTGAGCGTCCGGGGCGACTAACCGCTGGCATCAATTATTACCGGGCCAATGCCGACCTGATCCTGCCCAAGGCCTGGCCCCGGGTGCCGGTCTGCGGCATCTACAGCAGCGGTGATCGTTATCTGACCGAAGGGCAGATGCGCGAGACGGGGTGCTTTGTCGATGCGCCTTTCCGCTTCGCGCATGTCGAGGGGGCCAACCACTGGCTGCAGCTGCATGCGCCGGAGAAGGTCAATCCGCTGCTGCTCGAATTTCTACGCTAATCAAAGAGGCATTCACGTGAAGCGCTATCGTTTTGAAATCATCCTGGCCGCGCTATTGCTCGGCGTATTCGTTGCGTTCAACAGCTGGCATGCGCCTGGCAGCAAGATGAGCCAGGCCGATGTTGACAGCTACATCAGCACCCTTGAGCAGAAACTGCCGTGGCCGGCCGAGGAGAAGGGCGAGATTCTCCGCCACCTGCGCGCCTGGGGCGATGCCGATGATGGCAAACCGGTCTATATGCTCAACCTGATGCGCTACAACCCGCAGCTGCGTCCGCTGCCGGAAGTGGTCGGTTTCAAGGGCACCCCGGCGCAGGCCAATGCCCATTACGAAGAACACGTCATGCCGCTGCTGTTCAAACTCGGTGCCTATCCGTTGTTCGCCAGCAGCATGCAGGGTGTGCTCGACGGCGAGCAATCGAGCACCAATCTAATCACCTTCGAACCGGCAATCGACAACTGGAGCAGCGTGCTGGTGGTCCGCTATCCGAGCCGGCGCGCCTTCCTCGAACTGGTCAGCGACCCCGTGTATATGCGGTACGTGCCCTACAAAGCAGCGTCGGTGCTGGTAGGGCTGACGCCGATGAGGGGTGACCTGATCCTGCCAATGCTCAACTGGGCGCTGGGCGCAGGGCTGGTGATCCTGTTCCTTGGTCTGGCCTGGATTCGTGCACTACGCCGCGCTCGCTAACTGATTTACGGCGCCGCGGCGGTCGCTGCCCGGCACCCACCCTATCCAACATCCCGGAGGTAGCGGATGAAAGCTGTCATTTGCCAGAACACCGAATTGCAGGTCGTCGACTTGCCGGAGCCAATGCCCGCCAAGGGCCAGGTTCTGGTTGAGGTGTTGCGCTGCGGCATCTGTGGTTCGGACCTGCACATGCGCCATCACTGCGACGAGTTCAAGGCCGTGGTGGACAAGGTTGGTTTTGGCAAGGTGTTGCCGTCCAGCAGCGATCCGGTGGTGTTCGGTCATGAACTCTGTGCCGAGGTGCTGGAGTACGGCGCCGGTTGCGACAAGAAGATCAAGCCGGGTACCCGTGTGGTTGCCCAGCCGGTGCTGCGCGTCGGCAATGCGATTCACCTGGCCGGCCTGTCGCCGCTGGCCACCGGTGGCTACGCCGAGCGCATGTTGTTGCAGGAGTCGGCTCTGGTGCCGGTACCCAACGGACTTTCGGCCGAGATGGCGGCCTTGACCGAGCCGATGGCGGTGGCCTGGCATGCGGTTCGGCGGAGTGAAATCCAGCGCAAGGATGTGGCCATCGTCATCGGTTGCGGGCCGGTGGGTCTGGCGCTGATCTGCCTGCTCAAGGCGCAGGGCGTGGAGCGCGTGGTGGCCAGCGACTTCTCCGCCGGGCGCCGTGCCCTGGCGCAGCGGTGCGGGGCCGATGTGCTGATCGATCCGCGCGAGGACTCGCCCTACGCCGAGCGTCCCGGCGAGGATTTCATCCGCGATCTGCCCAGCTTGCTGGAACTCTCGCTGGGCACCCGCGAGAAGCTCGGCAAGCTGCCGCTGCCCTGGCACATCGCCTGGCGCCTGGCCGAGAAGCTCGGCGCCGGGGCGCCGAAGCGCCCGGTGATTTTCGAATGCGTCGGCCTGCCGGGATTGGTGCAACAGATCATCGACGGCGCGCCGCTGCTGTCGCGCGTGGTGGTGGCCGGCCTGTGCATGCAGGTCGACCGCTACGAACCGGCGCTGGCGATCCACAAGGAGATCGACCTGCGCTTCGTCTTCGGTCATTCGCCGCTGGAGTACCGCGACACCCTGCACATGATCGCCGAGGGCAAGGTCAACTGCGCGCCAATGATCACCGGCACCGTGGGCCTGGACGGCGTTGCCAACGCGTTCGATGCCCTGAAGGATCCGGAGCAGCACGCCAAGATCCTGATCGATCCGCAAAGTGCCGTGGCCCAGGCATGAACAGGATGACGAACTCCCCCTTGCCCCTGGCGCTGAACCAGATCGCCTTCAGCGTGGTCGATCTGCGCCGCACCGAAGCCTGGTGGTGCGACGGTCTGGGCTTCCTCCCGGCTGGCGGCAGCCGCCTGATGATGCGCGGCCCGCTGAGCGCCACCATCGTCGACCTGCCCGGCGCGGCGATGACCTGTTGGTGCTTGGTCGGCCGCAACGACTGGTGTCAGCTGGAGCTGTTCCAGTACGAGCGGCCGATGGCGCGCCTGATGCCGGCCGATCGCAAGCCCAACGACATCGGCTACAGCCGCATGGGCGTCTGGGTGGCCCATTTCGACCTGGCGCTGGCCCGTCTGGCCGCGCTCGGTACATCGCCGTTGTCGGCGCCGCTCGGCGCAGTCGGTGCGCGCCGCGTATGCGTGCGCAACCCTGACGGGGTCTATGTCGAGTTGCTGGAGCAGGATCCGCTGCCCGAGGAGAACCGTCGTGGTCGCCAGGATTGCCCGGTGGCGATCCGTTACGTGAGCATGACCACGGCGGATCTGGCCGCCTCCAGCGAGTTCGTCGGCAGCGGCTACGCGCAGATCATCGGACCGCTCGTACCCGCCACGGTAAACGCGGCGAACCTGCGTCTCGGCCATGCGACCTACCAGCGACTGCTGGGCATCACGCCGCACCTGGCATTCGTCA
>Ga0209343_10008264_pt1 | contig 12144 bp, 14 predicted proteins | sample RifCSPlowO2_02_FD_184026 | JGI IMG/M metagenome (GOLD analysis project Ga0209343, IMG submission 184026) | Groundwater microbial communities from Rifle, Colorado - Rifle CSP2_plank lowO2_0.2 (SPAdes) (version 2) | ecosystem: Environmental > Aquatic > Deep subsurface > Groundwater | place... | reverse complement strand
CTGCAGGCGATTGAAGAAGAGGCCCATGCCGAAGGCAAATCCGCCCACGACAAAGTGGCGCTGGTGCTGACCGATCTGGAAATGCCGGTCATGGACGGCTTCACGCTGACGCGCAACATCAAGCAGGACCCGCGCTTCAAGTCGATCCCGGTGGTGATCCATTCGTCGCTGACGGGCACGGCCAACGAAGCGCACGTGAGCTCCGTGGGCGCCGACGCCTACGTGGCCAAATTCGTGGCCAGCGAACTGGCCGCCACCATCCGACAGGTACTCAAGCACTGACCTGAACGGAACCGGGCGGTTGCGTCACACTTGGCGCCATGAAGCACTTCCTGACCTTTCTTGTGCTGGCCGGCATGGCCTTGGGTGTCTCGGCCCAGACCCTGTGGCGCGACGCACCGATGCTCGCCAGTCCGGCCGAGATCCGCGCCCTGATGCCCGACGCCCGCGAAACCTCACCCAGCCAGCGCGCGGCGGACCGCAGCGCCTTGCTGGAAATTCCGAGCACGCCGATTGCGGACGAGGACTTCGCCGCCACCTTCCATTTCGAGTCCGAGCGCCTGCAGCGCATTCACCTGCGGGCCCAGCCCGGCACCCGCGAGCGCACCCAGGCGCTGCTGCGGGCCTTGCAGACCTCGCTGCGCGCGCGCTACGGTCTGCCCATCAGCACCAAGGCGCGGGAGAACGCGGCGCCCGGTACGGTCGACCTCAAGTGGGCGTTTCGGCGCATGACGGTGCAGCTCCAGATGCTCGACGGCACCACGGTGGAATTGATCTACAGCGCCAACATACCGGGTCGGCCAGCGGGCCTTTGAAAAACCACTTCATCGATCCGGTTTGAAAAAATCGCCCTGATGGTCTATGGTGAAACCGTCTGGCGACCTCTGCGCCCCTCTGTGACCTCACGCTCCGCCATCGCGAGCAGTTGTCAGGCTCTCTTTTTTTCTTCCTGAAAGGAGAACAACATGGGACTACTGGACAAGTTTTTTGGCGGCAAGGTGGACTATCCGCCGCTGCCGGCTGGCAACGAGGCGCTGGCCCAGCTCGATGAAATGAAAGCGCCGCTGGAAGAGCTGGCGCACAAGGTGCATGACCACCTGGAAGTGGTGCCGGCAGAGCACGAAGCCTTTGTCTTCCTCGGCAAGCCACCCAAGAACTTTGGCATTGCCTGGATTCACGATGGCAAGGTCACCGGCCTCAAGGAATTCGCCGAAGAACACCATCTGACGCAAGTTGAAGTCGGCAAGATGATTGTCCGGCTCGGCGAGGCCTATCAGCATGCCAGCGAAACGCCGCGCTACTCGGCCGAATTCGGCGGCAAGCAGATGGTCGTCATTCCGTCGCAGGGTCTGGAGCAGGAAATGCACCAGATCATGGCGAATACGCTGCACTGAGTGCGGCAGCGGGTGCGTCGCACCCTTTGTCGAGATGGGTGGGGTCGGGCGGTTTGGACAGCGGTTGGTCGCTTGATCTGGCGCGGCCTTTACGCCGCCGCCAGCGCATCAGCCACACGCTGCGCCGCCAAGATCAGATCCCTGACCAGCCGCTCGTCCACCTCCAGCAGGCCTTCGTACTCGCCCAGGTTGCGCTTGTTGTGGCACAGGTCCAGCACGCGCCAAACCTCTGGCCCCAGCCCCAGCGTGTGCGGCAGCACCTGAAAGACGATGTAGCGGTTGCTGGCCCGGTAACCCTTGGCGCGTAGCGCGGCGAGGCACAAAGCGTGGGCCGCGTTGTAGGCCAAGTCAAAGCGGCTCTCCAGTGCCAGCGCGGCGTTACCCGCGTCTGCCAGGCGGGCGCGGCCGGTGCGCAGCAAGCCGGCGATCTCGGCCGCATCGGGCGGCTCTGGTTTGAGCGAGCCGCCGGGGCGGCTCAGGTTTTCAAGTGGGTTGGCTGGGCTCATGTGGCGATGATTCCTCCTGGCCGATCAGCCATATCTTTGGCTGTTGCATCACGCGGTTGACGAACGCATTGTCGCCCTGCAGGCGGGCTTGGAAATCGGCGGCGGAATACAGCGCCGGGTTGATGGTGCGGCCCAACCTCTGGCTGGCGCCCTCCAGCGCAGCGAACACATCGCCATAGGCCAGCGTGTCGCTCACCACCAGCAAGTCCACGTCGCTCGCGGCCGTGTCTTGTTGCTTGGCGATGGAGCCAAACACAAAGGCGCGCTCAATCTGCGGCACCAATGGCGCCAGCGCGGCGCGCAGCACATCGGCCAGCCCCATCGTCTTGAGCACCAGCCCACGCAACTCGGCAAACACCGGCGATGCTGCGTTGGCCTGAAAGTGCTTCTGGTTGCCTTGCTTGCGCACCGTCAGCAAACCCGCGCCCGCCAGATCGGCCAGCTCACGCTGCACGGCACCCGCGCCCGACTGCGCCAGGCCGATCACCTCGTTCGTGTAGAAGCTGCGGTCCGGCGCGCCGAACAGAACGCCCAGCACCCGCTGGCGCACTTTGGGGAAGAGGGCGTCGGCTGTGGACGACGGGGAAGGAGTGGAATTGATACCCATAATGGGTTTTATCATACCCATTTAGGGTTTTCTTTTGTAACCCTCGTCCGAACTTCTCCCGCCGCGGTTGAGCAGCCTCCGCAGAGATCAAGCCGCCTTCAAATGCATGTCGATGTGCAGCGACGCAAAAGGGCACACCCCGCCCCCGGCTTCGGTGCGCTCCAGCAGGCCCAGCTCAGCCAGCGCGACCACGTCTTCATGCACCCGCTTCACATCGCGCCCTACCTGGCGGGCCAGTTCGCGCACCGACAGCTCACCCTTGCCTTGCGCGGTGCGCACCAGCGCCCAGCGCTTCTCGGTCAGCATGCCGAAGAAATGCCCCGGGCTCTCGAAGTTCAGCACCTCACCCTGGTAGGTGTCTTTGCGCGCAGCCACAGCCGCCGCGCGCAGGCCGGCTTGCCAGTCAGGCTGCAGGGTGATGGTCAAAAAACGGTTGTTCATGTCGCTCTCCTGGCCGTCTGAATGCGGGTGACCCCCGTTGATGCGACTTGCGGACGTTCATGCCGAACTGGAATTGACTTGGTACTTCGCAATCACGTCTGACAAGGACGCCGCCTGAATCTCCCCTCGGCGGTAGGCGGCCAGCCGCGATTCGGCCTCTTTCGCCCACATGGCATCCAGAGTAGCGTCCGGCTCATCCAGTGTGTCCAGGAGCTGATCCACCAGCGCCAGGCGCTCATCTGGCGGGAGCTGCAGCGCCTGTTCGCGCAATGATTTTGCGGTGATGGGCATGGGCGCTTCCTCTGTGGACGACTTCAGTTGCATGTTTACTCAGGCATCCGTGGTCCACCGGCAATGGTTCAAGCCGCCTTCTTCACCGACAGCTTGACCGTGTACCCCAGTTGCGCCGCCACGTTCACCAGCGCGTCCAGCGTGAACTTGTGGGTGCGACCCTTCACCAGATCGTTCATGCGCGGCTGGCTCACACCCGCGCGGTGGGCGGCTTCGGCCTGGGTGATGCCGAGCTTGGTTATCACTTTGCGGATGTGTGCCACCAGATCCGCGCGCAGCAACAGGTTTTGCGCTTCGGGCTCGGCAAAGCCCAGGTCATGGAACACGTTGTCGCTGCCCAAAGTCATGATTTGCGCAACCGATGTATTACCGGGTCAACGACGCCAACTGGGCTTTCAAACCCGGTAGGTCAGAGGTAACGGTACCCCAGACGATGTCAAGGTCCACGGTGAAATAACCGTGAGCCAGCGCGTTGCGCATCTCGTAAGCAAAGCCCCAAGGTACCTGTGGATGCTGCTGCGCGAAAGCCGGGTCGTGTTTGACCACGTTGTTGCAGGCCTCGCCGATGATTTCCAGATTGCGGATCACTGCGTCCTGCGTCTTGCGGTCCGCCTTGAAACCGGCAGCATCCACACCTGCGGTATAGCTCTGGATGTTGTCGATCGCCTCGGCGATGTGCCTCAAATAGTCCGCCGTGCGCAGCGGCCTGCTGCGGGTCACAGGCGCACCGCCTCGCGGAGCACCTGCTCGCGGAAGCTGGCGGGCAAGCCATTGGGCGTCAGTACGTCCACCTCCATACCCAAAAGCGCTTTCAGCTCGTAGCGGATGGCGCCAATGTCCAGCAGCGTGGTCGCGGGTGTCGGGTCCACCAGCACATCCAGATCGCTGCCTTCCACGTCGTCCCCGTGGATCGCCGAGCCAAACACGCTCACGCCCGCCACGCGGTGGCGCATTGCGATCTCGCGAATTTGCGAGCGGTGTTGGCTGAGGGCTTGAGAGGGGCGCATGAGGGCGAGTGTAGCCACAGGGTGGCGGCGTGGACAACCCGGGCAGTTGGCGGTCACGCCACCTTCTTGATCGAAAGCGTGACCGTGTAGCCCAATGCGTAGCCGCGTTCGCCGCCGGTTGGTGCATCATGCGTCCCAGGGAAACAAAAAGACACAAGTCAGATGGCCACACTGATACCAGCCCTCGGCAGCTGCGTCTCGCGCATGACTTCGGGCGAGCGCCGCACCGCAGAACGGCTTGAAGACAAGCTCGATGCCGACTACCTGCTCTGGTACGACGTGGCCGTTGGCCCCAAGCACCAGCACCCCGACTTCGTCGTCATGCACCCGCGCCGGGGCATCCTGATCCTGGAGGTCAAGGACTTCCGGCTCTCCACCCTCATCCAGGCCAACAAACAGACCTGGGACATCCACGGCGACAACGGCCCCAAGACCATTGCCAACCCGCTGGAGCAGGCGCGGCAGTATGCGCACCAGGTGGTCCACGCGCTGGAGCGCGACCCGCAGCTGGTGCACCCCGACGGCAAGCACAAAGGCAAGCTGGCCTTTCCGTGGAGCTACGGCGTGGTGCTGCCCAACATCACCCGCGTGCAGTTCGACAAAGCCGAACTCGCCCACGCCATCGAACCGCACCGCGTGGTCTGCCAGGACGAGATGGGCGAACACGTCGACCCCGAGGCGCTGCAAAGCCGCCTGTGGGACATGTTCCCTTTCATGATGGGCGGCGTCATGTCGCTCCCGCAGCTGGACCGCGTGCGCTGGATCATGTTTCCTGAAGTGCGGGTCGGCACCCAGGAAAGCCTGTTTCCCGCCGATGCGGGCGACGAGGCCGCCGAGCTGCCCAGCATCATGCGCGTGATGGACATCCAGCAGGAGCAGCTGGCACGCAGCCTGGGCGACGGGCACCGCGTCATCCACGGTGTGGCCGGCTCGGGCAAGACCATGCTGTTGGCCTACCGCGCCGAGCACCTGGCCAAGGCCCACACCGCCGCCAGCAAACCCATCCTCATGCTTTGCTACAACGAGCCGCTGGCCAAGCAGCTCGCCCGCGTCATGGCCGCCAAAGGCATCGCCGACCGCGTGCACGCGGTGCACTTTCACAAATGGTGCCGCGACCAGCTCGTCGCCTTTGGCCAGACCCTGCCCGCCAACAACCAGTCGGTATCAGACAAGATGGCCGACATGGTCCAGCGCGTCATCACCGGCGTGGACCGCCGCCAGATCCCCAGCGGGCAATACCAGGCCGTGCTCATCGACGAAGGCCACGACTTCGCGCCCGAGTGGCTCAAGCTCATCACGCAGATGGTGGACCCCGCCACCAACAGCCTGCTCGTGCTGTACGACGACGCGCAGAGCATCTACGAGCGCAGCCGCAGCAAGCAGTTCAGCTTCAAGAGCGTGGGCATCCAGGCGCAGGGGCGCACCACCATCCTCAAGATCAACTACCGCAACACGCGGCAGATTCTGCAAACCGCCAGCCTGGTCGCCGCTGATCTATTGACGGCCGAAGACAAAGACGAAGACGGCATCCCCATGCTCAAGCCCGTGAGCTGCGGCCGCGACGGCGAAGCGCCACTCATCATCCGCCTGCCCACCCTGCGGGCCGAGGCCACGCGCGTGGCCGAGCTGCTGAGCGCCGCTCACAGGGAAGGTCACGCCTGGGGCGACATGGCCATCATCTGCCGGCACTACAGCGAGATGGACGAATGCGCCGGCGTGCTGCGCCAGCGCGGCCTGCCGCACCAGGTGCGCAAAGGCGCGGGCCGCTTCGACCCGGCCGCCGACACCATCAAGGTGCTGACCCTGCACGCCAGCAAAGGGCTGGAGTTCCCGGTGGTGGCGCTGGTGGGCGCGGGCCACATGCCCGCCCCGGGCGAAGACGAGCGCGAAGAAGCCAAGCTGTTTTATGTGGGGGCTACGCAGTGGTTGATCTTAGGTATGAGCGGGCAGGGCGACTTTGGATCGAGATTGCATTCATGAAGGTTTGCAAGCTGGATGGTCATGTTCTCCATGCAAATGGGTTGAATTTAGATTCCTTAAACTTGGCAGGAAAAACTCTGGGAGATAAAAATGGCAAAAAGAATTGAAGTCAATCTCAACACAAAAAAGTTTGTAAATCAGACGCAAGCACTCAAATACTTTCAGGAAATGCTTCAGCGCTATGTGCCTGGTGAGCAGATCTCGCCCGAAGACGAAGTTCATCTTGCTGAGTTGTTCAAAAGGCATCCTAGTTACGCAGAAAAAGTTGGTCCTGGTGTCAAATATTTCGAAATCATGCCAGAGCGGTTTGGTTCTCAGTGCTTTTGTGCGGTTCTGAAAAATGGGGAGAAAGAGGGCTTCTCCTACAAGAAATGCGTAACTCAACGGGATGATTGAGAGCTTTTTGGAATGAAATCGATGGAATTCGAAATTATTATTAATGCCGACTATCTGAATTTATTCAAGGACACGCCGCTTGCTCCGGTTGAAAACAAGACCGTCTTAAGTCTGGCTAACGATTTCGAAGATGAGAAATGGCGAATTGAGAAGTTCGAGAATTTCATCTGGGACAATATAGCCTTGACCGCATTATCTGCGAAAGAGCGGGAAAAACTGGCGGGCAAGAGTAGGTCAACTCTGCGTGAGGCTGCAAAAAACCTACGGCTAACCGACAAAGAAGGTGACATAGGGCAGGGCAGCGAGCTTGCCGAAATCGTGCTGTACGGAATCATGCAACACTACTATGGGGCTTTGCCTGTGGTCCCCAAGATTTTCTACAAGCAAAACACGCAAGACAATGCCAAAGGGGCTGACAGTGTTCATATCGTCTTGGAGGGGGATTCCAATTTTTCGCTTTGGTTTGGAGAAGCGAAGTTCTACAACAGCATTGAAAATGCAAGACTGTCATCTGTCATTGAGTCGGTCGGAAACTCTCTGAAAACTGAGAAGCTGAAGAAGGAAAACAGCATCATTACCAATGTGGCAGACATTGAACGACTCGTCGAAAACAAGGAACTGGCTGCAAAGATTAAGCTTGCTTTGTCCCCTGATAACTCAATGGATAACATCAAGCCAATGCTTCATATCCCAATTCTGCTCTTGCATGAGTGCTCCCTTACTGCTGAAGCCAAAGAGATGGACGACAGTTACAGGAAAAAGCTTCGCGACTACCATCTGGACCGCGCTACAGAATATTTCAAGAAGCAGATCGAAACTTTATCCAGCCAAGTAGCGAAATATTCATTAATCAAATTCCACATTATTCTGCTTCCTGTTCCGGATAGGAAAGATTTGGTTGCACGTTTCACGAACGCAGTTGCGCATCACAAGGGATAAAGAGCGATGGATATTTTTGACGAATGCGCCGCTATCAATCACCTGCTCCAAGATGATGACGGAATTGAAGCAAGAAATCGCCTGATTCGTCTGCTTGATACTCTTGGTAGGGAAAAGCAGGCCTACGATCCATTGCTGAACCACCTGATCAGAGAGTCTGGATTGTATCCATATCTCGAACCAGAAACATCGAGTTGGCAAGATCGTTTCGTTTTCGAGTCATTCAAAGTAGATATTGGACAAGATGCTCCCGTAACGCTTCACAGAGAACAGTCGCTAGTCCTTAAACATCTTCTGGATGGAGACAATCTTGCCGTTAGTGCACCGACGAGTTTTGGAAAAAGCTTGATCATTGATGCCTATATCGCAATCAAGAAACCTAAGAACATCTTAATATTGGTTCCAACCATTGCATTAACAGATGAAACTAGGCGGCGATTAAGTAAGAAGTTTTCCGCCGAATACAAGATAGTGACGACATCGGAAGTCGAACTCGGAGAGAAGAACATTCTCATCTTCCCGCAGGAAAGAGCGATTCACTACTGCGACAAGCTGGAACAACTGGACTTGCTTGTCGTTGACGAGTTTTACAAGGCAAGTCGTGCCTTCGACAAGGAGAGATCGCCAGCTCTCTTGAAAGCCATGCTCAAGCTGGGAGAGAAGGCTGCGCAGAAATATTACTTAGCACCGAATATCTCCGAGCTAAACGACAATCCATTCACAAAGGATATGCTGTTTCTGCGTATGGATTTCAACACTGTGTTCCTTGAAAAGCATGAGCTATACAAGGACATCAACAAGGATGTGCAAAAGAAGAATGAGGCTCTATTGCAGATACTTGGGAAGCAAAAAGCCAAGACTCTAATTTACGCCGGTACGTATTCGAACGTCGATAGCGTAGCAACCTTGCTTATTGAAAATACTGACAGGGAGCAAAGTAAACTACTTTCAGATTTTTCTGCTTGGCTTGCATCGAACTACCACCCGAATTGGAAACTTACTGCGCTTGTGAAGCGAGGTGTCGGTATCCACACAGGACAGCTTCACCGTTCATTGAGTCAAATACAGGTTCGCCTCTTTGAGGAGGTGAACGGAGGACTACAAACGCTGATATCGACCACTTCCATCATTGAAGGGGTAAATACATCAGCCGAAAATGTCATCGTATGGAGCAACAAGAAAGCGCAGCTGAAGCTTGACGACTTCACCTATCGCAACATCATCGGGCGGGGTGGTCGAATGTTCAGACATTTCGTTGGCAACATTTATATTCTTGAAGAGCCTCCGTCTCCGGTGGAGATTCAATTGGAGTTGACATTCCCTGACGAGTTGCTTGCGGATGTAGACGATGAGAAATACAAAAAAGAACTCACTAAGGAACAGTTGGCGAAGATCCTACATTACAAAGAGGAAATGGTTCAGCTAGTCGGTATGGAGGCATTTGGGCGTTTGAAAAATAATGGGATGTTGGTTTCCAGTGATACGGAATTGATTGCCGCAATCGCCCATGCGATCAAGAGTGACCCAAAGCTGGTAAGGGGATTGGCAAATCTATATGCGCCTACAAGCGACTACTGGGTGTGGATACTCTGTAAAGTTTTGAAATTAGTTCCAGGCGGGTGGGATGCCGCTTACACGCAATTTGCAGAATTTGTGCGTGTTCTATCGAGCAATTGGAAACTCTCTATCCCGGAGCTTTTGGATCAGCTGTCGGAGCAAGACGTCACCATCGAAGCATTTTTTAAGATGGAACGGAACGCAACATTCAAATTGACTGCGTTGCTGAATGATATTAACGTCATTCAAAAGGAAATTGTGCCTGACCTCAAAGTGGATATCTCTTCATTCATCGCAAGGCTATCCAAGGCATTCTTGCCATCGTGCGTGATGGAACTGGAAGAATACGGTTTGCCTCGAATGTTGGCCAAACGAATCCATGCGTCCGGCCTTATTAATTTTGAGGATGATAGTCTTGATCTTCATTCGGCAATTGACAGATTGCGCGAACTGAAGTCCGATATTATTTCCAAAGTCGAAGGAATAGATGAATTCGATTGCTACGTTCTCGACTACTTTTTTGAGGGGATAGCGGTTCAGAGACCGAAAGTGAGAAGTCAGGAGGCAGACGTCTGAAATTCTTTCAAACAAGCCAGCAAGGGTTGAATGTTGCTAGCTTTCTGGGATGGCGCTCTAACTAGTCTTCAGCCCTTTCAACCGTTTGAACATTGGCGTGCCTTCCGCTTCAGGGTCCACCCGCTTCGCCACAGCAAAGTTGCCAGACTGCAAACTGGAGTTGTTCGTCTTGGTGGCGGCTAGTAACTGCTACGCGTAAGTCACCACTTTCAAGCAGTTGGGGTTCAGGGCTGCGATTCGGTCCACATTGCCTCGGTGGCTTCCTTGGCGCAGTCGGTTTATTTGTTGATATATCTGCTGTTTTGATGCACTACGACCAAGCAGGTCTAAAAAGCCAGCGAGCTATTGTGCTCGCTGGCTTTGCTGTTTCTAGGTTGTTTCCTAGAAAATTTGTAGTGATTTGAATAGTCCCCGATGGACAACCACTTGTTCATCAAAGTTAAAGCGGGCTTCCTTGTTTAGATATCTAAACACTTCTCTATCAACTCGCGGGTGATTGCCTATCACGCTAAACAAAAACAAGACTTGAAGGATAAAGGTTGAATCCCGTTCTTTTAGGTTTGTTCTTTTTAGCTGTCTATTGTAGGCGTCTAAAAACTCCTTTACGCTAAATGACCATTTTCTGAGCTGAGAAATTACATCGAATATTGTAGTGATATCCGGTAGAACTCCATGTATTTCATCAGTAAGTTCACTGCGAAAATAGTTTGAAAAGGCTTTATCTACTTTCTTTATGATCTCCGGCGCGATCTTTGTAGTCTTTTCATTTTTGAGTTGATCTTCGCAGCAAGACTTTAGGTACTGAATGAAGTCTCGCGGCCGCAATAGAGTGCTGCGAGCAATAAATTCAAAAGAGTGAATTCGTTTTCTTCCGCTGGTTCCTACTTTTACACCATTGCTAAAAAAGAGCCTTGCCCATGCATCATCGAAACCGAGATTTGTTTTTCCTGTTGGGTCTATAGCTCTTGATATTCTAAAAGCTAGCAATTCCTTGATGCGGTCAAAATCCCAGTCAAGATCGACCCTTAGGTCATTCCATTTTGTTTTATCAGAATCCTGAATGAGGTCGTAAATATCGTCACGCAGAAGTACAATAGGAAAGAGTCTTGAGGTTCCTTGGGAAAACACAGACCGAACATCCTGAACGGCCTTAAACAACCCTGTAATTAATGCTGTGTATTGTTCGTATTGTCCGGCATCGGAAATGTTTCGATAGTCCTCGTCAAGTTCATCAAAAACGATGAGATATGTTGAGGTGTCGATATGAGCTAGCACGACATCTTCAAGAGTCTCTACGCGCTCTATTAAGCTCTTGATTCTGTCTTGCTCTTGGTTGGGTGCTCCAACGTTAACTCCCACGCCAAATAGTTCTACGCCGAAATCTCGATCTAACCACTTGTTGATCCTTCGGGGTAATGTTGGGGCTTTGTTGTCGATGTATGTTCTGTGTAGAATGTCCCGTATTTTTTTATCAATCGACTGATTTTCTGCCATCAACTGACATACGTGGCTGTATATTAAAAACTTCCATAGAGTAATATATTGATGAGGCCCAGTATATCCAGAGTCTCTAAGGGAATATAGTTCGTTAAAAGGAAAGTTTTTAAAGGTCAGCTTCACGGCACGAGTGTTTGGTTCGGTCTGCTTGCAGAGATGTTCTGCTATTGCAGTTTTGCCGCACCCCTTTCGGCCGATAACAAAACTTCGCTTCCCGTGCTTTATTCTGCTAACCTCATTGACATGGTAGAAGTATCTTGAATTATCTTCTAATTTGCCTTCAAGCTTCCATTCCGATACTTCTTCAAGCAACAACCTTAAGGATGTCTCATCATTGGATGCTTCCTGATTTTTGCCATATTCGTTGCTCATAAATCGATCAATATCATCTTCTGGAATGCCGCTTGGAGAACTGGGGTTATTCATGTGACAGCCTTTGATTTGGAGTTGGACAGGATTTATGAGTGAGAAATAAGAATGAAGAATCTTGGGTGCTGGGGAGAAGGAAACTATTGTCGTAACATGTCATTCGATGAACTTATATTTTATTCTTATAGTTTCTAAATGAATTTGGGGATTTTAAATCTACTTGCCCCAACTATCTTTCAATCCCGTCACCCGGTTGAACACCGGCTTCACTCCAGCCAAATGGTCCACCCGATCCGCCACAAAGTACCCAAACCGCTCGAACTGGAATTTCTGATCCGGCTTCGCGGCGGCCAGTGAGGGCTCCACGTAGGCAGTCACCACCTTGAGGCTGTTGGGGTTCAGGGCTTCGATGAAGTCTTTGCCGCCGGCGTCGGGGTTGGGGTCGCTGAACAGGCGGTCATACAGGCGCACTTCGGCGCTCACGCCGCTGGCCACGCTCACCCAGGTGATGGCGGCTTTGGCTTTCACGCTGTCGGCGCCGGGGGTGCCGCTCTTGGTGCCGGGGATCACTTTGGCGTGCACCT
>Ga0209343_10008263_pt1 | contig 12145 bp, 9 predicted proteins | sample RifCSPlowO2_02_FD_184026 | JGI IMG/M metagenome (GOLD analysis project Ga0209343, IMG submission 184026) | Groundwater microbial communities from Rifle, Colorado - Rifle CSP2_plank lowO2_0.2 (SPAdes) (version 2) | ecosystem: Environmental > Aquatic > Deep subsurface > Groundwater | place: Rifle... | reverse complement strand
GTTCTGCGCCGCATTCACCGCGCAGGTCACCACATGCACCTTGGCTTCCAGGCGCACGCCGGACATGCCCAGCGGTTCGCGCACGCCTTCCTGGTTATCGATCACGTAATCCTGCGGCAGGGTGTGCAGCACTCGTTGATCCGCCGGAATCGCCACGGCCTGGGCCGCATCCAGGACGCGCTCGAGGTCGGCCGGGCTGACTTCGCGATCGCGGATGGCGACGATGCCGTGGCTGTTGAGGCTGCGGATATGGTTACCGGCCACGCCGACGAAGGCCGAATGAATGCGGCAGCCGGCCATCAGTTGGGCTTCCTCGATGGCGCGCTGGATCGACTGCACGGTCGACTCGATATTCACCACCACGCCTTTTTTCAGGCCACGCGACGGATGGGTGCCGATACCGACGATTTCCAGCTGGCCATCGGCCGTCACTTCACCGACCAGCGCCACCACCTTGGAGGTGCCTATATCGAGGCCAACGATCATCTTGCCACTCTGCACGTTTACCATGGGTCTCGCCTTCTCCTGATTCACTGCACGACAGCGGTATCAGCCGCCGTGGGCGCAATCGGCTCACGCCACGCCACGGCCAGGCCGTTGGCGTAACGCAGATCGATCCGCGCGATATTCGTTTGTTGCTCTTTCAGCGCCTTGTCGTAGATGGCGATGAAACGACGCATCTTTTCCACCAGGTGGTCGCGGCCCAACAGCAGCTCGATGCCCTGACCGGTGGAGAGGAACCAGCTGCCGCGCTCACGCAACTCCAGGCGCGCCACGGAAAAACCCAATGGACGCAACATCTGGCTGAGCATCTGGTACTGCTGCATCACTTGCTGCTGCGCCCGCTTGGGGCCATACAGCTGCGGCAGATGCTGATAATTCGCCTGTTCCTTGGGCGCGAAGGCCTTGCCCTGGTTGTTCAGCAGCGCCTCATCACCCCAACGGGCAATCGGCAGATGCTCCTCGAGGCGCACCAGCACCTGGTCCGGCCACACCCGCCGCACCTGTGCACTGGCGATCCAGGGCATCGACTCCAGTTCGCGGCGCATACCCGGCAGGTCGACACTGAAGAAACTCGCCTTGACGAACGGCTCGATACGCTGCTGGACCGCCTGCTGGCTGACATAGCTGAGATCGCCCTCGACGCTGATCTTGGCGATCGGCCGGTCCGCGTAGGGCAGCAGGCGTTGCGCCAACTCATAAGCGGCAAAGCCCAGCACCAGCAGCAACAGCGGCCAGGTGATGCGCTTGAGCAGACCGAGGTTCAGCTTGGGCAGGCGCAGACTGATTGGCTCCTTGGTCACCAGGCGGCTGGCGCCGCGTTGCGCAGGCTTGCCGCGCAACGGTGCACGTGCAGAGCCTGGCTGGTGACGCAGAGTGGCGATCATGGCTTAACCCCGAGCCTCAAGGCTGTCGGCGAGGATCGCCAACACCAGTTGTGGAAAATCCAGACCGGCGGCACGCGCCGCCATCGGCACCAGACTGTGGTCGGTCATGCCTGGCACGGTATTGACCTCCAACAGCCAGAACTGGCCGGCGGCGTCCTGCATCACATCGACCCGCGCCCAACCCTGGGTACCGACCGCTTCGCAGGCCCGGGCACTGAGGTTTTTCAGCTCTTCTTCCTTGGCCGCATCGAGGCCACAGGGGATGCGGTACTGGGTGTCGCTGGCCAGGTACTTGGCGTCGTAGTCGTAGAACGAATGCGGAGTGCCCAGGGCAATCGGTGGCAGCACCTGGCCGCGCAGCAGGGCAATGGTGTATTCCGGGCCGTGAATCCACTGTTCGACCAACACTTGCGAGTCGTACTGGCTGGCGTCCTGCCAGGCGCCGATCAAGCTGTCGACATCGGCCACCTTGGCCATGCCGATGCTCGAGCCTTCATGGGCCGGCTTGACGATCAGCGGGAAACCCAGCTCCGCCGCAGCGGCGCGGCAGTCTTCGGCACTGGCCAAGACCGCATGCCGTGGCGTCGACAGGCCGAGGCTTTGCCAGACCTGCTTGGTGCGCAGTTTGTCCATGGCCAGGGCCGAAGCCAGGATGCCGCTGCCGGTGTAAGGGATGCCGGCGCATTCGAGCAAGCCCTGCATGCTGCCGTCTTCGCCGCCACGCCCGTGCAGCACGATGAAGGCGCGGTCGATCTTCTCGTTGAGCAGACGCTGCAGGAAATCCTCACCGACATCGATGCCAAAAGCATCCACGCCAGCGCCTTGCAGGGCGTTGAGCACGGCATTACCGGACTTCAGCGAGACTTCACGCTCGGCGCTCTTGCCGCCGAACAGCACGGCGACGCGGCCGAAAGCAGTAACTGGCAGGTGTGACTTCAAGGTTTCGGCGCTCATTTGGACTCCGCCTCTTTCGACTCACCGCCAGTTGCCGCGAACAGCGCGCTTTGCAACAGTTGCGGGGCCAGGCCACCGATATCGCCGGCACCCTGACACAGCAGGATGTCGCCGGCGCGCAGCAGCGGTTTGATCAGCGGCGCCAGTTCGACGCCGCGCTCGATGTAGATCGGATCCAGCTGGCCACGCTGACGAATGCTGTGGCACAGGTGCTTGCTGTCGGCACCCGGGATCGGCTCTTCGCCGGCCGGATAGACCTCCATCAGCAGCAGGACGTTGGTATCGGCCAGCACCTGGACGAAATCCTCATAGAGGTCGCGGGTACGGCTGAAACGGTGCGGCTGGTAAACCATCACCAGGCGCCGCTCCGGCCAGCCACCGCGCACGGCCTTGATCACCGCCGCCACTTCGCGCGGGTGGTGACCATAGTCGTCGACCAGCATCACGCTGCCGCCGGCCACCGGCAGTTCGCCGTAGACCTGGAAACGTCGGCCGACACCCTGGAAGCCGGACAGGCCCTGGACGATGGCTTGATCGCTGATGCCTTCATCGGTCGCGATGGCAATGGTCGCCAGGGCATTCAGGACGTTGTGATTGCCCGGCATGTTGACCGAGACATCCAGCGGCGCGCAGTCACGACGCAACACGGTGAAGAAGGTCAGCATGCCTTGCTGGCGCACGTTGATCGCCCGCACGTCGGCATCTTCGCCAAAGCCGTAGGTCATGGTCGGCCGCGCCACCTGCGGCAGGATCTCGCGCACGATGGGGTCGTCGACGCACAGCACCGCCAGGCCATAGAACGGCAGGTTATGCAGGAACTCGACGAAGGTTTTCTTCAACTTGTTGAAGTCGCCTTCGTAGGTGCTCATGTGGTCCATGTCGATGTTGGTGACCACCGCGACCATCGGCTGCAGATGCAGGAAGCTGGCATCGCTTTCATCCGCTTCGGCAATCAGGTAGCGGCTGGTGCCCAACTGGGCATTGGTGCCCGCCGCATTCAAGCGGCCACCGATGACAAAGGTTGGGTCCAGGCCGCCAGCAGCGAACACCGAGGCCAGCAGACTGGTGGTGGTGGTCTTGCCATGGGTGCCGGCCACGGCAATGCCATGCCGGTAGCGCATCAGCTCGGCGAGCATTTCCGCACGCGGCACCACCGGCACGCGCCGCTCCAGGGCCGCGGCGACCTCCGGGTTGGCGGTATTCACGGCGCTGGAGACCACCAGCACATCGGCGTTCTCGGCGTTGTCGGCACGATGACCGATAAAGATCTGCGCGCCGAACTGCTCCAGACGCTCGGTGACCGCCGACGCCTTGAGGTCGGAACCGGACACCTGATAGCCCAGATTGAGCAGCACTTCGGCGATGCCGCACATGCCGGCGCCGCCGATGCCGACGAAGTGGATGCGGCGGATACGGCGCATTTCAGGCTGCGGGAAAGCTTTGCGACTCTCAACCACGGGCCACCTCCAGACAAATATCGACAACGCTGCGGGTTGCATCGGGCTTGGCCAGACGCCGCGCGGTGCGCGCCATTTCTTGCAATCGTTCAGGGTGCATCAAAACCTCGGACAGCTGAGCGGCCAGCGTGGCGGCGTCTGTGGAGCGTTGCGGCAGAAGGACGGCAGCGCCCTCCTTGGCCAGGTACTCGGCGTTACGCGTCTGGTGATCGTCGATGGCGTGCGGCAGCGGCACCAGCAGCGACGGCAGACCGGCGGCAGCCAACTCGCTGACGGTCAAGGCGCCGGCGCGGCACACCACCAGATCGGCCCAGGCGTAAGCCCGGGCCATGTCCTTGATAAAGGGCGCGACCTGCGCTTCGACGCCGGCAGCGCGGTAACGTTCGCCAGTAATGCCATCGTGTTGCTTGCCGGCCTGGTGGAACACATGCGGGCGCAACTCGTCTGGCACTAACGCCAGCGCTGCCGGCAGCAGCTTGTTCAGTGGCTCGGCACCCAGGCTGCCGCCGAGGATCAGCAGACGCGGCCGGCGATCGCGCAGAGAATCGCGCGGGGTTTCCAGGAACAGCTCCTCGCGTACCGGATTGCCGGTGGTGCGGCGTTTGGCCGAAGCGCCGAAGGTATTCGGAAAGGCCTCGCAAACACGGCTGGCGAACGGCACCAGGCTGCGATTGGCGGTGCCGGCCACGGCGTTCTGCTCGTGAATGATCAACGGCGCACCACCCAGGCGGGCCGCCAGGCCGCCGGGGCCGGTGACGAAGCCGCCCATGCCGAGCACGCACACCGGCTGCAGTTCGCGCACCACTTTACGCGCCTGAAACAGTGCCTTGATCAGCTGGAACGGCGCCTTGAGCAGCGACAGCTTGCCCTTGCCGCGCAGACCGCTGACGTTGATCAGGTGCAACGGCAGGCCGGCGGCCGGGACCAATTCGTTCTCGATGCCGCGCGGAGTGCCCAGCCAATGCACGCGGTAGCCGCGTGCCTGGAACTCGCGGGCACAGGCCAGCGCCGGGAACACGTGCCCGCCGGTACCGCCGGCCATGATCAGCACATTACCGGGCATGGGCAGGCTCCTGTGTGCTCTTCCCATCGAAAAAATCCGACTCCTGAAAATCGACGTCCTCGCTGCCCAACTGGGTGCGCCGCTCCCACTCGATGCGCAGCAGCAGCGCCAGGCTGACGCAGCAGATCACCAGGGAGCTGCCTCCGTAGCTGAGGAACGGCAAGGTCAGGCCCTTGGTCGGCAGCAGGCCGACGTTCACCCCGATATTGATCAGGAACTGGCCGATCCAGAGGAACGCCAGGCCGTAGGCGACATAGGCGGCGAAGAACTGCTTGGCCTTCTCCGCCCACAGGCCGATATACAGGGCGCGCACGCAGACGAAGGCGAACAGGCCGACGGTAACCAGGGCGCCCAGCATGCCCAGCTCTTCGGCGAGCACGGCAAACACGAAGTCGGTGTGCGCTTCCGGCAAATAGAACTGCTTCTGAATGCTGTTGCCCAGGCCGACCCCGAACCACTCGCCGCGGCCGAAGGCGATCAACGCTTGGGTCAACTGGTAGCCGGAGCCGTACTGATCGGCCCAGGGGTCGGTAAAGGTGATCAGGCGCTGCAGGCGGTACTCCTGGGTTTGCACCAGCACGAACAACGCGCCAACGGCCAGGGCGACCAGCAAGCCGAAACGCAGCAGACCGACGCCGCCGAGGAACAGCATGGCCGCGGCGGCACCCATCATCACCACGGTGGCACCGAAGTCCGGCTCCAGCAGCAGCAAGCCGGCCATCGGCAGCAGTACCACGAAGGGCTTGAAGAAGCCGGCCCAGCTTTCGCGAACTTCGGCCTGACGACGCACCAGATAGCCGGCCAGATAGATCACCACGAACAGCTTGGCGATTTCCGACGGCTGCACGTTGAATGCGCCGAAGCCGATCCAGCGCATCGAACCATTCACTTCGCGACCAATGCCCGGCACCAGCACCAGCACCAACAAAGCGAAGGCAGCCAACAGCGCCATCCCGCTGAGGCGTTGCCAGGTTTCCAGCGGAATCAACAGCACCACAGCGGCGGCGCCGAGGCCGACCACCAGGTAAATCAGGTGGCGGAGCATGTAGTAAAGCGGGCTGCCCACATTCACCGCGGCCACCTCGGTCGAGGCGGACGCGATCATCACCAGCCCCAGGCCGAGCAGGGCCAGGCAACCGGCCAGCAGCGGGAAGTCCAGGTCCAGGCCACGGCGGCCGAACAGCGGGGACGGGTGTGGGCGCAAGAAGGCGAGCATCAGGCGAGCGCCTCCACGGCTTGGGCGAACAGGCGTCCGCGTTCTTCGAAATTCCTGAACATGTCCAGGCTGGCGCAGGCCGGCGAGAGCAGCACGGCATCGCCCGGCTGGGCCAGTTTGGCGGCGCGCTGCACGGCCTCCTCGAGGGTCGCCACGCGGATCAGCGGCACGCCCTCGGCCAGCGCAGCGGCCAGGCGCTCGGCATCGCGACCGAGCAACAGCACGGCGCGGCAGAATTGCGCGACCGGTTTGGCCAAGGCGGAGAAATCGGCACCCTTGCCGTCGCCACCGGCGAGCAACACCAGCTTGCCGGTGATATCCGCGCCCAGGCCTTCGATGGCCGCCAGGGCGGCGCCGACGTTGGTCGCCTTGGAGTCGTCGTAGTAAGCCACGCCGTTACGCTCACCCACCCACTGGCAGCGATGCGGCAGACCGGCGAAGCGCTTCAGCGCCTCCAGCATCGGCGCCATCGGCAGGCCGGCCGCATGGCCCAGGGCCAGCGCCGCCAGGGCGTTGGCCTGGTTATGCGCACCGCGGATTTTCAGCTCACGCACCGGCAGCAGCGCGTCGAACTGGTAAGCCAGGTACTTCTCGCCGTTTTCCTCGAGCAGACCGAAACGCTTGAAGTCCGGCTTGCCCAGACCGAACAACCAGCAGGGCAGGTCGTCCGCCACCAGCGGCCGCGACAGCGCATCGTCGCGGTTCACCACCACCTGACGGGCGCCGCGGAAGATCCGGTGCTTGGCCAGGTGATAAGCCGCCAGCGAGGCGTAGCGATCCATATGGTCTTCGCTGATGTTCAGGCAGGTCGCCACTTCGGCGTTCAGCTGATCGGTGGTTTCCAACTGGAAGCTGGACAGCTCCAGGACATACATCTCGACCTCGTCGCTGAGCAGATCCAGCGCGGGAGTACCCAGGTTGCCGCCGACCGCAACCTTCTTGCCGGCCGCCGCCGCCATTTCGCCGACCAGGGTGGTCACCGTGCTCTTGGCGTTGGAACCGGTGATGGCGATGATCGGCGCCTTGGCGTAACGGGCAAACAGGTCGATGTCGCCGGAGAGCTTGACGCCGCGCTTGACCGCTTCCTGCAGCGCTGGGGTGGCGATGGCCAGGCCCGGACTGACCAGCAACTCGCTAGCCCGGCAGAGGAAGTCCACGTCCAGCTCGCCACAACGCACTTCCACCTGCGGGAACTGTTCACGCAAGGTGGCCAGCTCCGGCGGGTTGGCACGGGTATCGACCACAGCAAAAGCCAAGCCCTGGCGCGCGAGAAAACGCACCAGGGACATGCCGCTCTTGCCGAGGCCGACAACGATGCGGAATTGGTCGGAAGCGATCAGGCTCATGGTGTCCTCAACGCAATTTCAAGGTGGCAAGGCCGATCAACACCAGAATCACGGTGATGATCCAGAAACGTACGATGACGCGCGGCTCGGGCCAGCCTTTCAGTTCGAAGTGGTGATGAATCGGTGCCATGCGGAACACCCGCTTGCCGGTCAACTTGAACGAAGCGACCTGGATGATCACCGACAGGGTCTCCATGACGAACACCCCGCCCATGATGAACAGCACCACTTCCTGACGGACGATCACGGCGATGGTGCCCAGGGCCGCGCCCAGCGCCAGCGCGCCGACATCGCCCATGAACACCTGGGCCGGGTAGGTGTTGAACCAGAGGAAACCCAGACCGGCACCGACCAGGGCGGCGCAGAACACGATCAGCTCGCCCGCGCCCGGCAGATAGGGGATAAACAGGTATTCGGCGAATTTCACGTTGCCCGACAGGTAGCAGAAGATGCCCAGGGCGCCGCCGACCATCACGGTGGGCAGAATCGCCAGACCGTCCAGGCCATCGGTGAGGTTCACCGCATTGCTCGAGCCGACGATGACGAAGTAGGTCAGCACCACGAAGCCGAAGCCCAACTGAATGCTGACGTCTTTCAGCAGCGGCAGGATCAGGGTGGTTTCCGCCGGGGTCTGCGCGGTCATATAAAGGAACAAGGCCGCCGCCAGACCGAACACCGATTGCCAGAAATACTTCCAGCGACTCGGCAGGCCGCGCGAATCCTTCTCGATCACCTTGCGGTAGTCGTCGACCCAGCCGATCGCGCCGAACAGCAGGGTCACCGCCAGCACCACCCACACATAGCGATTGCTCAGGTCGGCCCAGAGCAGGGTACTGATGGCGATGGCGGAGAGAATCAGCGCGCCGCCCATGGTCGGCGTGCCCTTCTTCGACAGGTGCGACTGCGGTCCGTCATGGCGCACCGACTGGCCGATCTGGCGGATCTGCAGGGTGCGGATCATCCACGGCCCCAGCCACAACGACAGCGCCAGCGCGGTCAACACCCCGAGAATCCCGCGCAGGGTCAGGTACTGAAAGACCGCGAAGCCCTTGTGGAACTGTTGCAGGTACTCCGCCAGCAGCAGCAGCATTTAGTGACTCTCCATTGGGTGATTCTCGCTGGATGTGCCACAGAGCGCCGCCACGATTTTATCCATCGCGGCGCTACGTGAACCTTTGATTAGAATGGTGGTGTCGCCATGTTCGCCGCGGAGCGCTTCGATCAGGCTGGCCTGATCGGCAAAATGCCGGCCATCTGCACCGAACGCGGCAACCGCATGAGCCATCAGCGGGCCAACCGCATAGAGCGCGGCAACCTTGCCAGCGGCATAGCTGCCCACCTCGCGGTGCGCTCGCTCGGCCCAGGCGCCCAGCTCGGCCATGTCCCCGAGCACCAGAACGGTGCGACCGGAGAAGCCGGCGAGTATATCAACCGCCGCGCACATCGACGCGGGGTTGGCGTTGTAGCTGTCATCGATGACCCGCACGCCATTGCTCGCCAACTGCGCTACGGCGCGGCCTTTGACTGGTTGCAGGTTTTCCAGCCCGGTCTTGATATCGACCAACGGCACGCTCAGGGCACGCGCCGCCGCGGATGCCGCCAGGGCATTGGCAACATTGTGCTCGCCGAGCAGGTTGAGCTGGATACGCGCCAGGCCATCGGCACAGTGCAGGGTGAACGCCGAGCAACCGCGCGCATCGCGGTCCAGGTCGCTGGCATGGAAGTCAGCGGCCGGATTGTGCAAGGCGAAACTGAGGATCCGCTTGTCGCCTGCGCGCTGTTGCCAGCGCGCAAAGGCCGGATCGTCACGATTGAGCACGGCAACCCCGCCCGCGCCGAGCCCTGCGAGGATCTCGCCTTTGGCCTCGACGATTTTTTCCGGCCCGCCGAACTCGCCCACATGGGCGGTTCCAGCGTTGGTGATGATGACCACATGGGGCTGCGCCAGGCTGACGGTGTAGGCGATTTCACCGACGCGCGAGGCGCCCAGTTCGATCACCGCCGCCTTGTGCTGCGATGCCAGTTCCAGCAGGGTCAGCGGTACACCCAGTTCATTGTTCAGATTGCCGCGGGTGGCCAGCACGGAATTGCCCTGCTCGACGAACGCCGTGCGCAAAATACTGGCCAGCATTTCCTTGACCGTGGTCTTGCCGCTGGAACCGGTGACCGCAACCAGCGGGCCGCCGTAGGCCTGACGGTTCAGGGCGCCGAGCCGGCCAAGCGCCAGGCGCGTATCGGCCACCAGCAACTGGGGCAAGGCGACGCCCGCCACTTCCCGCTCAACCAACGCAGCCACCGCCCCTTTGGCGGCGACATCGGCCAGGTAAGCGTGGCCGTCGAAGTTCGGCCCGGTCAGGGCGATGAACAGCTGACCCGGCTGAATCGCCCGGCTGTCGGTGCTGACTGCATCGAAGGCGCAATCTTCACCGATCAAGCGCGCATGCAGCGGCGCGCTGATTTCGCTCAAGCGCAGGGCTTTAAGCATGCGCCACCTCCCATGCCGCCAGGGCTTTGCCAGCTTCGACCAGGTCGGAGAATGGCTGGCGCACGCCGCTGATTTCCTGATAGTCCTCATGGCCCTTGCCGGCCAGCACCAGCACATCGGCCGGGCTGGCGGCGGCGATCAACTGGGCGATGGCCTGGCCGCGGCCATGGACGAACTGCACGCGCTCAGGCGCGGCAAAACCTGCGCGGATATCGCTGAAGATCTGCTCGGGCGCCTCGCCACGCGGATTGTCGTCGGTGACCAGCACGCCATCGGCGAGACGCTCGACCACGGCCGCCATCAACGGCCGCTTGCCGCGATCACGGTCACCGCCGCAGCCGAACAGGCACAGCAGCCGACCTTTGACATGCGGCCGCAGGGCTTCGAGCACCTTTTCCAGGGCATCCGGGGTGTGCGCGTAATCGACCACCACCAGGGGCTGCTCGACTCCGCCCAAGCGCTGCATGCGCCCCACCGGGCCCTGCAACTGCGGGAGCACCTTGAGAATTTCGTCGAGCGGATAATCCATGCCCAGCAGCGCGCCGACCACGGCCAGCAGGTTGCTCAGGTTGAAGCGTCCCAGCAGCGCGCTGCGCACATTGCCTTCGCCGCGCGGCGTGACCAGCTTGACCCGTACACCCTGCTCGTCGAACTGGGCGTCGCGGCAGTACAGATAAGCCGTGGGGTCTTCCAGGCTGTAGCTGATCAGGCGCGAGTCATGCTCGGCACGGGCCAGTTCACGACCGAATTGGTCGTCCAGATTGAGCACCCGGCAACGCAAACCCGGCCAGGCGAACAAGGCCGCCTTGCTCTCGCCATAGGCGTCCATCGAGCCGTGATAGTCCAGATGATCGCGCGACAGGTTGGTGAACACCGCCACGTCGAACGCCAGCGCGGTCACCCGGCCCTGGTGCAAGCCGTGGGAGGAGACTTCCATGGCCACCGCACGGGCGCCGGCATTCTTCAGGTCGGCCAGGGTGGCTTGCACGCCGATCGGATCCGGCGTGGTATGCCGACCGAGGGCCAGCGCGTTATAAAAACCGTTGCCCAGGGTGCCGACGATGCCGCAGCGCTCACCCAGCAGATCCAGTGCCTGGGCCAACAGCTGGCTGACGCTGGTCTTGCCGTTGGTGCCGGTAATGCCGACCAGATGCATCCGTCGACTCGGTTCGCCGTAGAAGCGCCCGGCGATGGCCGACAGCTGACTGGCCAAGCCCTTGATCGCCACCAGCTCGGCGCTGCTGGCCGTCATCGCTGGCGCACCCTCGGCTTCATAGGCCACTGCCGCGGCGCCGCGGGCAATCGCGTCGGCAATGTGCACGCGGCCGTCCTGCTGGCTACCCGGCACGGCAAGGAACAGATCACCGGGGCGCACCTTGCGACTATCCAGGGTCAATTCACGGATCAGCACCGCACTGGCGGCTTCAGGCAACAATTGATTCAGAGGCATGGGCATCAGATGCGCCCTCCCTTGGCTGCGTTCACCGCAGTGGCTTGCGATTCGACGGGCGGTGCCAGGTTATCCGGCACGACATTCATAAGGCGCAGGGCGCCGGCCATGACCTTGCCGAACACCGGCGCAGACACCAAGCCACCGTAGTAACCGCCCTTGCTGGGTTCGTCGATGACAATGGCAACGGCAATCCGCGGATCATTGACCGGACCGAAGCCGGCGAACAGTGAGCGGTAGGCATTCTCCCGATAGCCCCTGGAGTCGGTCGAAACCTTGCGCGCGGTACCGCTCTTGCCCGCGACGTGGTAACCCGGAACCTTGGCCCGGAACACCCCACCGGGGGCCTCGATCACTTCCTGCAGCATGCCCTGCATGGTCTTGGCGATGTCTTCAGGGATCACCTGCACGCCATCCGGCTTGCGGTCCATGCGGGTCAACGACAACGGCACGCTGCGCCCGCCATTGGCCAGCACCGAGTAGGCATGCACTAACTGCACGGCCGTCACCGACAAGCCGTAGCCATAAGACAGGGTGGCGGTTTCAGCCTGACGCCACTCACGGTGGTTGGGCAGATTGCCGACCCGCTCGCCCGGAAAACCGAGGCCGGTGTCCTGCCCCAGTCCGACCTGCTGCATCACCGAGTAGATGGACTCGCCGCCGATATCGAAGGCGACCTTGCTCATGCCGACGTTGCTCGACTTGATCAGAATTTCGGTGAGGCTCAACGGCCCGGTGCTGCGCGAAACATCGCGAATCGTGTACCTGCCAATCCGCAAGGTACCC
>Ga0209343_10008262_pt1 | contig 12145 bp, 8 predicted proteins | sample RifCSPlowO2_02_FD_184026 | JGI IMG/M metagenome (GOLD analysis project Ga0209343, IMG submission 184026) | Groundwater microbial communities from Rifle, Colorado - Rifle CSP2_plank lowO2_0.2 (SPAdes) (version 2) | ecosystem: Environmental > Aquatic > Deep subsurface > Groundwater | place: Rifle... | reverse complement strand
ACCGAGCAGCCCCGCACCGGGACCTTGGCTCCCGTTGCGGTCCGCCCGTCGGAACGCACTACTCGCATCCACTACGCGATTCGCGACATCATGCAGGTGGCGCAGCAAGCCCGCCGCGACGGCAAACAACTGGTGTATCTAAATATCGGAGACCCGATTCTGTACGACTTTCGCACGCCGGCTCATTTGATTGAAGCCACCTACCAGGCCATGCTGGCGGGGCACAATGGCTACGCGCCCTCGACGGGAATTGAAGAGGCTTTGCAGGCCATCCGGGCCGAGGCGGAGCAACAGGGTATACGCAACATTCGGGACGTGTTTCTCGCCTCCGGCGTGAGCGAGGCTGTGGAAGTGGCTGTGGCCGGCTTGCTGGACACGGGCGAAAATATCCTGATCCCTTACCCCGGTTATCCCCTGTACGAAGCGATTGCGGCAAAACTAGGGTTGGAGGCGATCCCTTATTACCTGGATGAAAATAACGGCTGGCAGCCGGACCCCGACGAGATTGCCCGGCGGGTCAACGACAAAACACGGGCTATAGTGGTCCTCCACCCCAATAATCCGACCGGCGCCATTTGCAGCCGCGCAGCGCTCAGCGGGATCGCCGCTGTGGCTGCGCGTCACGGGCTGGTGATTCTCTGCGACGAAATTTACAACAAGCTGCTGCTGGACCCGGTCGAATATGTGTCATTCGCCGCTCTGGCGCCGGAGCTTCCCGTGGTTACGTTCAACGGCCTTTCCAAAGCCTATCTGGCTCCCGGCTTTCGGATGGGATGGGCCATCCTGAGCGGGGACGAGCGGGGTTTGACCGCTTACGGCGAGGCTATGGCCAAAATGCTCCGGTCGCGACTCTGCGCCAACCACCCGATCCAGTACGCTGTGCGGCCTGCTCTGCAAGGAAGCCAACAGCACATCCAGGAAACGATTGCGAAACTGAAACGGCGTCGGGATCTGACCGTGGCAATGTTGAATTCGCCGCCCCACATCCGCTGCTTTGCTCCCCAGGCAGCCTTCTACGCCTTTCCCCGTCTGGAAGTCAGACGGTCGGATTCCGAATTCGTGATGGAACTGATCCGGCAGACAGGCATCCTCGTGGTCCCTGGGTCCGGCTTCGGCCAGTCGCCCGGAACAAAGCACTTTCGCATCGTCTTCTTGCCTCCCGAGGACACCCTGCGGGATGCCTTACAACGGATTGCGGATTTTGCCCGAAGCTAGCGCTGAGCAGCTTGGGGGATCAGTAAGAGGCGTGGGGACCTCTTTGAATCGAAATCCAAACGGCTCCAAAAATTCACGCCTTGGCTAACTCGTTGAAAATTCGGATACTAATCGAATAGAATGCTAATTCGGGCGCAGGCACGGCGGCTACCTTTCGCCAGTGGCGCCCATCAGGATTCAATCCGACGAAGCAGCGACGGATCAGCGGCACATCAGCGATGGCCCAGCGCAACAGACAACAGAACAGCGATGCAGCTTCACCTCCCGCCGTTTTCTGGAAGGTAGAGGGTAACCTCCTGAATCTGGGCGTGCTGCGTCCCCTGGCCTTCTTGGCTCAGAATGCCCAGGGCTTTTCGGAACGATGGATTCGCTTGGCAGGTTTGGTGTTGCTGACTCCGGTTTGGCTGATTTTCCTCCTCATCCATAAGGTTTTTGCTACCCGTCTCCTGCATACGGTCCTGCGCGGCATGAGTCGGGACCGCCTGGATTTGCTGGGAGAAGAGTATTTCCACTATGTGCTGAAGCCACGTCTGCGGCCACAGGCTGTGGAGGAGCTGAAGCGGTGCGTCGCTGCGAAAGGACCCGTCGTTCTGCTCAGTTGCAGTCTGGAACATATGGTGCGGCCTCTGGCGCTCCACCTGGGCGTGGAGCGCATCTTGACCAACCGCCTGGAGTTTCGAGACGGCTTGACTACGGGTCGGCTTCGCGAGCCGGTAGTGCGGCCAACGCTGCCAGTGCTCTTAGGAATAGCGCGGGGAACCGATGGCCAAGTCTCCGAGCAACGGCTGTCCCAGATGTTTCGCTCGCAGCAAACACACTCCGATTGGAAGAGCGCGATCCTTGCTTCCCGCCGGCAGGTTTTTCACCGCACACACCCCATTGTGCTATTCGATCCGCGAAAAAGGCCTGCCCCACTCTCGGTTCGAGAGACGCTGGCCGGCAAACACATCCTCCTGATCGGCGTAACCGGCTTTATCGGAAAAGTCTGGCTGGTGCACCTGCTGAAGGACCTTGCTGAAATTGGGAAAATCTATGTGCTGATCCGGCGGCACGGCGCCCACACGGCTCTGCGGCGGTTTGAGAAGATCGTCGCCGAATCTCCGCTTTTTGACTCCTTCCACGAGCAATATGGCGACCGCCTGGCCGAATTCTTGAGGGAACGCATCGAGGTCGTGGAAGGCGATGTTTCCCGGCCCGGATTGGGCATCGAGCCGGTAACACTGCATCGGCTGAGTCGGAAGCTGGACTTAGTCGTCAACAGTTCGGGACTGACGGATTTCAACCCGGACCTGCGCGAAGCTCTGGCCACGAATGTGGATTCTGTCATCCACATGCTGGATTTCCTGCGGCAGTCCGACCATGCCGCCCTGCTGCATCTTTCCACTTGCTATGCAGTAGGGACCTGCGACAGCCGGGTCAGCGAGGAACCGGCCGCTCATTACACTCCGGCGCGGGTCGCCGGTTTTGACGCCGAGCGCGAGCGGCAGTCTTTGCATGAGTTGGTCCGCAGGGCGGAGGCTCGCTCGCACAGTCCGCTCCTTGCCGAAGAATTCCGCAGGCACGCTTTGGAGAAAGGCTCCGCCGGGAAGAGCCTTTCCGGTTTGGCGCTGGAAAAGCAAATTTGGAAGCAGCGCAACCGCTGGCTCCGCAACTACCTGACGCGGGTTGCCATGCGCCGGGCCCGAGAACTGGGCTGGCCCAACACCTATACATTCACCAAGAGTCTGGCGGAGTCGCTGATTCAAGAACTGCGTTCTGACCTCCCCATCGCCGTGGTTCGGCCCTCCATCGTGGAGTCTTCGGTGGAGCAGCCTTTCCGCGGCTGGATCGAAGGGGTCAATACCTCCGCGCCGCTCTCTTACCTGCTCGGAACCTATTTCCGCCAGCTTCCTTCCAACGAGCAGAAGTGCCTGGATGTGATCCCCGTGGACCTGGTCTGCCGGGGAATGACGCTGATCGCTGCGGCCCTGATCCGGCGGCAGCACGAAAAGTTGTACCACCTGGCCACATCCGCCAGCAACCCGTGCAACATGCGCCGCTCCATTGAGCTGACCTGCCTGGCGCACCGCAAATACTACCGCACGCAGGATGGCCTGGGGCACTGGCTGCGGTCGCGGTTTGAGACGATTCCGGTTTCCAAGGAACGCTACCAGAAATTTTCAGCGCCCCGGCAGAGAGCATTGGTGCGAGCCATCCAGCGCACCACGCCGCCGCTGCCTTTCCTGCCTCCTCCGTTGGTGAAAACGGAGCGGAACCTGGACCGGGTGGAAAAGATCATCGCGTTGTACGAGCCTTTCATCCTCCACAACGACCACGTCTTTGAGGCGGAAAACATCGAGAGGCTTTCCCAGGCGCTTCCTCCCGAAGAACGCGAGAGCTTCGGCTACGATGTCCGCTCCATTGATTGGTGGGATTACTGGATCAATGTCCACATCCCGGCGCAACGGCGGTGGTCGTATCCGCTGCTGGAGGGACGCCCGCTGGAATCCCGGCCTCAAAGAACGTTTCATCTGGCGGGACCGCCCGCTTCTACCCTTGCAGAAGGCAACAGCCCCGGCGACGAAAACGCAAGACCATTCGCAACATGGCCATCTTCGTGACAGGGTCCACAGAACGACCACTGCACTCATTACTACGGGTTCTAACGGAAGGATTCGGCGGACACAGGTTCGGGGTTTCAAAAAGCGGGTAACCCCGCGAATTGGATTCTTGGATGGCGAAGTGATATGACCAAACCGTTGCCCGATAAAGACGAAGTTCTTGATGCAATCAGACAAGCCGCACAGACGCTAGGCCATTCTCCGTCGCGTAGAGAATTTGGAGCGTGCTCCGGAATGACGGAATACCAAATAATGCAACACTTCCCGAGTTGGAGGGAAGCTCTCCGAGTTGCAGGATTGGAGCCTGACTCAACCAACATTAAGCTCGATGACGACGAGCTTTTGCAAGACTGGGGTAGGCTAGTACGCCGAAACCGACAAATCCCGACTCGTTTCCAATACAAGCGTGAAGGGAAATACAGTCCTGGGGTTTTCGAAAGGGCCTTTGGTACCTGGTCCTCTGTTCCCACGAAGTTCCGCCAATTTGCCGAGGGTAAGAGCGAGTGGGTTGATGTCTTAGCGCTCCTTCCTTTGACCGAGCCGAAGCGCTTACCAAGAGTCGGCGCTCGCTCAGGAGATACCAGTTCCCCAGAAGATGTTCCATTGACTGTATCCTCGCGGCAGCGGCACTCGAAGTTGGAGGACCGCTCGACTTACGGGAATCCTATCGATTTTCGCGGTCTTCGTCATGAGCCTGTGAATGAAAACGGTGTGGTGTTCCTGTTCGGGATGGTGGCGAGAGAACTTGGTTATATGGTTGAGGCGGTGCAGGCAGCCTTTCCAGATTGTGAAGCAAAGCGCCAGATCGACGCGAATAAGTGGCAACGGGTGCGCATCGAATTTGAGTTTGAGAGCCGGAACTTCCGCGACCATGGGCATTCGGCTGATGGTTGTGACGTAATAGTATGCTGGCGCCACAACTGGTCTGATTGTCCACCTCAACTTGAGATTGTGGAGCTTAGCAGCCTTATCAAGTCACTAGCTAAGTCGGACGAGTAAGACAAGACTCTTGCCAGAGATTGAACCAACATGGCCATCTTCCTGACAGGCGCCACGGGCTACATCGGCTCCCACATCGTGGCGGGACTTTTGGAAAGCTCCAGCGAGCGGCTCAACCTGCTCCTGCGGGCTCCGAATCAATCAGAGGCCGAAACCCGCCTGTGGCAGGCTTTGCAGCTCAACTTCGATTTCCCCCGCTTCTATGACCATCTCCGGTCGCGGATCACCCTGTTTTGCGGCGACATCACCAGCGCGCGGTTCGGCCTGGACAAGGAGCAATACGAGCACTTGGCGCATTCGACCGACGCCGTCATCCACTGCGCGGCATCCCTCAACCGCAAATCGGAGAAAAGCTGCCTCAATGTGAACCTGCGCGGCACGTTGGAAGTGATCCAGTTCGCCGCTCAGGCCCGCAACCACCACGGCTTGCGGCGCTTTGCGCACGTCAGCACCGTTGCCGTGGCCGGCCACCGCAATAATGAAGTGGTCCAGGAAGACCAAGCCATCCAGTGGGACCGCTCCGATTACGATCCTTACGCGCGAACGAAGAAATTTTGCGAGCACATGGTGCGGGAATTGCTGCCCGATGTTTCCCGTCTGATCTTCCGTCCCAGCATTGTGCTGGGGCACAGCCGCCGCGCCCAAACAACCCAGTTTGATATGGTCCGGGCCTTCGTTTTTCTAGCCAATCTCCCCATTTTGCCCCTCCGCCCAGAGGACCAGATTGATATTGTTCCGGTTGATTTTGTCGCGGATTCGATTGTGGCGCTTTTCCAGAAGGAAAAGCCGCAGCACGAAATCTACCACCTCTCGGCGGGCCGTGATTCCGAGACTTATCGGGAACTGACCGACTCTCTGTCGTCAGCCCAGCACCGAAACAAGCCGCTGTTTGTGCCGGTGCTGGAGAGTCCTTTCACCTGGACTGTAAAGTGCTTATCTTTCTGGAAAGGGTCGGTAGGCTCCGCTGCAACCCTGCTGCGGGTCTTTCTACCCTATTTGGTCTGGAACACGGTCTTCGACAACACGCGGATCGTCTCGGAAACCGGCTGCAATCCGGCTCGCTTTTCGGAATATTGTTATCCGCTGCTGCAATTCAGCAAAGAAAACCATTTCCGCTATCCGTATCAGGAGTGGCCTCAGACCGTGGGAGGACGCCAAGGATGATGGACCAGGTACTGGAGGCGTGGGTCAGCATCCTGATTGAGATCTCGAAACTGGAGTGGATGTTGGGCCGGGGTCAGCCCTGGACCCCCGGCACGAAGCTGCGGCTCTTGTTGGCCGGCTACAACGGGACTCGCAATACCGGCTCCGATGTGCGCGTCCAGGAGATGCTGCGTCAAGTGCGGCGGATTTTGGGCGAAGACAGCGTCCACCTGAGCGTGATGACGCAGAACCTGGAGCTTTCGCGCGGCTACTTCGGCGATGCCACGCAAGTCCATCTGCCGGATTTGTTCCCGCCGTTTCTGTTCCGCGAGGTGCCGCGACACCACGGCGTGCTGGCCTGCGAGGGTTCGATGTTCAAGAGCAAGTTCGCCAACGCCTTGACCACGATGATGATCGGCTCGCTGGGCATTGCTGCCGCGCAGAATCGCCTCGCGGTGGGCTATGGAGCCGAGGCGGGCTACATGGACCCGTCGCTGGCCCGGATGTGCCGCCGATACTGCTCTGAGTCGTTCATCATCACTCGAAACGAGGAATCCCGCGTCGTGCTGCGGGAATTGGGGATTCCCACGGAGCTGGGGACTGACACGGCCTGGACGTTTCAACCCCACGACCCGCAATACGGCCAACGAATCCTGCGCGAGGCAGGCTGGGATGGAAAAATGCCGGTGCTGGTCGTCTGCCCCATCAACCCGTTCTGGTGGCCCGTGAAAGCCTCTGTGGCCAAGGCAGCGGCACGTGTCCTTACGGGAGCATTCCGGGAAAGCCACTATCGCTCCATTTACTTTCACAACTCAGGCTCGCAGGTGAAGACGGCCTACCAGCACTACATCACCGCTATCTCCGGCGCGGTAGCGACCTTCCGCAAGGAGCACCCCGTGTTTCCGATCTTGGTGGCCATGGAGCAGTTGGATACGGATGCTTGCCAGCGCATTGCCGAGCGGCTGGGGGGAGCACCCGTTTTCCTCTCCTCCCAATATGACATGTTCCAGTTGGTGAGCATCCTGCGCTGCGGCAGCCTTATGGTCTCCTCGCGCTATCACGGCATCGTAACGTCCATGCCCGGCCTGGTTCCATCCGTGGGCATCACGATGGACGAACGCATCCGCAACCTGATGCGGGAACGAGGCCACACGCACCTGCTGCTGGACGTGGATGACGCGGGTCTGCAAGATAAGTTACTGGCGGCCATGAACGGATTACTGCGCGAGGGCCAATCCATCCGCGACGGTATGGGTCGCACGGTGGTCAAAAACTTGAAGATGATGGCTCGCATGGGAATTTATCTGGAGGAGCACGTGCAGCGGCGTTATCCCGAATTTGCAATTCGCAGCGGGCTGCGCAGTTGGGAGGACTACCTGCCTCCACTCAGTCCCAGCCTGCGCAGGCTGCTGGAAACTTACGGCGGATGAACTTTCTCGAAAATATCTTCGAGCGTTTGGCGCAAAGCGCGCAACGGCCCGTATTGCAAGAGGTGGACAACGGCCGCATCGTTTCCGCCACAGGCCGCCAACTGCTTTCCGCCATCGCGCAGGCTCAAGCCTTTCTCCGCCGGGCAGGGATTGGGCGGGGAGACCGCTGCGTCCTGCTGGCCCCGAACAGCATCCGATGGGCGGCGCTGGATTTAGCTGCCATGGCCGCAGGGGCCATCGTGGTCCCGCTGTATGCTCGCCAGTCGCCTGCCGAGTTGGTCTATATGATAAAGGACTGCGCCCCGTCTCTCGTCTGCTGTGGAAGCGTCGCGCTGCGGGACTCTATCACGAACCACGGGGATCTCGCGCCTCCTATGTTTTTGCTGGAAGAAATCTTTGAGGACCAGGGCCAGCGCAGTATCGAGAATGCGACTCCTGGCCCGTTGAGCGATCGGGACCCGGTTACGATCATCTACACTTCGGGCACTTCCGGCGAACCAAAAGGAGTCGTGCTGCATGTGGGCAACGTCAATCATATGCTGGGCTGCACCACCGGGCGCTTGAACGCGCTCATGGGAGACCGTAGCCAGCCCGAGCGCGTCTTCCATTACCTTCCTTTCTGCTTTGCCGGTTCCTGGATTCTTCTGCTCAGTTGCCTGTCCCGAACGAGCGTGCTCACGCTTTCGACCGACCTCACCAAGCTGGCGAAAGAAATACACTTGGCGGCTCCCGATTATTTCCTGAACGTTCCGGCGCTGCTTGAGCGGGTGCGCGGCGGAATCGAGAACCAGCTTACCCAAAGAGGCGGTCTGGCCCTGCGGCTCTTCCGAAATGCCCAGGATGCCTGGCTCTCCCGGCAGGATGGCGTAACAACCCTGTCCGGCTCCCTGTGGCTGGCTTTAGCCAGAACGCTGCTGTTCCCGGCAATCCGCAAGCGAATCAGTTCCCACCTCAAAGCCCTTATCTGCGGCTCCGCTCCCTTGGCCAAGGAGACCCAGCTTTTCTTTATGATGATGGGCGTGCCCGTCTTGCAGGTCTATGGACTGACGGAGACCACGGCCATCTGCACCATGGACCATCCGCAGCATATTGAGCCGGGCTTTGTCGGAGGCGCGATTGACGATGTGGAAATGAGACTGGGACCGGGAGAGGAAATCCTGGTGCGGGGGCCGAATGTCTTTCCGGGTTATTGGAACCGCCCGCAAGCAACCGCCGAGGTGATGCGCGAGGGATGGTTCCACACGGGCGACCTCGGAGAGGTCAACAGTCGCGATCGCTGGCGCGTGACCGGAAGGATGAAGAATTTGATCATTCCCAGCTCAGGACACAACGTGGCCCCCGAGCCTCTGGAAGAGAGCCTGCTGCGCGCCTTGCCCGGCGCGCAGCAGGTCGTGCTCTGCGGCAATGGACGCAGCTTCTTGACTGCCATCGTGACCGGAAGCGTCAGCCGGGAAAAGGTAGAAGCGACGCTGGAAACCTTCAATGCCCCATTGCCGCATTACAAACGCATCCGCGGCTTTTATCTTCACCCGGAGCCGTTCTCGGTGGAAAATGGTCTATTGACCGCCAACGGGAAGCTGCGGCGCGAAGCCATTGCCGAGCGGTTGCAAGAGCAGATTGAAGAAATGTACCGGACTCTCCAGTCATGAAGAGCTTCAAGGGACAGACGCTTTCCTGGGAATTGACCGGCGGCGTGATCGAGTTGGCGCTCCACCGGGAGCCTTGCAACGAAATCGGCTCCGCCACGCTGGAGGAACTGGAAGGGTTCGCCGCCGCCTTGGAATCGCTGGCCGGCGAGGTGAGCGTTGCGATTCTTTACAGCACGCTAAAGCCCGGCTTCAGCGCCGGGGCTGATTTGCGGGAATTATACCGGCGCTCCCAGCAGGTCAGCGGGTCGGAACGAGTAGCCGGCGTGCGCAGCTTCCTGGAGCGGATTCACAGGGTCTTCAATACGATTGACGGCTCGGCAGCAACAACAATCGCCGCAGTGCACGGAATAACCTTTGGCGGCGGCTTTGAACTGGCTTTGGCCTGCGACCTGATCATTGCCGACAAGTCAGCACGGTTCTGCTTCCCGGAGTTGCGACTGGGACTGATTCCCGGTTTCGGCGGCATCCCTCGGCTCAAGCGCGACCTGGGCAACGCAGTTGTGAGGGACCTGCTGCTGACGGGCCGCAGCATGAACGCGGCCAAGGCGCAAGCGGTGGGTTTGGTGAGCCAGATCGCCGGCGAGGGACAAGCCTTGACCGTGGCTCGATCCACGGCAGCGCAGATCAAAAAGTTTGACCGGATCACCAGCGCCACGGCCAAGCGGTTTATCAAACCCATCCCACATGAGGAATTGCGGCTGGAGATCGAAATTTTCTGCGACCTGTTCAGCCGCCCCGCAGTGGAGGCCGGATTGCGCAAATTTGTCGAGAGCAGCGGGCCGATGCCGTATCTTCCCTGACAAAAGAGCACGCAGAGGAAAATGTAGATGCTATGAAAACCATCGAACAAACGACGAGCGAGATACTGAATCTGGCGGCGACCTACTTCCACATTCCCCGGGAACAGCTTTCCCCGGAAGATGACTTTTTCACAAAGCTCGGCATCAACAGCCTGCAAGCCCTGGAGTTGCTGACGCGGCTGGAGCAACACTTCCAGATCGAGCTTCCCGACTACGAATTCCAGGGCGTCAGCGACTTCCGAACTCTGGCCGAGCGTGTTCATTCCCGACTCTGATGGTAGACCCTGGTCAATATCCCTCGCTCGGAGCTGCTCTGCGCGAGGCCCTGGAGCGGTGGGCTGAACAAACCTGCCTCATTGAGGCCGACCGCGACCGGGAAAATTGCCGTTTGACTTACCGCCAATTCAAAGAAACCGCCTTGCCATTGGCGCGCACCTTACAACAACTGGGCTTTGCGGAAGGCGACCGGGCGGCCATCCTCATGAGCAACCAATCGAAATGGCTCCTCTCGGCCTACGCCATTTTCCACTGTGGCGGCGTCCTGGTGCCGCTTGATTTCAAACTGAGCGCGCAGGAACAACTGCAATTGCTCGCCCACAGCAGGACCAAAGTTCTGATTGTCGAGTACTATCTCTGGCGGGCAATGCTGTCTGCTTCCGGTTTCAAAGATCGGAAAATGCAGGCCGTCCTGGTTACGGAGGCTCCCGCAAATGCGGATTTGGCAGGCGCACGACGCTGGGAGGAGCGTCCCGGCGAAGGTGAGCCAACTTTTGTGCCGCGTCGTCGCAATGATTGGGCCTGCATCGTCTATTCTTCCGGCACCGGAGGGAGGCCCAAGGGATGCGTATTGACGCACGAAAATTATCTGGAGCAATGCAAATCGCTGATGTCCTTATTTCCGTTCTCACCAGAAGTAAAGTATCTCAGCATCCTTCCAACGAACCATGCCATTGATTTTATGGTCGGCTTTATCGGACCGTTTTTGTGCGGCGCAGCGGTGGTGCACCTGCGCGCGTTGCGGCCGGAGTTTATCCGTGAGGCATTTACACGCTACAAGATCACTTATATGAGCGTGGTGCCGATGGTCCTCAAAAACCTGGAGCGGGGCTTGCGGGAGCGGTTTGCAGCCCTGCCCGCTCATCGCAGGTTTATTTTGAAGGGGCTGATCGGCCTCAACCGGTTGCTCACCAAGAGGAAACCAAATGTAAAGCTGAGCCGCAGGCTTCTACACAACATTCACCAGGCGTTCGGTGGCGAGTTGCGCGGTTTATTTGTGGGAGGGGCATTTACAGAACCGGCCACATTGCAGTTTTTCTACGACCTGGGCATTCCCGTCGCCAACGGCTACGGGCTTACTGAAGCGGGCACGGCTGTTACTCTCAACGACCTGAATCCCTTTCGGCCCGACACGGTGGGCAAGCCGCTGCCGGGAGTAGAAATTCGGATCGTGAATCCGGACGCCCAAGGCATCGGCGAGGTAGCCGTGCGCAGCCAGACGGTCATGTCGCACTACCTGGACGATCCCGAGTTGACCGCAGAAGCCATCGTGGATGGCTGGCTGATGACCGGCGACCTGGGCCGCATGGACTCTACGGGCCACGTGCAACTGTTTGGCCGCAAGAAAAACATGATCGTCACCGAGGGAGGCAAGAATATCTACCCGGAGGATGTCGAGACGGCTTTCGCAGGGCTGCCGGTAAAGGAATTTTGCATCTTCGCTGCGAACTATTTATGGCAGCAGCGCGATTTGACGGGAGAAAAGCTGGTGCTGGTAATCCGGCTGGATGCAGGGCAGCAAATGTCGGATGATTTGCGGCAGGAACTGGTTTCCCGCAACCGGCATCTGCCGGATTTCAAGCGGATCAGCGGCTACGTGGTGTTGGACCAGGATTTTCCGCGGACCGCCTCCCTGAAGGTTAAGCGCCCGATGTTGGCAGAGGAAGTCCGCAAGCGTCTCGACCGGGCTATAGCGGTGGTAGAACTGTGAGTGCAAAATTTCTGGCCGTGGTCAATCCGGCTGCCGGCGGAGGCCGCTGTGGGAAGCTGGCGGGCGCTGCCCTGGCAGATTTGCAGAAGGCGGGCGTAAAACTGGAGGCGGTCCAGACCCGCAGCCCCGGCCAGGCTACGGAACTGGCGCGCAATGCCTACCGGGAAGGCTGGCGGCATTTTCTGGCGGTCGGCGGAGACGGCACTTCGTTCGAGATCGTCAACGGATTGTTTCCCGCAGCCGAGCGCGGCGAGCCTGCTACGTTGGCGTTCCTGCCTTTGGGCACAGGCAATTCCTTCTTGCGGGACTTTACCGAACAGGG
>Ga0209343_10008259_pt1 | contig 12146 bp, 14 predicted proteins | sample RifCSPlowO2_02_FD_184026 | JGI IMG/M metagenome (GOLD analysis project Ga0209343, IMG submission 184026) | Groundwater microbial communities from Rifle, Colorado - Rifle CSP2_plank lowO2_0.2 (SPAdes) (version 2) | ecosystem: Environmental > Aquatic > Deep subsurface > Groundwater | place... | reverse complement strand
GCCGGCGGTTTAACGAATATTAGTTAGCGGAAAAAGAGATAAGTCGTATGAAAAACACGACATTTCTATTTTGCCGAAAACACGACATTTCTAAATTGCCTTGACAGGCTGACTTAATCGGGGTCAATAAATTTCTATGCTACAATAACAATATCTATATGAAATTAAAAGATCAGGTCAATTCTTATCTCCAAAAAATAACCGAAAATATTGCCGGAGAGAAGGTAGATGTAGAAATTCAGTTGGCTCAGGAATCAATTCACGGTGATTATTCAACCAATATAGCTCTTAAAATCTTTCCAAAATTAAAAGATAAGTTTAAAAATCCTCTGGAATTGGCAAAAAAAATAGCAGAGGAGTTAGAAAAAATTTCAGAACTCTCAAATATTTTAGAAAAAGCAGAAGTAGCCGCTCCCGGATTTATAAATTTTTGGCTAAAAGACACAGCCCTTCTTAAAAATCTGGAAGAAGTAATAGATCATAAAGACAAATACGGAAGAGGAAAACGACTCAAAAACAAAAAAATCATGCTTGAGTTTGCTCATCCAAATACTCATAAATTATTACATATCGGGCATCTTCGAAATATTTTTTTAGGAGAATCATTGGCTCGCTTAACTGAATTTGGAGGATCGAAGGTTGTAAGAGCTAATTATCAAGGAGATATAGGTCTTCATGTAGCAAAGGCAATCTACGGACTACAGATTACCGACTACAGTCTACAGCAAATCAAAAAGGGCTCGTTAGATGAAAAGATACATTTTGTATCGGAAGGATATGTTTTGGGGAATAAGGCTTACGAAGAAGATGAAAAAGCAAAAGACAAAATCCAGGAAATAAATAGAAATTTATACGGGAAAGATCAGAGCGTAATGGAGTTGTGGAAATTAACTAGAGATTGGAGTCTGGAATATTTCGATAGAATTTATAAAAGAACCGGGACAAAGTTCGACAGGCTCTATTTTGAGAGTGAAGTCGCAGATTTGGGCAAAGAAATTGTTATGAAAAATTTAAATAATGTTTTTATTGAAGATCAAGGCGCTATTATTTTTGCGGGAGAAAAATACGGCCTTCATAACCGAGTTTTTGTAAACAGTATAGGACTACCTACGTATGAGGGAAAAGATGTGGGGCTTGCACATCTTCAGTTAAAAGAATTTTCTCCTGATAAAATTATTCATGTCGTGGGACCTGAACAAAAAGGATATTTTGAAGTACTTTTTAAGGCTTTAGAGTTAATATCAAAAGATTTTAAAGACAAAGAAACTCATCTTGAGTATGGTTTTGTAAATTTAAAAGAGGGAAAGATGTCTTCGCGATCGGGAAATATAGTAGCCGGGCAGTGGCTTTTGAATGAAGCAAAAAAAAGAATCAAAGAACAGTTTGCGGATATGGATGAGAAAACTTTGGAGATAGTTGGAGTTGGTGCGGTTAAATATTCGATGCTAAAATTTTCAAGAACATCCGATATATTATTTTCTTTTGAAGAATCAATCTCACTTGACGGAAATTCCGGACCATATCTTCAATATACGTTTGCTCGCACGCAGAGCGTGCTCGCAAAAGTTAAAAATGAAAAGTTAAAAGTTAAAAGTTCAAACCAGAACTCAAAACTTGAGAAAGAAGAAGAATTGCTTTTGAGATTATTAGTTCATTTTCCCGAAGTTGTTGAAGAAGCAGAAGAAAATTTTGCTCCAAATCTTTTGTGCAATTATCTCTTTGAACTTTCTCAAAAGTTTAATAATTTTTATCAGAAGCACAAAATAATTGGAAGCAAAAACGAAGACTTCAGACTTTCTTTAACATCGGCCGTCGGTCAGATTCTCAAAACCGGCCTCTACCTTTTGGGCATCGAATCCCCAAGGAAGATGTAGTCTATTTTTTAATCTAAAATAGCCCTTGACAAAAATCCCATAGTGGTAATATAATAGCGAGCATATGCGTTTTGTTGAACGAGGGTTGAAAGAAGCAGGCGAATCAGGTCTTGCAAGTATTGTGCGTGCAGTCCGGCAAGAATTTGAGCGAAGGGGCCATGGAAAAGATATTGCCCTACCTGTGAATTTAAACCCTGTAAGAATAATTGAAATTAGACTAGAGACTCAAAAAGTTTATCCAGAAATTTCTCTTTCTGCCGAACACAGAAGGCAGGCAAGGATTCTTGCTAAGAAATTTGCAAAAAAACTTAATATGACAGAAGAGGAATATATTGCAGCTCTTCCTCCTTTTCCTGAAAAACCTGCTAATTACGATGATCTTGGTTTGACAGTGCCCCTTATTGCTGAAGGAAAAAGAATTCCATGGATTGCACAGGCAAGCATATCGAATATTGAAATCGACGATTATCTAAGGTCAAGAGCAAATGAAATGAGAGACTGGCAAGCAGATCCTTTTAGTTTTACCACTCCCGAAGAGGCATTTACTACATGGATTCAGGACGGGACAAAATTTGTTAATAGAAAACCAAGAGATGTTCGATCGCAGTTAATAGAAGATTTAAGAGCAGGAGGAATAGAAGAGATTATAGCAGGTGTGAATTTAAGGCCAGATATTATAAAAGGTAAAGGCTGGGATTTGCCTAGGCCTAGCGTTGGCTCTGGTGGCGTTGTCTGTCTGCTCTGGTTTGACGAGCAACCGATGCTCTATGCCTACTTTGATGACGTTGCGAATCCGTCCTTTCGTTCGCTCGTCTGCGGGAGAAAAATTGGAACTTAGTTCTTGGACCCTTGGATCTTTTTGGTTTTTTGGCTCTTGATTTTTGTCTTCATTTAAGCTTCAATTAAGGTGAGAGTAGGTTAATGAATCGCAGGTCACGGCTTGCGGTCACCGAAATCTTCCAAAAACTTAAATCGCCAGAGTTCTTGCGGTTACGGCTTCAGGAAGCGTGCGATGTTTTCTTGGGATACTCCGTATCTTTCTCTTTGCTTCCGTTATCTTGGGTAAGAATAGTTTTGACGGAACGAATAAAATACAGCAGTGAGAATTTGATCGAACTACAGTGATGTTTTGGTTGACGGAGAAAGACACAATAGCGTTGGCTCTGATAACGTTGTCTATCTGAACTGGTTTGACGAGCAACCGATGCTCAATGCCAACTTTGATGACAATGCGAATCCGAACTTTCGTTCGCTCGTCTGCGATAGTCTCCCGAGAATTTTAATACAGCTGCTTTGCGAATTTATTTTTATGCCAGGCAGCTGTATTTTATAAATGAAATATCACAGAGGTATTAGACAGAATTTCTACTTTTAAACTTTTTAGAAACTGAATCCCCGGAGAAAATGTAAAATTATTGCTGAGAGGAGTGGAGGGAGTTCGAACCTATTTTATTGATTTAAATTCTGACCCTGCTTGAATTTATCAAATAGCTCTTCGCTTTCAAAAAATAATTCAGTAACAGGATCATAATAATAACCAAAAACTTCAGAGTTTAAAGACGCTACCATTTCTTCATTTGATAAGCTGCTTACTTCATCTGGATTAGCAAAATTACGCCATAACATTTCCTCTCTTGTATAAACTCCCCATCTTAATGGTTGCACTATAAAGGCTTGTGTGATTTCTTTTGTCATACTTTCAATTTGACCTACTGGAGTATCTTGATTTACGGGAATTTTAATAGATACCGCTGGTTTTTCTACATCAAATACTACAATTTCTCCTAGTTGAACAGCAGTTATTCTATTTTCGAGAGATAATGAATTAAAATCTATCCCAAATCCAACTTCACCCATGAGTAAATCTTTATGATTTGCAGTAGACCAGAGAGTACGGATATTTTTATCAAACAGTTCTAATACAGCAGGAAGAAGGGGTGTCTCTACAAATTTATCTATATCATCTCTATGTCTAAAAATAATTCCAGCCCCTTCTTCAATAGGATCAACTCCACTTAGTTTTTAACCTTCATGATCAATTATTCTATCCGCACTTGAACCTGATATATCCTTTGGAACCCTACGGATTCTCTTTTCGTTCATAAGAGGTGAATTTTAGCAGTTAACGATTATAAACGCAAGATTCTCTAGCTCCGAGGGTTGGATTCGAATCTGTAATATTTTAAGAAGTCAATAAATTTTGGCTCTTGAGAGGAAAATTCGGTTGTGGTATTATTACAAGACTGGTTAGCCGATTTTCTGATGTTTTTTGTTCTATTATTATGCAGTTTCAAAGAAAAGTTTTATCAAACGGACTTCGTGTCTTAACAATACCAATGCCGTCTTTCAAAAGCGTAACCTCGATGATCTTGGTAGGTGCCGGTAGTAGATACGAAACCAAACTAAACAACGGTGTTTCTCACTTCTTAGAGCACATGGCATTTAAAGGAACTAAAAAAAGACCTTCGGCTTTGGAAATATCTTCGTTAATAGATGGAATCGGCGGAGAATTCAATGCATTTACAGGAAAGGAAACAACCGGTTATTATATTAAGTCTTCAGTAAACCATCTTGCTCTATCTTTGGATGTTATGTCTGATATGCTTGGGAACTCTTTATTTATCCCTTCGGAAATTAACAAAGAAAGGGGAGTTATCATAGAAGAGTTAAATTTATACGAGGACACTCCTGCCCGAAAAATTCATGACATTTATGAAAATCTTTTGTACGGCGATTCTCCAATGGGGTGGGATATAGGAGGAAGAAAAGAGATTATTAAAAAGCTTTCCAGAGAAGATTTTATTTCGTATATGGACAGTCTTTACTCAGCAGATAATATGGTAGTAATAATAGCCGGCGGAATTGACAGCGATAAAACAGTGCAGATTGTCAGTAAGTTTTTTGCCGATATGAAGTCTTTCGATATAAAAGGATATAAAAAAGTAGTGGAGAAGCAATCAAAACCTGCTGTAATGGTAAAAAGAAAAAAAACAGAGCAGGTTCATATAGCAATAGGAGTGCGGACTATTCCCCTAAACCATAAGGATAAATATGCTCTCTCCATTCTCGCTACAATTCTAGGAGGAGGTATGAGCTCAAGACTCTTTCACGAAGTTAGGGAAAAAAGGGGACTTGCTTATTATGTAAGGACGTCCTCGGATCATTATCAAGACTGCGGAACCTTAGTTTCGACTGCAGGAGTTGATCCAAAAAGAGTTGATGAGGCTGTCTCTGTGATACTCAATGAGTATCACAAAATCTCAACCCCGATTAAATCGGGGCAAATATCAAATAAAGAGCTTACAAAAGCCAAAGAATTTATAAAAGGTCATTTAGTGTTGGAAATTGAAGACTCAAGGGCAGTTGCAGGATTCTATGGCCTTGCGGAAATTTTAGAGGATAAAATTGAAACGCCAAGCGAGTATATGAAAAAAATAAATCAAGTAACCCTAGATGAAGTAACAAATGTTGCGCGAAGCTACTTAGTTTCCCAAACCCTAAACCTTGCGGTAATTGGAAATTTTTCGGATGGACAAAGATTTGAAAAACTGCTATCCTTGTAGTTAATAGCGATTAGCGTCTAGCGTTTAGTTAACTATTCTCTATACGCTATTTTCTATACCCTAGAAATTATGGAACAAACAGTTGTTTTAATTAAACCGGACGGGGTAAGAAGAGGATTAATTGGAGAAATATTAAGACGATTTGAAAGAGTCGGACTTAAGATTGTAGCCATGAAAATGGTTAAGGTATCAGACGAACTTCTTATCAAGCACTATCAAAGCAGTGATCCTGCGACACTTAAAAGATGGGGTGAGAAAACTCTTAAAACTTATACGCAATACGGCAAAAATCCCAAAAAAGAATTGGGAACAGATGATCCGATGATACTTGGGAAAATGGTTAATAAATGGCTTTTTGATTATGTAAAATCAGGTCCGATTGTAGCTGTTCTTCTTGAAGGCAAACATGCTGTTGAAAATGCGATTGCCCAGGCAGGTCCTACAATGCCGGTTGCCTCACCCGCAGGTACAATTAGAGGAGACTTCTCAACCGATTCAGCAGCTTATGCAAACGATGAAAAGAGGGGAGTAATGAATTTAGTTCATGTCTCATCAAGCATAGAAGAGGCAAATCTTGAAAAAACTCTTTGGTTCTCAAAAGATGAAGTCCACAAATACAAAAGAGCTGAAGAGCTTATCTAAAATACTTTTTCTTTAGTTCTTTTTCCGCAAAAGAACCAAAACTCTCGCCAAGCCTTGTTTCATGCTCTCAAAATTTCGTTCGTTTGCCGGGTGATAACGCCCCCTCCGAATTCACGGGTTCCCCCTGATGCACTCACTCAACTTTTCATGCATTCGAAACCGGAGTGGCGATTAAAAAGTTAATAACTTAACGTAGGAACTTACTTCTTTTTCCAAAGGAGAAAAGTAAAGCCAAAGATTAGGAAAGAAATGATTTCAGAAATCACGCAGTATTGGCAAAAAGAGCGAAGTATAAATGCCTGAACTCCGAAGAGAATAACAGAGACAATAAAACCCACAAAGACAAGCGGATATAATATATTAAGATATATTTTTTTATAGTTTGTAATTAGAAAAAGACATAAGATAATGACCGCAAGATAGAAAATACTGCCAAATAAAGCAATAGGCATTGGTCCTAGCATCGAATAAGCGCTAGTCAAAACTTTCTCACATCCTGAGGTTATACTGCAGGGAGGGAATGCATTTTTATAATGAAGAATAGTAAGATAGACAGAATCCAGAAAACCCAAAAATGAGAGAGCAAGAAGAATTATAAAAAGGTTACTTTTTATTAAGTTCATTTAGAATTAGATTTTTGAAATCATCATAGGTTCTTGGGTTTTGGATTTTCACTCCATTTAGGAAGAACGTTGGCGTTGAATTGACTCCGATTGCCAGTCCTTTGCTGTAAGTATCGTTTATAAAATTCTTTCCCCTATCGGACTCAAGATCAGTTTTAAATTTATCTATATCTAAATCCAATTTTTTAGCGTAACCTATAAAAGTTTCTCGCGCCTTTGGAGAACTAGCCCAGGAGTTTTGAGTTTGGAAAAGCATATCATGCATTTCCCAGAATTTTCCCTGTAGATTTGCCGCGTAAGCGGCAAGGGATGAAATCATTGCGTTTTGATGGGTCGCAGTTAAAGGGAAGTATCTATAGACAAAATAAATTTTGCCGTTATATTCAGAAAGCAGTTGTTTAACCATAGGATAGTAAGCTGCACACGCAGGGCACTGAAAATCTGAATATTCAACAAGTGTTACTTTAGCACTCGAAGATCCTGTTTTAGGATCGTCTTTTGTGATTTCAGGCAGTTTTGAAGAAGAAGTATTTGTTGTCTGAGGAGAATTTGCGATCTGAAGAAGTCCATATACTGCCGCAATTAAAACAATAGCAACTGTCGTCCAAATTCCAAACTTCTTAAGTTTGCTATTCTGTTCTTGTTTCTTAAGTTTTTCCTGCCACTCCTGTTTTCTTGCTTCCTTCTTTTCTTTCTTCGTCATTTTTTCCATTTTGTAATAATGACATAAAATCGTTTTATTTTCAATATGTATATGTTAGACTAGTTATAAGTTATTAGTTTTTAATTATTAGTTAATTTTATGCTGCATCAGCATCCGGTTCACAAAAAGCATACAACAATATTTCATAAAGCCTTAAATGCAGTTATTATGGTTGTTGCAACGGCAAGCCCTTTAATTACTATTCCCCAGCTGTCTGATATTTATATTAAAAAAACTGCTTCGGGAGTTTCTTCTATAACATGGCTTGCCTATATCTTTACTTCGGCAATTTGGTTTTCCTACGGGATTATTCACAGAGAAAAGGTAATTATACTAAACGGAATATTAGGAGTTATTCTGGGTGCTACTATTTTCTTTGGCATCCTCATTTACGGCTAAATTATTAAATTGTCGGGGTGCTGGCCTGCCTGCCGGTGTCAATACAAATCCACCCCAGGGGTGTCAGGGACATTGTCTTGGCGAAGCCAGACCCCGCTTCGCGGGAAACCCTCTTTTGTCGTAAAGAAGCGATGGCCTCGATGGCATTTATATAATTGGGTTTAATACTTGAATATCTTTCATGGGAAAATGCTTTGTATTGAGAGAAACCAATATGAGACTATTTACATTAGCTGTTCCTGCAATTAGACAGTCTGTCAAACTAAGATTTTTTAGTTGCTTAGCATATTGTTGCCAGTAGAGGCCTGCGGTTTTAGCTATTTTTTGATCAACGTCAAAAATAATATGTTGCTCTAAGTAGTCTTCCGTAACTGTCAACTCAGAAGAGAATATGTTTTTATATATTTCAGCAGTCGAAATAACAGATATGCCTAATGGTGATTTATTTTTTAGCTCTGATACTTTGCCTACAATGTCTTTTTTCCCTCGTAAAACCCAAATCAACACATCTGTATCAAGTAGGTGCATAAACTAAAATGATCTTTCATCGGCTAAACGGTTTTTCGTAATCCAAGCATTAACTTTAGAAGGAGTACTCCATTCGGGATGATTTTCTTTAGTAAAAATTCCAGCTGCCTTTCGAAGTGTCTTTTCGTAGATAGTTTTGTCAAAAAAATAAGCTTGAGTGATTTGCGCAATAGTTATATCTCTTTTTTCATCACGTATGAGCACGCGAGTTCCCTTCGTAACCCTTTGCAAATAAGCAGAGATGTTCGTTCTTAATTCACTTACGGATACAGTTAATGTCATATACTTATATATTAGTACATTATGTACATTATGTCAATATGTGCGTATTTTCCTGGATGTGTCGGGGTAGCCCGATTTGTCCTCCAGATTTTATCAGTCGACTTTTCAATTCTATTCGAATACGTCTCATGTTGAAAATCTTTGGAGGATCCGCCTTTGGCGGAAACCAGACATCTATATTTTTTGTCGGAGATCGCGGAATCGAACCGCGTGCCTCTCGGTCCCGAACCGAGCGTTCTGCCAGTGAACTAATCTCCGGAATTTTTTTATTCTAAATCTTTTTGTGCTAGAATACAAATACATTTGTCCCCGTAGCTCAACGGATAGAGTAGTCGCGTCCTAAGCGATTGATACGGGTTCGATTCCTGTCGGGGACGCAATCGGAAGCGAAGAAAAAGGACATGCCGTCGGTTAAAAGACGTAGACTGCTACTAGTTTTTCTTAAAAATTACTTCTTAAATAAACCAAATAACTTCCCGTATTGTTCCAAAATAAACCTATCAATTATTTCCAATATGTTAAGGGATGACTTTAGCGGGTTAAATCTCTTTTCTTCTTTGATTTCTTGCCCTACCTTTGCTCCTAACACACTGCCTTCTTGGTAAAACTTCATTTGGGTACTGCCGGTGCTTACGCCTAAAACAGTTGATGACAATTTTATAGTTTTTTGCATGTCATCCTCTTCTTTAGAAATTCTCTCGGGCAGGATTAGATAGGAAACTGAAGCTAAGTCTTTCAAAACCTCCGTACCTCTACTATCGTTTGCCAATACTTTAGAAGAGGGCAAAAATTCAATTTTAACAATACCCGGAGATTTGCCTCTGAAAAAAACAGTCCCAAAAAGTCCTTTATCAGCAAAAAATCCCGGATTAGGTAATCCCCCTGTCAACCGGGCATAGCCTCCGTCATTGTTTATTTCTTTTTGAATAAATATATTCGCAAAAGAACCTTCTGTTGATATATCAACAACCTCTGCTTTGGAGGATTCAAAGCCTAAGTCAGCCTGAACAGCATTTATTGGCGTTTTAATTCCTGCTATCTCAATCTTCATCGGAAATATCTCTCCAAGTCTATACTGCCCTTTGGTTGGAATAATAAACGAAACAGTTTTAGGCGTTGGCGGAAAACCTAATTTGAAAAGGATTTGGCTTTCTCCAAAAACAACACCAATGAAAGCAATTGAAAAAATCAGAATCAAAAATCCATTGAGAACTGCGGAAGTTATACTTTTGGGCGATACACCTTCGTTTTTGTTAACAACTTTGTGGCAAAAAGGGCACCAATCTTCATTAACTTTTGCCCGACATAAGAAACAAGCTGCTTGCTTTGGTGCAAAAAGCCACCATAAGGGATAGGCAACTGCGATAAATATTCCAAAGATTGCCATTATATGGACTAAAAACCATGAGGCTATAACCATCAGTGGAATTGAGAAAAAGGTGCCTAAGTTTAGTAATTTATTCATCTTTCAACATAAAACATTAAAACTGAAAAATCTTTTAAGCTACATGTGCCATCATTATTAATATCACATTTTTTACTCCCCTTGCTTCCAGTCCCTTCTCCCTTAGCCACCGTTATTTCTTCGAGTAATGCATTCTTCCATTCATCCACCCATTGTTTAACAGCAGGATACAGCTCTCCAAGTGTAATTTTACTATCCCCATCTATATCAAAGAGGCTTAGGATGGGAGGCAAAGCAGGTTTGGGGATTGGGGAAGCTGACGTTGTCGGCGTAGTTGTTGGGAGCTCTGCGGGCGTAGAAGTCACGCTTGAGGTAGTAGTCGTAGTTGTTGGAGTCGGGGTTGGAGTTGGGGTTAATGTAGGAGTGGGACTTGGGGTTGGAGTAGGCGTTGGGGCAATACATGATGAAGTATCAAATGTACAGGCTATGTCACAAGTCAAATCGCCACCAGCATACCCTAAACTTGCGCATGCTTTTCCGTTTAAATTGCTTCCCTCACAATCTTCAGACCCTTCTACTATATCGTCCCCACAGACGCTTAATTTAATAGTCGCATTTACCGTCTGATTTGAATTAGCTTGAACCAACACGGGAGCAACCATAATCAAAATAGCAATAAGAGATATAAAAACTAGATTTATCATTCTTGCTGTTGTTTTGCATTTCATTCATTTTTTTTATCTTGCTTGTTAAATTCCTCTAATCTTCTTCGCCTTGACCTTCTTGGCGTGCCTTGCTTGCTGGCTTCTGTTTGCTGTTTTTTAAGTCCGATTTGGATGTTAAAGCGTTTTCGAATAAAAATATAGGCTATGCCTATGGCTAACAGAACAATAAATCTTTGAGGCCAGGGAGCATATACTTTCCAGAAACTTATGATTTTATAATATATTCCAGTAAAAATATTAGCAGGAACAACTGTAAAATAGAGTTTGGCAGCCGCCGCAATCCCGATACTGGTTTGTCCTTTTTGCGATTTTTTAATAGGATGACCTTCTAAATAAGCAAAGTAATCGCCAGGTTGAGTTATTACAGGTAAATTCAACTTGACATTTACTATTTGAACTTTTCCAGGATCTAGATGGAACTTTTGAGGAGAAAAAATAAACCAGCTCTTGGGAGGGCGAAGTTGCGGTTGTTTCTCATGGTAGGAAATATCTGCTTCGTAATCCGATGGTTCATCTCCCGTATTGATAATTGTAAAGGGGGGAAATTGGTAAATTATTCCGGGTTTTAATTTCTCATCAATTTGAATCTTTCCTGTTCCTACACCCACTCCCAGCGTGGCAAAAACAGAAGTTGGAAAAATAACAAACAAAAGAAATAAAAACAACAAAAACTTTTTCACTACAGATTTATTATAAAGAACAGAAGGACGGGTTGCAATAACAAAAATCAGGTGGCTGTTGCCGTAACAATGACATCAACTGATTGCGAAGTAAAATTCGTAGAGGATGTCGGAGTGTTGATATATAAATCAAAAGTCTGGGTGCCGCTTGCGGCAACACCTGCTGCCAAAGTTTGATTAGACGTAGTAAGTGCTGTGTAATTAGTGGGAGGAGTTGTGCAGGTTGCAAGGCAGAATCCGTGGACATAATTGTCAGTTCCGGCTGTTGCCGCCAAAGTCCAGTTGGCGCTATTTTGCCCTTTAATAGTAAAGGTTTCGGTGACATTGCCATTATTAGTTGCGGTTTGAAGGTCTACGGGACTACGCGTGGACGCTGTGGCGTTAAGACCTAATGTCCCGTAAGCAACTGTCCCATCAGTTACTGTCAAAGAAATATTTTGCACAGTAACGGTTGCTGAGACTGTCCCTGTAGTTGCTGCCAGTGCTACTTGGCTTAAAACTCCTACTACCAATGCCAAGATAGCAAAGAGTAAAAAGAGCTTCAACATTTTCATAACCAATTTAAGCGTAAACATTTTTCACGGGCTTGTCAAGGGGTTATTTTCACGAGATTCGTGATTTACTGCTGGACGGCCTGAATTGTCACATCGGCAGACTGTTGGATAGAGCAGGTACTGGTAGTAGGTACGGTAATGCGCAAATCAAGCTGTTTTGTTCCGGCC
>Ga0209343_10008258_pt1 | contig 12146 bp, 13 predicted proteins | sample RifCSPlowO2_02_FD_184026 | JGI IMG/M metagenome (GOLD analysis project Ga0209343, IMG submission 184026) | Groundwater microbial communities from Rifle, Colorado - Rifle CSP2_plank lowO2_0.2 (SPAdes) (version 2) | ecosystem: Environmental > Aquatic > Deep subsurface > Groundwater | place... | reverse complement strand
CGATGCCGAAGGCACCGACTTCCATGCCACGGCGCTGGGTTACGCGACCATCACGCCGCTGCAGGTGGACCTCACGGACCATGAACGCCTGCCGTACTGGGCGCCGACCGCAGCGCAGCTTTCGGGCGTACCAGCGGTCGCCACTACCGGTCGCCACGACACAGGCAGCTCTGCGGCATGAAAAAGCCACCCATGCCTGGCTCTCAGGCGCCAGCAACAAAGACACCGGCCCGACCGCGGCCGGGTTTCCCTGTTCAGCTGGCCTCCCCTGCACAGGGTGCGCCGGCGCGCAGAAACACCCCCGTGGCGCCAGCACATGCCAAGCCCACGGCCGCCCCGCGATCAGCGCCGACCGCGAAGCTTGTGGATATGGACTCACGCGCGCTGCGTGCGGCCATGGTCCGCAAGCTGCAGGCGCAGGGGGTGAGCCATCCCGCGGTGCTGGCGGCGATGGGCGCGGTGGAGCGACACCGTTTTGTCGATACGGCTCTCGTCAACCAGGCGTATGAAGACACGAGTCTCCCCATAGGTTTGGGTCAAACCATATCCAAACCCAATGTGGTGGCCCGGATGATCGAACTGCTGTGCGAGGGGCGCACCGAAAAGCTCGGTCGGGTGCTTGAAATCGGGACCGGATGTGGTTACCAGGCCGCGGTCTTGAGCCAGGTGTCGCGGGAGATCTACAGCATGGAGCGCCTGCGCGGCCTGCACGAAAAAGCACGCGAAAATGTGCGGGGTCTGCGGCTGGCCAATCTGCATCTGCTGTTTGGCGACGGAATGCTGGGTTTTGCGCAAGGCGCTCCTTATGCGGCCATCATTGCAGCGGCCGGTGGCGAGGCGATTCCGCAGGCCTGGATAGACCAGTTGGCGGTGGGTGGACGGCTGGTGGCTCCGGCCGTGACCGGCGTGGGCCAGCAGCATCTGGTGGTCATCGACAAAACCGCCACGGGTGTGAAGAAAACGGTGCTGGAGCCGGTGCTGTTCGTGCCTCTAAAATCAGGGGTCGCATGAGGCCCACCTTCTGGTGGGGGCTCGGGATTTTTTCAGGCAGTCCTCGGAACATCGCCAGGGCTGCAACCAGGTGGGAGTCAAGATGAACAGAGTGGAATTCGACCCGTTGGCACCGAAAGGCGTGCCCGCGCGTCGAGCGGCGTGGCGCAGCGTGCTGATGGTGGCTGCGGTCACCAGCCTGCTGGTGGCCGCGGGTTGTTCGACACGGCGTGTCTCGCAGCCCGCGCCGGTGGAAGACCGTTCGGGGGCCAAGGCCACGGAGGTCAAACCATTGCCGGGTGCCGAGAACGCGGGCAAGCCCGGCTATTTCACCGTGCGCCCGGGCGACACCCTGTACCGCATTGCGCTGGAGAGCGGACAGGCCTGGCGCGATGTGCAGGCCTGGAACAACCTGGCCAATCCGAACCTGATCGAAGTCGGCCAGGTCTTGCGCGTGGCGCCGCCCGCGACGACCGGCACAGCGGTTGCACCAGGTACAGCCCCCACCACGGTGACCGCGGCGCCCGTTGCGACCCCCGGCGTGGTGGCTCGGCCCCTGACCGCCGGCAACAGCCCGGCACCGGCCACCACGCTCCCGCCCGGACCGGCAGCTCCCGCACCAGCAGAGCCTCCGGTGGCATCGGCCGAGGAGCTGCAGTTTGTCTGGCCAGCCCAGGGTCCGGTGATTGCACCGTTTGACGAGGCCAAGAACAAGGGCGTGGCGATTTCAGGGCGTGTGGGTGATCCGATCGTGGCGGCGGCCGATGGCCGGGTCGTCTACGCGGGCGCTGGCCTACGCGGCTATGGCAACCTGATCATCCTCAAGCACAACAACACCTACCTCACGGCGTACGCCCACAACCAGGCCTTGCTGGTGCGCGAAGACCAGGCGGTGCGCCAGGGGCAGAAGATTGCCGAGATGGGCAGCAGCGATGCCGATCGCGTGAAGCTGCACTTCGAGGTACGTCGCCTGGGCAAACCGGTCGATCCGCTGGGTCATCTGCCGAAGAGGTAACCCCCCTGCGCCGCTTCGCGGCTTCCCCCCAGGGGGACCACACCTTTGGACCGGCGGAGCCGGATCCTCGGTGTGTGCTGTGATGCATGCTCGCGCTCCGGTGGCGCTTTCCAACGCTTAGGGGACAACTTCATGGCCTGGCCTGTTCTGGTTTTTGACATCGAGTCGATCCCCGACATCGAGGGCCTTAGGGCCTTGCGTGGTGAATCCACCGAGACCAGCGACGAGCAGGTGTACGCAGCCTGGCTAGCGGAACGCAAGGAAAAAGGGCAAAGCGATTTCATGCCTTTGCACCTGCAGCGCATCCTGGTCATCAGCGTGGTGTTTCGCAACGCCGAGGGTCTGCGCATCCATTCATTCGTTGACCGTGATGGACAGAGTGAAGGCAAGGTGGTGCAGACCTTCTTCAACAGCATCGAAAAACACCAGCCGCAGCTGGTGAGCTGGAACGGCAGCGGTTTCGATCTGCCGGTGCTGCACTACCGCGGTCTGCGCCACGGCGTTGAGGCCAGCAAGTACTGGGACATGGGCGAAGACGACCGCGAATACAAGTGGAACAACTACATCAGCCGTTACCACATGCGCCACCTCGACCTGATGGACCTGCTGGCGATGTACAGCCCGAAGAACAACGCGCCGCTGGACGCCATGGCCAAGCTCTGTGGCTTTCCCGGCAAGCTGGGCATGGACGGCTCGCAGGTGTACGCGCAGTACCTGGCCGGTCAGACCGATGACATCCGCCGCTACTGCGAGACCGACGTGATGAACACCTATCTGGTGTATTGCCGTTTCCAGAAGATGCGTGGCGGCCTGACCGAAGCCGAGTACGAGCAGGAAATCACCTACGTCAAGGAAACGCTGGGCAGCCTGGCGCCCACCGAGAGCCATTGGGACGAGTACCTCAAAGCCTGGGCATGAAGCGGTAGCCCCATCTCGCGTCCTGAGACAATCAGGAGATGACCGCACCCCTCGCCCACGAAAACAGCCTGCTCACCACCGCGCGCGACGACGCGCCCGCCGCTTCCGAAGCCACTCTGCCGGAAGGCTGGCTGGCGGTGGAATCCCTCGACATCGATGCCCAGGGCATCGCCCGCCGCCCGGACGGCAAAGTCGTGTTCATCGAAGGTGCCTTGCCCTTTGAAGTGGTCAGCACCAGCGTGCACCGCAAGAAGAACAATTGGGAAGCGGGCGTCGTCACCGCCATTCACCGCGAATCCTCGCAGCGCGTGCGCCCGGGCTGCCCGCATTTCGGCCTGCACGCTGGCGCCTGCGGTGGCTGCAAGATGCAGCACCTGCACGAGAACGCCCAGGTGGCCATCAAGCAACGTGTGCTGGAGGACAACCTCTGGCACCTGGGCAAGGTCAAGGCGCAGACCATGCTGCGGCCCATCGAAGGGCCGGCCTGGGGTTACCGCTACCGCGCGCGCCTGTCGGTGCGTTTCGTGCACAAGAAAGGCGAGGTGCTGATCGGTTTTCACGAACGCAAGAGCCGCTACGTGGCCGACATGCAGGTCTGCCATGTGCTGCCGCCGCATGTGAGTGCGATGTTGGTGCCGCTGCGTGGGCTGATCTTCGGCATGGACGCGCGCGAAACCTGCCCGCAGATCGAACTGGCCTGTGGCGACGACGTGACCGCCCTGGTGCTGCGCCATCTGGAGCCGCTGTCGGAAGACGACCTCACCCGTCTGCGTGCCTTTGCTGCCCAGCACGGTGTGCAGTGGTGGCTGCAATCCAAAGGGCCGGACACCGTGAAGCTGCTCGACGAGGGCGGCCCCCTGTTGTCGTATGGTTTGCCCGATTTCGGCATCACCATGCCGTTCAAACCCACCGATTTCACCCAGGTCAATCCGCACATCAACCGCGTGCTGGTCTCGCGCGCCCTGCGCCTGCTCGATGCACAGAAACACGAGCGCGTGATCGACTGGTTCTGTGGGCTGGGCAATTTCACCTTGCCGATCGCCACGCAGGCGGGCGAAGTGCTGGGGATTGAAGGCAGCGAAACGCTGGTGGCGCGCTCGCGCGAGAACCTGACGGGCAATCAGACCGGTCGAGCGGTGCCGCTGGCGCCCACGGCGTTTGTGGCGCGCAACCTGTTCGAGATGACGCCCTCGCAACTGGTGGGCGATGGGCAGGCGGACAAGTGGCTGGTGGACCCTCCACGCGAGGGCGCGTTTGCGCTGGCCAAGACGCTTGCCGACCTGCACCTGCAGCCCGAACTGCGCGGTGGCTGGACACCGCCCAAGCGCATCGTCTACGTGAGCTGCAACCCGGCCACGCTGGCGCGCGATGCCGGCTTGCTGGTGCACCAGGCGGGCTACCGCTGTGTGGCGGCGGGTGTGGTGAACATGTTCCCGCACACGGCGCACGTGGAGAGCATGGCGGTGTTCGAGCTGGACGCCGAGCGCCTGGCGGGCGCGGTCTGACCGCTTTTGTCAGGACTTGTGCGACCGGACGGCGTTGGCGTTCGGATCGCCGGTCGCTTCGGCTTCGTCGGCCTTGCCCGGGCTGGGTTCGGTGGCCTCGGGTTCTGATGGCATGCCGACGATCTGGTTTTCGCGCATGTACTGGTCCATGTCTTTCCAGCCGGCGAAAACGGCCGCCTTGCCAGCCTTGGGGTTGCCGTTGAAACAATCCTCGATGCTGCGAATGGCGTGTCGGCAGGCGCTGCCGATGGCCATGCCTTCGGCTTCCTTCTTGGCGGCGACCTGAGGGGCGGTCTCGATGCCCAGGGCATCACAGCCGGCCAGCAGGCTGGCTGCGGCGATCAGGCAGAAGGTGAGGGCGGTGTGTCGCATGGTGCTGGGTGCGTGCGGATGTGCCCTTTCTTTCGGCTTCTGGTGCGCCAACTTGAATGGTTTTCATGCTCCGGCGACCGGTAATGGGCTTGCGAACCGGCAAAGAAAAAGGACCCGAAGGTCCTTTTTCTCTGAGGGCGGCGAGAGCGATCAGTCGCGTTCGCCGCCGAAGATGCCCAGCAGTGCCAGCAGGCTCTGGAAAATGTTGAACAGGCTCAGGTACAGGCCCAGCGTGGCGCTGATGTAGTTGGTTTCACCGCCGTCCACGATGCGCTTGAGGTCGTACAGCAGGTAGAGGCTGAACACGATGATAGCCAGGGTGGCGATGGCGGCCATGCCGGCGGTGCTGCCGACAAACACGTTGATGATCGCGCCGATCATGATCGCCAGGGCTCCGACGAAGAGCCACTTGCCCATACCGGAGAGGTCGCGCTTGATCACGGTCGAGATGTTGGCCATGATGAAGAACACGCCAGCGGTGCCGCCAAACGCGGTCATGATCAGGCTGGCGCCGTTGCTGAAGCCCAGCACCCCGGCCAGCAGGCGCGAGAGCATCAGGCCCATGAAGAAGGTGAAGGCCAGCAGCACCGGCACGCCGGCTGCGGAATTCTTGGTCTTCTCGATGGCGAACATGAAGCCAAAGGCGCCACCCAGGAAAACGATCAGGCCCAAGCCGCCCGTCAGGCTGGCGGTGATGCCGGTGGCGACGCCGATCCAGGCGCCGAGCACCGTGGGCAACATGGAAAGCGCGAGCAGCCAGTAGGTGTTGCGCATCACCTTGTTGCGCTGCGCGGAAGTGGATACGGCGGTGCCGAAGCGGCCGCTGGTGGGTTGTACTTGGTCGGTCATGGTGGTGAGCTCCTTCATCATCTGACGCAGTGGTCTGACAGCATCCGGTCCGGAGGGCCGATCGCTGGTGAAGCCGCATTGTAGGGCGCGGCCTTGTCCGCTGTGCTACCCGGCAAAAACCGCATTCTGGTCAGGGCAGTTGTGACCTGCGCAGGGCCCATAGTGCGGTATCGTCCCAAGTCCAGAGCCTGGGCGGTGAAGCCGGCTCGCGAACCCCAGTCAGATACCCCTTACAAGGAATAAGTTCATGAAAAACAAAGCCGTGCTCGAACTCGCCGACGTCAAACTCATCGCCGCAGCGGCCGAGGCCGAAGCCCTGCAAAACAGCTGGGCGGTCACGTTCGCCATCGTGGACGATGGCGGCCACCTGCTCTGGCTGCAGCGCCTGGACGGTGCCCCGGCCATTTCGTCGCACATCGCACCCGCCAAGGCCCACACCGCGGCGCTGGGGCGCCGAGAAAGCAAGGTCTACGAGGATGTGATCAACCAGGGGCGGGTGTCGTTCCTGAGCGCGCCCGCCGTGGCCGGCATGCTCGAAGGTGGCGTGCCGATCATGAAAGACGGTCAGTGCATTGGCGCGGTCGGCGTGAGCGGTGTGAAGTCGAGCGAAGACGCGCAGATCGCGCGCGCGGGCATTGCAGCCATCGGGTTGTGAGGAAAAAATGACTGGCTACCGGGACCGGAATCCCCTGGCTGGCCAAAAAACGACGCTCGGGGAGATGGTATTTCCCCGGGTCGCCCCACGATGAAGTTGAGTTGATCCTTATTTGGTCAGGATGAGTTTGCCCTGGCGGGTGGTCTGCAAGCGGTAAAGCGCGCCGTTGTGGGTGATGGCCACCGACTTCTGGCCGCGCAGCACATCGTGGCTGGTGAGCAGAACGGGCGGCGCCGTTTCAGGCAGCGTCTCCACGTCCCGAGGCCGGTCCGTCATGGGCACGGGGTCGTTCGGCGGTGGTTTGCTCAACATGCGTCCTCCTGGGCCGGTTGACCGGGTCTCACGGCGTCACCGGCTCGGTGATGAAGCCGATCTTGCGCACACCCGCGCGCTGCGCAGCCGCCATGGCCAGGGCCACGCGCTCGTAGCGCACCGCCTTGTCGCCGCGGATGTGCAGTTCGGGTTGAGGATCCTGGGCCGCGGCGCTGGCGAGGCGCTGCTCGAAGTCGGCGTCCTTTACCGGGGTCTCGTTCCAGAAATAGGCGCCGTCGGCGTCCACCGACAGGCGGATGTTTTCCGGCTTGTCGAGCACCTTCTCATTGCTGGTGCGCGGCAGGTCGATGTTGACCGCGTGTTTGATCACCGGCACGGTGATGATGAAAATGATGAGCAGCACCAGCATGACGTCGATGAACGGGATCATGTTGATCTCGGCGAGCATCTCGTCGCTGTCGTCCTGGGTTCCGATGGCCATGGTGTTGTCCTCAGGCGGTCAGGCTTTTTTCATGGGCAGGACCTTGCCGTCGCCACCGGCCGTCACACGGGCCCCGGTGACGAAGTAGGCGTGCAGGTCGTGGGCAAAGCGGTTGAGCTGGTGGTTGATGCCCTTGTTGCCGCGCACCAGGACGTTGTAGCCCAGCACGGCGGGAATCGCGACCAGCAGGCCCATGGCGGTCATGATCAGCGCCTCGCCGATCGGGCCGGCGACCTGGTCGATGCTGACCTGGCCGGCCGCACCGATGCCGAGCAGTGCGTGGTAGATGCCCCAGACGGTGCCGAACAGGCCCACGAAAGGCGCTGTGGAGGCGATGGAGGCGAGCACGGTGAGGCCGCTCTGGGCGCGTGCGGTGGCGTCGTCCAGGCTGCGGCGCAGGCAGCGTTCGACCCAGTCGCTCACGTCGAGCGTGTCGTGCAGTTGTGGGCCGGGCCGGCCGTCTTTGTGCAGGACGTGGCGCGCCGCTTCGCGGCCTTCGTTGGCCAGCGCGCGGAAGGGGTTGCCGTCCTGCGCACCGAGCTTGTCCAGGCCTTCGGCAAAGTCGGCGCTGTGCCAGAACCCTTCGCAGGCCTTGGCCTGCTGGCGCTGGGCTCGCTGGTCGAGGTATTTCCACAGGATGATGATCCAGGTGGCGAGCGACATGGCCAGCAGCACGAGGGCGACGGTGCGGGTGACGGCGTCGCCCTGGATCCAGACGTGGGCCAGGCCGGATGAGACGTTTTGTGGTTCCATGGGTGAGAAAACTCCAGTGAGATCGGATTCGGTGAGTGTGCGCGTGGCGCTTTATTCGAGGACGAAGTTGATGGGGATGTTGAACCACATCGCTTCAGGCACACCGGCGCGTTTGCCGGGGATGTAGCGCCACTTCAACACCGTCTGCAAGGCGGTCTGGTCGAGGCGTTCGTAGCCGCTGGAAGTCCTGATTTCGGCCTTGCTTGCCGTGCCGTTGACTTCGATGAAGGCGCGCACGGTCACCTTGCCTTGTTCGCCCAGGCGTTTGGACAGCGGCGGGTAGGGTGGGGGTGCGTTGTTGAGGTAGTCGGCGCTGCTGGAGGGCAGTTCGATCTTGGGCGGCGCTGGTGGCGCGGGCTCGGCAACCACCATGGGTGTCTGTGGCGGCGGCGCGGGTGGCTGGGGTTCGGTGATGCCCGTCGCGGCCGTGGGGGAAGGGGTCGGGTCGGCAATGGCCACCGGTTGCGGAGCCGGCCGGGGCGCTGGCGGGGTGACCCTTTTCGGGACCGGCGCTGGTTGGGGCTGCGGTGGCGGCGGGGTGGGCGTCACCTGGGGTTGGGGCAGTTCGATGAATTCGACCATCACCTGCACGGGCACCACGAGCTCCACCGCCCGGCGCAGCAGGCCGGTTTGCAGGGCCCACAGGCCCAGGACATGAAAGCCGACCACGGCGATCACGATGAACAGGCGGCGGTCCATGCGGGGTGTCGGAAGGGGAGCCTGCGGGGCTCCTGGAAGGGGTAGCGCGAGGCTCGCGCTGGCGGAAGACATAGTGTAGGTGGACGCGACGTTCGGTTGGAATGGGCGCTTCGCGGATTCAGGGGTGAAGCACCCACCACGCGGCGGCCAGTATCAGGATCAGGCTGCCGCCCAGAATGAAAACACTGCCGGTCATGGTGAGCCCCTTTCAGTCTGCGGTTGAAAACAGGGTTCCAGTATAAATACGAATTCCTCGCATTCGCGATAAATATCAAAAATTGCCGAAATAAATGGGCGTCCCTGATTCAGCCGGACTGGCGAGACCACAATGCCGCGCTGGCCTCGTCGAGCGTCCGGCAACCGCTCAGCGCCATGGCGATTTCCGTTTCGTCGCGCAGCAGGCGGATGACGTGCGCCACGCCGGTGGCGCCCGCGTTCGCCAGCCCGTGGATGACCGGTCGGCCGACCAGCACCGCGGTGGCACCCAGCGCGATGGCCTTGAGCACGTCGGTGCCGCGCCGGATGCCGCCGTCGACCAGCAGTGGCAGCGCACCGCCGACCGCCTGTGCGATGGCGGGCAGCAGGTTGGCGGTGGCGGGCAGGGTGTCCAGCGTGCGGCCGCCGTGGTTGGACACGATCAGGCCGGCCACGCCGCAGGCCAACGCCTGCTGCGCATCGGCTGGGTGGGTGATGCCTTTGAGCAGGACGGGCAGACGGGTCTGCTCGCGCAGCCAGATCACATCGTCCCAGCTGGGGGCGCGGGTCAGCAGGTCGTCGAAGAGCGGGCTTTGACCCGGTTGCAACGCTGCGGGCGCGGGCGCCTGCAGACCTTGCAGGTTGACGGCGGAGATGCCTGGCGGCAGCGTGAAGCCGGCGCGGCGCTCGCGGTCCCGGGCCCCACTCACCGGCGCATCGACCGTGAGCACCAGGGCCTCATAGCCCGCCGCTTCGGCGCGCTGCACCAGCGCCCGGGTGAAGCCCCGGTCGGGCTGCAGGTAGAGCTGGAACCACAGCGGACCGCGATCGGCTTCGCCCAGCACCACCTGGGCCACGTCTTCCAGCGGCGTGCTGGCCTGGGTGCTCAGCACCAGGCCCGCGCCCAGCACGGCCGCCGCCAGCGCCGTGGCCAGTTCACCGTGCGGGTGCGCTAGGCGCTGGTACGCCATGGGCGCGATCAGGATCGGATGGGCCAGGGTGCGGCCGAGCAGGTCGACCCGCGTGTGACCGCCGGCCAGGGGCCGGAGAACGCGTGGCCACAGCGGGATGCGCTGCCAGGCCAGGACGTTCTCGCGCAGGGTGATCCCGTCGGCCGCACCACCGTTGAAATAGGCCTGCGCATTCGCATCGAGCACGGTGGCGGAATGGGCTTCGTGGTCGGCGAGGTTGACCAACCCTTCGGGCAGGTGGTCGCTCATGACAGACCCAGCGCCGGGCCGCCCCAAGCTGGGTCAGCCCCCTCGGTGGGCAGCGACCCGCGCAGCGGTGGAGTGTGGGGGCTCATGTCTCTGACCACATGCGCAGCAGGTTGTGATAAGTCCCGGTGAGCCCCGTGGTCTCGTCGGTTTCGCCGTGTTGCTGGCGCAGGGCCAGGATGTTCATGTCGAGTTCGTAGAGCAGGCGGCGCTGTTCGTCGCTGCGCACCATGCTCTGCACCCAGAGGAAACAGGCGAGCCGGTGTCCGCGCGTGACGGGGGTCACCTGGTGCAGGCTGGTGCCGGGGTAGAGCACAGCGTGGCCGGCGGGCAGCTTCACGCCGCGGGTGCCGTAGGTGTCGCTCACGGTGAGTTCGCCGCCGTCGTACTCGTCGGGGTCGTTCAGGAACACGGTGCAGGAGACATCGGTGCGCACGTATTCGGTCTGTCCGGTTTCATTGACCTTGAGCCGGATCGCGTTGTCGATGTGGTTGCCGTAGGTGTTGGCTTCGCCGCCGTAGCGGTTGACGCGGGGCGTGAAGATGCGCAGCGGCAATGCGGCGCTGAAAAACAGGGGCGAACGGTTCAGGCCGTTGAGCACCAGGGTCCGGATGGTTTGTGCGGCTTCGCTGTCGTGCTGGAGTTGCTGGTTGTTCTTGACAGTGCGCGCCTGCGGGCCGGCGCTGTCCCGGCCGTCGGTCCAGGGCGCATCGGCGAGCAGCCGGCGCGCCAGGGTCAGTTCTTCGGGTGACAGTATGTCTGGCAGGGTGAGCAGCATGGTGAGGTCCGTCTTTTTGATGGTTGTTCAAAAATGGAAAAGGCCGCCCCTGCGGAACAGCGGGGCGGCCAACGTGCTTTCAGGCGATAGGGATCGCGATCAGAACTTCAGGCTGGCGGTCACCTGCAGCGTGCGCCCGGCACCCGGGATGTAGTGCCCGGGGTAGAGCTGATCGGCGTAGAGCTTGTCGGTGATGTTGGACAGGTTGGCTTTGAGCGTCAGGCGGTCAAAGTCGAACTTGTACTCGGCCATCAGATCGGTGGTGACGTAGGACGGGACGGTCCATTCGACACGGGTCGGCGACTGTTTGCCACGGAAGTTCAGGCCGGCACCCAGGCGCAGCTTGGGCGTGAACTGGTAGGTGGTCCACACGGTGCCGCTGTGCTCGGGGGTGAGCGAAGGGCGGTCGCCCGGGCGCTCGCCAGCGGCACCTTGTGAACACTGACCGGTGGTCGGGCAGGGGGCCGCCCGGTCGACCTTGGCCACGGGCAACCACATGTAGGAGCCAAAGACTTCCCACTTGGAGGTCAGGCGACCCACGACGTCGGCCTCGAAGCCCGCCACGTGGCGTTCACCCGACAGCGTCACGACCGGGCGATCCGGATCGGTGTTGCGCTCGTTGTACTTGGTCGAGCGGAACACGGCCAGGCGTGTGGAGAAGCGCTTGTCGGCCGAATCCAGCTTGGCGCCGAGCTCGATGTTGCGGCTTTTTTCCGGCGGGGTGTCGACGTTGCTGGCGCCCAGCGAGTAGGCGTCGCCCGAGGTGTTGAACGACTGTCCAACCGAGAAGTGGTACGACTGCTGTGGCGTGGGCTGGAACAGCACGCCAGCGCGAGGGCTCCACTCCGACACCTCCATGCGGTAGCTTTCGGCGCTCAGCGGGCCAGCGGCGTTTTGCGGCAGGCTGAAGCTGTCGTAGTCACCGGTGAGCTTGTCGTAGCGCAGGCCGGCCACCACCTTCCAGGCGGGGGCGACTTCCACCGTGTCCTGCACATAGGCACCCCAGCCCTGCGCGGTGTACTGGTTGTTCACGCGCAGCACGCGGGACGATTCGTCCACCCAGGCGCCGTCGTCCGGTGTGCCGATCAGCGTGGTGGGCTTGGTGATGTCTACGCCGCCTTGGGCGCGGGAGCGCGCGGCATAGACGGTGCGCTCTTCGCGCGAGAAGTCCACACCAGCCAGCAGCTCGTGCTTGGCGCCCAGTGCCTCGAACTTGCCCGAGTAGTCGCTCTGGAACTGGGCCGTGTCCATGTCCTGGATCTTCAGGTGGTTGCCACGGGTCAGCCGGGTGTTCGGGCCGAAGTTCTCCAGTGAGATGGCGCTGGGGCACTGCGGGTTGGTCACGGCGCCGGTCTGCTGGTTCACGCCGCGGGTGCACAGGCGGATGGCGCCCGAGCGCTGGTCGCGCTCGAACTGGCCCACGCGCACCTGGGTCCTGAGTTCGCT
>Ga0209343_10008257_pt1 | contig 12147 bp, 10 predicted proteins | sample RifCSPlowO2_02_FD_184026 | JGI IMG/M metagenome (GOLD analysis project Ga0209343, IMG submission 184026) | Groundwater microbial communities from Rifle, Colorado - Rifle CSP2_plank lowO2_0.2 (SPAdes) (version 2) | ecosystem: Environmental > Aquatic > Deep subsurface > Groundwater | place... | reverse complement strand
ACTTTCCGCATCGGTGCTTCTTTTCTATGTTTGGCGTACATCCGATCAGCCGATACAATCACTACTTCATGGCTATCTTCCACGGTTGCCCAAAGGCCATATCCACTCCTTCCACGGTGGCTCATGCTTACTCCTTCTCTGAATGATGCAGGAAGCGTACGCCTCAATGTTTTCGGATTAACAAATCCCATTCCATTATCCATCACATAATAATCAAAATAGTGTAAAGGCCGCATGTCAGCAACAACCAAACAGAGTGCATAGGGTTCAGGTGTGGTTATCCCTCGTTCTGCTCCTTGGTAGGGTTCTCTTCTATCAGCATGCTGGAACACATTTTCAATGCTTGAATCAATATTGCCGAGAAGAACACTTTCGACCAAACCGCGTATTTTTCCTGCTCCTTGACTAAACTGAGTAACGAGGTGAATCATGCGTCGGTAATCTGCAACATAATAACTTCCTGTTTTTAATCCGGTTTCGGAGCTTCTCTGTTCTACAACTCTTGGAAACACATGCAGTCCTTCTCTTTTCAATAAAAATAACCTTTGTTCGAGTGCTGTTTGTTCGCCAGACAGCTGTCTCCATGTTTCAACAACTTCATGATGGGGAACAAACTCCGGTTCAAACCGAAATCCTTTCAAGGGGTCTTCTTGTCGTGTTCGTGAGCGTGTCATGGTTATCTTCTCTGGTACTGATGTCGTTCATCTCGTACGCGTTGCACCTTCGCTTCTATTGCACTGAGATTTGCATCCCATGCATTTTTATATTCGTCTGCAACTTGCCAGCTATCCATTCTTTTTATCACAACACTGGTAATCATATGTTTCACGATATCTGCAGGTTCTTCTCTCCAGTCTTTTTTTCCAAACCAACGAAGGAGCGGGAAAGAAGTTCCTCGACTATACTCATGTTGTGCAAGATCATCATCTTCCAATCCTGTTGGCTTGAAAAATTCAGCAAGTGCATGGCGCAAAAGCTCGTCTGAAGTATCAACCGTTTCATTGCCTGTTAATCCAACAACACTGGAAGGAATTTCCTTTTTATAACGTGCCTCACTGAAAGGATCTTTCGGATCAAGATGGTGCGCTTCAAGGATTGCCCGTAATTTGTGAAGGCATCGTTCATAATTAAGGGTTGCAAGATAGCGTTCTCCTCGTGAATCATATTCTCCTTGGATCGGTTTTGTTTGATGAGGTTCAAGTCCGTCATACACATCACATAAAGGATATCCTCGTAATGCTTCTCTTTCTTCATTTTTTAAGTCTTTTTCACTCACCCATTTCACTGCATTCAGCACTCTCCAAACAAGGTTGTAGTGTATTCCTGCTCGTTCTGCCATTTCTCGCGCTTCGTCAGGGTCAAGGATTGCTTTTCGATAGTCTGTTTTTTTCATATCTTCATCATGTACACCATTATAGTTCAATGTCCACGCAAGTGTTTCTGCGCGTTGTTTATACGTTTCGCGAATCCATGCATCTACCTCTGTAAGATATCTGAGATGTTCAAGAGTATGTCCGTGCACCCCCAGTCCGAGAACAGTGCCCACTATCCCTAATATTGCGGCTCCTTTCTTAACTCGACCAACGCGTTCTCTTCGTCCAGCCTGTGCAACCACACGCTCAAGCTGTCGGTCAACATCGCCTTGATAGCCGTCTTTCATGACGCTATGTCCTGACTGATCCGGACGCAGGCTTTCATGGATGCTCAATATTTCTGCTTCAGAAAGCGTTTCCCCGAACAAACCGGCAAGGTATGCAATCCGATGATCTGTTGATGCAGTTGCATCTTCAGAAATCAGGCCCTGCCGTTTGATTTCGAGGACTGCTAGAGTGTGAAAATACTGTGTTAAATCTTCTTGTTTTTTGATAGTGTCATCAGAAGCTTTCAGGTCGTCTTTCAAGTCATCTGCATATTTCTTATGACGTGCGGCCCATTGGAGATGGTTTTCAATCTTTAATTTGCCAATTAATTGTTCAAATTCGGTACGGTCAACAGCAACACCCAACGCTTGATAGGTATGCAACGCCTTGTCAATCAATTCTTGCTCAACCGTGTCTTTTTCGCTCACTTCTCTTGCTAAGGATCTTCCGAGATGGTCATAGATTCCTGATTTTGCCCAGCGTTGCACGAGCATTTTTTCAGCATAATCAACACAGGCAAATTCAAAATCAATAGGGGTGTAGAATGTTCTTGACCCTGCTCCCTGAACCATCATATTTGCTGGAAGTGCGTCGCCGTGGACAACCGTTTGTGGCAAATGCGTTTCTATTGCTAAAAGATCTGCGAGATCTTTCCATTCCTCATCTGGCTTGTTCTTGAGTGTGGGGTCAGCGCGCAAAAGAACTTTTTCATACAACAATCTACGATGATCCACCGGTTTAAACAATTCCTGCTGTTTTCCATTCTTTGCGGTTGCAAGAGTTCTTCCTTGTGCTGTTTGTGCAAAACTTCGTGCATAATATCCAAGAATCAGTTCGATACGATCTATCACCCGAAGATGAGATACGCGTTCATCAAGATTCACATCCTTCAGTGTTTCATGCAAATCTTGCGCTTGGCCTAAAAATAAGTTTCCCACAATATTTCTTTGATTGTACGTAGGCTCCATGGTTTTGAGATGACGCAAAGCAATGCGTATCCATGGTGCATCAGCATGTTCTCGTGTATATCCTGCCAGTTCATGAAAGAATTGCTGTGCCTGGCCTGCACGTTCTCGCGCAGAAGGGTCATGGAAAATACTATAAATGGTTCGAGCGATATGTTGGTTTCCATCTTCATCGCCTGTTCTTGCAGGAAGATAATGGTCAGCTTCTACAAGCATGCCTCGGTCATAAATATGGAGTCCTGAAAGTTTATCTCTTTTGATATGTTCAACATGAAGCAATCCTTCTTTTACAATACGTTCAAGAGTGGCAGCATCAATCTCTCCTTCTCTTGCTTTTCGTTTCAAAACTTTAAGAACGCTTTTGCTGATGACTTTATCATAAGCGCTGCCAAGAAAGATCTTCAAGAAGTGCGTGTCGAGAAGCTCTCTCATTTTTCGAGGATCTCGTGCACGAAGCGCTTTCAAGTCAGCTTTGTACTGGTCTTGGGATAAGGAATAAGGGTTTTCTGTCATCTTAGATCATCGGGATTGCAAAATCTAGGTGTATCTTACCCCTATTTAAGCCTTTCTATTTGTTGTCACTTGTTAGGGGTTATAAATATGGGGCGTAAACCTTATATAGTCGGTATACTATTGGTATACCATGGAAACGACAACAGTGAAACTCCAAAAGACTACAAAATTGGCTTTAGACCATCTCAAATTAGGCAATGAGACCTACAATCAAGTTATCAATAAACTCATCCAAAAAACAAAAAAAGATCATCTCAGACATGAGCTTATCGAGGGCTACAAAAATCGCGGCGAAGATGCGCTTCGACTCTTGCATGAATGGGATGCTGCTTCTGCGGAATTAGAACATGAGTGAAATCCTAAGGGGCCAAATATGGCTTGTTAATCTTGACCCTACTGTAGGCCACGAAATCAAGAAAACGCGGCCGTGTGTTATCATCCAAAACGATTACGGAAATAAATACAGCAACACCACCATCATTGCACCTGTCTCTTCACAAAAACTAGAAAAAGTCTATCCTGTGGAAGTTCTTTTGCCAGCACAAGAAACTGGTCTTCAAAATCAATCAAAATTACTCCTTGATCAGATAAGGGCGATAGATAAACAAAGATTAATTAAACCCTTGGGGTTTGTAGATCATGAAACACTTCTGAAGATAGATGGGGCAATAAAGATCAGTCTTGGTCTTACTTCTTTTTAGTTAAAAAACTTATTTGTTGGATTTAATCATAAAAAATAAGAAAGAGAAAAAAGAAAACAAAAAAAGTTTTAAGCATCTACTTCTTCACAAACTTGCCGTCTTTGACTTCAAAGATGTCGTAGGATTTCTCTACTTCACCGTTGGCATCAAATTGGAAGGTTCCTGAAGCTCCGCGGTACATACCTAGTTTGTACAAGTAATCCTTAATTCCGGTACCTGTGCAGTCGGTTGCAGCGCAGGCATTCAAAAGAATGTTTGCTGCATCCCATGCTTCATAGGTATATGCACTCGGTTCTTTGTTGTACTTTGCTTTGAACTTTGCAGTAAACGATTCTTTCTCAGGTGAATCGGGAACACCTGGCAACGTTACAACTAAACCTTCTGCCGCATCGCCTGCTGCTTGGATGGCTGCATCATCTTTTGATGCATCTGCTCCGAGCATCGGAATCGTGAATCCCAATTCTTTTGCTTGCTTCAACACTGTCGGTGTTTCAGCAGGGAAGACTGGCATGTAAATCAGTTCAGGATCTGCTTCTTTGATCTTGGTCAGTTGGGTTCTTGCATCATTGCTTCCGGGTTCAACTGCTTCAACCGCAACAACATCTAAACCAAGATTCTTTGCTTCAGTCGTAAAAACATCTTTTAATCCAACGCCCCAGTCATCATTTCTATAAATGACTGCAACTTTGGCAACCACTTGTGTTTTTGCCATTTCAGCTCCTTTCTTTCCCTGACCTGCGTCAGAAGGAGTTACTCTAAAGATGTAGTCTCCTGCATCTTTGATCTTGGGGTTGGTTGCACCATAAGAAAGGGCAATTACTTTTGCTTCTTCCAACATCGGTGCGCTGGATAATAACACTGCAGAACAGAGCGGGCCAATAATCGCAGGAACCTTGTCTTGGCTCATTAATTTTTGAACTGCCGTGGTTCCTAGCTTTGGTTCACATCGATCATCTTCATACACCACTTCAATTTTTTTAGGACTCTTTGCGTTGAATTCTTCAACAGCAAGTTGTACTGCTTCTCGGTCAGGTATTCCTATCGAAGCTGCGTCTCCTGTCAAAGGACCGGTGAAACCCAGCTTTAAGGGAGCTGCTCCTTTTTCCTGCACCGAACATCCTGCAAGAACCAGAAGGGCAAGAACGAAAAATATTGATATGATTGATACGAAACTCCTTGTTTGTTTCATCTTTTATCCCCCACAAATATTATTGAATATTAAGTTGAATATTAGGTATATACTTCAATAGCATAGCTCTCAATCACTATATAAAGTTTGTTGCATGGGGGTACTGTCTGACGGCCATAACTTTATAAATTCTCTAAAAAACATCTCTCGGATGGCAAAACCAACAACCCCACCTGCATCCGAGAAACCGAAGCAATCCCAGAAACCAAATACTCCTTCCGAACCTTCTCATGTTGTCACACCCACCATCGAAGACATGGCTGTCTTCTGCAAAGCGAAAGGGTTTGTGTATCCCAACTCAGATATCTACGGTGGTTTGGCAGGATGTTTTGACCTCGGTCATTTAGGAGTAGAACTCGCAAACAACATCAAACAGCACTGGTGGAAAACCTTCGTGCAGTCACGTCCCGATATTGTAGGTATTGACGGAAGTATCATCAACAACCAAAAAGTCTGGAAAGCATCAGGTCATGTGGATTGTTTTGAAGATGTGATGGTGGAATGTGAAAAATGCAAGCATCGCACACGGGGGGATCATCTCCTGGAAGAAAAACTCCACATCCATGCAGATGGGCTTTCGAAAGATGATGTTACTAAACTGATTCAAAAAAATAAACTCACCTGCCCCCTCAAAGGATGCAACGGAGTGCTGGGAGAAGGAAAACAATTCAATCTCATGTTTTACACCTTTGCAGGACCTTCTGCTGATGAAACTACAAAAGCCTATTTGAGACCTGAAACTGCACAACTGATGTTCACCAACTTTAGGTATGTAACCGAACACGCACGGCTCAAGCCGCCCTTTGGCATTGCACAGATCGGAAGAGCCTTCAGAAATGAAATTTCTCCCCGGGACTTCCTATTCCGCTGTCGAGAATTTGAACAAATGGAGATTGAATACTTCGTGCATCCTCAAAAAATCAATGACTGTCCTTTTTTGAACGAAGTGGAAAATCACACGATTCTGGTCTGGTCGAGCGAGATGCAGGAAAAGAACCAGGCTCCGAAACCGATGACGATCAAAGATGCACTCAAGCAAAAAATTATTCTCACCGCCTGGCATGGATACTGGCTTGCGCAGTCCCACCTTTGGTTTGTAAGGTTGGGTGCAGACCCTGAGAAATTTAGAATCCGCCAGCATCTCAAGACTGAAAAAAGCCATTATGCACTGGACACCTGGGATTTGGAATACAAGTTTCCTTTTGGCTGGAAAGAACTCCAGGGCATGGCAAACCGAACGGATTTTGATTTGAAACAGCACGCGCTTTACTCTAAGACAGATCTTCAGCTGTTTGATGAAGATACTAAGGAAAAGTTTTATCCCCATGTGGTTGCTGAACCGAGCCAAGGTGTCGGCCGTGCCATGCTGGTATTCTTGTTTGACGCCTATCACTATGATCCTCAACGAGAGAATGTGGTGTTAAAACTCCATCCCAAGATTGCTCCGGTCAAAGTTGCCGTGCTTTCGTTGGTCAATAAGTTGAATGATGAAGCAATGGACGTCTTCAATCAACTGAAAGAACACGTTGTTTGTGCATTTGACAAATCAGGTTCTATTGGAAGACGCTATGCACGCAATGATGAGATAGGAACACCCTACTGTGTTACGATTGATTTTGATTCACAAGGTAAGGATGTGACGATTCGAGACCGCGACAGCACCAAACAAAAGCGGGTGTTGAGAACTGAGCTTGTTTCTTTAGTGATGCAACTCCTTCAGGGGACCCTTCGCTTTGATCAGATACCTGGTAAAACTTTATAAATCTCGGTGCTCCTGTATGATGCTGTGTTGCGTATGCAAAAAAGAGGGAAGCGAGGGTATGCTGATTTTGGTGTAGACACACCTGGCTTCTTGTTTCTGCTCGGTGCTGCGTTCTTGATTCTTACTGCGTTGTTTATTCTCCCTCAAACAAAAAGTCCCCTCACAGGATTAGCTGTTGCTGAAGTGGATGATCAAACGTTATTTGGCGAGGTTCAGCGTTTACTTCAGCAGTTTCCTATTACCAAACATTTGGGTTCAGGTTCAGAATTCTGCCTGCTTGTCAAAACCGGAGAAACCAACTTCAAATCGTTTGACATCTTTAAGTCAGGAAGCAAAGTCAGCGTTGCTCCTTCTCCGTACAGTACGTACTGCTCGAATGACATTAACAATCAAGGATCAGAAGACTTTGTCTTTCAATACAATACATATGATGCATTCAAACAACATCTTGACCAGCCAGACTGCGGAAAATTCCGCGAGCTTTTGAAAACTGAGCAAATCTATTACCTTGCTTCTGAGTTTGTTCAATCCGGAGGAAAACCGGTGTGCAATGCATTGTTCCAAGAACGCTACTGCTCTGCAGCGATGCAGTGTGTTCCGTATCATGAACTTCCTGCACTTGGTTTAGACTGTTGTATTGGTCAGCAGCCCCAGTCCACATTCCCTGCTTTTGGAAGCCAAGCCTTTGTCGCCATGATCTTTTTATTTGTTGTTCTTGTCTTGCTGAGCGTCCTTGTTCTTGTTCACATCAAACATAAACATCAAGAACAAGAAGCAGGAGAAGCAAAAGAGCACCAGCACCAGGTTGAAGCATTTATTGACGAAGGTCTGGAAGACGGCTACTCAAAAGACGAACTGAAAGAAGCACTGCTTGAACAAGGCTGGGATGAACAAACCATTGATCCCATTCTTCAGTTTAAGTAAACTTTTTTAATTTTCTTTACAACTCTCATCACCTTACTATCAATAATTCCATGACTCTACTGCATCATCTCTTGCCAGCCTTTGGCTGGCTCTTGCCCCGCGTTCAGAGCGCGGGTCTTGTCATGACAAGTTCCGGCACGCTGTTGCGTGCCGGGCTTAAGGCGCGCCACTCGTGGCGTGCAAGTTGTGATACAGTAAAAGAAAGGAGTGGTATGATAATCCGTATAGTCTTGTTCAATAAACTTTATATAGTGCTCAAATCTCTTCACGATTTCTAATCAATTTAACGCAAACTCAGGTGACCATCATGAAACTCAGTGAACTCCAGGCACGGCAAGGCAATGTTGAAGTCCAAGTTGAAGTCGTGAAAAAAGAAGAGATCCGTACCTTTTCTAAGTTTGGAAAAGAGGGCAGAGTCTGCAATGCCATTGTTAAAGATGCATCCGGCGAAATGAAGCTTTCGTTGTGGAACGAACAGATTGACCAAGTGAATGCGGGGGACAAGGTCAAAGTGACCAACGGCTATGTCAGCGAATGGCAGGGCGAGAAACAGCTTTCTACCGGTAAATTTGGATCATTGGAAGTTGTTGAGAAGGCTTCCCGATTGTCAGACACGCAACTTGTTTCGGGCTCTCAAACCGAAAAGATTGAACCCAAGCCACCTGTCAAAGAAGCAAAACTTGACGAAGAACTTGAAGATGAGGAAACCGAGATCCAAGAAGAAGATTTTGAAGAAGAAGTTTGAGATTCTTTTCTGCTCTTTTCTTCTCTTTTTAAGAGAACCTTGCATCTTCCTCAGCCTGGCCGTAAACTATATAAAGCGTTCTGATTGCCTTGGCACGTATGGGACTGTAGCTCAGACTGGGAGAGCACAACGCTGAAGCAGTCTATCCTTACTATCAGAAAGACTTCTGATACGTTGGGGTCATGGGTTCAAATCCCATCGGTCCCATTTTCTTTATTCAATTCACGCCGCCTTCTTTGCAGTTCCTTTACTTCCTTGTTGTGCTTTTCGCGCATTTCGCGTATTTGCTTTCGACGCCATGGCGCATTTCGTGCAATGAGCTCTCGCTAACTTCTTTCCTGATTTCTCTTGTGGTGCAGGTTTGCTTTCTCCTTCTCCTGAAGATGCTTCCTGCTTCTTCTCTCCTTTCTTTTCTTTTTCTTCTTTTTGTCGTGCTGAAGCGTGGAGTTCGTTCACTGCTTGTTCTAAATCGCCAAGGAAGTATGCATGCATCGCTCCGGTCTTTTGATCCATCACATAGAGTGTATGATTCTTCGTTTCCTGGCCGGATCCTGATGCAATACGGCGGTGATCAGTCTCTGATGCCACATACCACCTTCTGCCGTCTGAAGCAAGGTAGAGGGTGTAGTACCTTGCGTTTGGAATGGATCGCACCTTTTTTGCATTGTACGAACACAAGACCAGGAGCTTTTTCAAACCTTTCACGTACACAATTAGATTCATAGCACCGTAGTCTGTAGCTCGGCCAACCATCTGATCTACTAAGGTTTTTTCAAGATCTGAAACATCCAGCGAAGATGCTGACGAAAAGTAGCGGTTGAGTACGTCCATGATGTATACGGAATCGCTGTTATTTCCCTGCTGAAGCCCTGAGACAGTTCCATTATGCATGCCGACAATCGCATCTAAAGCAAAAGGTTGCGTGTTCGTTTCATCTTTGCTTCCTGCTGTAACTAAGCGTGCATGCATGAGACTAACATCTAACTGCGTTGGTAATGTTTTTAGCAGACCCTTTTTCCCAATAGTGAAGACAGCGCGCTGGTATTTTTTAATTGCCTCATCGCCGTCAGGCGTATGCACATAGGTTCCAAATGCATCTCCGTGGAGGAGCTTCTGCTCAGGATCATATTCAGGGCTGTCAGTAAAATGACCATAAGCAAAGGGAATCGTGTTATTTCCAAGAGCCATCTGTTTAAGATGATCCATCTGCCGATCAATATACCCTATTTCGATAGCATTATTTCCTACTGCAAGCAAGGCTGACATTCTGCACATGAGAATCACCTGAAATTCATCGGAACGATAAGGTCGTTATGAAACAGAAACTCCGACGACAAAAACCAACGATAAGCACTCAGAGATCTCTAGCGCAGCAGGGGGTGCATCCCATACCACATAGAGAAAAACATCACAAAAAGAGTTTGAGAACTAACGAATGGACTATGGATGTTCAGATCATTCCGTTGTAAACTCTTTTGTATAACCCTCATTGTACATCGGGAAAGTGATTGGAGTATTTATAATTTTCTATTCACCTGTAATTTAACCTCTTTTCACATCTTCTCGCAGTGCATCTGCAATTTCACGATAGGTTCCTTCTAAACCCACACCATGGTAGCGGTGCACCATCCGGTCTGCCAATGTTCCTCGCTGAAGACGTTCATGCAAGGGTTCTAAATATTTCCGTTCTTCATCCGGAAGAAAACGCGAGAGGTAGCACAGCATTCCGCGATCTCCATTTTTATCAATGATTCCCTGTTTCCTTGCTTCTTCAAATGCACGATCAAGATGTTGTCTTCCGTTTTCTCCAACAAGAAGACGAAAAGGAAAAATTTCAATATCATCTGAAGTATAGGGCGGGTATGCATATTGGCCTTGTTCTTTAAGGGCTTCAGCTGCGTAAACAATTGCCTTTGCTAAGGCAACAAACGCGAGATAATCTCGAATTGTTGGCTGTTTATCCATGCATCGAATCTCAGCAGCAACACCGCGGTGAGGCATCGGTCTTGCGTATTTGTAAAACATATTGGGGTGTTGAAAAATGGGCAATTCCTCGAGTTCTCTGGCATACGCTTCCAGCGAACTCAGTTCAGGAGGAATACCTGTGAGGTGGGAAAATCGAGTGATGGCTCGATCATAAAAGTTCATGCGGTTGGATGCAACACCCGTAGGTTTTCCCTGAGAAAAGGGAGATGCAACCGAATAGCCCATAAACTCTGGAAGAAAAAATCGTACGGCATTAAAAATCCTAAACGCCTGTGCTTCATTTTCTGCTCCGATGTTGATTTGATCCGATGCAACAGCAACCGCGTGCTTTCGGAAATTTTCCCCCAGCGTATCTAATAACAATTGATATCGGGGGCTGGGTGTGATCGTAAAGGTTTCAGTATCTAGCAAAGGAACAGGAAGAAGCATAGCTCCTGTTTGTTCAACAAGGGGCAGAACATCCCTCATCACAGCATAGAGCCGTTCTTCTAGATCTTGAATAGCATGGGAAGGCGGTATGGCAATTTCGATTTGTTCAGCAGCTAATTCGGGTTTGATCGTTGTTCCAAAACCTGGATGGGTTGCAAGGACATCGTGGATGTTTCTTGGCTTCAGCGTTGCTTGATCTACAACAAAAAACTCTAACTCAGGCCCAAAGAGGACGCCACTGGTAATCACCTTGGACGGTGTAGGTATCGCTCAGGCGGCCATCACAGGCAATCACAAAGCCTGTTTTTCCATTTTCAAGTGTTGTGGGTTTGACCATGGAGCATGATATGCTTGCCGGAGGAATATAAACCTTGGGTCATAAAATAGAAAAATATATAAAATATGCCACATTATATATTATTATGTCACAAATAGAACATCTCTTGAGAGGGGCGCTTGCGAAATATCCTGAGATCGAACGATGCCTCCAAAAAGGAATGGTGAATAGGCGAAGCCTTGCCCGTTATCTGATTCAAGAGGGCGTTGCAAAGAGCAACCAGATGGAAGCCCTGATTGCAACACTGCGTCGCTTTGATTTCAAAAAACACCCTGAAGAGCGTCTTGAACTGATAAAGCACATGAAAATACGGTTGAAAGAGGGTATTGTCATCTTGGATTTTGAAAAACAAAAAGAATTAGTCCAGGAAGTAAAAAAACTTGTTGATGAGATCGATTACGACAAAGGGGACACGTTCAAACTTGTTGTGGGTTCAGAATCGGTGAAGATTTTTATTGATGAAGGAAAAAAGGAAATTATTGAATCTCTCAGCAGACGATTTCATCTCAAAAAGAGATATAAGCAGATGGACGAGATCAGCATCCTCTTTCCCGAAAAAGCCATTGTTCTGCATGATGTTCTCATTACGGAAATGCTTACGGCAAGTCCAGAATTGCTTCTTTATCTTAAAAGTGAGCATACGGTAAAGACGTATGATCTTTTGAAACAGTTAAGAGAACACTAGATTCTATTCATTCATCAGGGAGTTCTATGGGCTCTTCTTGTTCTACAAGATCTTGTTGTCTGCATCTATTTTGAAATCCGTCGCACCACTGTCCCTCTTCACAATCATCATCACTATTGCATGCGATACAATGGTCATATTGGCGGCCAAGGTTACGATTCGCATCTCCTGCTTCGCATCCGAATGCACAAGGAGTCACGACCTCATTGAGTTGCTCATTTTCACAAACCATTTCACGCAAGGTATCTGCATTAATGCATTGATCCGTGTG
>Ga0209343_10008256_pt1 | contig 12148 bp, 12 predicted proteins | sample RifCSPlowO2_02_FD_184026 | JGI IMG/M metagenome (GOLD analysis project Ga0209343, IMG submission 184026) | Groundwater microbial communities from Rifle, Colorado - Rifle CSP2_plank lowO2_0.2 (SPAdes) (version 2) | ecosystem: Environmental > Aquatic > Deep subsurface > Groundwater | place... | reverse complement strand
GAAACAAAAACACCGCACTTACTATGACAACATTACCAATTTTTACTAACTGCTTCATGTTGACCTTGTACTAAGGGTGCTCTTTTACAATTCATTTGTCAAGCTCTAGAACACTGTTACAATAACAAAATGGATGTGACTCAAAACTCGTGAGTGTCTGCGATAGTTTTTCCGCCGTCAACAACGATACTTTGCCCGTTTATGTATGAGGACTGGTCGCTGGCAAGAAATGAGACGACGTTGGCTATTTCGTCTACTTCACAGACTCGGCGCATGGGATACTGCTTGGCAATGTCTTTGTACCAGGCTTCAAGTTGTTCAGGGGTTCTATTATTTTCCGAGTTAGCGATTTTTACAAATCCTGGTATTACTGAATTGCTCCGTATCTTGGGAGCAAAATCAACTGCCATAGTTCTGGTAAGAGCATCTATCGCCGCTTTTGAAACCGAATAGACACTGAAATCTGGTAAAGCGGACAGGCTTCCAACTGAAGATATATTTATTATTGTCCCGCCTCCTGATTCCAACATCAACGGAATTGAATACTTGCATATTTTGAAATACCCATTTAAGTTTACTTCTAAGGTATCATTCCATTCCTCTTCAGATATTTCAGCGACATTTTTTGCCATTCCGGCAGAATATCGTGCGACGCAATTTACGAGACAGGTAAGTCCACCGTATAACTTCTTTGTTTCGTGGATAATCTTTTGGACTTCATCGGTTTTCGTAACATCAGTTCTTATAAATACCGCCTCTCCGCCGCTTTCTTTTATGATGTCTACAGTTCTTTGACCCATGTCTCCGAGGTCAACGACGACAACTTTATGTCCGTCTTTCGCTAATCTGATAGATATCGCGCCGCCAATAGAATCGCCCCCGGCTTTATATCCCATCGCACCACCCGTAACAATGGCTACTTTTTTATCAGAACTCATGTAGTTATTATACGAATTCCATGACAACATTTATACCACCCTTTTATTGCATCCCGAAAACGGGCATGATGTCAAACATACACGAATATGACTGTTGGGAAGCTTTGATGCAGTTGACTTTTATATGCTTTCAGATTACATTAGTCCTATGGAAGAAAAGAGCCAACCGACAGCAGCAACTGCAGCGAAAACCGGTAAAATGGGATGCGGGCCATTGATCGCGTTTGGCATTATCCTGGTAATACTTGTGTCACTCGGAAGTAATGAAGCGTTTGGTTACTATCTGACGCATTGCGGCGGGGAAGAACTTTTTGATTGTTTACTTAACAGGGTTGAAGATCCTGAACCAGAGGGCGCCGTAACGGCCACCGGTGTATATAGTTACAAGGATTATTCGGTGACCGTAACGGCAAACATTCCTCTTGAAGGAGGAGCAGTCACCGGCTCTATGTCCGGAACCTGCGATGGTAAACTGAAAGGTTCATTTGACGGTCAGGATAACGGGGCAATCAGCGGCACAATCATTGGAAGTTGCAGCCCGTTTTTCGTCAATGTTCCCGCTAGTGCAGAATTTGGCGGGATAGTAAATAAAGATAGTAACAGTGTGCCGATTAACTTTACCGGCCAAGGCGCCGGGCTCACCCACGAAGGCTCCATGACTCTCAGTTATTAATCCCTCATTGCCTGAAATATCCCGGGTTGCGTTTTGCTGATGGTATAATCCCTTGATATGAACCTGTCAGTAGGAACTTGCGAGACCCAAACACAGTTTTTGTCCCATTTAGCTTCAGAATAGCATTTCCACCACTACGCAAGGCAAGGCTCATCATCGAAAGAAATAGACTGGGACAAGTGGTGAAGGCGAGAGCGCCGTACATAAAAACCCACCGTCCGAGAGCATGACCCCCGGTACCACCCAAGTTGACCCTCCCGCTTTTACTAATAAGACTGCTCAGAAATCCGCAGTAAAATTTTAAAAAGTTGTAGTTGCTGAGATGCTGTTATCTCAATCACTAGGGACAATTTCCATTGCGCGCCTTATTTTGCCATAGAATGGCATGAACCCATCATAAAATCCCCTCAGCGTGTGTCTTCGGTTAATTGGTGTTTCTATCTGGGGAGTAAAATCAGCAATATAACCAGCAAATTCCGGGGCTACACTATCTACGACATTGAGAAAAAAGCCTAATCCTGAATCTGCTTCTACCCCATCCCTCGTACTGACTCTTTCAAATACCCAGACTTCATCGTCCCATCTTGGATCACCAAAAACCCTATCTGCAATACTTTTATGAACAGTTACATCATCCGGCGTGATCTCGATTGTTGTTCCATTTGCCTCTAGCTGTTTTGTAACTACGGCATAAGCAATTGCTGATGCGATTCCATATGAAAACCAGTACTCTCCTTGCTCTTTTGCAGTTTCTGCTAAGTACCTGTATAGATCTGGATGCTGCGTTCGTGCCTTCGCCATTGTGAGTTTTGCGTATTCAAGTGTTTCATCATAACTGTCAGCTTCATCCATAACAGCTTCAGTTATATTTGCGGCAATACTAAATCCCGAAGTTTCTTTGCTCATATGATCTGTTAATAATCTTCGTATTCTATCACTTTGTTTGTACTTGAGGAAGTGGTGTTAAAACCCTATAATAGCAGCACAGTTACGCCATGAACATGGACGCACAAATGAAATGGATAGTAGAAATCATTTCGTACATCAGGTAAGGGATAAAATCAAAAGTGAACACGGGAAAGATGAAAACACTGAAAACAATCTCTCTGTAATCTCTACTATGGCTAAGTTTAAGAAAATCTCTTCAAAACAAATCGCCGCAAAAAGGGTAACTTTTATACTTCTCCCGCTCATCTCTTTAATTTTTGTTATCTCAGTGATTAAAAAAATTATTTATTATTCTGCTGATCCCTCAAAAGATAAAGATTGTCATTTGATATACCCTTTTAATACGTCCGGTCCTGCAAAAGTTACAAATTTAATAGCACAAAATCAAGACTATATTCCATTTTTCCAAAAAGGTGGAGTCGTTGATGATATTAGCTGTTTAAATAGAACTTCTATTTATGGAGTTGTAAAAGCTAAAAGCGATGAGGATGTTCAAAAAGCAATTTTATATGCAAAAGATAATGATCTTAAAGTCTCTATCTCAGGCATCAGGCACAGCATGGGAGGACAAGCATTTATTAATAATGCTATCGTCCTTGATATGACAGACTTTAAAGAGATGTCAGTGGATGAAAAAAGTAAAATATTGACCGTGCAGAGTGGTGCTACCTGGCATGAAGTTCAGAAGTTTCTAAATCCAAAAGGATTGGCTGTTAAAGCAATGCAGTCCAGCGACATTTTTACCGTGGGAGGATCAATTTCAGTAGATGCTCATGGTATGGATCACCATGTAGGTTCTTTGGGGTCTACGGTTAAATCAATGCGAATTATGCTGAGTGATGGGAGCATAAAAACGGTAAGTAAGAATGAAAATTCAGAACTTTATCATTTGGTTATCGGGGGATATGGCCTTTTCGGTGTAATTTTGGATGCAGAGATTGAATTGACTGATAATCAGATTTATGAACGAGACAGAATAGTCGTAGATTATAAAGATTTCCCTAAGCTTTTTGATGAAATAATGGCAAGTGGTAATAATTATGGTTTAATGTATGGCCATTTATCGAGTGCTCCAAATTCTTTCTTAAATGAAATTATTGTTTATAACTACAAGCAATCTAAAAACTTTTATGGTGAAATGCCTCCTTTATCTGAAAGATCGAATGTCGCGTTAAAAAGGTTTTTTCTCAATCTTGGTAAAACTGGATCTATGGGAAGACAAATAAAGTGGTGGGCTGAAAAATATCTTCAACCTCACTTTGAGTCTTGCACAGTTTCGAGAAATAACGCAATGGGTGAAGCAGAAGCCTGTTTAGTATCAAGAAATCAAGAGATGCATGAATCAGGAAAATTTCTAAGAAATGATCTAAAAAATGATACTGATATATTGCAGGAGTATTTTATACCGCGGGATCAATTTATTGCTTTTGTAGATGGAATGAGAGACATTCTTCAAAGAAACAAAGCGGTGGTACTTAACTCAGGAATTAGAGTGGTCAACAAAGAGGAAATATTCTTAAATTATGCTCCCGAAGATATGTTTGCAATGGTACTTTATTTAAATCAAAAAACTACCGATGAAGAAAGTAGGAAAATGGAAAAAATGACAAAAGAATTAGTCGACCTAACAATTAATTTAGGCGGGAAACCCTATTTACCGTATCAGCTATATTTTACAAAAGACCAACTAAAGCAAGCATACCCAAATATTGATCAGTTTTTTGAACTGAAGAAAGAATATGATCCAAGTTTATTATTTGCTAATCATTTTTATAAAAAATATTCTTCTGTTGAGATCGAATAATCCTAAAAACCGCAACTTCCATTATATTCTTGTATAATAGCTTCCATGAAAGGATGTCGAGTATGAACTTATCAGTCGGAATTGTGGGGTTACCTAACGCGGGAAAATCAACCCTGTTTAATGCGCTGTTGAAAAAACAACAAGCACTAGCGGCAAACTATCCTTTTGCCACTATTGAACCGAATATCGGCGTTGTGCCGGTGCCGGATAAAAGACTTGAAAAACTCCAGGAAATTGTTCGTTTGGAAAATCCTTCCGTAGCCTTTGGCGAAGGAGGACCGCCGATTGTGCCGGCGACGGTGGAATTCGTCGATATTGCCGGACTGGTCGCCGGCGCGCACAAAGGCGAAGGGCTGGGAAATAAATTCCTCGCGCACATCCGCGAAGTTTCCGTGATTGTAAATGTTTTGCGTTTTTTCGAAGACCCGGACGTTCCGCACGTCGCCGGATCCATCGACCCGCAACGGGACAAAGAAATAATTGAAACAGAGCTGATTATGGCGGATTTGGCAACGCTGGAAAAGTCTCGCGAAGCGAGATCTGGCTCCGCCAGACAATCAGATCCTCGCGCGATAAAAAACGCTCAACGAAAACTTGAACTAATTCAGCTTTTAATAACAGAACTCGGAAGCGGCAAGCCGGCACGGGCAGTCATAACCAGTGAGGAAGACAAAGCGGCGGTACGCGATTTGCAACTTTTGACTATGAAACCAGTCCTTTATGTCTGTAACGTCTCGGAGCTTTCGCTAACGACCAACGACCAACGACCAACGACCGATAACTTTGAGCCTTCCGTTCTGGTCAGCGCAAAAGTTGAAGCGGAGCTTTCTGAACTTCCTGAAGAGGAACAAACAGTATACCTCCGAGAATTAGGCCTTCCTTCTTCTGGTCTTGATCGCGTATCGCAAAAAGCCTACGGCATGCTCGGACTCATTTCATTTCTCACCATGGGAGAAAAAGAGGTGCGCGCATGGACGATAACGAAAGATATGACTGCGCCTCAGGCAGCCGGCGTCATCCACACTGATTTTGAAAAAAATTTTATAAAAGCAGAGGTGATTTCGTTTGATGAACTAATCACTATCGGCTCAAAGAAAAAAGCAAAAGAACTCGGTAAATTAAGACTTGAAGGGAAAGAGTATGTTGTGCAAGATGGAGATGTTATTGAATTTAAAATAGGTAAATAAAGATGGAGACCCGCCCGCATCGCCTGACGGCGAAGCGTCTGGCGGGCGCGGTGTAGTTGAGTTTAAGATTGGGAAGTAGCTTACATATGGTAATACATAAGCCATCTCGCGCAACATCACTAACAGATTTTAGAATGCGGAGCTTAGACAGACAGTGGATATAAAAGATCCAGCGTCATGCTCTTATGTTGAAGATAAGATTGTTTGTCTGATAGAAGAGGGAATTGTTGCGGTTGCATGCTGTAGAAACTGACGCGCATTTAACACTTCCAGATAGACCGGTCTGTCTTCTCTGTCTACATGAATAATAAAATCTCCCATTTCTACCGCATGATCGTAAGGTTGCTTTTTGAGCGTAATTGAGAGTACGTCTGATTCTGGATCGTAGCTATATTTATATGCCATATGCCTTTCTTCTTCCCGGATAACAGGTAATCACCACTATTATACCATCTTCTTCCCGGTATACGACGCGCAGACAGCGGTGTGGATCAAGTAGCCCTGTTGCTATTTTCGTACCGTCGAGACGATCTTCAACACGCACGGGATTTTGAATGGTTTGTTTGATAATGGTCTGATTGACGGTAAATCCATACTGTTGAATGCGGGCGAGTTTTTGCTTTACGTGGTGAGTAAACTGGAACTTCATAAAATGATCATAGCATAGATCTGAAAAACCCTGCACACGGTGGTCGTACAATACACCTTGTGCAACGAATTGAGGCAGGAAATAGAGATATTAAACTACGTACACTGTGGAGAATAGTAAAAGCTCTTCAGGTTAATTCTTCGTCAATATTGCCTTTTTGATGTGTAAGTGCATACATATTTAATGCCCATATATGTATACGAAATACTACGTGGTAGCATGATCCCCAAAACATTTCCGCACAACTCGTAAAGCACACTTTACATACTTCGACTTGACAAGAAATAGAAATATGTTACATTGTAAAGCATATGAAAATCGTCGAGCTTTTGAGTATCTTGAAAGAAGGAGAATCTACCGTTACTGAGTTTAAGGAAACTTTAAGCAAAGAGATTGCTAAAACAATATGTGCTTTTGCTAATACCAAGGGAGGGAAAGTTTTAATCGGAGTCAAAGATGACGGGAATCCTATTGGCATTCACATCGATCGATACCAACAAGTGATATCAGATCAACTACAAAGCTTAAGGCCTATGCCTGAATTTGAAATAGAACAAGTTCCTATAGCATCGGATAAAATTATTATCATTACTGTCAAAGAAGCTAGTCAACTCATCTCTTGTAATAATCTTGCTTATATTAGAGTTGGCACTAATAATTACCCTTTATCCTTGGATGAAGTTATTGAGAAATCAGCAGAAAGCTTGAGAGTATTTTTTGATCAAATCACTACTGATATACCAGCGTCAGAATTAAACACGGACCTTTTAAAAGAATATTTAGAACGACGACAAAAAATACGCGGCGTTGAATATACGCTTGATTTAACGGAAATTGCAGTAAGACTAAAAATACTGAAAAAAAAGGGTAAAGGCTTATTTTTGACAAATGCGGGGATATTGTGTTTTACAACAGATCCTCAAAAACATATTGGTAACTCCACAGTAAGAGTAACTCGTTTCGACGATAACGAAATGAGACGGTATAGCTTTCAAGAAGAATTTAATGGTCCCTTACAAATCATAGTTGATCAACTAGAAAAATACTTTTTAAAAAGTCTAAATCGTATCGGAGGGTTTACAGTCGGCTTCAAACGACAAGAGTATCTAGAATATCCTTTGTCTGCGCTTCGAGAAGCTATTATTAACGCGATTATTCACCGTAACTACTTCGATGCAGCAGATATAAGGATTTTTATATTCCCCGACCGTATTGAAATTCGTAATCCAGGCTCCTTTCCTCCTGGAATATCCATTGAAAATCCAGAGCATAAACCAAGAAACCCACAAATCGCGCAGTTCTTCTTCGATTTAGGGTTAACAGAAAAATACGGCTCGGGGATTATGAAAATAATCAAAGAAACCTCTGAGCATCCATTAGTAGGTGTCAAGTTCAATATTAAACCATACAACACTTCTCTTGTCTTTAGTAAAAATGTTTCAAAAATTGATCTTGATACTATCAATTTGAAAATCCTAGAAACATTAGCTACTGGCTCGAAGGGAAGTGGAGAAATAGCACGGGCAATTAGTTTGTCTAGACAAGCAACTGTAGAAAGATTAAGAAACCTCAGATCGCTTGGTTTTATAAAACAGGAAGGGGAAGGTCCAAAAACTGTCTATACTTACAGCAAGCTCTTAACATAAGTAAGCACGAGTGTTTAAACTAGTACTCCATTCTCGTAGTTTTCCTGTATCAGATGTCAAAGAGCTTATGCAAGCTTAAACTTTCGTATCGCCTTCTCTCTGGTAAATTGCCAGTTGATACGACTTCCTGCCTTCGGCTCAACACAGATCTTTATCATCCACGTTTTGCTTGGTCAACATACTTTTGAATAAGCATTCGAATCATGCCTTGGTAAGAAGTATTGAGGCGTTCAGCTTCGCGTTTAAAGAATTTTATGCTTTCAGTATCAAGGAGAAGAGAAATCATTTGGGTTGGTTTTTTCAATACCAACTCTTCCGGTTTTGGAAGGAAATTCTCAACCCTTCTCATTAGGCCGAATGTCCCCATGGCTATTTCATTTTTGTTTGTTTTCTGTTTCATATAGTCTTTGCTCCTTTCGTCAGAAGCCAGCTCCGATAATACGGATTATTTTTCCTCGAATATTACTGGAATACTTCCCGAAAGGCATGTACAAGTATTTGGTAGTCTGTGTTTGTACAACTACTTCTCCTCTCACTTAACCCTGCTGCACAAGGTGTATTGCATGACCACCGTATGCAAGCAATAACAGAAAGTACGGTATGGGCTGAAGAGTTGTATACTTAGTAGTATATATTGTTCGTAATCTAAAATTATATGAGTCCAGAACCTGCTAATCGGCCATCACCTTTTCGAATAGAAGTTGTACCGTTCGTCGACGGAACAGATCCATATAGTGAACCGAAATTCCTTTCTGAATCTTCTGGAGCAATTAACCATAGAGCCTTATTAAGAGAAGTCGTTACATTGTTTGAGAGCCCAACAGCTCTAGTTTCCTATGGTTACGAACAAATAGAACGTACAGGTTTTATCGATATACGAAGGAATTTTTTTGCTGGAGAAGATGAAAAATCATTACCGTTTGTACACTTTGGCCTGAAAAATTCATCAACCGGGAAGGATATTCCTGGGTGCGAAAAATCTGAACCTTCTGTTGATCCTATCGTTGTATTCCGCACTGTAAAAATATTAGAAGATTTCCCATCACTTCGTAAGGTGCCTGAGCCGTATCCTACTGGTACAGGATATATAAGTGATGGTCTTTCCGCATTTATTGCAGCCCATCAGTTTAACAAATACTTCGATCTTTATACACATGAAGAAAAAGAAAGACATCTAAATGTGAGAGCAAGTGTTGTATCCTTAAATGGAAGGGAACGATTTGAAGAAATAACCCATATGCTGCCACCTAACCTTGATGATATGATTCGTGAGCTACAATTTATGGGTGTTCTCGTAACTCCTGATCATCTAAAGCTTGAAATCCAACAAGGCAATCTACCTATGACTCCATTATACGATGATGTTATTCACAAGCATGAAGAATATATTAGAATGATAGTTGAGGGGCTAGAACAAACAGGAGGTAGATGGTAATTATTAAATTTACTTGTGAAACATATCGTCTCACTCAATTCATATTTGTTATACTGCTGCACAAGGTGTAATGTACGACCACCGTGTGCAAGGTAACTTCGAAGGGAGTCAATGTCAGGAAAGAGGACATTGGAAAGTAAACGTGGTAGTTCTTCGGTACTACCCCAAGATGATTTATTTACGCTTTGTGTGTTTCAACCAGTGATAGCGTATCTCACCAATCAGATAAAAAACCCAGGCAGGAGCGGTTAAAGCGAGACTCATTATGAATCCGAACAATTGTCCGCTAACAAATAACCTGAAATAATCAACCTCTCCTTTTCCTAGTTTATATAATCCGTAATGTTCCCATTTCCCTTCGTGGTCTGGCCAATAACTCGGTCCGATTGTTGATCGCTCTGTTATTTTGGGTGGATCGAGATATTGAATAGGCCAGCCCAGATGGTTATTTTGATCAGCCAATTGGAAACATCCCACCGTACCATATGGAGGACAGCTTGTTGTAAGGTACACATTGAAAAAGGTAAAAATAAGGGACCAGATTATCCAAAACTGTATATATCCAAGAATTTTATTTCGACGCATAAAAGCGGAAAGGCGATATTCGCCTGTACAAGTTTTGCTAATAGACCTATTTCACGCAGTATTCTTTCGCAACGACATAAACAGGAAATTTCCGAATCGAAAGTACATTCCTAAGTATATATTAAATTAGGGATCCTGACAGCAAGTGGACATTTTTATACCTTCTTACACACGGTGGTCGTACATTACACCTTGTATAACAGAGGTAATGATTGACATAGCCAAATTGTATGATAAAATATGATCAAGTATGATTAACCTTGCCAAAACTTATGTCAGAAACGTTATCGCCAGCACCGGCTGCGGTAACTGCCGCGGCAACTACTGAAACCTTCTCACAAGGCGGTGGATCCTTTGTCCAGGCGCCTGAAACATTCTCTATTCAATCCCCGCTTGATTTTAGTCCATCCATATCGCCAACTTTCGGAGGCTCGTATGAAAACGGTGACCTGACCAGCGTCTTTGCCGGAGAGCCGATATTCACCGCACCGGAGGCGAAAATATCCACTCCGGAAATAGGATCACTACCGACTATCGGAGAAACGATCGATGTAGCCGGCGGATCAGTTGAACTACAAGGAACGCTGTTTCCCGACGGGGATCATATCGCTTCTCCCCTCTCTTTCTTAAAGAAAGAAGTTGAAACATTTGATTCGCCCTACGGTTTTCTGCCAGAAACAGGAGAAAAATCGCGAAAAAGCTTATCGCAGGAGAAATTGTCGGAACAAAGCAGTTTTCCCTCAAGCGATGAAATGTTAAAAGGCGTAGAGGAACTGTTAACCGACCACTATAACCGGATAAGCAAACCTTCTGCACCCGTTTACGATGAAGAGGGTGAAATAATTGCAGCGGGAAAACTCCCGACAAAAGAGGAAGCAGTCAGCGCGGTTGAGCAACTACTCGAAATCTCGTTTGCGGACTACGAACTATCGGCTCCGAGCACTTCAGGTATTCAAGGAATTGAAGAAGCTGCGTTGCCAACTCCCGTCGAGTCGGTACAGTTAAACGAGAAAGAAGCGCTACCGATAACAAAACAATATGCTAAACCGTTACCTTCCGGTGAGAAAAACGACAAAGAAACAAGGACAAGCTTCTTTATCAAGACTCCGGAGTTTATAACCGAGGTAACAGCGGAGAAATTCGGTAATAATGATTTTGAGGCGCTGACTGAAAAGAATCCGGAAATAACACCACAGCAGGTCAAGGCGGCGTATGTCGTAACTGCCGAGGCAGAACACGCGGTCGAAACGGTGCACGCATTGAAAGAGGCAGGTGTTGCAAACGCAGAGGAACTCGTGGCACAATCCCTCACCGAAAAGTTAGAAAAGGAAGGTGTTGAAGCGGAAGTAGCGATAGCTCCTCAAGACACATCGGCGCCTGAGGCTCAAGAAGAAACCGCGAGCGCGCTAACTGTTAAACTAAAACTCAAAGAGGAAGATGCAGCTGTTCCAGAACCAACATTCGTCGTAGACGAGTCGGCACAGCAAGCCCGGAAAGAAGGATTTGATACATCTGTTGAAAAAACCTTTGCACTACACGGGAAAGAAGGTAATAAAACAGCATCAGGAAAAGACGTGCTGGGAGAATTTACCGAGAAAGAGGAGCAAAAAAGCGAACCTTTACGGGGATCACCGCAAAACGACGGGTCGCTTGGTGAAGTAACGCAGACAATATACGAATTTCCGAAAACAGGTGATGAGGAACAATTAAGGCAAAACATTCAGGACGTGCTCGCACAAAAACCGCCGGTCCGGGTAGATACGACAGGAAGGCCGGTTACCGTAGAAGATGTCGAGCGGGTGTTTCATCGAACGAAAGTTCTCGATGCATCCTCCATAGAAATTTCCGTAACAAAAATTGCTAATAAATCTAGCGAGCCACCCCCGGCTCGGTAAAAAGTAACATGATGCTATACTCAAAACTATGCTGCCAACAAATCTTGCTCCTGCCGATAACAATCATCCGCTGAATCAAAAGCTCTATCCGCGGATAGTATTTTTCAGCATGACGGTGGTATTTCTCATCATACATTTTTATGTAGTTCGCCGAATGATGAACTTATATGAAACGTTTGACGTCGCGCCGCCGGTAACCGCACGATACGCAGGGCTTATTGCGGCAGCCATTTCATTCAGCGCCGGTTTATTTTCTTTTCGAAAAGACGAAAGCTATCCGCAACCGAATGAGCAACAAAATGCTCACCAGACTGTTATTGTGCACGAAGCTCTGGTGATGATTGTTCTCGGAATCCTTGTTGCTTTTGTTGTTTATCACGTTCACTTG